>Ga0209770_10001559_pt1 | contig 11803 bp, 12 predicted proteins | sample LauGreSu1BDMLBDD_2_FD_187572 | JGI IMG/M metagenome (GOLD analysis project Ga0209770, IMG submission 187572) | Freshwater lake microbial communities from Lake Michigan, USA - Su13.BD.MLB.DD (SPAdes) (version 2) | ecosystem: Environmental > Aquatic > Freshwater > Lake | place: Lake Michigan, USA...
AACACGCTCCGATCGACGAGCAGCACCCTCGCGCCCGCGCGCGCCGCGGCGATCGCGGCACACGCGCCCGCCGGCCCCGCGCCGACCACGGCGATGTCCCAGGCACCCGCGGGGGCGTCCATCATCCTCGTCTCCACCACAGCCGCCAGCGCTCGGGGAACGCGCGCTCCACGCGCGCCTCCGACATGCCGGCCCCGGCTGCGAGCGCGCGCGCCTCGTCGCGTGAAAACGCCGCGCGCACGCTGGCGGTCGCGTCGAAGTGCACCACCGGTGAGCGGCTCAGCGTGCGCGAGCCAAGCCACGCGAGCCCGAGCCCGAGGCGTGTGCGGTCGAGATCGGTGATGCCGACGGCGCGCATCGCGGCGTTCCTCATGTGGCGCAGGACGGCGACGGCCTCGCCGGGATCGCAGTGGTGGATGAAGAGCGAGCAGGTCACGACATCCGCCCGGCAGGGAATCTCCCCGGCGATCGCGTCGGCCTGCACCGTGGCCACCGCGATGCCGGCGGTCCTCGCCCGCGCGGCCGCGACCGAGAGCGCGTGCGCGCTGGCATCGCACAGCGTCCACTCGATCCGGAGCCCCTCCCGCGCCGCGCGGCGGGCCATCGCGATCGGTCCGTCCCCGGAGCCGGCGGCGACATCGATCACCCCGAGCGGGCGTCCGGCGGCGTTCACCTCCCGGGCGAGCGTGCGGATTCCAGCCCAGAGCAGCCAGTGGCTGCGCGACCAGGCGTTGAGACGCGCAAGTCCCGCAAGCGCAAGGTCGTGCTCCGCGGCGGGAAGCGCCGGGTCGTCCATCCGCTCGTCGACTCGAACCCGGGTGCGCATCGGGCGAAGGGTACCACCGTCGCCACCACGGCCGCCGCAGGAAGTGCAGCCGGTCCCTCACCGGGAAAAAGCGAAACGGCGGACGCGCAAGCCGCGTCCGCCGTGGAAGTTCCGGTTGTCTCGCTGGATCAGCGGGCCTGCGTGTGCTCGCCGGTCTTCTCCGGCGTCGGCAGCGTCTGCTCGTGCGGAAGCGCCGCGCGCCGGGACGGCTCCTCGCGGCGGACATCCTCCTCGGTGTCCTTCAGGCCCTTCTTGAACTCCTTGATGCCCTGGCCGATCGAGCGGCCGACCTCGGGGAGTCGGCGACCGAACAGCAGGAGGCCGATGACGAGGATGATGATCCACTCGGCTCCGCCGGGAAGGCTGAAGAACGCGAGGGTGGTGGACGGGATGGACGACGCGATCATCGACATGGTTGGCTCCTAAGTCCCGAGTATACCCCGCGTCGACCCCCGGGCCGCTGCAGAGAAGCGCGACCGGAGATTTGCCGGGGCGACCGGTCGATCTGTGCGGGAAGGTCCAAGATTTTCCCGATAGAGTCCCCACCATGATGGATCGCACGACTTTTGGGGGCGCGCTTCGCGCCGCCGCCGTCGCCGCCTTGGCGACGATCGTTCTGGCAGGATGCCGCACCAGCAAGGAGGTCCCTGGCGACCCCTTCGCGCCGACGGACGGGCCTGGCCTCGTCAAGCTCGGACCGAACGACCCGATGCCGGATGTCTCCGCGGCGTACGCGCGCAAGTCGTTCTACCTCGAGCGCGCCGCGAACGAGAGCATCGGCTGGTTCCAGAAGCCGTCGAGCAAGCAGTGGTTCCCGTTCAAGAACCAGGGCACGAGCGAGGAAGTCTGCACGCACGAGCAGGCCGCCTCGAGCGTGGTCGCCTTCCGCGACCTGCTGACGAGCTCCGCGAACGCGCAGGAGTTCTCCGCGAAGTTCTTCGAGATGTTCGATGTCTGGCAGTCGGTCGGCTACACCGCGGACCGCGAGGTGCTCTTCACCGGCTACTACTCGCCGATCTTCCACGCGAGCCGCGAGCCCGAGGGCAAGTTCCAGTTCCCGCTCTACACGCGCCCCGCGGACCTGGTGTCGGATCCCGTCACCGGCCAGCCGCTTGGCCGCAAGATGGCCGACGGCTCGACGCAGCCGTGGCCGACGCGCGCGGAGATCGAGTCGAGCGGCATGCTCAAGGGCACCGAGCTCGTCTATGTCGAGAGCAAGCTCGACGCGTACATCATCCATGTGAACGGCAGCGCGAAGCTCATCATGCCCGACAACTCGGTCATGTACATCGGCTACGCGGGCAAGACCGACCGTCCGTACTTCGGCCTCGGTTCGGCGCTCGTTGAGGCGGGCGCCATCCCGAAGAGCCAGCTCTCGCTCTCGTCGATCCGGCGGCTGTACCGGACGAACGCCGCGCTCGTCGACCAGTACATCGAGAAGAACGAGTCGTATGTGTTCTTCACGGAGTACCCGAACGACCGCTGGCCCGCCGGTTCGCTCGGCACGCGCGTGAACGAGGATGCGACCATCGCGACCGACAAGACGATCTTCCCGCGCGGCGGCCTCGTCATGGTCGACACGCGCGCAAACACCTTCACGCGCGGCCTCGTCGAGTACAAGAACTTCATGTTCGACCAGGACACGGGCGGCGCGATCCGCGCGGCGGGCCGGGCCGACCTGTACATGGGGAATGGCGCCGCCGCCGAGCTGCTCGCCGGCGGACAGGTCGCGAACGGCAAGATGTACTACTTCTTCCTGAAGCCCGAGTTCATCGCGCAGTTCCCGCTGCCCGCGCCGGAGGCGAAGAAGCCTCGCAAGGCCGATGCGACGCCGTCCGCGGAGCCTGCGAAGCAGAACGCAAACCTCGCGAAGCCCGCGGCCAGGAAGGCGCAGGCCTCGGCGGGCGACGACCTGAAGTAAGCGATCCGGCGACCGATCCGCGGCGCGTGCCTCGGGCGCGCGCCGCGGTTTCTTTTCGGGCGCCGCTGCGTCACTCGGCGGGCGAAGCGCGGCGGTCGCGCCAGCCCCAGCCGCGCTCGCGCGATGCCGGGTCGCTCGGCCTCCACGCTCGGTCCCGGTCGAACTCCGGCCATGCCTCGCTGTGGAACGCACCCGACTCGTCCACCCACATGCGGGCGAACGCGGCGGGGAACGCGCGGGCACGCGAGGTCGGCGCGCCCGCCGTGGCCTGCTCGGCGACGAAGCGCGCCTCGTCGAGCCGGCACCAGGATTCACCCGCGAAGGCGCCGAGCGCGAGCGCGGGCACGAGGATCCACGCGAGCCGCCGCATGGGCCGCGCGGAGATCGTCCACGCCTCAAGCGGCTCCGTCGGCGCGCCGCATTCGGTGCAGCGTGCGCGGCCTTCGTGCGGGTAGCCGCAGTGGGGGCACTGCGCGCGACGCGCGCGCCGGTCCGCCGGCAGATGCACCCAGACGATCTCGGCGAAGTCGGCGAACGGCACGAGCCACCAGAGGAAGATCGACGCGGCGGCCGTGGCCGCGAGGCTGAGCGCGATCGTGCCGGCGCCGGCGCCGAATCCGCCGACGAGCGCGCGCGCCATGCAGTAGCTCGCGAACAGGAACGCGGACGACACGGCGAACAGCGCGGCGAATGCGGCGGCGTTGGGGCCGCTCGGCGCATGCAGCAGGGCGGTCCCCCTTGGGGTCGTGGGTTGCACGGCTTCTGGCACGGTCCCGACACGATACGCGCACGCCCACCTACACTCCGCGCCCATGGTTGCGCCCGCGCAAGACCTCGCCATCAGCCTCGTCGATGTGACGAAGACCTACGCGGGCCGCGTGCGCGCGCTCGACGGCGTCGCGATGCAGGTCCGGCGGGGCGAGATCTTCGGGCTCCTCGGGCCGAACGGCGCCGGCAAGTCGACGCTCGTCAAGATCATGACGACGATCGTGCGCCCGACGACCGCAGCGGGCACGATCCTCGGCGCGCCGGTCGGCCATCGACCGACGCTTGCGCGCATCGGCTACCTGCCCGAGCACCATCGGTTCCCCCAGCACCTCACCGGTCGGCAGTGCGTCGAGTTCTTCGGCGCGATGAGCCTGATGCGCCGCGCCGCGCGCCGGGCGCGCGCCGCGGAGCTCCTCGATGTCGTGGGCATGGCCGCCTGGGCGGACCGCCGCGTGGGAACCTACTCGAAGGGAATGCAGCAGCGCACGGGCCTTGCGGCCGCCCTCGTGAACGACCCCGAGCTCGTGATCCTCGACGAGCCGACCGACGGGGTCGATCCCGTCGGACGGCGCGAGATCCGCGATGTCCTCCTGCGCATGCGCGACGAGGGGCGCACCGTGTTCCTGAACAGCCACCTGCTCGGCGAGGTCGAGATGGTGAGCGACCGCGTCGCGATCATGCTGAGGGGCCGCGTCGAGAGGCAGGGCTCGATGCGCGAGCTCACGCAGGACAGCCGCGCGTGGCGCGTGAGCGTCGAGGGCGGCGCCCCCGCATGGTGCGCGGCCGCGGGTTCGCTGGTCGCCGACGGCGAGCGCACGCACATCGATTTCAAGAGCGACGACCTCGCGCACCTGCAGTCCATCATCGACCGCCTCCGGGCCGAGGGCGTCCAGATCGTCGGCGTGCGCGAGACGCGCGAGAGCCTCGAGGACCTGTTCATCCGCCTCGTGCGCGATGTCGATGGACGCGCGAAGGCCGTCGGCGCGGGCAGCATCGCCGGGAGGCCGACATGACGCGCCCGCTCCATGCGCTCCACCGCGACCGGCTCGGCGCGCAGGACATCCTCGTCCAGACCGGCGCGCTCTTCCTCTCGGCGTACCGCGAGCTGAACGCGCGCAAGCTGTTCTGGGTCGCGCTCGTCCTCAACGCGCTCGTGATCGGCGCCGTCGCGCTCGTCGGGATCGACGAGAAGGGCGTCACGGTCGCCGGATACGAGCTCGGCATTCCCGGCGTCACCACCAAGGTCTTCCCCGACGGACAGCTGTACAAGCTCATCATCACCTCGGTCGGGGTCGGGTTCTGGCTCTCGTGGCTCTCGACGATCCTCGCGCTCCTCTCGACGGCGTCGATCTTCCCCGATCTTGCCAGCGGCGGCGTCGACACGCTCCTCTCGAAGCCCGTCGGACGCACGCGGCTCATCGTGACCAAGTTCGCGACCGGCCTGCTCTTCACCGCGCTCCAGGTCGGCGTGTTCGCGGTGCTCGCGTTCCTCGTGCTCGGGATCCGGGGCGGAGTGTGGGAGCTCGGCATCTTCGTCGTCGTGCCGCTGATGGTCGTGTTCTTCAGCTACCTCTTCGCGGTGCAGGCGCTCGTCGGACTCCTCACGCGCTCGCCGATCGCATCGGTGATCGTCACGCTGCTCTTCTGGATCTTCATCTTCCTCGTCCACTCCGGCGAGCAGTTCACGCTCCTCGGCAGGACCTTCTCGCGCCTCGAGATCGCGGGCATCGAGCGGAAGCTCGAGACTCTGCAGACCGAGGAGGCGAAGTCGGGACTGCTGCCGCGGCTCGAGGAGCAGCGCGGCGACGACGCGAACTGGCGCCTCGCGCACGGGATCTTCTTCGCGTTCAAGACGGCGCTCCCCAAGACGACCGAGACCGCAAGCCTTGTCGCGCGCGAGCTCGAGGTGCGCATGAGCGACGCGCAGCCCGACGAGGAGCCCGCCGAGGACGAGAACATGCGGCGCCAGCGCGGGTTCTTCCGCTCGCAGTTCGTGAGCGAGCGCAAGCTGCGCGCGGCGATGGAGGAGGAGATGGCGCGGCGGCCGGTCTGGTGGGTCGTCGGCACGAGCCTCGTCTTCGAGGCCGCCGTGCTCGGGATCGGCGCCTGGTACTTCCGGCGAAGGGACTACTAGCCGGCGACGGGCGCGCGGCGCTACTTGCCAGCTCTGCGCCGCGGTCGCGCGCGGCGCGCAGCGTCTCGACCATCAGCGCGTCGAGTCCGCCGGTCCGCGCCGCGGTGTCGTCGAGCTTCAGCATGCCCGCGGCGGTCGTGCCGCCCTTGCTCGTGACCTTCGCGCGCAGGACCTCCGGCTCCTCCTTCGTCTCGTCGAGGAGCGCGGCGGCGCCGATGAGCGTCTCGCGCGCGAGCGTGCGCGCGGTCTCGGGCGGGAGACCGATCTCCTCGCTTGCGAAGCTCCACGCCTCGAGGAAGCGGAAGAGGAACGCCGGTCCGGACGCGCTGACGGCCGTGACCGCGTCGAAGAGCGACTCGGGCACGCGCACGGTCGTGCCGACGGACGCGAAGAGCTGCTCGGCGCGGGCGATGTCCGCCTCGGAGATGGCCGTGTCGGACGCGATCGCGGTGATGCCGCGGCGGACGGCGGCCGGCGTGTTCGGCATCGCGCGGGCGATCCGCGCCTCTCCGCCGAGCGACGCGCGGATGGTCGCGCTCTTCACGCCGGCCATCACGGACACGACGAGCGGGCCGTCTGCCGCGATCGCCCCAAGCGCGGCGGCGGCGGCGGGAAAGTTCTGCGGCTTGACCGCGAGGACGACCATCTCGGCCTCGCGCAGGGCGCTTCGGTCGACTGCGCGCAGGCCCATCTGGCGAGCCTCCGCGAGGCGCGCGGCATCCGGATCCATCGCGCCGATCTCGCTCGGCGCCGCGATGCCCGACGCGATGGCTCCGCGCACGATGGCGTTTCCGACATTGCCGAAGCCGATGATCATCAGGCGGGGGAGCATCCGCGCAACCTATCCGGGCCGGGCCGGGCGCGGAGCGCGCAAGTGCCCGCCTTGACGCGAACTGTGCGCGTGCAGCGCAGTTTCCGCCTCCTGCGATACACTGGCTCCTTATGCCACGACCCGGCTACAGCCCGCTCTACCAGCTCGACTTCGAGAATCCGATCCTCGAGATCGAGCGACAGATCGACGCCATCGAGGAGCGCCCCGACGCCGAGCGCTACGCCGACGAACTCCGTCAGCTCAACGAGACCCGCGACGGGCTCCTCCGCAAGATCTACTCCGACCTGACGCCGTGGCAGACCGTGCGCATCGCGCGGCATCCCCTGCGGCCCCAGACCGCCGACTATGTCCAGATGATCTGCCGCGACTTCTGCGAGCTGCATGGCGACCGCGCGTTCGGCGACGATCCGGCGATCCTGACCGGCTTTGCGCGCATCGGCTCGGTGAAGTGCATGTTCATCGGCCACCACAAGGGCAAGACCGTCGCCGAGAAGGTCGCCGCGCACTTCGGCTGCGCGCACCCCGAGGGCTACCGCAAGGCGATGCTCAAGATGAAGCTCGCCGAGAAGCTGGGCCTTCCCATCGTGACGCTCGTCGACACGCCGGGCGCCTACCCCGGGCTCGGCAGCGAGCAGCGCGGGCAGGCGCAGGCCATCGCGGTCAACCTCATGGAGATGAGCCGGCTGCGCACGCCGATCGTCTCGGTGGTGATCGGCGAGGGTGGCTCCGGAGGTGCGCTCGGCATCGCCGTCGCCGACCGCGTCGCGATGCTCGAGCATGCGTGGTACTCCGTGATCTCGCCCGAGGGCTGCGCGGCGATCCTCTGGAAGGAAGCCAACGAGCAGACCAACACCCGGGCCGCGGAGTGCCTCGCGCTGACCGCCCGGCGGAACCTGCAGAACGGGCTCGTGGACGAGGTCATCCCCGAGCCCGTCGGCGGCGCGCATCGCGATCCGCGCAAGTCGGCCGACAACCTCCAGTCCTGGCTGGTCGACCGCCTCCGGGAGCTCTCGCGGGTCAATCCGGAGACGCTCGTGCGCCAGCGCTTCGAGAAGTTCCGGCGCATGGGCGCGAGCCGCGACGAGCTCGCAGTGGCCGCGTCCTGAGGCCGCAGGCGTGGCTTTCGGGCGCTTTCCGCAGGAAATCCGCCCCTTCTGCGACCGCAAGGCTCGGGCAACTTTGACCATTTGGCCGGGCTCTGCTACGCTCCCGCCCCTCCAACAGGCCGGGTGACCGCGTCGGTCCCGCGCCCTCGGGTTCGCGAGCGCATTCGTGGCATCGAAGAAAGCACCGGCGAAGAAAGATCCGGCGAAGCCGAAGTCCGCTCCTGCTGCAAAGCCGGCGGCGAAGGTGGCCGCCAAACCCGTAGCCAAGCCTGCAGTTAAGCCTGCAGTTAAGCCTGCAGCCAAGCCAGCAGCGAAGCCCGTAGCCAAGACCACGGCCAAGCCTGCGGCGAAGCCTGTAGCCAAGCCTGCCGCGAAGCCCACGCCGAACGGCGCAGCCAAGCCGGCCGCGAAGCCGGTCTCTGCGCCGGTCTCCAAGCCTGCGGCTGTGGCTCCGAAGTCCGTGTCGAAGGCCGGAACCAGCAAGGCTGTGGCGCCGGTCGCTTCGAATCCGGGCAAGCCGACGCCTGGCAAGCCGACGCCTGGCAAGCCACCGCAGGGGAAGCCCGCACCAGCGCCTGCGGCCGCTCCTGCAAAGGGTCCCTCTGCGAAGGCAGCGCCCGCGAAGGCTGACTCGAAGAAGAAGGTCGACGAGAACGAGACCCCGATCGTGCCGAAGAAGGGCCCGATCGACCTCGCCCAGCACAAGTCGGTCGCCGCCGCGGCGGCCGCGGTCGCCAACGCGCGTGGCGGGACGGGCGAGTTCATCATCATCAACGGACGCCGCGTCCGTGCGATCTCGACCAAGGGCCTCACGGTCGCGAAGAAGTCGAAGTCCGCCGCCGCCGAGGCCGTGGCTGGGCCGAGCGAGCAGCAGATCCGCGAGATCAAGACGAAGCTCAGCAAGAAGGAGCTCGACGAGTACCGCGTGCTTCTGCACGCGAAGCGGCGCCAGCTCATCGGCATGCTTTCGGGCATGGAGGACGAGGCGCTGCGCTCGTCGGGCGGCAATCTCTCGAACATGCCGGTCCACATGGCCGACATGGGCTCCGATGTCTACGAGCAGGACTTCACCCTCGGCATGGCCGAGACCGAGCGCGCGATCGTCAATGAGATCGACGCCGCGCTCCAGCGCATCGAGGACAAGACCTTCGGCGTCTGCCAGATGACCGGCAAGCCGATCTCGAAGGCCCGCCTCGACGCGAAGCCTTGGGCGAAGTACACGATCGAGGCCGAGCGCATCGCCGAGTCGAGCGGTTCGCGCTGATGTCCGACGCGCCGAATCCCGCAGGCGACCTTCCATCCTGGCGCTCTCCGGCGTCCTGGGCGCGGCTCGTGGGCGTCTTCGCCTTCGGCATCGCGTTCGACCTCTGGAGCAAGGCGTGGGCGTTCTCGACCGTCGCGGGGTACCCGGTCGAGCTGACGCGCGAGCGCGTGCTCGAGGACCCGAGCTTCCGGCTCCCGCACCACCCGCGCGTCGAGGCGCTTCCGTGGGACCTCCTCGACCTCCAGCTGGTGCTGAACTACGGCGCGGTGTTCGGCATCGGCCAGCACCGGCGCGAGCTCTTCATCGGCTTCACCCTCCTCGCGACGCTGGCGGCGGCGCTTCTCTTCGCGCGGGGCACGCGGGCGCGCATGCGGGCGGCGCATGTGGCGATCGGGCTCATCCTGGCCGGAGGACTCGGGAACCTCTACGACCGCATCGTCTTCGGGGCGGTCCGCGATTTCCTCCACATGCTTCCCGGGTGGGAGCTGCCGTACGGATGGAGCTGGCCGGGCAACGCGACGCCCGAGGTGTTCCCTTGGGTCTTCAATGTGGCCGATGTGCTGCTGCTCGCCGGGATGTCGGTCTTCGTCGCGACGAGCTTCATCGAGGACCGTCGGGCGAAGCGACTGGCGCGGGCGGACTGACGAGCGCGCGCGCCTCGGCGAGCGGGATCAGGCACGACGCATCGATGATGTCAGGGAGCTCCGCGAGCCGTCGCGCCATCGCGAGCGTGAACGGCCCGACCGCCGTGCGCCGCAGCGACGCGACATGCCCGCCCGTCCCGAGCGCGGTCCCGAGGTCGCGCGCGAGGCTGCGGACATAGAAGCCCTTGCCGCAGCGCAGCGCGATGCGGGCGATCGGCCACGCATAGTCGAGCAGCCGGATCTCGTGGACGACGACCTTGCGCGCGGGAAGCTCGAAGGTGTCGTCCTTGCGCGCGATCCGGTAGGCGCGGCGGCCCTCGACCACCATCGCGCTGAAGGCGGGCGGGCGCTGATCGATCTCGCCCTCGAAGCGGCGGAGCGCGGCCTCGACGGCCTCGCGCGTGGGCGGGTCGGCGACCTCGACCTCGCGGCGCTCGCCCTCGCGGTCGTCGCCGCGCGTGAAGGCGGACAGGTCGACCTCGGTGTCGTACTCCTTCTCGGTGGCCATCAGGTCGGGCACCGCCTTGGTGCCGCGGCCGAGCCCGAGGACGAGGACGCCGGTCGCGAGCGGGTCGAGCGTGCCGGCGTGGCCGGTCTTCGCGAACTGCGCCCGGCGGCGGACGATCTCGCCGGCCCGGGCGCTCGACATGCCGAGGTCCTTGTCGAGGACGAGGACGCCGTCGAGGGGCGGGAGTGCTGGATCGCGGCGTCGCATGCGAGGGCGGAAGGGGTTTACTGTAGCGGCGATTGGGTTAGACTCGCGCGCATGGACGGCGTTTCACTGCTGGTGGGAATCGGATTTGGCTGCGCCCTTGGCGGCGCTGCGGGCTGGCTGGTCGCGGAGTTCCGCGCGCGGTCGCGCGCGGTGGTCGATCGGGCCTCGGGAGAGGCCGCGCGCGCGGAGCTCGACGGCCTGCGCCGCGAGCGCGACGCGCTGCGCACTGAGTCATCGGCGGCGAAGCAGGGCGAGGCCGCCGCCCGCGCGTCGCTCGCGGCGGCGCAGCAGTCGGCGGTCGAGTTCCGCGATGCCGCGGGCGTCGAGCGCGGGCGGGCCGAGGAGGAGTCGGCGAAGCGGGCTGCCGCGGAGCGCGAGCTCTCGGCGCTGCGCACGCAGCTTGCCGAGCGCGAGAGGAACCTGGCCGAGCAGAAGGCGTTGCTCGACCGCGCGCAGGACGCCTTCAAGGATGTGTTCAAGGCGACTGGCGCCGATGTGCTCAAGTCGACCGCCGAGACATTCATGCGCCAGGCGAAGGAGCAGTTCGAGGGCCAGCAGAAGCTCTCGCAGCAGGAGCTCGATGCGCGGCAGAAGGCGATCGACGCGACGCTCACGCCGATCAAGGAGCAGCTCGCCAAGCAGGAGGCGCTCGTCACGCAGCTCAACGAGAAGCGCGAGGGCGACGCGCGCACGCTTGGCGAGCAGCTCAAGCAGATCGCGGACTTGCAGCTGAAGGCGTCCGCTGCCGCGCAGACCCTTTCGGGCGCGCTGCGCGACAACCGCCAGCGCGGGCGCTGGGGCGAGGTGTCGCTCCGCAACATCGCCGAGATGGCGGGGCTCGTGGACAATGTCGACTTCAGCGAGCAATCGAGCGTCGAGGGCGACGAGGGCAACCGACTGCGCCCCGACATGACCGTGCGGCTGCCGGGCGGGCGCTTCGTGCCGATCGACGCGAAGGTGCCGATGAACGCATACCTCGACTCGCTCGATCCGGCGCTTTCCGACGCCGACCGCATCGCACGCCGCGCAGCGCACGCCCAGGCGCTGCGGAACCATGTGCGCACCCTCGCGTCGCGCGAGTACGCGAAGGCGATGGGCGAGGGCGTCGAGATCACGGTGCTCTTCGTTCCGCTCGAGAGCGGCCTGATCGCGGCACTCGAGGAAGACGCCACGGTCTACCAGGAGGCGCTCGAGAAGCGCGTGATCATCTGCACTGCATCGACGCTTCTCGCGCTCCTGCGCACCTGCGCGCTGCAGTGGCAGCAGGCGAAGCTCAACGAGAACGCGCGCAGGATCGGCGAGAACGCGAAGGAGCTGCTCGCGCGCATCTCGACTTTCGCCGAGCATCTGGAGAAGGTCGGCAAGGGGCTCGAGAGCGCGACGAAGGGCTACAACAGCGCCGTCGCATCGTTCAACTCGCGGCTTCTGCCGGGAGCACGCGATACCGCGGAGCTTGCGGGCGAACTGCAGAGCCTTCCCGACGAGCTCGAGCCGGCGAGCACGGCGCTGCGCGAGGTCACGGGTTCGCAGCGGGCGCTGCCCGAGAGCGCGTCCTGAGCGCGTCCTGAGCGCACGCGCGCGGCTCGCCGACGC
>Ga0209770_10001561_pt1 | contig 11800 bp, 10 predicted proteins | sample LauGreSu1BDMLBDD_2_FD_187572 | JGI IMG/M metagenome (GOLD analysis project Ga0209770, IMG submission 187572) | Freshwater lake microbial communities from Lake Michigan, USA - Su13.BD.MLB.DD (SPAdes) (version 2) | ecosystem: Environmental > Aquatic > Freshwater > Lake | place: Lake Michigan, USA...
CCTCTTTGTCTTCTTTCTGAAGAACAAGAGCTTCAATAATCTCACCGACTTTAACGATTGAGTTTGGATCTGCATCGTGGCGAATTGAAAGCTCGCGAGCTGGAATAACTCCTTCAGTCTTGTATCCGATATCAACAAGAACTTCTTCGCGTCCAACTTGAACAACCGCACCTGAAACTAGGTCGCCGTCATTAAAATTTCTGATTGTGCCTTCGATTGCTGCTAGAAAATCTTCAGCTGATCCGATGTCATTTACTGCAATTTGTGGTGTAGACAATTGTGCTCCGTAGGGATAGAAAGTAGTAGTTCCCGCTTTCGCGGCTGAAGGGCAAGGGTACGGTTTGCACGCTCATATGGGCAAATCCACTAACTTTCTTGAGCGCGAAAGATAGACTGATAGTCGTTATGAATAGATATAGAGAGCTCATGGCTTTCCCTCAGGTGGTTCGACTTGGAATCAGCGCATTTCCGGCGCGATTGGCCTACGGCATGATCGGCCTGGGTATCTTTTTCAAAGCAGAGCAAGAAACTGGCTCGATTGCAGTTGCCGGTTTTGCCATCGGTTTGAACTCTTTGGCTGGTTCTTTGACTGCGGGCCTTCGAGGTTCAGTGATGGATAAATTTGGTCAAAAGTGGCCGATTCGAATCTTGGTTCCTTTGTATTCGGCCATGATCCTTTTGCTCAACACAATGGAAACTCGAGAATCAATTTTGATAACCGCATTCATTTTGGGTATCACCGCTCCCCCGATTAACTTATCTGTTCGTCCATTATGGAAAGACATCGTTCCAGATTCATATTTGCGGACGGCATACGCATTTGATTCATCGATGATGAGTTCAACAAGTGTTATTGGTCCTGTTGTTATCACTGCGCTTTCGCTTTCTTCTCGCCCAGAATTAGGTCTAGGAACTACGGCTGCATTGATGTTTGTCGGTGGAATCGCGCTATCGCTTACTCCAGTTTCTCGTGATTGGATTCCGGAAAAGAAACTAAAGAATCAACAAAAATTATGGCGCGATCGAGCAATTCAGCTGCTGATGTTAGAGGGTTGCTTTGTTGGGTTTGGCTATGGGGTGTTTACGGTTGCGATTCCAGCCTTTGCTACCCAAGAAGGAGTTCAATATCGGGTTGCCTGGATTCTTGCGATTTACGGTGCAGCTACAGTAATCGGCGGCTTATTGGGAGGATTAGTTTCCAGAAAACTTGCCCCGCTGTCTGCCTTTAGAACTGTTTATACGCTTTGGTTTATTGCTTGCCTACCTATCGCATTTACTTATCCGGATTGGAGCATGGCACTTGTTGGTGCATGTATTGGTTTATTGGGTGGTGCGCAGAAAGTGTTTTACTTTGAAATCCTTGAGGCGGTTAGACCTAAAGGTTCTCAAACATCTTCACTTGGTTGGATCTGGACCGTAGAAGGATCATTCATGGCAGTTGGTGCGGCTGCCGGTGGAGTCGTATCCGAGACATTTTCTCCACAAATTGGTTTAGCAATTTTGCCAGTCATGATTTTGATTAGTCTGATCATTTTAACTATCGGCCGAGAGCGCTTGAGCGCAGCTAATGATGTACCGACAGATGAAGAAGATCTTCAGGCGATGAAAGAAAACTCTGATCTAGACAAGTAATTAGTGCGCAGCTTCATGCCAGGTAAGGCCAAGGCCAGCATTAACATCAAGTGGTGCTTTAAGAGGATATGCAGAACCCATTTCTCGCTTTACTAGTTCACTTATTTTATCTTCTTCACCAGCTACAACTTCAAGGATTAACTCATCGTGTATCTGCAGCAGCAATCTAGATTTCAATTTTTCTTTCTCGATTGCACCTTGCACGTTGAGCATTGCCAATTTAATGATGTCTGCAGCAGATCCCTGAATCGGAGCGTTGAGCGCCATGCGCTCTGCGACTTCGCGTCTTTGTCTATTGTCATGCATTAAATCTGGCAAGTATCGACGTCGACCCATAATTGTTTCGGTGTAACCAACTTTGCGAGCATCTTCGACAACTGTTTTTAAGTAGTCTCTAATTCCACCAAATCGTTCAAAGTATGTATCCATCAACTGTTGGGCTGCCGGTGGAGAAATATCTAATTGAATCGCTAAACCATAGGAAGAAAGTCCATAAGCAAGCCCGTATGACATCGCTTTCATCTGTCGGCGCATTTCGGGATCTACTTCAGATGGTTTAACACCAAACACAAGCCCTGCAACGGTGGCATGAAGATCTTCACCTGATGCAAAAGCCGCCAGCAACTTTTCATCATTAGACAAGTGAGCCATGATTCGCATTTCGATCTGGCTGTAATCAGCCGTCAACAGTGCGACATAACCTTTGCCGACAGTGAAGCAGTCGCGAATTTTACGTCCTTCTTCAGTGCGCACCGGAATGTTTTGTAGATTAGGTCCAGTCGATGAAAGACGACCAGTTGCCGCAACTGTCTGCTGGAAATGAGTATGAATGCGACCATCCTTGGCAATTTCTGCAATCAGACCTTCAACCGTTGTACCTAATTTCTTGGTTTCACGAATTCGAAGCAATGAGGTTAATACGGGATGCCCACTCTTTTGATGCAGCCAATCCAGGCTTTCAGCATCGGTTGTGTAGCCGGTCTTGATCTTCTTTGTTTTTGGAAGGTTGAGCTCATCAAATAAAACAACTTGTAATTGCTTTGGAGATGCCACGTTGAATTCATGTCCCACCGAATCATGGGCTGCTTTAGTTTCGCGTTTGACTTCACCTTCAAAGAAAGCGGCCAATGCATCCAAACCTTTCCTATCAACTGCTATGCCCACAGACTCCATTCGTCCCAGTAAATCTGCAACCGGCAATTCCATAGTCGTGAAAAGTTCAAACAAGTTGCGCTCTTTTAGCTCGCGAGTAAGTGAATCTCGCAATGCGAACAAGGCACGTGCCGAAGTTAAGAGTTCCTGCTCGGGGGAAGTCTCATTAATAGCTGAGCCATCTCCCCATCGCTCTTGTATGTCCTTTAACTCTTGGCTTCGTACCCCCGGATTAACCAAATAGGCGGCAAGGGAAGTATCAAAACAAACTCCTGTTAGACCATTGATGCGGGCCAAAGATTTTGCGTCATGGGCGATCTTGCCAACTTGCTTATTGGTTGCCCAATCCCCCATTGTCGAGCCGTGAACTAAAAAGACGTCATCTGAAGTTAACGCGACTGCATACCGATGCAATTTTTCTTCGACTAGCTGATAAGCAATCCCGATCTCACCTGAATGCTGAGCAATCTTTGTTGACGCTTCTTCAGGAGTTAATACTCCTTCAGCAATTTCAACGGCAAATAGTTCAAACGCTGGTTCAGATTTTTTAGAAGCAGAGTGCAGTAAAATCGGCTTCATTCGATCCTTAAGGGTTTTAAATTCTAATTTTTCAAAAAGTGGGTTTGTTTTGTTCTCATCAACACCACTCCACGCCAAAGAATCGATACTTAATTCCAAAGGAACATTGGCAACTAATTGGGTAAGTTCGCGGTTTCGAATGACATCATTGATTGAATCTCTTAGTGATTGACCAACTTTTCCGCCCAGTTTGTCGATGTTCGCAATTAATTCATGCAATGAACCATATTCAACAACCCACTTTGCTGCTGTCTTTTCACCTACACCAGGTACCGAAGGCAGATTGTCGCTGGGATCTCCACGAAGTGCGGCAAAATCTGGGTACTGTTCCGGAGACATTCCATACTTCTCTTGAACTGCCGCCGGGGTCATACGAGCAAGATCACTAACGCCGCGCTTTGGATAAAGCACAGTTGTCTTTTCATTTACTAGCTGAAATGAATCACGATCACCAGTACAGATAAAGACTTCTGCATCTTCGCGCTCTGCTTGCTTAGCGATTGTCGCAATTATGTCATCTGCTTCAAAGCCCTCGACTTCAAATGTGGTGATACCAAAAGCTGTAACCAATTCATGTAGGTAAGACATTTGTGATCGAAATTCATCTGGGGTCTTTGCTCGATTGGCTTTATATTCGGGAAAAATTTCAGATCTAAAGGTCTTCCGTGAGACGTCAAAGGCAACGGCCACATGTGTTGGTTTTTCCGTAGTCAGCAGCGAAAGCAGCATCGTTGCAAAGCCATAAACAGCGTTGGTGTGCTGACCTTGCGCCGTTGTGAAATTCTCAGCAGGCAAAGCAAAAAAGGCTCGATACGCCATTGAGTGCCCATCGATTAGCAATAGGCGTTTGGTCATGGATGCATCGTAGAGTGCCAGTTAGACTCTGCCCATGACTGAACCGGATTATCTTGCAATTATTAAAGCCCGAGGTAGCGGCGCCCTAGATAAGAAAATGGGCATCGAGATTACCGAAGCCTCGTTGACTCGACTTGTTGCGACGATGCCAGTTGATGGAAACACGCAACCCATGGGCATCTTGCATGGTGGAGCAAATGTAGTTTTGGCAGAGTCGCTGGGCTCGGTCGGTACACAGTTAAATGCGGGTGAAAATCGAAGAATTGTTGGAATTGATATCAATGCAACCCATCACAAAGCAACTGCTTCAGGAATAGTTACTGGAGTTGCAACCGCAGTTTCAATCGGCAAAACATTGTGCTGCTGGGATATTGTGATTACAAATGAAAACGGACAGCGCACCTGCACTGCCCGTATCACTTGCATGATTTTGGCGGATAGAAACTAACGCTTCTCGCCTACCAAATTTAGAAAATCTCGTTTGCACCTGTTCCAAGGTAAGCAGCTTTAACGTGAGGATCATTTAACAAATCACTGGCTTTTGCTTCTTTAGTAATTGACCCAGTTTCAAGAACGTATGCACGGTGGGCACGAGAAAGTGCTTGCTGTGCATTTTGCTCAACCAAAAGAATAGTTACGCCCTGCTTGTTAATCTCAGTGATGATGCGGAAGATGTTTGCAATCATTTGAGGCGCTAACCCCATTGATGGTTCATCAAGCAAAAGGACCTTTGGGCGTGCCATCAGAGCGCGACCAATTGCAAGCATCTGCTGCTCTCCACCTGACAAGGTTCCGCCAGCTTGGAATGCTCGCTCCTTAAGGCGTGGGAATAGATCATAAATTCGCTCTAGATCTGTCGCGATTTCAGACTTGCGCATCTTGAGGTGGTACTTACCCATTTCAAGATTTTCTAAGACAGTCATTCCAGAGAAAATACCGCGACCTTCAGGTGCTTGCGAGATTCCCAAACGCACACGGTCGTGAGCTGCCATCTTGGAGATGTCTTGCCCATCAAAAGTTATTGAGCCAGAACTTAATGGACGAAGCCCAGATATCGTTTTGAGAGTAGTTGTCTTACCAGCGCCATTGGCACCAATTAACGTGACTATCTCGCCTTCATTAACGACAACTGAGATGCCTTTAATTGCTTCAATTTTTCCATAATGTACATGGAGATCTTTAACTTCAAGACGCATCGTCTGGCACTCCTAAATAAGCTTCAATGACTCGTTTATCATTTTGAACCACGGTTGGTAGATCGTCGGCAATCTTTGTTCCAAAATCAATTACAACAACTCGATCTGAAACTCCCATAACAAGGGACATATCATGTTCAATTAGAAGAACGGTGTAACCCGCATCTCGGATCTTACGAATCGTTTGAGCTAACTCAATTTTTTCAGCAGGGTTAAATCCAGCCGCTGGCTCATCAAGTAACAAAAGCTTTGGCTTGGTGCCAAGAGCTCGTGCAATTTCAAGTCGACGCTGGACACCATAAGGAAGGTTCTTAGCTAAACGATCGGCGTACTCGCCAATACCAATGAAGTCCAAGATTTCCTGGGCGCGCGCATTATCGCTTTTCTCTTCTTTGCGCGAGATCGGCATACCAAACAAACCACTGAGCAATCCTGATTTCTTGTGGGTATCAGTTGCAGTGATGACATTTTCCAGCGCGGTCATATCCCCCCAAAGGCGAATATTCTGGAATGTACGTGCAATGCCACCTTTAGTGATCTTGTATCGCTTTTTACTCTTGAGTGACTTACCAAGAAAATTAATGTCTCCGCTTGTAACTTGGTAGACACCAGTGATGACGTTGAAAACTGTGGTCTTTCCAGCTCCGTTAGGACCGATTAACCCAAGAATTTCCTTCTCTTTTATGTGAAAACTAACATCGTTGAGCGCAGTTACTCCGCCAAACTTGATAGTCACATTTTCTAAAGCTAAAACATTATTTGTCATTCTGTTGCCTTTCCTGGAAGCGGTTTTTCACGCTTCTTTCGTGGTAGCAAGCCATCTGGACGCAGGTTCATCATGATTACGAGAACCGCGCCAAAAACCAAAAGTCTTGCATCGGAGAGAAAACGAATTCGATCTGGAAGGTAACCCAGAATCACTGCACCGAGGATTACACCCCAGATATTTCCCATTCCACCGAAAACCACACACGCAAGAATCAAAATTGAAACCTGGAGCGTGAAGTTATCGGGCGAAATAAAGAGAGTTTTTGAAGCGTAGAGCACACCTGCTGCGCCACCTACTGAAGCACCTAACACGAATGCCCAAATCTTGTACTTAAATGTTGGTACACCCATTAATTCGGCAGCATCTTCATCCTGGCGGATTGATTCCCACGCACGCCCTGGACGTCTGGCAGAAAGGCGGCGAATCATCCAGATTGTAAGAAGAATGATGATTAAGAAGGTCCAGAAATACAGCCTGTGATTATCAAAGGTGTATTCCAAACCGAAGATCGTTGGCGGAGTTGGCACACCAACAATTCCGTTAGCTCCACCGATTGAATTCAAATTCAATGCAGTGATGCGAACGATCTCACCAAAACCTAAGGTGATGATCGCCAAGTAATCTCCACGCAAGCGCAGCGCTGGAACTCCAAGGATTAAGCCGGCAAACATGGCCATGGCAATACCAATTGGAAGGATCTCCCAAGTATTTAATCCAGTCTTAGTTCCGAGTAAGCCCATTGTGTATGCGCCAATAGCAAAGAAGGCCACATACCCAAGATCCAAAAGACCGCTCTTACCGATAACGATATTTAGACCAAGGGCCATGATTACGAAGATTGCAATAGGGAAAACCAAAACAGAGCCGTAATCAGCAATTGGCGTGTTAAGGAAAGTTCCACCCAAGAATGGCAACGAAGCTGCCATTGCGATAGCTCCCAACGCGATTAAAACGCGTACAGGTCTACCTGAGCGCGCCCAAAAATCAGCTCCAGCATCTCTTAGATTTATCATCTATGCCCTCGATTGTGTGATCGCTTCGCCGAACACACCATTCGGCCTGAAGTAAAGAACAATAACCAGAATCACGAAAACCGTAACCGCTTTCCATTGAGTACCAAGGAAGAATGAAGCATAGGTTTCAATCAAGCCAAGGCCGATTCCACCGTAGAAAGCTCCCTTGATATTTCCGATACCACCCAAGATCGCAGCAGTAAATGCGGCAATACCGAGTTCAAAACCAATATTGAATGCAGTGTTCTCATACTTGAGAATGTAGAAGAAGCCTGCCGCACCAGTCATTAAGCCACCGATTAAGAAGGTTCCAGAAACCACTAAATTGAGGTTAACGCCCATTAAACGTGAAGCATCTTCATTCATGGATACCGCGCGAATAGCTTTTCCAAGACGTGTTCGCTTTACAAACTGACTTAAAAGAATAAACAGCACCAAACCTGAGACAACAATGATTACGTTGTCTAATCTTAATTCCAGACCAAATGGCGCTGCCAAGGTCTTCTTTTCCATAACGCGTGGACTACCGACGTATCGTGAATCAGTCAAGATACGCATGAACTCAGCAAGAACGATTGACATTCCAATCGCAGAAATCAGCGGAGCCAATTTATTTGAGCCTTTGTTTCGCAATCTGCGATAAGCCACAAGTTCGAGCAGGACTGAAAGAATTCCTGACATAAACATCGAACCAAGCAAACATAGGAAAAGGATCCAGACTAGGCGCACACCTGTTGCTGGCTCTGATTGCTGGGTGAAACCAAATACATCTCTAACAATCAGAATAGAAGCGAAAGTTCCATACATGAAAATTTCAGAGTTCGCGAAGTTGATCATGCGAAGAACTCCGTAAACCATGGTGTAACCCAGAGCAATCATCACGTAGATGAAACCTAAGCTAAGACCACCTACCGTCAATGCAGGAAATTGATCTTGAAAATTACTTAACACAGCGCCGCTTTCTGATTGTGTGTTGCAAGTTTACAAAAATTAAGTGCGCAGCACCTGGTAATTTCTTACCAGGTGCTGCGTGTACAGCTATTTATTTAGTCAGAGACTAAATAATTATTACTTTACGCCACCTGTGTACTTGATAGCACCAGACTTGATTTCAAATCCGTTCATTACGCCACCGGCAGTATCACCATTGCGGTCGAATGAAAGTGGGCTTCCTGAGATTGACTTGCCCTTGAAGGACTTTACGCACTTCAACATTGCTGGACGTGTTGAAACGCCCTTAGCGATGCAACCTAGGAATACGTTTGCAGCATCAATTGATTCTGCTGCGTATGTACCTGAAGAAACCTTCATCTTCTTCTTGAAGTCTGCTTCGATCTTTGGGTCGATCTCTGATAGCGGAACAGTTCCTGCTGTCAGACGAACGCCTTCAAGGATTGATGCGCTTGCAAGTGTCAAGATTCCTGGGCTTAGTACTCCGTCGCCACCAGCAAGGATGCCTGTGTAGCCAGAGTCACGTAGCTGACGGTAAAGAGTTGCAGCCTGTGCGTAGTAACCAGTGAAGATAACTACGTTAGCTCCTGCTGTCTTTACCTTTGAGATTGATGCAGACCAGTCAGTCGTCTTGTCTGGAACGCTGTCTTGTCCAGCAAGTGTTGCTCCACCAAGCTTCATGTACTCAACAAGACCAACACCGTATGGTGACTGATCGTCAATTACGAATACCTTTGGTGATGCAACGCCCTTTGTTGCTAGCTTGTAAAGAGCTGGACCCTGTACACGATCTGTTACAGGAATACGGTGGAACACAGGGAAACCAATTAGGCCCTGTGCTGGATCTGTAATTGATACACGTGTTGCTGATGGTGAGATCAATGGAAGGTTTGTCTGCTTGTAGAAAGGTAGAGATGCAATTGTTGCACCTGAGTAAGCAGGTCCTACTAGACCGATGATCTTCTTGTTTGATGCAGTTCCAGGAGCAACCTTTGCTGCTTCTGTTCCGCTTCCTTGGTCATCAACTTCAACGATGTTTACCTGGATCTTGCCCTTGTTCTTTGCATTGAACAAAGCAACTGCGTACTTAACGCCGTTAAGCTCATCGATACCAACCTGAGCTTCTTCACCAGTTAGTGGGCCTTGAAATGCAATTGTCGCTACACGTGCTTTAGCGTTTGCTGCTGGAGCCACTGCGAAAGTGGTTCCGACAGCAAGTGCAATCACGGCGCTAACTGAAACTAACTTGTAGTTCTTCATATGTAGTGCCTTTCCTGTTCTTGTGTCCCGGGACAGGGAGGTTGAAAGAGTAATGGTTGGGGTGAGGGTAGGACAAGGTGAAGTTACGCCTAAAAATGTCTCGGTTTCGTTATAAATGGGATAGCGGTATCAATTATTGAGACAGACTTAAGGCTTATTTGTCGGGTACGGCGTTGGGATTAACTACCGCCTCGGCGACCTCTTTCATGGTCAAGCGACGATCCATGGCAGCTCGCTGAATCCAGGAAAAAGCCTCGGGTTCAGAAAGGTTTAAGGCCTTCATCAATAATCCCTTAGCTCTATCAATTAGCTTTCTAGTTTCAAGTCGGTCGTGAAGATCTGCGACTTCGGCAGCTAAAGATTTCATCTGGGTGTGACGACTAATTGCGATTTCAATCGCTGGCATTAAGTCGCCAATAGTAAATGGTTTAACAACATAGGCCATTACTCCGGCATCGCGTGCGCGATCGACAAGCTCTTTCTGAGAATAAGCGGTGAGCATCAACACGGGAGCTATCTCAATGATTTTTTCTGCAGCTGAAATTCCATCAAGGACCGGCATCTTGACATCAAGAATTGCTAAATCCGGAGTGTGCAACGCTGCTAGATCGATTGCTTCTTGACCGTTTGTTGCTTGAGCAACAACTTGATAACCAGCTGCTTGCAACATTTCTACAAGATCCATCCGAATTAAGGTTTCATCCTCAGCAACCAGAATGCGAACGGTCATGATCGATTGATCCCTTTCAGAATTCATACAGTGCGTGCCCCGAGTCGGATTCGAACCGACACTATGCAGTGTTTGAGACTGCCCTCTCTACCGTTGGAGTACCGAGGCTCTTGATGAAGCAATCTTAGCGGTAAGCAGCAACCACTCCGCCAACGGCATCTCCCACAACGTGAACGCGCATTGCATTGGTTGAGCCAGGAATTCCCGGAGGCGATCCCGCAACGATGACTACGTTTTCGCCAATGTGAGCACGGCCGGACTCAATTAATAAAGTGTCGGCTTGCTTAACCATTTCATCGGTGTGCTTCACCATTGGAGTTACTTCTGGTTCAACTCCCCATGACAATGCCAAGCGGTTATACGTTCCGATTTCTGGTGTGAAGGCAACGATAGGAATAGGTGAGCGAAGACGGGCCATGCGGCGAGCCGAATCCCCTGATTGAGTGAAAGTAACTAAGTACTTTGCACCAACAATTGCGCCTACTTCAGCTGCAGCACGAGTGATCGCGCCACCTTTTGTCTTGGGAGTTGTGCGCAATGCGCGAATCATTTCAAAACCGCCCTCTTCGGTACGGGCGATGATGCGAGCCATTGTTGCAACCGCTTCGATTGCGAATGCTCCAACAGATGTTTCACCTGACAACATCAATGCATCTGCGCCATCTAGCACCGCATTGGCACAATCTGTAGCTTCGGCGCGAGTTGGTGAAGAGTTTGTGATCATCGAATCAAGCATTTGAGTTGCAACAATGACCGGCTTAGCTGCTTCACGTGCTAATTCAATACAGCGCTTCTGCACTAGTGGTACTTCCTCAATTGGCATCTCTACACCAAGATCACCACGGGCAACCATGATGCCATCAAAGGCGGCGACAATTTCTTCAAGATTATCTACAGCTTGTGGCTTTTCAATTTTTGCAATTACTGGAATGCGAAAACCAATTTCATCCATGATGTGGTGGACATCTGCAATGTCGGCAGCGTTTCGGACAAATGAAAGTGCAATAAAATCTGCACCAGCTTTCATTCCCCAACGCAAATCCTCTTTATCTTTTTCAGAAAGCGCTGGAACCGAAACCGCTACACCCGGAAGATTTATTCCCTTGTTATTACTTACAGCACCTGGCTGAATAACCTTTGTAACTACATCGTTGCCTTTAACTTCGACAACTTGGACAGTTACTTTTCCATCATCAATGAGAATACGATCTCCTGGCTTGCAATCTCCTGGTAAACCTTTGTACGTCGTGCCAACGCGATCTTTGGTGCCTTCAACTTCATCAGTTGTTATTGTGAAGATATGGTCACGTTCTAATTCATGTGGACCATTAGCAAATCGCGCCAGACGAATCTTTGGACCTTGAAGATCAACCAGAATTGCGACTGGCTTACCCGCGGCTTTGGCCGCATCGCGCACGCGATCAAGGCGACTTTGATGCTCTTCATAGCCTCCGTGAGAAAGGTTCAAGCGCGCCATATTCATACCGGCGTCGATGAGTTCCTTTACCTTTTCGACAGATTCAACGGCAGGACCCATGGTGCACACAATTTTCGCTCTACGCATGTATGTACCTTAAACCATTAATGGACGGTCAGTTGGCGCTATCGGTGAAGGAAGTTGCGTACGTCCAGTCAGATACCTATCTACTGAAGCTGCTGCACT
>Ga0209770_10001562_pt1 | contig 11798 bp, 24 predicted proteins | sample LauGreSu1BDMLBDD_2_FD_187572 | JGI IMG/M metagenome (GOLD analysis project Ga0209770, IMG submission 187572) | Freshwater lake microbial communities from Lake Michigan, USA - Su13.BD.MLB.DD (SPAdes) (version 2) | ecosystem: Environmental > Aquatic > Freshwater > Lake | place: Lake Michigan, USA...
CGGTAATCGGCCATCAGCCGAGCCAGTTCGGGGAAAACGAGCCCGACCTTGGCCACCTCGTGCACCCACTCGTAGTGCAGAGCCTGGCGCGTCCGCCCCGTCCGCTCGGCCATCTCCGCGAACGATTGCCTCACCGCGTGCACGTCCCCCGAGCCCAGCCGCATCGTAGTCACGAACATCGTCGGCGAAAGGTCCGCCAGCGTCCCAAGGCGTCGGCATAAGTCCGCGGCGCTCGTGTGCCGCATCTCGTGCATCTCAACCAGCCGCTCCATGATCTCCGACGACAACTGCGCCGTGCCGCTTGCTACCTCTTCGTGGTCGAGGAAAAAGCTGTCCACTGTTTCGCTCGCCGTGATCGAGCTCACGATAGGTCACCCACCGGATTGTAGACCAGCTTCCGCAGTTCCGGCGTGATCTCGACTGCGTCCATGCCGTCGAGACTCATCTGCCCAAGGCTCTCGCGCTGCTGGAGGATGAGAATCAGCGCCTTGATTTTCTTGATGCGCTCGCCGTATTCGCGCCCGATGGACTTGCGCTGCACCTCCAGCGTCGTAATCGCCCGCGACGCGCGCGACGAGAAGCGGAGCGCCTCTAGCTCGCGCTGATCATTTCCGGTGTTCGTTTCCATGTTGTGTTCCTCCGTCTCCGGCCTCCGCGCGTGAGCTGAGCGTTGAGACGCTTATGTTTCGCCCACGCGTGGCCGCTGATGTTTTTGGGTTTGTTCGGCTCGGTCACTAAATCGGCGTGGCGTCTCCGCGCCCTCGAGTCAACATTTTTGTCAAACGAACTTGATAGGCTCGCAGATCTCAACCAGCCGGCGCACCATCGGATCCCCCCGCACGCTCGACGCCCCGCGCTCAGCAATCCCCTGCGCGTCGAGGTTCGTGGTGACGTAAAGCGGAAGCCGCTCCGACACCCGAATGTCGAGGAACCGCAGAAACCAAGACATCGCCCACTCGCTCCTCGCGGTCTGAATCGCCTCTTGCCCCAGGTCGTCGATGAACACAATCGGCCGTCGCGCGATTGCCTCGACCCAACCCCGCGCCTCGTCGCGGCCATAGTTGAGGCAGCCATGCAGCGCGGAAAACCAGTCCTGCGCGTGAAAATACCGAACGTCCCGAGCCTCCTCGCACGCGAGCCGGCGCAACAGCGCCCACATCGCGCGTGTCTTGCCGCGCCCTGTGCGCCCGGTCAGCAGGAGTCCCTTGGTCGTGACTTGGTGCGCAAGCACGCGCGCGATCGCCTCCGCGTTCGGCACCATTGCCGGGTGCGCCCAGTCGGTTTCGCGCATCCCCGGCGGCACGGAGGCGTTGTAGCGTGCGATTGCGTCGCGTTTGCGGGCCTCGGCGATGTGGTTGCGTGTTACCTCCCCGAAATCAATAGGGACCGGCTTGAAATCAGCCGGAACGATGCCGGCGACAAGCTCGGCCATGCCTTGGGTTGTCATTCCGCGCCCTCCATCGCCTCGAGCACCTTCCCCGCGCGCGTGGCCATCCGCAGCCCTGCGCCGATTGGGTTCGTGTTGTAGTTGTCACCCCACTCCTCGCAGATGCTTTCGCAGGCGTCGCGCAGCGCCCGCGCCTTGGCCCGCTCTTTCTGCCACTCGTCTCGGTAGTGGGTTGCGCGCTCTAGCTCAATCGCGAGTTCGCGCTCAAGTTCGCGCGCAAGGTCGCGCAGGTCCTCGATTGCCTCTGTCGCCTCGTCCTCGTTGGCCCAATGGCGATGCTCCAGATAAACAGCGTTCGTCCGCGGTGTCGGTGTGGTCATTTCGCGCCCTCCTTCATGGCAAATGGATTGGGTATCATTTTGCGCAGTTGGTCGGCTTGAGCAGCCAATGCCGCGGCCCGTGCCGCATCCCCTGCCGCATCCCCTGCCGTAGCCTCTGCCGCATCCCGTGCCGCATCCCATGCCGCAGCCCGTGCCGCATCCCCTGCCGCAGCCTCTGCCGCATCCCATGCCGCAGCCCGTGCCGCAGCCAACTCGCCGTCCGTTGCGTTGCCATTTGCATATCGTTCCGCGACCTCCAGCGCAGCTAGTGAGCGAGGGTCCGTGAGCAGGTCTCCGACTTTGCGACCGTCTGAAAGCGGAGTGTTGCGAGCGCACCAGACCGCGAACAGCCGCAACATCCGGGCGTCTGGCCGCCGATTTAATTTGTCCAAAATCCAGAGAAGCCAATCCGTGCGCTGGCATTTATCCCAAACGTCGGCCATGGTTGGCTGCGTGAGAGCCCAGTTGCGGCCGTCTGCGCAGGCTTTGGTTGCCTCGCAGAATTCTGCGGGTGACATAGTAAGTAGGTCGCTCATGTCGCACGCTCCTTTCGCATATTTGCCAGCGCACGCTTCATGATGCGCTTGAGAAACGCTTTGGTGATGACCGTGTGCGTCGAGTTCTTGAGCGGCGGAAGATCGCGCAGGAACGCTTCGCAATCAACCTCTACGGACCCGCTGAAATCGGAACCGTAAACCGATGCGCGTTTTCGCATGGCCTCGATAAATCGGCGATGTTGCGCGAGTGAGTGTCGTAGGTAGTGCAGTTCGTTTTTCATGTCCCGCCCTCCTTCATGGCCGCATCGATTGCGGCGCGTGAGACCGGCGCGTGAAATCTAGAGACGTGAAATCCGCCCTTGTGCTGCACCATGCACACCCCGCCCGCCATGAGCCAATCCAGCCGCGCCCGCTCGGTGGCGAGTTCGGCTTCGGCGCGTTCGGCGCGGGCGATGGCTGATTCGAGCTGCACCCTAATGTCGTCTGGGCGAACGTATGCCCGCCGCAGTCGCTCATTCTCGGCGCGGAGTTGGTCGGTCGCCTTCGCCTCGCTGTCGGCGATGAGCTGGGCGGTGGTCGGTTCGTCAAGTTCGTAGTCTCCGGCGCACTCCAATTGAATTTGCAACGCCAGAGCGCGGTGCGCCTCGGTGACTTGTGCGCTCATTTAACACCTCCCGCCCGGCGCTGCATGATGTGCGCCCGCTCCTCGTCAGTGATGTAAACCTTCCGAATGCCCATCCCGTCGAGCATCTTCCCCGCGGTCGTCGCGTGCCATCCTTGGCCGGCCGCGAACTCCTTCGGCGCTCCGCCGGCCATGATGTGAGCGCGGAGGCGCGTGCGGATTTCGCCCTCAGGCGTCTGCTTTTTTCCTGTCGTGTGGATTTTCGTAGTCGTTGTCATTTTTGTTGGGTTGTGTTGCGGTGCAAATGCTGCTGGAAATCTGGTTCGAATGCGTTGGCGAATTCGGATTCGTGAGCGGGTTTCGGCGCTCGCAGGTTTGGCTTGTCGCAGAGCGCCCAGTGTTTTGCCAAGGCCATCGGCGTGAGCATTGCGTTGCTCATATGCGTGACGTAGTTCTCTGCGTGCCGGTGTAATTCGGCTGCGGTCACTTCCGGGCAAACTGCTTTGATTTCCGCGAGTGCTACGCCAAATTGGGGCCACGCTTTTGGCGTCACCAAACGGGGGTTGCATCCGCAGGCTTGAGCGAAAGCATCTAAAAGCTCATTGCGAGCGATCGGCTCTCGCTTGGCGGGTTTCGGCTTTGCGGGTTCATCTGATGAAAGCGTCAACGCGACGGGAACCGGCGCCTGTATGTTGCCTTTCTCTGCTTCTGCCTCTGCCTCTGCCTCTGCTTCTGCTATGTGCAAGGTAGGCGTTACTTTGGCGTTACCTAGCGTTACTGCGGCGTTACGCCTAGCCTTTTCGCGGTGCCTCTGCTGGCGCTCGGCGTTCGCCGCTTTGCTGTCGTCCCTGCTCGCCATCTCCCGATACTTTGCATGGTTGAGCAAGGCCCATCCGCCCTCGATCTTTTCGATGCGACGTCCCTCGTCGTCCGGCGTTCTCGAGTATGGGTCGGGCGCGATAAACTTCGCGAGCGCCTCTTCACAGTCGGGAATCGGCACGCCAGCCAATCGAGCGAGCCCAGGAATGGATGCCTGAATCTCGCCGTTCCTGTCCGCCATCGCCAGCATCGTAATCCACACAATGCGCGTGCGGTCTGATTCGACCCAGATCGTCGAGGTCACGATGCTGGAAAAAAGTTTAGTGTAGCCGATGCTCATGCCATGTTCTCCCAGTTAGGTATGATTCCGCTGAGTTTTCTTCCGTTTTCCCTGAACCAAGGCGCCGCAATAATCCGAAGCGAAACGGTTGGGTGATACTTGGCCATGCGTTTGATCTTGGTCTTGCTGCGATCATCGAACCACCCTTTGACCTCGTGAAACGCAACGGCCCCGTTGTTTTCTGTGACTCTAAAGTCAGGTAGATACGAGACGCATCCGCGCCTGATGCCCTCGAACCAAAAGGTTTCAGGCTCATGCTCCCATTCCTTGATCTGGCCATTGACCTTGAGCCATTCTAGATAGCGCGCGTAGTTTGCCTCCCAGCGGCTTCGCGCATAAATCTTGCGGTCGCCGATTTCGCGCCAAGCGGATTTCCACGATCCACGTTTTATGTTCGGCGCGGTTGTTCCATATTTTGCGAATCTTGTTTTCATAATTTTTAACATTGTTCCTGCGCTGACTTTTCTGCCCATTTGAGACGCGCTCATTTTATCGCATGAATCTTTCGTGTGGTTTTTTCCAAGCATCCCCCGCGGGTGATCATGTGCTTGATGCCAGAGGATAAGCCTTTTTCTCATTGCCTTAATTTTGAGTTTGCCGTGTAACCGATTCATGCTCGTTAGCCCAAGCCGCCTAGCGATTCGGCAAATATTGGTTCGATGCATCCCCAGTTTGGACTCTAAGTCGGAAAGCGGGGATTCCCCGCGTAAAAAAGGCGCCTGATAGGCGGCTTTGATTGCTTGAATCTGCTCCTCGGTTACTGTCTTGAGCGGATTCGATGCGCCTAATTTCTTGAGACGCTCGTGAATAGATTGACCGCACATTCCCAATTCCTTGGCGGATTTCCAGACGCTCTGAGTCTTGGCGTATGAATCAAGAATCTCTTGGTCGGTTCGTTTTTTAATATTCGGCACGACCAAGAGATAATGCACACGGGGTCAAAGTAAAGCCTGATTTTGATAATCTACTCGCACCCTCCGATCCGGCGCTTGAGTAGAAGCTGCCTCTCCTCCGCCGTGATATAGGCTCGCGTCATGCCCATGCGCTTCGCCTGTTCGCTGATCGTGCCGCGTCCCATTCCTAGGGCCATTGCGATCGTTTTAACGGGCATAAACTGCGTGAGCATAGCCTCACACTGGATTCGCCGTCCTTCGGCTTGTTTTCGTTTGTTGGTCATTTCGTTTTTGGTTTGAATCTCCCGGCCTTGTCGCGTCGCTCGCGCTCGCGGTTGTTGCGTTGCAGAAAGCTCTCGATCCATTGCTCGTCGCGCCCGCGCTTGTAGCCGGTGTGCGCTCCGATGATAAAGCCGAGCGCGAGTGCGCCGGAGAAGATCGCGAGGGTTGTCAGAATGTCAGAGATCATCGTCGTCCTTTCGGTTGAAAATAAACGGGTAGCTCAGCAGGAGCATCGCAGCGAACAGCGCCCACATGATCCAGTCGAAGATCGCTTTCATTCGGCACCTCCATACCATTTCGGGAGCCCGATCTCGCGGAGAGCCGGGTCCAGGTTAGGCCACACGTTGCTCGCGATGCACGATTGCAGCCGCACGAGGTCCGTGATCGTCTCGTCCTGCCCGCGGGCGATTGCCGCGTCGCTGAGTCGATACACCGCAACGCCGAACGGCTCGGCCTTCTCGACGGCGACGAAGAAGAAGTCAAAGACCGGCGAGCCCGTGATCTCCGTGATGAGCGGAAGGTAGAAGCCAGCCTGCCGATGGTAGCCGAAGGAGAAGCAAGCGCGCTCGAAGTTTCGGAACGCGTCGCTGTCTAGGCTCTCGACCGTCTTGAGGTCGGCAACGTATGGGCGCCCGCCGCTCAACTCGCAGCCGTACGGGTTGAACCAGTCGGTGCGGCATTGCAGAGCCAGCCCGCCGACCGGTTCGACGCGCCAGCTCAACTCCGGTTTCCCCGCGGCGAGGAGTTGCGACGCGAGCGGATGATGCGCCACGGCCGCGGCCATCTCGCGCACGTCGCCCAGCTCGTCCGAGCCGATGATGACCTTGCCCACGTTCTCGGCCTCGAACTCGGCGAACGCGGCCTTGCCGTCTTTCGTGCGCCGGTCGATGCCTTCCGGTCGCAAAGCGTAGCGCGCCCAGAACGTGTCCGGCTCCAGCACCGCGCAGTGAGCTGCGGAGCCGATGCGAAACGCTTCGGTCGCCTCGGGTCGCGCGAGCGTCTTTCCGACGAAGCGGCGGTAATAGGAGATCGGACGGCGGCGGAACAGCTCCAGCTTTGAGTGGCTGATTGCGTCGTTCGCGTGATAGACTTCGTTGGATTCGATAATCATTTGTCGTCCTCCTTGCGCTCGCGTGCGGCGAGCATGGCGTCGGCCAAACAGTAAGCCGTTCTCGCGGTCATGATCTCCCTTGGGATGATGGTGTATCGACTCCCGTCCTCCCGTTCGTGTTCGCCATTTTTACGAGTCTGGGCAAAGCATACAGCTTCTCGGTACGCCTCGGCCAGCGCCTGCCCCGCGAAGTAGTCGCGGAGAGTCATGCCGCCGAGTCCGAACTCCTGTGGGCACATCGGTTCTCCGCCGGCGTGGCGGATGAACATCGGCGCGGGAAACGCCGGCCCGCCGTCGTTAATCGGCGCGCTCATTTGTCGCCCTCCACGATGTCGAGCTTGGCTTGGAGCGGATCGACCATCGCCTCGCTCTCGTCTTTGAAGCGCACTGACCAGCCGATCTTGACCGAGACCTTGGGCGAGAGCGAGAGCGCGTCCCACTCGACGGCGAACGTCGCTTTGGCCTTCGGCTCGGCCTGGCTCTCGTCCTCAATAAAGCTTTCCTCGGCGGCGCGAGCGATGGCCACGAAGTGCGTTTCGAGCAGACCGCGGAACTGTTCGGTCGCGTTGTTGATCACGGCCGCGTTCTTGATTTCCCCGGCGTTCATACGGCACCTCCATTCGTCAGCGCGGCAGTCAGCCCACCGGAAACTTTTTCAGCGAGCGGCGTGACGTTGCGCTCCTCGGGAAAGTCGCGCACCTCCTCGACGGTGCGCAAGCCCTTGAGCACGTCGCCGAACACGTCGCGGAGCACGAAGCCGCGCGCCCGAAACTTCAGCATCCGGCGCGGATAGTCGGTCCAGGGACCGGCCTTGCCCCAGAGCTTCGCGGCCTTGGCGTCGGCGATGGTGAACGTCTCGGAGCCCTTCGAGCCATCTCGGCGCACGGCCGAGACGCGGATGCCGAACGAATCTTTGCCGGCCTCGCCGACTTCTTCCTCGGCGAAGGACTCAAGCAGACCGGAAGCGCGGACCAAGGCGAGCGCCGCGTCACCGTAGATCGCCGGCCGACCGTTGATCACTGCCGTGTTCTGGAGCGCCGCCATCGGCGTGAGCCCAAGCTCGGCGCCGAGTTGGATCGCCACGAGGACTGCCTCGGGTTTCTCCATTCCGCGCGGGGCGAAGCCCGAAGCGACGATGGCGTTCGCGAAGCGGAAGGCATCTTCGAGCGATGCGAGCTTCACGCCTTGCGCGCCGAAGTTGATCGGGCTCTTAATTTGGGCTGGAGTCGTGACGCTTTTCGGCGTCTCGACCACGGCGGTTGATGTGACTGACTGTGTGTTTTCTGTGTTCATATTTTACGTTTCGCTGACTGTTGTTGTTGTGTTTGTGTTTGTTGCTCGCCCGCCGCGGTTGTGTTTCCGCGGCGGGCTTTAAGTTTCAGAACGGCACCGAGTCCTCGCCGCTCATGATGGTCGTGACCTCGGAGTCGGCGGGAATAGGTTTGGGAGCGGTAACAGCGGGAAGAGTCCCGCGCTTCTGGTGGATCAGCGTGCGCGCCGCGTTGCGGAGGAGCACGTCCTCCGCGCGCGGTGGAAACGGCGTGCCGTCATTGCGAAGGCGCGGCTCGGGCTCTTGAGCATACCAAGCGACCGAGCGGTCGCCGAGAGTCGAGAGCGCGACGCCTTTGTTCTTGCCGAAATGGACCTGGACGTCGCCCGCGTTGGGCACGACCTCCGTCGGCATCGGCACCTCGTCGGTTTTGGTCTGCGTCGCAACGGCTTTGTGAGTCGGTGCGCCGGCGGCGTATGGGCGAGCTTCGAGAGCTTCGCGGATGCGGACGAGTTCCGCGTGGATGAGTTCGAGTGTCATGTGGTGGCCTTGCGTTGGTTTAGGATCTGACGAAATTCCGTTTCGGTGACGTATCGCTTGCGCATTCCGTGGTTCGCCAAGGTTTTCGAGACCGTGCACGCCGCGCGCCCGAGATTGTACGCGATTTCCTTCGGCGTCAGTCCGGCGAGAATGCCGCGCAGGATCTGCTCCGTTTCGACTGTGCGCGGGCGACTCATTTGGTCACCTCCACGACTTGCAGCCCGAGCTTGGCGGCGCTCTCCTTGAGCTTTGCCAGCTCGCGATTGCGCTCGTCGCCTTGAGCGGTGATCTTGGTCAGCGCGTCCTCGAGCGCCTGCTGGAGCGTTGCTCCGGTGGCGCACTCCCAGCGCCAGGGTCCGCGGCTCATGACATCGCCGAAATAGATGTTGTAGTCGAGCACTTGGCCCGTGTGCGGATAAAAGGCCGCGCGTCGGCTGACCGTGATTTCGGTTCGCCCGTCCGTAGCCGCGCGGAGAGTCTCCACGCAGTCGATGAGGTTTTGATCTTCGTTTTGCATTGTTGTGTTGTTGTTGCGGGGCGGTTGCCCCAGAAATTATTTGGTGAGCCGCGCGACCTTGTTGCCGTAGGCCACGGTCGCCTGCTTGCTCGCCCCGCGTGGACCGCCGTTGTGAATCCGAGCCAGCGTCGTCACGTCGCCCGCGGCCCATGCCTGCGGAGCGTAGCGTTGCAGGTAGGCGGTGACGACGCGGCGGGAGTAATCGAGATCCGCGCAGCGAGCGTAGTCCCCGCCGATGCGAGCGTCGGCGTGGTAGCCGCGGTGAATCTGGAGCGGGCCGAGCGCGCGGCCGTTGTCGCCGAGGATTGGGCCGGTGCGGCCGCTCGTCTCGACGACGTGCAGAGCGCGGAAGAAGGACTCAGGCGGAGCCGCTTGCACGGTCGCCGCGAGAGCGAGGAGGATGGCTGTGGTTTTCATTTTGCGGCGAGCTTTGCTGCGTTGCGTTTCGCCGTGGCGATCTGGCGGGACGTGCAGCCCGCGCCGATGCTTTCGGCGAGAGCGATTGCGCGGTCTGCGCGCGCTTGGTCCGGCGCGAGGATCGCGAGGACGAGCGCGTTGGTGAGTGCGGCGGTGGAGGTCATGCGCGGAAGATCGGAGCCATTGAGTATTTGCCCATCGCGTAAACGTATTCGCCGCGGTCGTCGGTCATCACTTTCTTGCGGCTGACGTTGCCCTGCGCCTTGACGGTAACGAAAGAGCCTTTGCGCTCGATCACCTCAACCGAGAAGATGCAGTCGTGATCGCACGCGCTGCGGGCTTTGAGGATTTGGCCGGTCTGGATCGTGTTGGTCATTTTTGGTTTTGGTCTTCGGGTTGATTGCCTCCGACGTGCACACTCAAACCAAACGCCCCGCCCGCGTAAAGCTCAAACGCGTATTTTGTCCTGTCACTTTCCTAAGTCGTTGCCTTTGCGCGACTTAGCGCGCGTCAAATGTTTGGGTGAACTACGCGCCGGACGTCGGCCGGTAGAAAAAGCACGCGACGCCTCGCTCGTTCGTGCCTTCCACCCTCTCGAGTTTTCCCTCGCTCACCATCGCGTTGAGCCTCTCCCGCGCTGTGTGTATTTTGATTCCCAATACCGGCACAAGTTCACCGGCGGTTTTCCAGCCATCGCCGGCGGGTCTCCCGCGCGAACTAAGTTCGGAGGAGAGCAGCGCAGCCCATCCGTGGTCAGACGGATCGGAAGTCGGATGCGACCCAGAAGCGGCCGTCGATTTTTTTTGCGTGGTTAATTTGCGTGGTTCCATCGGAAAAAAGTAGGCCGTAGCACCATCCGTTTTGGTGGCGCAGTTTGCCGATCTGGTGCTGGTTGTAACCCATGTCGAGCTTGCAGCACGCACCGATTCCGCGCGACTCGCTCGCACCGTCGCACGACTCAGCGACCGCCACGTCACAGTTGTGCGTGTGCCCGAACAGCGAGCGGCGATAGACCAGCGCGTGTTTGCGCGCCGCGCCGATGCCCGCCGCGTAGCCGTGCACGATGTTCGTGTCTCCGAGCTTCAGCACGCCGCGGCGCGAATCGTAAGGCAGCATTTTCGCGCGCGACTTTGCGACGAGCTTCTCGACGCGGGCGATGCCGTCATGCGCGTAGTCGCGCAGCAAGCCGGTGGCCGACTCCGCGAATCGCCAGAGCCGCTCGTCGTGATTGCCGCGCAGAAAATGGTTCTGGCTCCCGCCGTCGAAAAAGCGGCGAAGGAAGTCCGAGCCCGCCTGCCAGTCGTCCTCGAGACTGTGCGCTTTCTCGTCGTCCGAGGCGCCGCGCCGAAGGTTGCGAAAGTCCCACGCGTCACCGGCGTGCACGCGGATCTGCGGGCGGAAGTCTGCGATGAAAGCGAACAGCGCGGACTCGGTCTCGGCGTCCACTTGGTCGCCGTGCGGGTCGCTTGCGACGACGAAGCGGAGCGGTTTGGTCATGGCTCGAAATCAAACGTCCTGCGCATCCGAGAACAGATCGCTGCCAAAGTCCGAGATCATCGGCTCGGCTTTTGCGGCACGGTAGAAATTCGCCATCGCATTTGCGTCCGGTGCTGCGCTGGAAAAGTAAGTGTCGAACACGTCTCCCGTAACGCGGAGCTTCGCGATCCACGGCGTAAGCGGGTCTTTGCCTGCGTGCGCCGCCGTCGAGTCAACGAAGAGCGAGAACAGCCCCACGGCCTCGCGCGTCATCCGGTCCACGCGGTAGGTGATGAGACGACTGTAGTTCCCCTGCGCTCCAGAGCGGAGCGTGAATGTTTTTTGAAAGGCCATGTTAGGTGTAATCCGTGAAACGTGCCGAGAGCCGAAGGTTGCCCGAGCCGAGCGTCCCGCCGTCGTTGCGGTAGATTTTGACCACAGCGTTTGTCGAGGTCGAGCCAGCGGCCTGCGAGTCGTAGAAGCCTTGGTAAAGAACATCCTCGACCACGACCAGACCGTCGTCGGGCTTGGTCGAGAATCCGCGATTCGTCAGCGAGATGTTCACGTTCTCGCTTGTGCCTCCGCCCGTCAGCGTCACCACTTCGTTGACCTCGTAGACGACATTGACCTGGCGCGTGGATGAGCCGGCACCGGTTTTGATTCCGGTCACGCTCACGTCGTCGGAATTGTATTTCGATACACTGCCGGAGCCGATTGACGAGTTCCCGACGGCGTTCGCGTTTGCTATCCGAAGCCACGCCGATGCGGTTCCGCTTCGATTGAAAGCTCGCACGCGAACCCACCCAGCGCCGAGCGTTGCGCTGTAGAGGAATGTCTCAGTCTCGGTTGTTCTGACCGTGAAGTTCGCACCGTCGTATGGTGTCCACGAATAATCCGTGGCTGCGTCTGAATCTGTGGTAGTTGCCTTCACCTCGAAATAGGAGAAGTCCGACTGCGTGTTTGGTGCCCAGCCAACGCGGGTTCCGAAAAGAAAGACCTGCGTGCCGGGGAGGTATTTTGGCTTCACGCCGTCGCCGGACAGCGTCCCGCTCGATGGTGTCGTCGGCGCCGTCGTGTTGCTCGGCGCAGACTGACTAAGCGCCGTCGAAACCGTCGAGAGCGCCCCCGAGAACGAGATCCCGCGCGCCGCAAATTGATATGCAACGCCGACCGAGAGATCGTCGATGGAGACGGCGTAGGAAACCGCCGACGCAATTTGGTTTCCGACGATCCAATCGCTCGCGCCC
>Ga0209770_10001565_pt1 | contig 11794 bp, 14 predicted proteins | sample LauGreSu1BDMLBDD_2_FD_187572 | JGI IMG/M metagenome (GOLD analysis project Ga0209770, IMG submission 187572) | Freshwater lake microbial communities from Lake Michigan, USA - Su13.BD.MLB.DD (SPAdes) (version 2) | ecosystem: Environmental > Aquatic > Freshwater > Lake | place: Lake Michigan, USA...
GATCTTGTTTTGCATAAGCCACAATCCAAAGCGATTACAATTCAAATCAAAAAAGCGACACCAATAGCAGGAGACAAGTGGAAAATTTCAACATCCTGTAAAAAAAGAACATCAAAGGGAACATTTTATACAAATTATCAGAGAGGTGATTTCGATTACTTGGTCGCACACATTGCAGAACTAAACCTTTGGAGCATCTACAGGATTGAAGAAGTTAGCGGCAAATCCTCGGTGGGGTGGGACAGGTTTGGTTCCCGCCGAAACAATTACGAAATTCTGGAACAAAGTTTTGACTGATACCTTGAACACGCTACAACATTACATTTTCGCGCAAAGCTACGACGAGATCGACGCGATGAACATCCTCCAGATGAACGGGATCATCTCCGACAATTGCGTCCACGCTGCGGAGGTCGGCGACACCGGCAAAGCGGTTTCGTTTCTCAACAATCTCCCGCCAGAACACAAACCCAAGAAAATACACAAAATAAAATGATTACATTATCTATTGATGTCACCCAACTCGACAAAGCCCGCTTCAAGCGGATCACCCGCAAAAACGGTAACCCGGCAGTCTTCGCTGACCTCGTTTTGATACCAACCCCCGGAGGCGAATTCGGGGATTACATGGTCAAGCAGTCGATCAGCAAGCAGGAGCGCGAGAGCGGAGTCCAGACCCCGATCCTCGGCAACGGCAAGCAGGTCGTTCCCATCGAAAAAGCCACCAAGGAAATCAAAACCCATGTCGAAAAAACCCACACCGAAGAAGGTGAAGAAATCCCGTTCTAACCCCGTTTTGACTGATACCACGCGACCCCCATCGCGTGGCTATCATCTTGATGGAGTCCGCGAAACGGCCTGCGGAATCATTTGGCAAGCGGTCGAAGATTGCTGGAACAAGAACCACTACAAATCCAAGCACGCAACAGCGATCATCAAGGAGGCGCGGCGAACGGCGAAACATTTTTTGAAGTCACGGTCGTTTGTTCAAATCTGCTCGATTCTGCCCATTGAATTACCTGCGGACAAAATCCGAGAAGTGGCATTCCACCCGGCCAAGTTTCCCGAGGTCATCGCCATGCTTCGCGCCAGAAAGAAAAGATGAACTGGACACATGAACAACTCCGAAACCTCGGCTACCGGCAAAATCCCGATGGCAGTTTCTCTCACACTTCGACGCTACCTCACGCCAAGCCTCAACCGGTTGCTCGGCCAGCATTGGACGGCCCTGCAAGGCGAGAAGAAACGCGCCAAAACCGCATTACTCTCTGCATTACGAGACACGCCACAAAGCTCCTCGACGCCGACAATTTTGCAGGCGGCTGCAAGCCACTTATCGACCAATTGCGCTATGCCAAACTCATCCCCGACGATGACCCGGAAACGGTCGAAATCCTCTTCCGGCAAACGAAGGTCAAAACCAAAGCCGAAGAACGCACCGAAGTAGAAATTCGGCAGGGGGATTCTTAAGGGGGATGACGAAAACTTGTCAAGGTTTGTTTTGACTGATACCATTAACCAATGAATCTCAACCCGAAACAAGAGGCGTTTTGCCAAGGAGTCGCCAGCGGTCTCTCGCTGACACAAGCCTACATTCGCGCCGGTTACTCCGAAAAGGGAGCCGATGGTGCCAGTTGCAAGTTGCAAGGAAATGCAAGGGTTGCCGCTCGCATCGACGAACTCCGCGCCAAAACCGAGGAAAAGATGAGCTACAAGCGCGAGACCTATCTCGAAACACTCCGCGCCCGGTTCATGGAACTCCCACCCGAGAATCCAACCTGCGCGAAATACGGTGAGATGCTCGCGAAGGCGATGGGCTGGAACGAGCCGGACAAGATCGACATCGCGGCGACGATGGATGTGAACATCCGCATCGGTGGCAATTAACATCGACATCGTTCCGAGGCCGCAGTTGGCCGGGTATCTCTCGCGCCAGCAACGGTGGGCGGTGATGGTGCTGCACCGCCGCGCTGGGAAATCCTTTGTGTGCATTCAAGACCTCATCGCGAAGGTCTTCACCCACAAACGCCCCGGCCCGCCGCTGCGCTATGCCTACATCGCTCCGACCCGCGAGCAGGCGAAGGACATTGCGTGGAAATACCTTGTGCAGTTTACCGCGCAAATCCCCGGCGTGGTGGTGAACAAGGCGGATTTGCAAATCACCTTCCACAACGGCGCAACGATCCGATTGTATTCCGGCGAAGCCTACGAGCGCCTGCGCGGTATCTACCTCGATGGCGTGGTCATGGATGAAGCTGCCGACATTGACCCGGCAGCGTGGGACAATGTCATCCGACCAACACTCACCGACTACATGGGATGGGCGACATGGGTCGGAACTCCGAAGGGGCGCAATAGCTTTTGGCGGCAATGGAACCGGGCGTGTGCCGACCCCGAGTGGTTCACCCTCATGCTCAAGGCGAGCGAGAGCGGTATCATCGCCGAGGAGGAACTGCGCGACATCCGGCGTGGCACCACGGAAAATGCGTTTCAGCAGGAATACGAATGTTCCTTCAATGTCGGCAGGCCGGGGGCGATCTATGTTCGCAACCTCGAAAAGGCCCGCGCCGAGAAGCGCATCAGCAACGACATCCTGTGGTTCAAAGAGCTTCCGACATACACCTCATGGGATGTTGGCGCTCCGCTCAACCAGAAGGTTTGGGTGTGGCAAATGGTCGGCGACCGGCTCAACTATCTGGAGGCATTGAGCGGCGACGATGAATGCAAGACCCCGGCGGATTGGGCCGCACGACTCAAGGCCAAGCAGTATGCCTACGGAGCGCATTTCCTTCCTCACGATGCCAGCGCCGAGAACGGCGGACTCTGGCAAGGGGCGCTTGCGACCGCAGGGCTGACGGGCGTGGTGCCGGTGCCACGGCAACTCTCGGTTTGGGATGGCATCAATTTGGCGAACGATGCGTTCCCGCGCATTCATTTCAACGAGGCCGGATGCGTCGATGGTCTCGATGCGCTCGACGCCTACCATTCCAAAGAGGAACGCGATGGCGTCACGATCAAGGATGTGCCGGTGCATGATTGGGCGAGCCATTTTTCCGATGCGTTTAGTTTGTCCCATCAAGCAATCAATCGCGGCATGGTGATCGACCGCAGCGCCATTCCACGCAAAGCCAACAGCGGCGAACGCCCAAAGGTTGTGGCAGGATTCCGTGGTGAGTTCTCGCGTGTCCGGCGATGAATCGCGAACTAGAACTCCAAATCCTCGATCTCTACCGGCGCTACCCGCAACCACGATCCTTCGCCGAGGAGGTCGAACTCACCTCATGGAATGGGGTGGTCATCAACACCGAAGATTTCTTCATGCTCGCCCGCCCGGTGGACATCCACGACCCCGACGAACGCTGGCGCGATGCCGCGCACACATACCACAGGTTGTGTCAGAACTGCTGGCTCATCACCATATATTGTGGTATCAGTCAAAATAACCCTTGCAACTTTGCCCCCTATCCTCTTCCCTACATCGCATGGAGTCGGCGAGACCGCCCGCTCCGAGTTTATTCAACCCAAAAACTCCATAAGCGATGCGACTTACTGACCATTCCGAAAACCCGATCCTCTCACCCTGCCTAGCTTGGTTTGGCGGAGGGAAAAAAGGCCCAAGCAAACAAGAGCAGAAAGCTGCACAACAGCAACAGCAGCAGATGCAGCAAGCCGCAGCACAACAAGCAGCACAACAAAAGCAATTGCAACAGCAAGCCGCAGCGCAAGCCGCAGCGCAGACGGCGGCTCAACAGCGCCAGCTTGAAATTATGGAGAAACAGCGGCAGGATGCTATTGCCGCACAGAATGCACAGATCGAAGAGATGAAGCGGCAAGCCGAGGCCAACAAGCCCGCTCCCGGTGCCACGGTTGATCCCGGTGATCCGCAGTCGGATGTCGCCGCCGAAGCTACACGGCGGAAGGGAATGCGCCGGTCAATCCTAGCCGGGGAATCTGGACAAGCGCCAATGACTACTGGTTACTCAACCCTCGGTTGACGCTGTTTTGACTGATACCGAATGAAGACCGACCTCGCCGACAAGGTTCTCCAGAGGCATGGCGAACTCGTCACCCAACGCGCCACATGGGAATCGTTGTGGGAGGACATCGCGAAATATGTGATGCCTCGCAAAAGCGGGACATTCGCGAACTCCTCGGCCCCGGACATGGGCGATGAAACGGCGCTGTTTGATTCCACGGCGGTGCGGGCAAACATGGTTCTCGCGAATGGGCAACTCACATGGATGACCCCGCTGGAAAGCCGGTGGTTTACCTGCGATCCGCCCAAGGAAATGGAGAGCGAGGACGATGTCGAGCAATGGTTCCAACGCTGCACCGAGGTGATGCAGGCGGAACTTTCGCGGAGTAATTTCTACACCGAAATCCACGAATTGTATTTGGATCGTGGCGCATTCGGAACCGCTGCGATCCTTGTCGAAGCCGGTCGCAACTCCGCGCTAAATTTCACCAAGGTGGACATCGGCACATTTGCTGTCAGCGAGAATGACGAGGGCTACATCGACACCCTCACTCGCGAATACGAGATGACCGCTCGGCAGGCCGCTCTCAAGTTTGGCGTCGAGGCATTGAGCGAGCCGATGCGGAAGGAATTGGAGATGCCCAAATCCAATCGGAAATTCCAATGCGTCCACATGATCTATCCTCGCGGCCCCGGAGAAATCGACCCCGGCAAGCGTGATGGGGAGAACAAGCCTTTCGCTTCGGTCTATGTCGAAAAATCCACCAAGCACCTTTTGCTTGTCAGCGGATTTGAGGAACAACCGTTCTTCGTGACGAGATATTTGAAATGGAAGAATTGCGAAGCCTACGGCTACTCCCCGGCTTGGATGGCGCTACCCGAAGCCAAGCAACTCAATTTCCTTGAGAAGCAACTTGATTCGCTCGCCGAACTCGCGGCTTTCCCACGCATCCTCATCCCTGCCGGATTCGATGGAGACATCGATTTACGCGCCGGGGGCGTTACTTATTTCGATCCCAACAACCCTTCGGCGACTCCGAAGGAATGGAACACGATGGGTCGTTATGACATCGGTATTCAGCGGGCGGAGTGGAAGCGCAAGGCAATCGACGAGGCATTCCATGTCGATCTTTTTAAGATGTTCGCGATGCTCGAAAAGCAGATGACCGCACGCGAGGTTGCCGAACGCGCCAGCGAAAAACTGATCCAGTTCTCGCCGACATTTTCGCGCATGACGACCGAGCTATTCAATCCGCTTTTGCGCCGGGTATTCGCGGTGTTGGCCCGCCAAGGGAAGTTCCCTCCCCCGCCGCAACAACTGGCGATGATTGGGTTCATTCCCGAACCGGAGATTTCCTACAACAGCCGAGTCGCGCTCGCGATCAAGCAACTCGAAAACGCCTCGTTCATTCGCATGAGCGAGATGCTTCTGCCCTACGCGCAACTCCGCCCGGAGATGCTCGACAACTACGACCTAGACGAGATCACACGCGACATGGCCCGCAACGATGGGCTACCGGCCCGCTGGCTTATGGAAGAGGAAATGGTCGCGCAAATGCGTGCCGACCGGGCGCAGGCCGCGCAAGCGCAAATGCAGGCCGAGCAACTGGAGCGCACCGCCAGCGCCCTCGGCAAGGCCGGTGCCGTGAAGCAAGATTCCGTTCTCGCGGGGATGCTCCCCGGCATGGCAGCGGCATGATGGCACCCATCGACAAAGCCGAGGCGCTCAAACGCGAACGCGAGCGCCAGAAAATCATCAACGCCTACCACCGGGTCTTCAACAGCAAGGACGGGCAAGCGGTGATTGCGGACATGAAGCACCAGTTCGCCACCGAGTCCCAAGTGTTTCTTCCCGGATACGACTACAACCCCGTGGTCGCTGCGCTCCGCGATGGTCAGCGGGGCGTGATCCTTCACATCGAAATGATGCTCAAGCGACCGGTGATCGCAGACGGCAACATCGAAGAACCCAAACGCAAAATCAAAAAATGAGTAAGAAAACCGAATCCAAAACCATTCCGCCGCAGCCCGAACTTGATCTCATGCTCGGCGACAAGACTCACGCCTATGTGGAGTGGATGCGCGACTACCACCCCGAGCAATTCAAGGCGCAATACGCGAACCGCACGACCCACCTCGGCTATGTCACCGAGGACGGATCGCTCGCCAATCAGCCGGGTGAATAACGCTGTTTCGACTGATACCATTTATGGAAGACACCATCGATACCTCCTCCGAGCAATCGTTGCTCGATACGGGAGCCGATAGCACCAACGCCGCGCCAGCGGCATCGTCGCAGCCCGCTGCGGAAACCCCAACGCAACCCTCGACCGGATGGGTCAATCCCGATGGCACCTTTGGAGAGGGGTGGACGAACAACCTCCCGGAGGATTCCGCTGCCTACAAGGACACGCTCTCCAAATACAAGAGCGTTCCCGACATGGCAAAGGCGCTTGCCAATGCGAATGCACTCATCGGAAAAAAACTTGGAGTCCCCAGCGAGAAATCCTCGCCCGAGGAGGTCGCCGCCTTCCGCAAGGCGCTTGGCGTTCCCGACACGCTCGACGACTACAAATTCGCACCGGACGCGCTGCCGGAAGGCATGACATGGAACGACGATTTCGCAAAGCCATTTGCCGAGATCGCGCACAAACACAATGTCCCCCCCGGCGCGATGAAGGCGCTCGCCAACCAGTTCGCGCATTACGAGAAGGTCAAACTGGAGTCGCTCCAAGCCACCTTTGACAAGCAACGCACCGAGGCAATCGGATCACTCCAGAAAGAATGGGGAACCGAGTTTGGCAAAAACATAGACCTTGTAAAAAACGCCGCAAAAATGGTCGGGGTCAACGCAAGTTCGCACGGGTTCAGCGATCCCGAGGTCGTGCGCGGATATGCTCGATTGGTTCAATTGATAAGTGAGGACAAGATGGGTCGTGGAATGCAAAGCGCCGAGATGATGACCGGCCAATCCCGAGCCATGGACATCATGCGGAATGCCGAAAACCCATTGCATCAACGCTACAAAGACGGCGACCGCGAAATTGCTACTTTGGTCACTAGCCTCCTCAAAAACGGGTGACAATTTGCAGGGTGGAGAAATGGTATCTCACCAGATTCATAATCTGGAATTCCGGGTTCAACTCCCGGCCCTGCTAAAAATGTTTTGACTGATACCGTGTGATGCGATAGACCACATCTCGTCAGAGCAGACACCTCCTCGTTGAGCCTGCTCCCTCAAAACCCGCAAGCGAAAGACCCCACACGGGACACTCGGAAGCGAAGGGAGCAAATGAATCATCAGTTTCGACTGATACCAACTCAACTCAACACAAGGAGAATAAAATGGCAGACCAAAATGGTGTTCTGACGAACATCCCCAATCATTACACGACCCAGTTCGACGCGAACTGGCGTCATCTCGTTCAGCAAAAAAACTCGCGCCTCCGTGAGTATGTGACCCTCGATTCGATCAACGGAAAAGAGAAGTCCTACAACACGATTGATGTTGCCGCGATGGCGTTGATCAACGACCGCTCCGGCGACACGCGCATCAGCAGCCAAGACATGGCGAAACGCTGGATTCGCCCGCAGCAATACGACACCGCGAAACTCATCGACGAATGGGATGAGCAACTCCTCGGAGAGGTTGTCCTTCCGACATCCCCCATCGTTCAGTCGCACGGCGCGGCCTACGCCCGCACCTGCGATTCGGTGATTATCTCGGCCCTCGGTGGCACCGCCTACACCGGCACCACCGGCGTTACCGCACAAGCTCTTCCTGCTGGCCAAAAAGTTGGCGTGCAGTATGTGGAAACCGGTGCCGCCGCCAACAGCGGACTCACCATCGCGAAACTCCGCCGCGCCAAGTTCATCCTCGACTCCAACGAGGTGGACGAAGAGGAGGAGCGCATCATCGTGGTTTCGGCCAAGCAGCTTCAAGACCTGCTCCGCACAACCGAAGTGACCAGCGCCGACTACAACACGGTTCGCGCCTTGGTGGACGGTGCTTTGAATACCTTCATGGGATTCAAGTTCCGCCGCACCCAATTGCTGCCGGTCGCGACAAATATCCGCTCCTGCTACGCCTATGTGAAGTCCGGCATCGTTCTCGCCGAGCGCGGCCTCAAGACCCACATGGATGTCCGCACCGACCTCTCGCACTCGCTCCAAATCCGCTCGGTCGCCAGCCTCGGCGCGACCCGCATGGAAGAGAAGAAGGTCGTCGAGATCGCCTGCGACGAAGCCTAACCGCAAACCCGCTGGCAGACCGGGAAATGTCTGCCACCCCTTTTTTCTAAATGACCGATGTCCAAATCTGCAATCTGGCACTAGCCAGACTCGGAGACGCGAGGATCACCAGCCTCTCGGATTCGACCGCGCAAGCGACTTATTGTTCGCTGTTCTACGCGCAAACGGTCGAAGAACTCCAAGCGGACTTTGATTGGTCATTCTGCCGCAAGCAAGCTGGCTTGTTAGGCGCATCACAACCTTTAACAGGTTACTCTTTCAAATACTCCCTCCCTTCCGACTTTATCCGCGCCCTTCGGGTCAGCGGCATCGACGCCTCCGAAAACTTCGGCACTTGGGAAATCATCGGCACCGAACTGCATACAAACATTTCTGGAGCAGTCTCGCTCGACTACATTGCCAACACAACGACCACAACGCAGTTCCCGGCAATTTTTGTGGAGGCGCTTTCGATCAAACTCGCCGCCGTTCTTGCCATGCCGCTTACCGGCTCAAAAGACCTCTTCGGTCAAATGGCGGAACTTTTCGCCGCGACCATCCAAAAGCCCGCTTTTCTCAAAGCCACCGAGGCCGTGGGTCGCCAGCGATCCACCAACACCATCACCACGCAAGCCGACATCGTTCGCCTTGCAATCCTCAAGACCGGCACCGCCGATGGATACAAACCCGGCGGACAACCGGCGATTCTTGGGAATTCGTTTTACGACCAATCCCGCGACGAACTCCTTTCGGAATTTGATTGGGCGTTTGCAAGGGCAACCCCGGGGCTGACCGCTGACCCAACGCCTCCTTACGGGTCAAATTACACGCAGCGGTATCCCATCAGCAGTTCCATTCTTGCTATCCACCGAGTCAACGGGATTCCCAAATTTGAGAACTTCGGCGTGTGGGAGGTTGTGGGCGGATACATCCACACCAATTTCACCACCCCGCTTCTACTCAATGCCACCGAGCGAGTCACCGATGTGACAAAGTTCCCGGCGGTCTTCATCGATCTTCTGGTCAACAAGATTGCCATGCGCCTTGCCATGACTAACGGCGATTCGGCCCGGATGGAAATCCTCGCGAAGGAAACCGAATTTATTTTCCAAAAACCCGGTTTCGCCAATGCCATCGAGCAACGCAGCGCCCCGGCAAGAACAACCGCCGCCTTGAGCGTCACCGAGATTTGCCGCCAAGCAATTTTGCGCGTTGGCACCGTGGATTCGTTCAAGCCTTTCGGAGAACCAATGGTGCTGGCGCAGTCGCTTTACGAGCAAACCCGCGACGAACTCCTCGCCGATTTCCAATGGTCGTTCGCCCGCGCTCAAGTGTCCGTTGCCAAAGACGGCAGCAACCCCACGACCGGATACGACTACCGCTACGCCATCCCGGCAGACACCAAACAAATCCTGCGGATCAACAACCTCGATGACTCCGAGAACACAGGGAAATGGGAAATCGTGGGCAATTTCATCCACACCGATTTTGCCACCCCGATCATCGTTGATCTCATCACCGAGGTCACCGACCCCACCAAGTTCCCGCCCATCTTCGTCAACCTTCTCACCACCACGCTGGCTTTCAAGCTGGCAACCCTCGTTGAAGCACCCGCCACCAAATGAAATCCGAAGAACTCTTTAAAGAAATCCAGTTTTTGATGACGAAGCCCGCGCTATTGGAAGCGGTCGAGGCCGTGGCAAATTACTCCGGGACGCTCACCGCCACCGCCAGCGAGATCATCCGGCAGTCCGTCATGCGTGTCGGCAGCGCCGATGCTTTCAAGCAAAACGGACAACCGTTTGTCTTTGCCGCCAAGTTTTACGACCAGACGGTCAAGGAAGTCCTTTCGGAATTCAATTGGCAGTTCGCCCGCAAGCAATCCAGCCTTACAAATGGAACGCTCCCGCTCACCGGTTACTCGGTCAAATATGTTCTTCCTAATGATTTTGTAAGGGCTATTCGACTTGGAGGGATCGATGCTTCTGAAAATTATGGTCAATGGGAAATCGTGGGAACAGATATTCACACAAATTTAACTTCTCCAGTCGCCCTCGATTACATTTGCGATTCTGCCAGCGATACAACTTATCCGCCAATTTTTATTGAAATGGTAGTTGTGCGCTTGGCCTACAAACTGGCAATGGCACTTGGCATGGGCGACCAAGCCGTAGCCGCAGCCAAGGAACTGGAAACCTTTGCGGCAAGACCCTCCTTGCTCAAGGAAACCGAAACCTCTGCTGCTCCACGCACGACCAGCGGCGTTGCTTCCAAATCGGACATTTGCAAGCAGGCCGTCATGCGGTTGGGATCAACCGGCGCGTTAGGACAGACCGGAGGGCAACCCGCTATTTTCGCGCATTCATTCTACGACCATGCGCTGGAGGAACTCCTTGCTGAACTCCCGTGGGCGTTTGCCAAAAAGCAAATTAGCATTTCCGCCAATGCTACCGGCCCGACCCAAGGTTACAGCAAACGCTACGCGCTCCCGACCGATTTCATTCAACTGCTTCGTGTAAACAACATCGACACAACCGAAAACTTCGGCCAATGGGAAATTGTCGGTGGTTTTATCCATTCCGATCTCGGAGGCGGCTTTTCCGTTGGCGAAGAAGTTCAGTTCACCAACCTTCCCGCCGGTTCCAATTTGAGTTCCACGGCGACATATTTAATTAGCGCCAACCCTTCAAACACTACTTTCAACATTTCGGATGCAAATGGCAATGGGATCGCCCTTTCTAATACCTCAATCACCGCAAATGTGACCGAGGTTTCAAGCACCTCCGGGCCTTTTACTGCAAAAATCTCCAGCTTGGTTTCGGGAACATTCACTTACACCTCACCGCAAAACCAAAACATCAAGCTGGATTACACGGCCAATATCACCGATGTGGCGTTGTTCCCGGCCCCATTTGTCGAGGCGCTCATCGCCCGCATCACGGCCAAGGTCGCGCTCCCGCTGACCGGCAAGGCCGACATCGCCAATGCTATGGCAACCATTGCAGCGGAATCCCTCAACCGCCCAACCATCCAAGTCCTTGTCGAAAAATCATCCAAGCCCCGCGCCACATCCTCGGCCAACAGCGTTGTGGAAATTTGCCGCCAAGCCATTCTCCGGGTGGGCAGCGCCGATCAATTCAAGCCCTACGGGGAGCCAATGGTCATCGCTCAATCCCTTTACGAGCAAACGCGAAACGAGGTGCTGGCCGACTTCGATTGGCAATTCGCTCGCATTCAGTCCTCGATCACCGCAGATGCCACGCCGCCCGCTTTTGGTTACACGACACGCTACGCACTTCCAATCGGAACCCTCAAGGTGCTTCGCGTCAATGGCGTGGATGAGGACGAGAACTTTGGGAATTGGGAAATCGTCGGCGGTTTCCTGCACACAAATTACACGACCCCGGTCAAGATCGAGACAACCAAAATCATCGAAGACACCGAAAAATTCCCGCCGGTCTTCACCAATATGCTGACCGTCACACTTGCTTTCAAACTTTCTCAACTCTTGGAAATCCAAGTCGCCAAAAACTAAATGAAATCCGAGGAGCTACTCAAAGAGTTACAACTACTCACGGCCAAGCCCGC
>Ga0209770_10001566_pt1 | contig 11784 bp, 9 predicted proteins | sample LauGreSu1BDMLBDD_2_FD_187572 | JGI IMG/M metagenome (GOLD analysis project Ga0209770, IMG submission 187572) | Freshwater lake microbial communities from Lake Michigan, USA - Su13.BD.MLB.DD (SPAdes) (version 2) | ecosystem: Environmental > Aquatic > Freshwater > Lake | place: Lake Michigan, USA...
TGAAGGCTGCGCTTACGGGTCGCTGTCCATGACGTCATACGTTCTTCGCGGCTAGCGCGAACGTGCGTCAGTCGCGGTGATGCTGCATCAACTCGATGGTGTAACCATCTGGGTCGACGATGAACGCGACCGTGACAGGCCATCTGTCCAATCGTTTCGGCTCCATCGTGGACTTGAAGCCCGCAGCCACGGCGGCATCGTGCACGGCGACACAATCATCGACATTGAAGTAAATCTTCCACAGCGCCCAACCATGGTCGATGGGTTTTGGCGTTTCGTGATGCTCCGCAAGTTGAAGACGTCCACCGCCTTGGTCGGCGGCGAGAACGATCTCGTGCACGCCGGGAATCTCGGTTCGTGATTGCACCTTCAACCCGATGATGTCTGTGTAGAACTTCTCAGATGCCTCGATATCCGACACATTGATGCAGTACTGACCGACTGTTGTCGCCATTTCTTCCCCCTCAGAAATTCGGTGGCAGCTGTTCGCTGCACCCTGTCCTCGCTAAAGACTATGCGACTTATGGCTAGTCGTGTACGGCCGACTGCCGTAGGTGGCTCTAGGCCACTTTCATCTTGAACACGGCCTCAAAAAGGCCTTCTAGAGTCCGTTCATGCACATCTTGCGATACTCACGATTGGCGCTCATCGCGGCTCTACTCCTCGGCGGCCTCACTCCGGCCAGGTCATTGACAGCAGCAGCGGACTCTGCGCGCCTACCACGCACCGATTTTCCGGCATGCTCCACCACAGTCAACACCTACTGCGTCTCCTCAGTCACGTTCATCGGTTCTGTGGGCGTTGAGGGACTCGAACCCCCGACATCTTCCTTGTAAGGGAAGCGCTCTAGCCAACTGAGCTAAACGCCCGAGGCTCTAGACGCTACCGGCGCAGGTAGCGAGACAGAAACCGAGAGTCGCCGTTCGCACGAATACACACTTCAATGAGATGCAATCGATGTCCACACATGGTCCAACAAGGACCACACACGCCACTCTCCCGCTGTGGCATCTTCCCGAAGACCATCGGCGAGCGGTCGCCACAGTTCATCTGCCACCTTCATACGCAACCCGAGGCGTTCAACGATGTCCGCAGTGAATTCAATGTGCACTTGCAGTCCCCACGCGCGGCCTTGAGAAAACGCCACATCTGCGTGAGGAACTCGCGCATGAACCTCACTCGAAGCCGGGGCTGTGATGGCATCTTCGTGCCACAGCGCCCATCTGCCTTTCAGTGCCGCAAGTTCTGTATCGAGCGACGCATACGAACGGTGGGTGTGGTCCATTCGATCTACTTCTCCGCCGAGAGCCTTGGCCAACACTTGCGCCCCGAAACAGATGCCGAGATACGGGAGATCTGCGCTCACCCACTCACGCACGGCATCGATCTCCAGTTGCTGAGCCGGCGCACAATGACCTCGAGCAACACTCAGCGGAGAGCCCATCACGATGAGCAGGTCCGCATCGGGCAGTTTGATTGATGAATCACGAGACACGCGACGAACTGTCGCACCCTGATGATCAAGCCAAGAGCCGACACCCCCTAGCTCGTGGGCGACATCGTCGTGAGCAAGAACGACGACGCTTCGAGGCGATGCAACCACGTGAGGAAATTACTTGACGGGAATTGTGCGCTTTGCGTCGAACGTTCTGCTCTTAACCGACCTTGATGACGACTTGCTTCATTGCCGAGGACTTTGCCCCGACCGTCGATGCCACCACAGAACAGTACGTCTTATTGCCGGGCGCCTTGACGCGAGTGTTACGTGACACCAACTGACAACCGCCAGTGACTTTGTACGTGGTCTTTCCACTTGCCTTGCCGACGATTCCCGTCAGTGAAGTCGTCGAATTTCGTCTCATCGAGATGAACGGCTTGACGGCGAATGACTTCGGAGACCTGACCTTCTTCTTGCCGACCATTCCTTCAATGTGGAACCGGTACTTCTGGAGCGGACTCAGATTCGTGATCGTGCACGTGCGCTTCTTTCCGGGACTGCACTTTGCAGCCTTTCCACCAGAGCTTGCTCGGACGACCAGGTTCTTCGTCGTCGTCGGTGCGTTGAAGGTGACGGTCACCGACTTGTTACCGGGCTTCAGCTTCGTCACCATGAAAGCGCTCGTACCGGACTTCAAGATGTCGGCCTCATCAAGTGCAACAGTTCCGTCATTCAAGATGCGGTAGGTGTACACCGTTCCCTCATAATCCGCCACGCGCCCCGAAGCAAACGAGAGACCCGGAACAATCGACTCTTCGACTGGCGGAAGTGAAACTTCGGCAGCGGCAACTGGAGCGACCTGATCATTCACTGGTTGATCTGTCGTTACTGGTGTCTCCCCTGCGCCAGGTGTCGCCGATGCCGGATCTGCAGACGTGGCCTGTTCTGCTTGGTTCACGACTTCGCGCAGTCCTTCTGCTGACGGCTTGACGATGACTTCACCACGGTTGTTGACACGAACCGGCCCATAAGCCAACAGTCCTCCGACTCTGAATCCCTTACCCGCGATCCATGCGCCGTCATTGTCGATGGTCGCAGCCGTGTTTCCGCCAGGGAAACGTGCAAAGTTTGCGATCCGCTCGCCAGTGGTGAGGTCCAGGACTGGCGACGCTGGAGTTGAATCCCATGTGGGAATGACGAGGTTTCCACCGATCTCACCCGTCCTGCTCGCCTCGTAATTGAACTCCACATTGCCAGCAAGGTCTTGACGCGTGCTTCCGACGTAGAGCTTGGTACCGGTCGCGTCGAATGCGACTGCACCTAGATATCCGGCGCGGTTCTGAGCAGAGTTGCGATAAGGCGACAAGTTTCCGATGTTCTCGTCGATCACCGCGGCACGTGGAGTCATCACGCCGGCAAATCCGTCGAAGTTTCCGGAAAGTGCCACCTTCGTGCCATCGGGGCTCACAGCGATGGCGTACACCTCGCCCTCTGGTGTCGAGGTGTTCTCCCAGTTCCGACCGCGCAGTGGTTGCAGGAAAGTCGAGTCGATGGTCGCGAAATTTCGCCGTGGGACGTTTCCGACTGACGAGAAGCTGCCGCCCACATACACCTTCTGTCCGGAGACTTGAATGTCTCGGACAATCGGAGACCAGTCGTAATGCCCGGTCGCGCGGCCAACGCGTAGTAACGCGCCGGCGTCGGAATATTTCACCAATCCTCCGACCACACCGATGTCGCCGAGGTCGCCCGCGAGAGTATTGAAACTTCCGCCGACATACACCGAGTCACCGCTCGCGGCGATGGTGTACACGGTTCCGACCGGTGCGTTCGTCACGGTTGACCGCGCCGAAATTGCGCCGTCCCGGTCGAGCTGCAACAGCGAACCGACTGGATATCCCGTCACTTCGAACAGCCCGCCCACGACTGTTCCGAGCTGACCATTCACAGCGGTCGTGACTTCACCGTCGGTCTGGCGGAATTGTGTGGTCACATCCACTCGTCGCCAACCGTCGGCATATTTCACTACGTACGCGATATTTTTCGAACTCGTACCGTTCACACTGGTGAAACTTCCGCCCACGACGAGTGTGTCGACATTTCCAGATTGCTGCGGAAGAAGAACGTTGATTCTCGCTACTCCACCCGCCACACGCGATACAGGAGACGCTGAGACTGCGCCAGTCAAGTTGTTCACCTTCACTTCCCAGACTTCTGCGTAGGTATCGAGTCCGCCAACTACTGAATGGAGGTTCGAGCCTGCGAGATACACATTTGTGACCGGCCCATTGGCTCCGACAGCGACCGCGGTGATCTTGCCACCGCTGAAGGTACCCAAGTCTCCAATGACCCATCCTGCATTGTCCCACGTGACTTTCACCAGTGTCGGGGCGTTACGAACCACCCTCCCCGCTGACGTCCACAACTCGGCAGAGGCGAATCCCCCACCGATGAGGATGACGTCGGCACCTGTCGGCGAGCGGTAGACATCGACGTCCTCGATCGGTGCGTCCGAAGTCAATGTGGCGACTTTCCCGTCATTACCGATGAACAGCGCGAGTGAGCGTTCACCTTGGTTGGTGAGGAATTGTCCGGCGACAAGAATTCCTCTCGACGCGACCTTCACCTTGACGTCGTCAGGAGTCACGCGCTCTCCGAAAGCAGCGAGAACGACCGACGCCTGTACCAGGTCTCCTTTGAGTGCGTTCAACTTCTTCAGAGTTCCGTCTTGGACCACGTACAAGACTTGACTTCCATTGACGGTCCCCAGAGCGATCTCTGTGACAGTTCCTGATGTGACGGCGGGGTCGAACCCTCGATCAAGCGTGCCGTCTCGATTGATGTGCACGACATTCTTCGTGGATGCAGTACCGAAGTTGGTGATGCTCCCGGCGGCGAAATATCCTCCGTTGCCGTCTGCGAGTGTTCGCCGTACCGTTCCGGTGAAGCGCGACATCAACGGAGCACCGACCGTGTTCAGGTACTGGGCCATTCCGCCCGTCACCTTGCCGGCAGTGTCGAAACTTCCACCAACCCACACGTCTCCTTGGGCATCAGTGGCGATGTCGTTGATGCAACAGGAGATGCCGATGAAGGGAAGTCCGTCATCGTTCGCGATCGCCGCATTTCGGTCAACCGCATCTTCTACAAAGGACTCCTCACGAGTGCTGCAGGCCGTGGCCGTGAGCGACAAGACGGCGCAGACGACGAATGATTGAAACTTCTTCATGGGAACCCCCTGAGGGAATAGTAGTGAGGCTCTCCCAAGCGACTCACCACCATCTGACGGCTACTGCCTCGCCGAAGTTCCCGACCGAATTGACAAAAAACAAGTCCCGGAAAGCCTCACGACCCCAACCGGGATAGTGGGGCCACCACTACTGTGTCGATACCGGCACGACGTCGGTGGTGGTCGATCAGGGAGTACGAAAATGAGCGCATTGAAGGTCGGTGCTTTCTTCTTCGGAGGCGTCGAAATGACCGACGCGGGCGCCGGCAAACCCGACCCGATGGACCGCTTCTTCACCAATGACCAGTGCTGGGATGCGACACAGAAGTACGTCGACGCGGCAATCGAAGCAGACCGCCTCGGATACGACAGTTTCTGGACGACCGAGCACCACTTTCAGTACGAGGGCTACGAAGTCATTCCGAACGGAATCCTCATCTCGATGTGGATCGCCGCAAAGACAAAAAATCTACGTTTCGGGGCGATGTTCAATGTGATTCCGCAATGGAACCCACTTCGACTCGCCGAAGACTTCGCGACGTTGCACAACTTGTCTGGTGGACGCGCCATTCTCGGAGCGGGTCGCGGAACAGTCCCTCGCGAAATTCTTCATCTGAACAACGACAACATCTCAATCGGCTCGTACGACAATCCCGAGGCCATGCTCGACGACCAGCGCAACCGTGAGTGGTTTGAAGAAGCGATGGAAGTCATCCGAATGGCTCTGTCGCAAGAGAAGTTCTCTTTCACAGGGAAGTTCTTCTCGTATCCGGTACCGGGCATTCCTGACCGTGGCGCAACCGTCACGCATTTGACACTCATTCCACGACCCATCTATCCGTATGAAATCTGGCAACCGATCACCAGCCCCGGAACGCTCGAGTACGCACCGGTGGTCGGCCACAGTGCAGTGTTCTGGAATCAACACCCCACTTTCATCAAGCGTCTCTGGGATCGCTACGGCGAACTGCACGATGCGACACATGGAACATCGCTGAAGCCTCACGAAAAGCGCATGTTCGTCGTCGCGACGCGCATCGAAGACACCTATGAAGAAGCAGTGCGCACCGCACGAAATGGTCACGACGAGTTCTGGAAATTCCTCGGGCCGTACGGCTGGAGCCGCGGATACATGGGAGCGGATGGAAAGCCGATCGGCCCAGGACACATTCCGACTCTTGACCAGTCCATCGAGAACTCGACGATCCTTCTCGGAACGCCTCAACAAGTCGCCGAGCAAGTGCAGAAGCTGAGAGACCTCCTCGGATTCGAATATCTGACGATTTTCCCGCACCTCATCGGCGACACCTACGACAAGGCCGTCGAGCAGATGGCGCGATTCAAGGAAGAAGTCGAACCACTCATCTCCTGATGTGCGCGAGCGTCGTCAGACGCGAAGAGACATCAGCGCATCAAGCAAAATCGGTGTTGCTGCAACGATGGGTGAACAGCGCTCTTCAGGGTTGACGTGTATCAACTCACGTCCGTCTGCCTCGCCGATCGCACAGCCTGCCTCACGACATATGAGCAGTGAAGCGGCGTAATCCCAGACACCATGGTCGAAAAGGTCCACGTAACCATCAAGACCACCTTTCGCCACCAAACACAAGTCGAGAGCAGCCGCTCCGAACACTCGTGCCTGGCGCCAACCACCATGGCCTGACGGTGTGCCGTTAAAGCCGACGATGGCATCTGAGAGCTTGGTGCAAGATGACGAGCGAATTGGCATTCCGTCGCACAACGCTCCGCGGCCGCGAACAGCCGAGAAGCGCAGTTCGCTCCCCGATTGTTCAGCCACCAGAGCAACTCGCAATCCGTCACGATCGACAGCACACAGTGCGGTCGCGTACCAGGGAATTCCCTTGGCAGCATTGGAAGAGCCGTCGAGTGGATCGACGATCACCAACAGATCATCAGCTTCCAGCGGCCAGGTCACACGCGCCGCACCACTTTCTTCAGAAAGAATCTGAACACCAGCAGCGGTCAACATGTCGACGACGACGTCATCGACAAGCACGTCAGCCGTGTACTGCCCATCACGTTCACCAGACAATGACCAGTCGTCATTTTCATCGAGAACGTCGGCTGCGGCATCGGCCACATCATGGAAGAACGACAGAATCGCCGAGTCGTCCGATGCGGCAGTAAGTGGGAACACGACCAAACGGTAGTGTCGCATTGTGGCTGTCATCGACATAGCTGGTTTCGTGGCCGACTTGAAGAGCCACGCCATCGACCATGGGTTCCACGTGCACGATGAACGCCACTTTGTGGAAACGTACTCGCTTCGTCAGCTGTGGGAAGTGGACGTCCACCCGGAGGAAGCGTGCAACGGGCCCATTGATCTTCACCTGAGCCTCGAAGTGGACCCGCGCATGCTCTTTGCCTTCGAAGATGCGGTCCTCGCACTCGACGACCCCGATGCCGACGCTCCGACGGAGCACACTTTTCCGCTTGTCTTCACGTGGTCGTTACCGCCACTGCCAGCTCCTCCGGATTTGCTCATTCTTGCCACAGAACTCGCCGGGGTCGGCGGAACAGAACTGCCAGTCGAAGTATCTGCCATCGATAGTTTCCACAGCGTCACCGATGCACCTGAGCGAAGCCTCAACATGGTCGCTCGCGTTCCCATCACATTGGCAAGCGTGTATCGCCCTGCTGACGATGCTCTCTGTGCCGTGCTCGACAAATGTCGCGATGTCAGTCTCGACTTGTTGCGGCGCGCACCCTCTTGGCTCGGAGAAGACCCAAGTTTCTAAGCTAGAACTGTCGGCATTCGCACTTGTGCACAGATGCCGGTGCCATCGGAGTGAGCTGCGCGCAGTTCGGCATGGCCACCGCTGGCTGTGGCAAGTTGTTGAACAATTGCGAGACCCAAACCGCTTCCGCCGTCATTTTCTCTATTTGCTCCACGCCAGAAACGCCCGAATGCGCGCTCACGCTCCTCTTCTGTCAAACCTGGACCTTCATCGATGACGCTGACAACGACGTCATAGCCATCACGCGCAACTTCGAGTCTGACGGTCGAGCCTGCCGGTGCGACCGAAAGTGCATTGTCGATGAAGTTGTCGATGATTTGCTCGAGCGCTCCATCAAGAGCACGGCATTTGAGACCAGCCGGAACGTTCATTTGCAGGTCGACACCCTTCTCGCCAGCAAGCGGCGCCCACATATCGTGTCGCGAAGTCATGAGCTCGGGCACATCGACCGTGACAATGCGCGAGATGCCCCCCTCGAGTCGTGCCAGAACTAGTAGTTGTTCCACCAATGACTGAAGTCGGTCTGTTTCTGCCCTGCTCGCTTCAAGGTCGTCTTCGAGAGCCGGCGATACGCCAGTCGTCAGAGACTGGGCATGCTCAAGACGTAGCCGCAGAGCCGTCAGCGGTGTGCGTAACTGATGCGACACTTCACCGGCGAATGCTTTCTGATGTTCGAGGTTCTCAGAGAGTCGGCCTGCCATGACGTTGAAAGAGCGAGCAAGGTCGCGCACTTCCGGGGGGCCGACCGAATCGTCTGAACGAGCATCCAGATCTCCTCCTGAGAGCTTTTCCGTGAGCTGTTGTAATCGTCGAAGGGGCCGAGAAAACGCGTCAGCGAGCAAGAACGCTGCTGCGACAGCGACAAGCAGAGAAACAACTGCGACTGCCATGATGCCCGCCAGTCGCTCGCGTACTTCTCGGTCTACAGCGGACTTCGGATACGAAAGACGCACCACGCCGTGCACTTCATCACCCGACACCACAGGCACTGCCACATAGACCAATTCTTGGGCCAAGGTGCGCGAGTCTCGCTCTCCCACCTGTGGCGTCCCACCGAGTGCTCCGGCGATCTCTGGCCGGTTTGAATAGTTCTCTCCCAATTCGATTGCAGGATCGGTGGAAGCGACAGCAAGACCCGCCTCGTTCGTGATGACGACGAGTGCAGTGCTTCGGGATTTGTACTCGTTCACTATCGGCTCAAGCGACGTGATCACCTCGCCGACCGAGGGGCTGAGTGTTGCATCAGCACGCGCAGCAAGAAGAAAGGCGTCTCGCTCTAGTGCAGTGGTCAGTCGATCGCGTTCGACCCGAGCGAGGTATGACACGAGCGGCACATCTTGAATGACCAGCAACAGCAAGGTGAGGCCGACGAATGCAGCGGTGAGTCGTTTTCTCATCGACGATCCTTCATCGAGGAGGCTCGACCAATTTGAAACCGACTCCGCGCACGGCTTGGATCCAGTCGGGGTGGCCGAGCTTCTTTCTGATGGCAGCAACGTGCGCGTCGAGCGTCTTGGTGGTGCCGTACCAGTTGATGTCCCACACATGTTCCATGATGTCGGTTCGCCTGAACACGACTCCTGGTTCGTCGGCCAGATATGCGAGCAGGTCGAACTCTTTTGTCGTCAGCTCGATAGGGAGCCCGTCAACCATCACCTCACGAGTTCGTTGGTCGACGACGAGGCGCGTCAATTCAGATGATGATGTCGACACAGGGTCAGGCGCACCTCGCCGCGTGACCGCCTTGAGTCGTGCGATGAGTTCGCGAATGCTGAATGGCTTGACGACGTAGTCGTCAGCCCCCAACTCGAGTCCGAGAACTCGGTCGAGTTCATCACCTCGAGCGCTGATGATGATGATGGGTACAGACGAGGTCTCTCGTATTGCTTTGCACACGTCGAGGCCATCTCGATCAGGAAGGCCCAAGTCGAGAAGTACGACATCTGGATGCCCCATTCCGAGGGCATCCAGTGCGGCCCCACCCGAGGACACATGCGCCACCTCAATGCCAGTCGAGGACAATGCAGCGACGACAGATTCAGCGATTGATTTGTCATCTTCGACCAACAGCACTCTCACGCCTCCATTCTGGCGAACTGCGACCACTGGCAAACCCTCATTGGGTCAATGACCACATTTTTGGATGTTTCTTGGATGTCAGGCGGTCGAACCTTGACTCGCCGTCTCTTACGGTGAAGACATATGAAGACCACCACCTTCCTCTCGCTCGCCGGAATTGCAGCTGCCGCCGGTACTGCCTTCGCATTGAATTCCTCGGTTCTCAATACGACCAACGCTTCTCCGCTTTCCAGTTCGGTCATCAGCAACGAAACTGCTGGCGCTGCGACTGTCGCCGAGAACCCGATCACCGATCAGACCGTTGTTGGACAGGTGCAGGCCACTTCAGTCGGTTCATCAGTGGGCATTCCAGATGTCGGTGATGTCATCGTCTCTGGAAATGGCAGCAACTTTCAGATTGTCGAGGCACTTCCGAAGGAAGGCTGGAAGGCAGAACGGGTGATGAATGAGGGTCCACGACCAAAGATGCACTTCACCAACGGAACGTCTCGCGTCGAGGTCGAAATCGTTCCACAAGCAGATGGAACTGCAAGCGTTGTAGCCACCCCCGACGATCGTTCTGGAACTTCGGCCACGCCCTCTGTATCGCTTCCACCTGCAGGATCCCCCGTGGTGACCATTGCTCCGATTCCCGGCACGAAGCCGTCCATTCCAGGTTCCCTTCGCGATGACGACGATGACGACGATGACGATGACGATGACGATGACGATGACGATGACGATGACGAAGACGACGACGACGAAGACGATGACTGAAAGTGGGCCAGGCAGGGCTCGAACCTGCGACCAAGGGATTATGAGTCCCCTGCTCTACTAACCAACTGAGCTACTGGCCCCCGACTCTGACGGGAATGCGGAGCGCAGCTCCGACACCCTGGCTCCGGGGGTGGGGCTCGAACCCACGGCCAACGGATTAACAGTCCGTCGCTCTGCCAACTGAGCTACCCCGGAAGGACGTTGAAACGATACCAGCGTGGGCCCCGGATGCCCCTGACGTCGGTCAACGACGACTCATGTTTCTGCTCATGGTGCGTCGTCGGGGTCATTCTTCGTCGAGAAATGCTCGCAAACGTCTGCTGTTGTTCGGATGGCGCATACGAGCCAGCGTCTTTTGTTCAATCTGACGGATTCGCTCGCGAGTGACACCTTCTTCTTTTGCCACATCGTCGAGCGTGCGCGGTTGACCATCTGGAATGCCGAATCGCTTCTCCAAGATTCGACGATCGCGATCTGGTAGCTGCTGCAATTCTGCGCTGATCGCAGCAATCAATTGATTTCGCTCGGCAAGTTCCACCGGCGCTTCAGCCCCGTCAGGCACTCGGTCAGAAATGGTCCCAGAATCTTCCTCTGAACTCAGAGGCTGATCGAGGCTCACGATGGCGCTGGACAACTGCAGCAACTCTCCGACACGCTCTGGTTCCAACAGCGTTCGCTCAGAAATCTCTTCGAACGAAGGTTCCCGTTCCAACTCGACGGTCAATTCGCGTTGCGCTTTTGCGACTCGATTGATGAGCTCGACCACGTGACTAGGGATTCGAATGGTGCGACCCTGATCAGCCATCGCGCGCATCATCGCCTGACGAATCCACCATGTGGCATAGGTCGAGAACTTGAATCCCTTTTCCCAGTCGTACTTCTCAGCAGCGCGCATGAGCCCGATGTTTCCCTCTTGGATGAGGTCAGCGAACTGCAATTCACGTCCTTCATAACGGCGAGCGATCGAAACAACCAGTCTCAGGTTGGCCTTGATGAGATGCTCGAGGGCCTCCTCACCCTCACGAATGACGCCACGAATTTCTCTTTTCTCTCGTGCACCGAGCGAATTCGTACCTTCCATCTGTTGCTTCGCCATCTGTCCATCGCGAATTGCTTTTCCCAGGCGCCGTTCATCTTCGGCGGTGAGCAGTTTCACCTGTCCGATCTCGTGCAGATACATCTTCACGGCGTCACCAGCGGCTGGACCGACCTTTGCAGCTGGTCGACGATCGACTGGATCACTCTCGTCGGGTTCGACACTCGAGATAGTGATGCCGACTTGCTTGAGCAACTTCGTGACCGAGTCCAACATCTCCTCGGACAACTCGACGCCTCGCAACACTTGCGCGACGTCATTCGGAGTGACTTCTCCCGCGTCAGATCGCGATGCGATGAGCGCAGCCCACTCGCCTGCATCGACACTCGGATGCGGAGGACCAGGCAGGGGCGCGCTGGTCACGGCTCTGGGGTCGTTTTCGCCACTAGCCATTGCAAAAGTTCTACCGCAGCCGCATCGGCCCTTT
>Ga0209770_10001567_pt1 | contig 11784 bp, 6 predicted proteins | sample LauGreSu1BDMLBDD_2_FD_187572 | JGI IMG/M metagenome (GOLD analysis project Ga0209770, IMG submission 187572) | Freshwater lake microbial communities from Lake Michigan, USA - Su13.BD.MLB.DD (SPAdes) (version 2) | ecosystem: Environmental > Aquatic > Freshwater > Lake | place: Lake Michigan, USA...
ACATCATTTTCGACAACAGGAGCTCTGACGCCGTGGCTTTGCCTTCCAATTACCCGCATGCACAAGGTCTCTATGACCCTGCGCAAGAACATGATGCCTGCGGTGTGGCAATGGTGGCAACGCTTAACAAAATAGCAACACATGAAATTGTTGAAAAAGCACTCACGGCTCTTCGTAACTTAGAACACCGCGGTGCATCTGGAGCAGAACCAGATAGCGGTGATGGTGCAGGAATCCTTATTCGTATTCCAGATAAGTTTTATCAGGATGTAACAACTTTTGATTTACCATCAGCTGGATCCTATGCATCAGGAATTGCATTTGTTGAGCAGGGTATCGATGTTAAAGCTGCGATAGAAAAGATTGCGGAAGAAGAAGGGTTAAAGATTTTAGGTTGGCGCGAGCTACCTATTAATTCGAGCTCACTGGGTAAAACTGCGCTTTCTGTTATGCCTAATTTTCAGCAAATCTTCATTGCAGGTGCAAATGGTGAATCTGGCTTAGTTCTAGATCGAATGGCTTTCTGTTTGCGCAAGCGTGCGGAACATGGATTAAAAGTCTATTTCCCATCTCTTTCTTCCCAAACAATTGTTTATAAGGGCATGCTTACAACTGGACAGTTAGAAGAGTTTTTTCCTGATCTCTCTGATGAGCGTGTTATCTCACCGCTAGCGCTCGTGCACTCACGTTTTTCAACAAATACTTTTCCTTCTTGGCCACTTGCACATCCTTACCGCTTCATAGCTCACAACGGTGAAATTAACACTGTTAAGGGAAACCGAAACTGGATGCGTGCTCGTGAGTCATTACTTGAAAGCGATTTGATTCCCGGAGATCTTAAGCGTTTGTTCCCAATCGTTGAAATGTCAGGCAGTGATTCGGCTTCCTTCGATGAAGTACTAGAGCTTCTTTATTTAGGTGGTCGGTCTTTACCACATGCAGTTTTAATGATGATTCCTGAAGCGTGGGAAAATCATGAAACGATGCCGCAGAATCGCCGTGATTTCTATGCCTTCCACGCCTCACTAATGGAGCCATGGGATGGACCTGCATGTGTGACTTTTACCGATGGACATCAAGTTGGCGCAGTACTTGATCGAAATGGTTTGCGTCCTTCTCGCTTCTGGGTAACTAAGGATGGGCTTGTAGTTCTTGCATCTGAAGTTGGTGTGCTCGATATCCCAGCAGAAAACATTGCGCGAAAGGGCCGTCTGCAGCCAGGCAAGATGTTCTTAGTAGATATCGAAGCTGGAAGAATTATTGAAGATGCTGAGATTAAAGATCAGTTAGCTGATTCATCTCCTTATGGAGATTGGATTCATGCGGGAATGGTTAAGTTAAGTGACCTTCCCTCCCGCGAACACATTATTTATCCGCACTCATCAGTATTGCGCCGCCAGCGTGCATTTGGTTATACCGAAGAAGAAGTTCGCATTCTTATTACGCCGATGGCAAAGAATGGATTGGAAGCACTCGGTTCGATGGGAACAGATACTCCCATTGCAGCGCTTTCAGATAAGCCACGATTAATCTTTGATTACTTCTCGCAACTTTTTGCTCAGGTTACTAATCCGCCGCTTGATGCGATTCGTGAAGAGTTAGTTACAAGCCTTGGAACGTCTATGGGTCCAGAACACAATTTATTGGATCCAGGTCCAAGTAGCTGTCGCCAAATCTCTTTGGCTTTTCCGGTTATTGATAATGATGAGCTAGCAAAAATTATTCACGTTAATGCTGATGGAGATTACCCAGGCTTAGCCACACATGTGATTCGAGGTTTGTTCTTTGTTGCAGATGGTGGCGATTCACTTCGTGAGCGTTTGGAAGAGATTAAGGCAGAAGTTTCACAGGCAATTTCTGACGGGGCACACATCATCGTTCTCTCTGATCGTGATGCAGATGCTGAAGAAGCACCTATTCCATCACTGCTTTTAACTTCTGCTGTTCACCATCATTTAATTCGAGAGAAGACTCGCACCAAGGTTGGACTAGTTGTTGAAGCTGGCGATGTGCGAGAAGTGCATCACGTTGCACTTTTGATTGGGTATGGCGCAGCGGCAGTTAATCCCTACTTGGCAATGGAAACTGCAGAAGACTTAGTTCTGCAGGGAGTAATTACAGGAATTACACCTGAGAAGGCTGTTCGCAACTTAATTAAGTCGTTAGGTAAAGGCGTTCTCAAAGTTATGTCGAAGATGGGCATTAGCACCATTGCTTCCTACACCGGAGCTCAAGTTTTTGAAGCAATTGGCTTGAGCCAAGAGTTAGTAGATGAGTATTTTGTTGGCACAACATCTCGCCTTGGCGGAGTGAATTTAGATGTTATTGCCCAAGAAACAATTGCACGTCACCACATTGCTTATCCTCCAGGGGGAGCAATTCCTGGAACTAAGCGTTTGCCTATTGGTGGGGAGTACCAATGGCGCCGTGAGGGTGAGCCACACTTATTTGATCCAGAAACTGTCTTTACATTGCAGCACTCAACTCGCAATAAGCGCTATGACGTCTTCAAGCGCTACACCGACCGAGTCAATGATCAAAGCACGCGCTTAATGACTTTGCGCGGACTCTTTGGTTTCAATGAAGGTGTTCGTCCTGCGATTTCAATTGATGAAGTAGAGCCAGCATCTGAAATTATTAAGCGCTTCTCAACTGGAGCGATGTCATATGGCTCAGTTTCCCAAGAAGTGCATGAGACTTTAGCGATTGCTATGAACCGCCTTGGTGGTAAATCAAATACGGGCGAGGGTGGAGAAGATCCAGAGCGTTACATCAAGATGGCCAATGGAGATTCAAAGCGCTCTGCCATTAAACAAGTTGCATCAGGTCGCTTTGGTGTTACTAGTGATTACTTAGTTAATTCAGATGACATTCAAATCAAGATCGCACAAGGTGCAAAACCTGGTGAAGGTGGACAACTTCCAGGTAACAAGGTCTATCCATGGGTAGCAAAGGTTCGCTATTCAACCCCTGGTGTTGGTCTTATTTCACCACCTCCACACCACGATATTTACTCCATTGAAGATCTTGCACAACTCATTCATGATCTAAAGAACGCAAATAAGAATGCACGTGTTCACGTCAAGCTTGTGGCAGAAGTTGGCGTTGGAACTGTTGCCGCAGGTGTGAGTAAGGCACATGCCGATGTTGTTCTTATCTCCGGCCATGATGGTGGAACTGGTGCATCACCACTTACATCACTTAAGCATGCAGGTGCTCCATGGGAACTTGGTTTGGCAGAGACACAACAGACACTCTTGCTCAATAATCTACGCGATCGCATTGTTGTCCAAACTGATGGTCAGTTAAAGACTGGTCGCGATGTTGTTATTGCCGCACTCCTTGGAGCTGAAGAGTTTGGTTTTGCTACGGCGCCACTCGTTGTTTCTGGTTGCATCATGATGCGTGTGTGTCATCTGGACACATGTCCAGTTGGTGTTGCAACACAGAACCCAGAATTGCGTAAGCGCTTTAGCGGCAAGCCTGAATTTGTTGAGACATTTTTTGAATATATTGCTGAAGAAGTTAGAGAGATTTTGGCCAGCCTTGGCTTTAAGACTCTGCTTGAGGCAGTTGGCCATGTTGAGTATTTAGATACCAAGCGTGCAGTTGATCACTGGAAGGCAAGTGGACTTGATCTGTCACCATTGCTCACACGACCAGATGTAATTAGCCCGCTCCACAACACATCAAAGCAAGATCATGGCCTAGAGGCTGCACTTGATAATCAATTGATTTCTCTTTCACAGCCAGCGCTAACGAAAAAGGAGTTAGTGCGCATTGATCTTCCTGTTCGAAATGTTAATAGAACCGTTGGAACAATGTTGGGTGCTGAAATCACTCGTAATCACGGGGGAGCAGGACTACCTGATGACACAATCGATGTGACTTTACATGGCTCAGCCGGTCAATCACTGGGAGCATTTATTCCACGTGGTTTAACAATTCGTCTTTACGGTGATTCCAATGACTACGTGGGCAAGGGAATTTCAGGTGGTCGCATCATTGTTCGACCTGATGAGAAATCTTCATTTAATTCAAATGAAAATGTGATTGCCGGAAATGTAATCGGTTATGGTGCTACATCTGGCCAAATCATGATTCGCGGTGTTGTTGGTGAGCGCTTCTGTGTTAGAAACTCAGGTGCCACAGCAATAGTTGAAGGAATTGGTGATCACGGCTGTGAATACATGACTGGTGGGGCCGTTGTTGTTTTAGGTCGCACAGGTCGTAACTTTGCAGCTGGCATGTCAGGTGGACGAGCTTTTGTTTTGGATCTAGATCCTGCAAATGTAAATGCAGAGATGGTTGATATCTTGGCAGTTCCTGAAGATCAAAAAGAGATTCTTCGCGCACTAGTCTCTGACTTTGCTCAGGAGACAGGCTCAATTGTTGCAAGTGAATTAATCAAGGATTGGGATAGTGCTATCAAGCGAATCTCACTTGTTATGCCGCGCGATTACGCACGCGTGCTTGAGGCGATGGCCCGTGCAACTCGTGAAGGTTTACCTGTAGATGCATTGGTGATGGAGGTTGCTGCAAATGGCTGATCCAAAAGGCTTTATGACAACTGAGCGCCAAACTCCAACACGGCGTCCAGTTGATGTTCGCATTCAAGATTGGCGCGAAGTCTATGAGCCACAAAGCTTTGAGCTTCTACAAAAGCAAGCTGGTCGCTGCATGGATTGCGGAATTCCTTTCTGTCATTCAGGGTGCCCACTCGGAAACCTGATTCCTGAGTGGAACGATTTGATTTGGCGCGGGGATAAGACCGAAGCCATTAACCGTTTGCATGCAACGAATAACTTTCCTGAATTCACTGGCCGTTTGTGCCCAGCGCCATGTGAGACTGCATGTGTTGTTGCAATCAATCGTGATGCTGTGACAATTAAGCAAGTAGAGCTGCGCACTATTGAAGAAGCATTTGATGCAGGGGATGTTAAGCCTTTGGCTCCAGATCGTATTTCAGGTAAAACTATTGCAGTTATTGGCTCTGGGCCTGCAGGTCTAGCTGCGGCCCAACAGCTCACACGTGCTGGTCACACTGTTGCTGTCTATGAGCGAGCAGACAAAATTGGTGGACTTCTTCGCTATGGAATTCCAGAGTTTAAAATGGAAAAACACATACTTGATCGCCGTTTAGCTCAGATGGAAAAAGAGGGTACGCGTTTTCGTGCCGGCGTTGATGTCGGTGTGGAATTAACTGGCGCTGATCTTCGCAAGAAATACGATGCAATTGTTCTTGCAGTCGGTGCGACTAAATGGCGCGACCTACCAATTCCTGGCCGTGAATATAAGGGCATCTACCAAGCAATGGAGTTTTTGCCTTGGGGCAATAAGCAAGCTTTGGGTGAGATCGAAGTTTCACCAATTAACGTTGCAGGAAAGCATGTCGTGATTTTAGGCGGCGGTGATACCGGTGCAGATTGCTTGGGAACATCTATTCGCCAAGGTGCTGCAAGTATTACTCAGCTTGAAATCATGCCTCGTCCAAGTGATGAGCGTCCTGGTTCACAGCCTTGGCCGACGTATCCAATGATTTATCGTGTTTCAAGTGCGCATGAAGAAAACGATAACCGTATGTTCTCAGTAAGCACTGAAGAGTTCTTAGGTGATGCCGATGGCAATCTACGTGCCATCCGTATTGTTGAGACAAAGTTTGAAAATGGAAAGTTTGAACCAGTTCCTGGGACTGCCAAAGAAATTCCTGCAGATTTTGTATTCCTAGCAATGGGTTTCACCGGACCTGAGCAATCTGATCTCATTTCACAGTTAGAAGTTAAGTTAGATGATCGCGGCAATATTGCTCGCAATGCAGATTTTGAAACTAGTGAAGAAGGTATTTTCGTAGCAGGAGATGCAGGGCGCGGACAATCATTAATTGTCTGGGCAATTGCAGAAGGTAGAAGTACAGCAGCAGCCGTTGATAGATATCTCACTGGGGAGACTCAGCTTCCGTCACCGATAGAACCAACAACCCGTCAACTAATGGTTTAAGGTAGGAATATGCGTAGAGCAAAGATCGTGTGCACGATGGGCCCAGCAGTTGAATCTCCTGAAAAAGTTAAGGAGCTCATTGACGCTGGTATGAATATGGCACGGTTGAATCTCTCTCACGGCTCATATGAAGAGCACCAAGCGCGTCTAGATTCTGTTCGCAACGCCGCCAAAGCTGCTGGTCGCCCAGTTGCCATTCTTGTTGATCTGCAAGGTCCAAAGATTCGCCTAGCTCGCTTTAAGGCAGGACCACATGATTTAGCACGTGGTGACATCTTCACAATCACAGTTGATGATGTTGAGGGAACAAAAGAGCGAGTGGGTACTACATATAAAGGTTTACCAGGAGATTGCAAAGCTGGAGATCGCATTCTCATTGATGATGGAAAAGTAACTGTTGAAGTTGTTGAAGTTAAGGGTAATGATGTTGTCACTAAGGTTATTGAACCTGGTGCAGTGAGTAACAACAAGGGCATTAACTTGCCAGGTGTTGCAGTCTCTGTTCCTGCGCTCTCTGAAAAAGATATTGATGACCTTCGTTGGGGCTTGCGAGCAGGAGCTGATTTCATCGCACTCTCATTTGTTAGAAGCGCAGAAGATATTAAGGATGTTCATAAGATTATGGATGAAGAGGGAATTCGTGTTCCTGTAATTGCAAAGATTGAAAAACCTCAGGCCGTTGAAAACCTTGTTGAAATCGTTGATGCCTTTGATGGCATCATGGTTGCACGTGGTGATCTTGGCGTGGAACTTCCAATTGAAGATGTGCCATTGGTACAAAAGCAGTGCGTTGAGTTAGCCCGAGATATGGCTAAGCCAGTAATCGTTGCTACTCAGATGCTTGATTCCATGATAACCAACTCACGCCCAACTCGCGCAGAGGCAACAGATTGTGCAAACGCAGTACTAGATGGCGCAGATGCCCTGATGCTCTCAGGTGAAACAAGTGTTGGTGAGTTTGCAATTGAGGCTGTCCAAACGATGGCACGCATCATTCAAAAGACTGAAGAAGGCGGCCTCGACCGTATTCGTCCAATAAAGACAGCCCCACGTACTAAGGGCGGGGCAATTACAAAAGCAGCAACTGAAGTGGGCGCCATTGTTGATGCAAAGTATTTAGTGGCCTTTACACAAAGTGGCGATTCAGCACGTCGTATGTCTCGTTTGCGCTCACCGATTCCAATTCTTGCCATGACTCCAGAGATTGGCACATATAACCGCCTTGCACTTTCGTGGGGCGTTGAATCAATGCTCACTCCTATCGTTGGCGCAACCGATGAAATGGTGAAATTGGTAGACACAGTCCTTATTGATTCAGGTCGCGCTCAATTAGGTGATCAAGTGATGATTGTTGCTGGTTCACCTCCTGGAATTCCAGGTTCAACGAACGCAATGCGCGTTCACCGCGTGGGAGATGCTGTTGGCGGGGTAGCTGCGGCTTACCGCTAAGATTGGCCCCGTTCGGATATCACGTAACGCCTCGGTACTCCAACGGTAGAGAGGGCAGTCTCAAACACTGCACAGTGTCGGTTCAAATCCGACTCGGGGCACATGACACAAAAGGTTCGCATCCTCGTAGCCGAAGATGAAGCGCTTATTCGCATGGACCTTGTTGAGATGTTACAAGGTGCTGGTTATGAAGTTGTAGCAGAGGCAACAAATGGTCAAGAAGCAATTGATTTAGCAAATGAACACAAACCAGATTTAGCAATTCTTGATGTGAAGATGCCGGTACTAGATGGAATTTCTGCAGCTGAAAAAATTATTGATCTTGCACCTGTTTTGATGCTGACAGCGTTTTCTCAAAAAGAGTTAGTAGATAGAGCGCGCGATGCTGGAGTAATGGCATATGTCGTCAAGCCATTTACGATCGGTGATTTGATTCCAGCAATTGAAATTGCAATTAGTCGTCACACTCAAATGCGCTCACTTGCTGCAGAGGTTGCAGATTTGCATGATCGACTAGAGACTCGAAAGATTATTGATAGGGCAAAAGGTATTTTGATGAAGGCGCTTAATCTTTCAGAGCCCGAAGCATTTTCTTGGATTCAACGAGCAGCGATGGACCGTCGATTAACGATGAAACAGGTCGCCGAGGCCGTCATTAGCCCTGCTGCCGTTCCCGAGAGCTGACCTGGCAAGTTCGGGGTAAAACGTTACATAAATGAAACCCAATATGGGCTTTTCATGCTCAATCGGGCTTGTTAAACCCTCATCCCTGCCATTACCCTAAGCGCCTCCCTGTCCCGGGACACAAGAACAGGAAAGGCACTAAATGAACAAGAAGATCAAGGGTTCACTTGCCGTTGTTACTGCTGCAGCCGTTGCTTTTGGCTTGACTTCAGTACCAGCCGCTAGTGCAGCTGTTAAGACTTACACAATCGGTTACCAAGGCCCACTTTCAGGTGGAGAAGCATCAACAGGTATCGATGAGCAAAACGCAGTTAAGTATGCAATCAAACTATTCGAAGCAAAGAACAAAGGCTTCAAGATCAAGCTAGTTTCAATCGATGACCAGGGAGACCCAGCAGTAGCTGGAACAGTTGCTCCAGGTGTTGCTTCAAACAAGAACGTTCTTGGCGTTGTAGGACCTGCTTACTCAGGTGCAACAATTGCTTCACTTCCATATTACAAGTCAGTAAACATGGCGTTGATCTCACCATCAGCAACACGCGTGTCACTAACTGACCCAACATCTCCTGACTTTGGTGGACCAATTTTCCACCGCGTCGTAGGTAAAGATGACCTTCAGGGTCCAGCTTTGGCTAAGTACGCAACAGCAGGCGTTTCAGCTGCAAAGGTTTTCGTTTTCGATGACCAATCAGCATACGCAGTACCTCTTCGTGGCTTCGTTGAAGCTGGTTTGAAGAAGGTTGCTGGAGCAACAGTTGTAGGCGGAGACTCAGTTCCAAACACAACAACAGACTTCAGCCCAACAATTGCAAAGATCAAGACATCTGGCGCAACTGTTGTTATCTACACTGGTTACTACAGCCAAGCTGCTGTGTTCATCAAGCAGCTTCGTGACTCAGGTTCAAAGGCAGTATTTGCTGGCGGCGACGGAGTATTCAACCAGGAGTTCCCAAAGCTTGCAGGAGCTGCAGCTGAAGGTTCAAAGGTAACTGGCGTTGGCGGTCTTGCTGGCGTAGATGCAAAGATGGAAGCTGACTTCAAGAAGAAGATGGGCGTTTCATCAGGTGTTTACTCTGTTGAGTCATTCGATGCTGCAAACATCTTGCTTTCTGGCATCAAGGCTGGAAAGACAACACGCGTAAAGATGCTTGCTTATGTAAAGGCTTACAAGGGCAAGAGCATCTCTGGAAACACAATTAAGTTCGATGCAAATGGCGACATTTCATACGGACTATTTGCTGGTTTCACAACTAAGAACGGTGTTCTAGTTAACACAGGAATCATCAAGTAATTAACTAGGACTGACGCTTAACAAGTTGGTGGGTGTTTTGGAAATCTCTTGAAAAAGAGGCCAAGACACCCACCACTTGCGTAACATCTACCTTTATACTCGCGCAGAGGTATTAGCGAAGGAGAACAATGTTTGCAGTACTAATTGATCAGTTCTGGTCGCTGACAATTGCAGGAATCGCCCTTGGATTTATCTACGTTTTGATCTCCCTCGGCTACACCATGGTTTATGGAGTGCTACGCATGATTAACTTTGCGAACTCCGAAATCTTTATGTGGGGAACATTTGGAACAGTTATAACCTCACGCGATATTTTTCATTACACACAAACATCAGAACCAGCAACGGGTGGAAAGCTTGCCCTGGTATTGGTCACAAGCTTGTTCATGTCCATGTTGGTTGCCGGTCTTACCGCCATCTTTGTGGAGTTCGTCGCATATCGTCGCCTTCGCATGAAGGGCACTAACCGACTTGCAACTCTGATTTCTGCAATTGGTATCTCCATTGCACTTCAAGAAATAATGCGTCTTTTAACAGATTCACGACCAGTGGGATCTCCACGCGTTCTTGAAAAGATTATTCTGACTGAAGTGTGGGGCGCAAACATTCGTCTCGACACAGTAATTACAATTATTGCTGCAGCGATCATCTTCTTTGTTCTTGAGCGCTTTATTAAGCTCTCTCGAATGGGTAAGGCAATTCGCGCCGTTTCAATGAATGAAGATGCAGCAAAATTGATGGGCGTAAACCTCAACCGTGTTATCACCACAACGTTTCTTGTTGGTGGTCTAGCAACAGGTGCGGCTGGTTTCTTCTACATCACAGTATTTGAATACACTAAATTTAATATTGGTTTCACAATGGGTATGGCCGCATTTACTGCAGCTGTTCTCGGTGGAATTGGAAATATCCGAGGCGCTTTCTATGGCGGCCTCAGCCTGGGATTACTCGAGGTGTATGCCTCAGCTGTCCTTGGAACGCAATGGAAGGCAGTAACTGTATTCATTGTCTTGGTTCTTGTTCTTCTCTTCAAGCCAAATGGTTTATTTGGCGAAGCCGTCCAGACAACGAGGGCATAACTCATGAAAATTAGAAACTATTGGAATCTTCGCGACTGGGGTGCAGATATCTGGGAGCGAGCTAATCGCCCTAAGCGTGTTGCAATCGCAGTTACTTCAATTATTCTCGTTGGACTCCTCCCATTTGCTGGAGCCTCATTCTTAGCAACACCAATTGCTGCATACGATGCCGTTCTGGTTTATCCAGTGGGAATCTTCGTGCTGATGGCACTTGGATTAAATATCGTGGTGGGTAAGTCAGGAATGCTCGATCTTGGTTACGTGGCTTTCTTTGCTATCGGTGCTTACACAATGGCGATTATGGGAACCACAACAGGCCTTAACACCTGGGAGATCATGCCTTTTGGTATCGCCTTTGCAATGTTGGCTGGTGTGATTCTGGGTCTTCCAACCCTTCGCTTGCGCGGTGACTACCTTGCCATTGTTACTCTAGGTTTTGGTGAAATCGTTCGTTTGGTTGTTCTTAACTCAACATGGAGTAAGGGGCCAAATGGAATTGCAAACGTTCCAATGCCTCCAGATATTGGGCCTTTGAAGTTTAAGTTAGATGATCAGAAAGTATTTTTCTGGGTTGTAATCATCATGATTCTGCTAACTATTTGGATGATTCGTCGACTTAGTGTGCGCCGCCCAGGTCGCGCTTGGGAAGCTATTCGCCAGGACGAAGATGCTGCCGAGCTCATGGGTATTGCAACACTTAAGTACAAGATTTGGTCATTTACATTGGGCGCAGCCGTTGGTGGCGCCGCCGGTGTTCTTTATGCCTCTAAGAACTTGTTCATTGCACCTGAAATGTTCACTCTCAATGTTTCGATTTTGATTCTATCCTGCGTAGTCTTTGGTGGAATTGGAAACATCTGGGGCGTAATCGTAGGTGCAACAATTCTTGGATACCTTCCAGATCGCATCCGTTTTATCTCTGATGCACGCCTTTTGGTATTCGGAATAGTTCTTGTAGTTGTCATGAACTTCCGCCCAGATGGATTGCTGCCACGTAAAAAGCGCGAAAAGGCAATTGTTAAGAAAGGGGTGAATGCATAATGTCAGAGGTACTTCTTTCACTTGAAAACGTCACCATGAAATTTGGTGGCGTAACAGCACTTGGTGCGGTAAACCTTGAAGTCAAAAAAGGTGAAATCCTTGCTTTAATTGGCCCTAACGGTGCTGGCAAGACAACAGTGTTTAACGTTGTTACTGGTGTTTACACACCAACAAGTGGCACTATCACTTTTGCTGGAACAAAGATCAATAAGCAAAAGCGCTTTCAAATTACATCGATGGGAA
>Ga0209770_10001569_pt1 | contig 11782 bp, 20 predicted proteins | sample LauGreSu1BDMLBDD_2_FD_187572 | JGI IMG/M metagenome (GOLD analysis project Ga0209770, IMG submission 187572) | Freshwater lake microbial communities from Lake Michigan, USA - Su13.BD.MLB.DD (SPAdes) (version 2) | ecosystem: Environmental > Aquatic > Freshwater > Lake | place: Lake Michigan, USA...
GCGTAGGGTTGGCCGGGGGGAACATCGAACGGAGAGGGCCCCGTTCGATCTGCGGGGATTGTACGTTTGAACACTACTGCTACCCTCGGCTCACCGTCGGTGGGACCGGCTGGTTCGGCATGGATGCCGCCACAATGGAGGCCATCCGATGACCCTGCGTCAACTGCTCACAGATCGATACGCTCCCGTGAAGGGGCTCAGCGACCGAACGGTCGCGATCTACTCCTCGACGATCGATCGCTTCGCCGATTATCTGCGGCGGGAGCCCGAGGTCGCGGACCTCGAGGAGGACGTCATCGCGTCCTTCCTGGTCTGGCGTGGACGGACCGTCCACAGCGTCACGCGAGGTCTGCCCTCACCGGGAACGGTGGCGAAGGACAGGACGCAGCTACTTTGCTTGGCCTTGTACGCGTTTCGGAAACGTCTCATTCCGGAGTTTCCAATCGTGAAGCCCGTGAAAAAGTCGCAGCGGCTCCCCCGAGGCTTCACCGCCCCCGAGGTGGCCCGGCTCATCGTCGCGGCCAGGAAGCGGGAGCGGACCCTCTCGGGCCTGCCGGCGGGCTGGTGGTGGTCAACGTTGATCTACTCCGCCTGGTGCACCGGCGCGCGGATCGGCGAGCTCCTGGCCCTCCGGTGGAAGGACGTCCGGGGGGAAGAGATCATCTTCCTCGCGGGGACGCGGAAGGGGCACACCAGGGACATCGCGAGACGGATCACGGCAGACCTCGCGGCCGAGCTCGAGCAGTTCCGCCGAGGCCCCGATGATCTGGTCTGGCCGTGGCCCCACCGGCCGACGTCGATCTATCACTCGATGCGGATCCTGTGCGATCAAGCCGGCGTCCCCCAACGGCGATTCCATGCCCTGCGGAAAGCGTCGGCCTCCTACGTTGCCGCGGCGGGCGGGGATGCCGTGAGTCACCTCGACCACTCGGACGCGAATATTACGCGAGACCACTACCTCGACGACCGGATCGTCGGCAAAGCGTCGGGGGTGGACTTCCTCCCGGCCCTCGACCTCGGCGAGGAGGCGGAGTTTGTCCCGGACGAAGTTGGTCCAGGTGGGCCGGTGGGGTGATCACTCCACCTTCGCCCAGGTGGCGGCCACGCGCTCCCGCAGCTGGTCCACCGTGCCGGCGTTGCTCACGAGCCGGTCAATCGATTTGAGCGGGAGCCCCGACTCCGAAGCGTGGGCCGCGACGGGGACCACTCCCGGCCGGTGCACGAGCCAAACCTCCCCGCCCTCGTCGTGGATCTGGCGGGCCTCATTCGAGAACCGGACGTCGGGGACGACGATGATCCGGTGACCGGCCGCTGTGGCCTGCTCCCAGCGCCAGAAGGCCACACGGAGCCAGACGTCCGGGCAGACCATCTTCCGGCCCCACTCAGTCCCGAGGCTCTGGAGGAGTTGCCGGGGGGATACCCCGACATCGGCGAGTGGGAGCTCCTTCGACGAGCGGTCCCGGAGGACTCCCTCGGGGATCCCGAGCATGGCGGCAAGGCCCTGGTAGAGCGGGTCGGCGAAGGCGATCCGGTGGGCCCCGGGGATCATGCTGGCCACGAGATCCTTCCCGGCCCCGGCTGGCCCGGTCAGGCCGATGATTTTCCGGGGGCGGGCCGTGGCCCGAACGTGTCGCACCAGCCGCCGGGCATCGGCGGCGATCGTCCCCGATGTCCCGGTCCAACAGTTGGCCGAGCCGGCGAGCCGGGCGCGGCGGTCGATGTCCTCGATCTCGGTGTCGGTCAGTTCCATCCCACCACGCTCCCGCGCCCCTCGCGAGGGTCAAGCCCCGTCGGCCACGAGCATCCCGGCGAGCCCGCCGCCCGGCCGGTAGAGGAACGTCTCCATCGCCTGCCGGCTTCCGATCCAGCCCTCCTGGGCGTGCCAGTCGTCCGGGGGACACAGGGCCGGGGCGGTCCTCACGACCACGCCGTCGACCGTGTCGATCCCGTCGGAGTCGACGACGCGGCGGATCTTCGCGGCCTGCTTGTGGAGGTGGCCCGTGTGGATCTCCCGACATGGGCACCGGGCCCACGCTTCCCGGGACTCCAGGGCCATGAGGCTCGGGAGCTTTCCCCGGGCCTTGTCTCCGTGAGCGAAGCCGAGGAGCGTCCCGTCGTGCTCGAGGTACTGGCGGTGCGTGTAGACGTCATGCACCACCACCCGGCGATCCCGAGCGAAGTGGGTTCGCAACAGCAACCGGAACCATGCCGTCATGGTCTCGTCGTGATTCCCCGGGACGATGACGCAGTCGGTCGGGGCGGTCTCCGCGGATCGCTCGACCAGGGCGACGAGCGCCGCCGAGCCGGTTTCGACCATCCGCTCGAGGCGGCCGTCTCGCTCGAGGGGCGTCCCTCTGGTCGTCTTTGCGTCCGGGGTGTCGTAGTGGAAGAGATCCCCGAGGAAGGCGATCGTTCGACGACCAGGGCGGTGAGCGTCCCCGGCGTCGAGGAGCCCGAGCCCGGCGGATCGGACCAGCCGATCGGCGTGGTCGATGTCGTAGTCGTCGCCCCCGGTGGTTCGCGACCATGCGTACTTTGCGAAGTGGGTGTCTGCGACCACGAGGACTTGCCACGGCCCGCGGCGAGCCTTCGCGGCCTTCGCCTTGGGTCGCCCGATGTTCCCCGCCTTCGCGGCCCCGGCGATCATCGCGGCGACGAGCTCGGCGACGGCGGGCCCGCCTCTGGGGCGGAGCCGGACGAACACCCGATGAAGGACCGTGACCACCGGCTTCCCGGTGTCGCGGTCGACGGTGGCCACCTCCCACTTCGTGGCCTCGCTCTGGGCCACCTCGAAGCGGGTCATGTCGGCGTCGATATGGAGGAGAAGATCCTCGACGGTGCGGATCGTCCTGGACGTCGAGCGGTACTCGAGGTCCGACCCGTCCCGCTTCTCAGTGATCTGCTCCGCGTCTTCGGCGGGCTTCGTTGCCGCGGCGACGGACTCGGTGACGGCGTGTCTCAGGCCCGTTCGGCAAGCCATGCGAGAACCCCCTGCTGTTTGACGTCAGAGAGACCCCTGGCGTGGAGATGCTCGACCACCGCCCTGGCAACGGCGCTTTTGTTGTTCGGGAGTCGGCCGGCGTGGAAGTCCTCGCGAACCGCGTCGAGCTCCGCCAGGACGTCGGCCGGCAGGGACTCCCACCAGCGGACCCCGCGCCTCTGGACCGTGGGGATCGAGGCCCGTATCGCGTCAGCCAGGCTCAACGCTTCCGCTTTCGGCATCGCTTCTCCCTCTCTGGTTCCGCGGGCTCGTCGGGCTTCGGTTTCGACCGTCGCCCGAACTCGATCAGCTGGGATTCCTCGGCCTCGGCCTGGCCGGTGATGTCGTCCTCATCGAGGCCCGACCATGTCTGGCCCGGTCTCTTTTTGCCCCGAGCCGTGGACATGGGCAACCTCACGATCCAAGGGCAAACCTCGAAAGGGCATTGAGCCAGCGCTCGATCCGGTCCACCGCGAGGGCCCCGACCCGGTTCATCCACTTCCGCCGACTGGCACAGCCGCAGTCGGCCACACCGAGCCAGGACGAGACGAGGGCCTCGGTGATCCCGACGGTCGTCAGGAGCCACGCCAGCGCGTCCCCGAGCATCGGCCGGGGGAGGTAGATCCGTGTCGCCGTACATTCCCGATAGGTGGGGAGACGGAGAGCGACATGGCCGCAGGCACGACAGGTAAGGTCGTCGGGGGAGTAGTCGCACAGCATCAGACAAGCTCAATTTTAGCGAGGCAGCCTGTATTGCGACTCGCCGACAAAACGCTCCCTGTCGTACAGGATTGATTCGTCCACAAGTAAACAGATGATGCGATAACTAACCCGGACGGGTTGCATTTCTGCTCGGTGACAACAACGCTCGGAATTGGGTCGGGATCTACAAAAAACATCTGCACCGAGCCCGTCGATCCGACGTTACACGTCTCAACACCGGGGTGCCCGCTGCATGTTTGTGTGCGGAATTGACCGGAAAGAGTTGTCCTAGAGAGTAATTCAAGCCTGTACCCAGGAAACGACTCTGTCGTGTAAGGTGGGTATCTGTCTGACAACCTCGGCCGCAGGGAGATAAGCCTGTAGTCTCCCGTGTTGCAAGTCTCTCCGGCCTCAATTGCCCATTCACAACTAGCAGACGGGCCGAAGTTAGTCCTGCTCAGATTCAGGACATAGTCCGCGTTCATGCTGTCGCATGAAAACGTTGACGTTGTCTTTGTGTACGGAGATGTCGTGCTTGAGCGTTCCACATGCGATGATGTAGAAGGGCCGACGTTGGTGTATCGGACTGTCACGCTTGACGACAGCGTTCCTGTGCAACACATGCGGCCCGCTGCGTCCTGGCCTTCGGCGTACCCCGTGGCGAACGTCCCGCATTGCGTGCATCCGCTCCCGCAACACGGGCACCCCGGCAGCAACAGCCCCAGCGGATACATGAGCGCCGCGAACACGAACACGCCCCACAGGGGCAACGCGGCAGGGTTGGCGGCGATCTCGGCAAGCATCATGAGCACTCCGCCGCGATCACGTAGTAATACCCGTGCCGGTGAAGCATGACCGTGCAGAACTTGCCCGTCGCGATGGCAGCGTAACGGTTGTAGGCGGAGAGCGTCACGCCGGTATCCGCCTCGCTTCCCGGAGCGCCGGCCCAGATCTGGAGCGTCGCCGTCGAGCCCTTCGCCCATGCGGCGGTTGTCTTGCAGAGAACCGCGTCGGAGTCGTCGCCGGATCCGTAGTCGGCAGGTGGCGCACTGCCGCCTCGGCCGCTGTTCTCGACACCGCGAACGGCTCGGCTGATCCGCCCCCACGTTTCGCGGGATGCCCCGACAATTCGCCTTGTCATGATGGCGTCCCGAAGGCGGAGGTGAACGAGATTTTTCCGTATGGGTCGAAGTCGAGCGCCACAGGAGACGTCCCCGGCGGGAGGGCAACACCGCTAGCCAGAGCGACAGCCTGTTTCACCGGCCTTCCTTCCCTGCCAAGAATGGCCCGTCTGTTCGTTCCGGTGCTTGTCGGCACTCCGCTGGCATCCACCCGTTCATTGAAACCCATGTCCCAGGGCTTCACATGCCAAGTATCTTCTTTGTAGTCGAGCTCAAACGTCGCTTCCCAGTACGGAGTTGCCGTCTGAGTTGCTCCGCTCTGAGTGACAATGATCTTCTTTTGAAGATTCCCAAACGTGCATTTCCAAGTGTCGACAGCACTTGAACCAAGGCTCGGCCAGAGATCGTTGTTAGTCTTGTTCGACGATCCTTTGATCTGCGCAAAGGCGGTACTGATGGACGTATATGAACGAGTCAGCGTCCATCCCATGTAGCAGATCTCGCGCTCCATCCCCTCGAGCGGATCGCCCGCAGAGTTGGCAAGGATGTTGCCGTTGCGGTCCTGAAAGAACGGCAGCGTTTGCGTTGTGCCTCTGGCTTGCCACGCATCCATCGGCAGGCCGGTAATCGGGTCCACTTCAACGGTCGGAACGTAATACTGAACGGTCACCGCCCACAGGAGCCCGGAACCGTCGGCCGCTGAGTAACTCCACTTCATCGCCTTACAGGCGGCAAACGAAGGATGAGCCGTCCCGTAGGCCACGCCGGGGGCCGTCAGGATTGCGGCCACGCTCGTCGTCGGTGGCGGAGCGTCGACACGCACCAGCCATGTTTCCGACAGGTTGTGCGATTGCCGAAACTCACCGTCACCGGAGGCTTTGTTGGGCGTGTATTTTGTTGCGATGACGGCCATGGTTTATCCCGCGAAGGACAGCTCCTCAATATCGACGCCCATATCCTCGGTGTTGTCAGCGATCCGCTCGGTGGCCCGGGCCGTCCGCTCCGCAGCGTCTTCCGCCGTGCCGCGCATCAGGCGGAACATCTCCGCGATGCCCTCCTTCGATCGCGAGTCGACGGCCTTCACCTCCTGCTTCGCGGCGGCAACACCAGCGACAACACCATCCGCGAAACCGCCCCCGCCGGCTCCGCCGATGGTCGTCTTGTTGGCCTGGTCCAACTGACCGGCCGACAGCCTGGACCTTGCGAGTGCCGCATCGAGGGCCGCCGTCAGCGGACCTCCGCCAACGGCACCGCCCCCGGCCCCGAAAGCGTTGGAGAAGTTCTCGCCGGCCATGGCCAGATTCTTCCGGGCGCTTTCGGCGATGACGTAGGACATCTCCCGGGCGGATTTCGAGATCACGCCAACGATCCGAACGGCACCAGTCAGGATGATTTGGAAGACCCCGGCGACAGCCCGCAACACCCCCGCCTGATAGGACAGCGTCCGACCGATCAGGTCGGTGACGGAACCCCAGACGGCCCCGATGTTCCCCGCGAACTCCCACACGCCAGACAGGCCAGAGATCAGCCAGTCGCCGACACCAGCCATGAAGCGGGCCCCAGCGATGATCCCCTCCCCGATGGCCTGGCCGATGTTGGCCCCGCCGATGCTGCCGACGAAGTCGGTAAACGTCGTCGCGATCGAGGTGATGGACGGAGCGAGGTAGGCGGTGATCTGTTTCACGATCCCGCCGATCGCGGCGTGAACCTTGGAGAAGGAATCATTCATGGCCTCGACGTCCCGCCCCTGCGCCCCGGTGAGGGCCATTCCGAACCGCTGGGCCTCCTCGGTGGCCTCCCGGATCGATCCAGCCCCGCCGGCAAACAGGGGGAGCATCTCGGCCCCGGCTTTGCCGAACAGCTTCACCGCCGCCGCGGCCCGCTCCGCCTCGGTCGGCAGACCCGCGATCGCGTCGGTGATCGCGGCGAACCGCTCCGCCGAGGACTTCCCCTGGAGGTCGTCGAGCGAGAGGCCGATGGCCGAGAATCCGGCCTTCGCGATCTCCGACCCCTGGGCCGCCTTCACGAAGGCGATATCGGCCTTCGTCGCGGCCTTCCCGATGACGTCCATCGAGACGCCAGCCAGGTCGCCAGCATGGGCAAGCCCGGCCAATTCCCCGTAGGTCATCCCGAGCCGGGCCGACAACTTGCTGGTCGAGTCGATCACCTCGGCCTGGGCCTGGCCAACGCTCACCAGGGAGCGGGCGTAGCCCATTGCGGTCGACGCGACGGATCCCAGCAGCTGGGCCCCGGAGATCGCGTTGAGCAGCTGCATCCCGGAGCGGAGACTGGCGACGTCCTTCTGGAGCCCTTTGAGACTGGAGCTCGCCCGGCTCACACCAGCCGCCAGCCCCGAGCTCGAGGCCGTGAAGATCGCGGAGACTTTGCCGATCGCTGCCATGTCAGATCCCCTTCCGTGCCATTTGTTCCGCGAAGGCCGGGATCTTCCGGAGCTCCGCGATCATCTCCTCCGTCGTCTGGACCGGGGCCCGGTAGGAAGGCAGGAACTTCTCCTCGAAGTCGGGCTCGACCTTGGCCCCCTGGGCCGCCGCCGCCACCGCCGCGAGTTTCCCCGTCCTGGCCCAGTCATCCCCGAACGGCTCGACCCTCCAGAAGGCCATCCACCACTTCAGCTGTCGGAGCGTGATCTGCTTCGACAACGTTTCGACATCCAACACGCCACACGCCAGCGCCAGCCGCCCGAGAAACAGGGTCAGGGGCTGGCCGCGGATTTTTCCGCCTGGTCCTCGATCTCTTGGTCGTCGACCCGGAGGAGCTCGATCCCGACCTTCCACACCTCGAGGAGCCCGTCGGGCTTCCATCCGGCGAGCGTCGGGAGATCGGCATCGGAAAACAGCCGCTGCCCCGCTTCGTCACACAGGAGGAGGGAGGCCACCTTGGCGCGCCACGGGGCCGGTCGGCCCTTGTTCTCCTCGCAGAAGACGGACCACTCGTCGTAGGTTTGGGCGGTCGGATCAAGGAGGAAGACATCCCCGCCCCATGCGGCGACATGGAGCCGCTTCGGGGGGGCTGTCCTGTTGGCCTCGAGGGCCAGGAGATCATCGCGAGTCAGCATCGGTTACCCCGTGAACTGGAACTGATAGGAACCCTGGATCAATTCGCCGGCGGAGCCCACACGTTGCACGCTCGCCAGTTGGGCGGTCAGGCTGGTCGACACCCCGCCTGCAGAGAACGCCAGCGTTCCGGACAGCCCGATATCCGCGCGCGAGAAGGGGGGATTGCCCCAGCAGCGGAAAGAGATCGAGCCGGGCTCGATGATGGTGATCTCGACTTGGCGGATCACTCGCGTGTTGCCGCCGCTGCCGACGATCGTGGCCGATGCCCCGGTCGTGTCGGTCGGTGATGCGGCCCCGTGGACCTCGTCGAAGCCGACAAAGGCACCGAGCGAAACTCCACCGAACGAGACAGACGCCCCGGCCGCTTCCGCGTAGGCTCCCGGCATCCGTCACCTCCGGTCAGCCGGTGACGGTGAAGGTGGCGTTGCCCTTGACGAACTCCCCGGCCGCTCCGCCTTCCTCGGCCTCATCACAGATCGCGTTGACCCCGGTGATGCCCAGCGCCGTGCATGCGATCGCGTAGGCCGCATCGGTCGAGGGGGAGTTTTTGCCCCAGTATTCCAGGGTGATGACGTCGCCCGGCTTGAGCGGCTTCACCTGGAACTTCCGCCGGGAGCCGACAGCCTGGGTGCAATCGGAGACGTCCTCCTTCTCCGAGGCCCGCTTCACCTTGAGGTTGGTAACGCGGTACTCGATCGAGTTGAACGTGAACGTCAACCCTTGCATGGTGTCGATGACTGCTGGCGCGACGGGCATGGTTACTCACTCCAGCGGATGAAGAGTTGAAGCTCGATCACGAAGTAGGACGGCAAGTCCTGGCCATCGGTGAGGTAGACGGCGGTCCCGTCGCGGTCACTCGAAACGTGAACGTGGTCGATCGTCGCCCCGCCCCCGGTGCCGGTGAAGTTCTGGACGGCCCCGACGATCGCGTCGGCCGCGGCTCGGGCCGATGTCCAGGTCGCCCCGCACACCTCGAGCGTGAAAGTCCCCTCCGCGAACCCGGTCAGGCCGCTTGTCTGGAGGGGCCGCTCGGTCGATTCGCGGGAGTAGACGACGAAGGGCAGGGCCGCAGACTCCGAGACAGCCACCGGCCAGGCCGTGGCCCCGGCGGCGGTCTCGATCGTCGTCTTCAGCCATGCCTCGGGGCTGCTCATTCAGCCTCCCCGGCCGGGTCGGCCTCGATCACGCCAGCGGCCAGGAGCTCGGCCAGCATGGCGGCATCGACGAACAGGGCATCCCCGGGGACGTAGGGGCCCCAGGGCTTCGTGAACTTGACGAGGACGGTGTCCATCGGTGGGGCTCCTTATCCGGGGCGGGTGGCGGCTTCTCGGGTGGCCCGCTCGAGGCTCACACCCATTTCGATTTCCATGTTCGACAGGATGCCGGACTTCTTCGCGGCGAGCGTGTCGCGCAGCATGTGCTTCGGGGGCATCGTGCCGGTTGAGCCCTGGCCGCTGCCGAAGGTGTTCCCCCTCACTCCCTTCCGGCGGCGCGGCTTGCTGCCTTGCTCGACGAGAACGGAGTGGTCGCCCTTCTGGTTCTTCTTCTTGCCCTTCCGCGAGAACCCGACGATGCCGATGGCGGTCCCGCGGAAAGGCTCGTTGGGCCCCCGGGTGACCTTCTTCCCGAACTTGACCACGGTGGTCACCGATCGCCGTAGGTTGCCGGTGGCCCCTCGAGGTGTCGCGGCCTTGAGGGCCGGAACAAACGGCTTGATCGATCGCCGGATCGACGCCTTGAGGTGTTTCCGGGCGAGCGACCCGGGGAGCTTCGCGTAAGCGCGGATCAGGTCGTCGAGCTCGCGGTTGCTCTTGTCGCCGAAGAACGCGGAGAAGAACAGCCCGGGGGCGCTCATGTCTTCTTCTCCGCGGCCTGGATCGTCTGCTCCGGGTCAGAGTCGTCACCGACGACCGAGGACACCACGAGGATCCGGCCGAGCCGGCTTTCCCAGATGATTCGGGACGAACCGTCGAGGCCCGGGACCGAGGGGACGACGATCAGGTATGAAGCCTGTCCAGATGTCTGGCCCTGCTCCTGGGTCTCGTTGTAGCCGACCTGTTCGATCGATCCCCGGCGGCGGGCGATCTTCACCCAGGAGATCGACGACACCTCGCCCACGGCGTTCCGCGTTTCGACGGGGCGCTCGAATCGGAAGGTATGGACCTTGTTCCCGGCGGCGGTTCGGTCGCCCATCAGTAGGCTCCCGTGATCGAGATCGACGCCAGCAGGGTCTCGAAGCCCATAGGGAGCTCGTTGGCGCTGCCGGGGATCACCCCCTCGCGGTGTTTGAACCCGTGGGCGACGTACAGCAGGATCGCGGACTCGGCCGCGGGCTCGATCCGGCCGCCTGTCGGGGGCCCGGCCCAAAACGTGACCACGAGCGGGGTGTCGTCGTCGAACGTCGGCCAGGTCGTGAACCGGATCACCGCCGGGGTCGAGTCGGCATCGACGGAGTAGGTGGCCGAACTGACCGTCACCCCACCCACAGTGATCACCAGCGGATGCGTCCCGTCCACCAGAACCGGCGGGAGCGGGATACGGAGCTCGTCACGGTGGTGGTAATGCTGGTGGAAGAGACCGTGGTGGTGGTTGTGGTTGTCGAGGTCACCGACGAACGTGGCCCGGAACTGCCGGGTCGCCAACGTCGTCCCGAGCCGTTGCTCCACCAGCCGCCGGCCGGTCGACACCAGCCGCAACAGGAGGGCATCGTCGTCGATCTGCTCCGGGAGTAGGCCCACCTGGCTCTTCGCTGCCGCGAGAGAGACAGGCTCGACTTCGGCCTCGGTGAGTTGCTTCAGGGAGCGGAGCTTCAGCATGGGGCCCCCGAGTTACTTGGTGGCGCGCTGGACGTTCTTCGGCTTCGGGGCATCGGCCCGCTCGATGACGGGCTCGACGACGGGCTCGGGGGCGGCGATGAACGTGGCCAGGCCGCAGTCGACGAGGTGGCGGGCCATCCCCTCGGGGAACGACACCACGGCACCGGCCTGGTGATCACCCCACTCGGAGCGGAACTTGATCGAGAGCGAAGGCATGGACATCGGGGGCTCCTGAAGAAAAACGGCCGGGCGAGGTTGGTTCCTCGCCCGGCCGCGGAGAGTCACGGGCGGATGATGGGATTGGATCAGCTGGTGGCCTGGAGGATGGCACCGGCGTACTCGGGGCCGTGGTTGCTCAGACCGAACCGGCCGTGAGCGAGGAAGACCGTCTGGTTCTCGCGGGCCTTGAGCTCGCGGAGCGGGGTGACCGAGAGCTCCTTCCGCATGGCCAGGGCGGTCGTCATGCGGTAGGCACCATAGACGGCCAGGACGTTGGCGGGCAGAGCGTCGGTCTTGAAGACCGGCACTCCCCACACGCTCATCGTCGGAGCCCCACCGCCGACCATCGGCTGGACGAACCGCGTCCCCTCGAGGGCGAGGAGTTGGCCCCAGCCGGCGGCCGAGACCACCCAGGCGAAGTCTCCCATCACCATCGGATCGATGGAGCCGATGACGGCTCCGACGTTGGCCGCGGAGATCGTCGAGCCGACAGCCACGGTTGCCTTCCGGCCAGCAGCGATGCCGGCGTAGAGCCCGGCGATCGAGTTGCCGGCATGGCCCGCCAGCCAGGTCTGGTCGTAAAACTTGGCGTAGGCGTTGCCGATGAACTGCGTGACGTAGCTGGCGACGTCGATGGGCGAATCGTCCAGCAGGTTGTTCGACACATCGACTTCGGCCTTCGCGTCGTAGACGGTCAGCGTCACCTTCGAGGTCGTCGGATCCTGCGCGGTGGGCGCGGTGTTCTCGGCCACGAAGTCGGCGGTCACCGCCCCGAGCTTCGGGACGTCGACCGTCCGGCTGTTGGTGTTGAGCGTCAGCGCGAGTTGCGCCCCGATCGACTGCCGGTTGATGACGTTGACGATCTCG
>Ga0209770_10001571_pt1 | contig 11780 bp, 12 predicted proteins | sample LauGreSu1BDMLBDD_2_FD_187572 | JGI IMG/M metagenome (GOLD analysis project Ga0209770, IMG submission 187572) | Freshwater lake microbial communities from Lake Michigan, USA - Su13.BD.MLB.DD (SPAdes) (version 2) | ecosystem: Environmental > Aquatic > Freshwater > Lake | place: Lake Michigan, USA...
CAGAAATCTACGTTTCTTTCTATGGAAATATTGTAGGTAGAAGCAGACATGGCGCGGCCTTCTATGAATTTACACAAAAAGCGCATCATAAAGATGCGCTTTCACAGTTAAATTTAATTGTTTTTTAACCTTGGTATCCAGCAGTATAGTAACCAGTGCCAGTAAGAAACAAAATATCAGTTAATCCGCTTTTTGCGACAGTTTGAACTGGCTTTGCCTGATACATATTATAAGCATAGACAAGTTTATTTAATTCTTCAATATGATCTTTTGACAACTGTCTAAATGTTTTGCTTACTTCATTGCTGTTTACGAAAGAAACAGAACTGTCCTCGTCGCTTACAGAAATAATCGCATTTGTTGAAGATGAAGCAATTGTTTTAATTGCATTGCGCGATTTCTTTTTATAATATTGCGAAAGATAAAGGTGCTTAAAAATATTTTGCTGCTCTTGATTAAAGTCGCCATCACCAGATAAATCAGAGTAAATAAGATTATTAAGCTCGCCAACGTTTGCGCGAAGCCAGCCAGAAATTGAACTCAAATTTACTTCATTTGTATCGGCATCAAATTCGTAAAAAAAGATGCCACTAGCGATGTCGAATAAATTAGCCATTTAAAATTTTTCCGAGTTGTTCTTTTTGCTCTTTTGTGAACATCTCTTTTGTTTGAGGTTGAGGAGAAAAATGTCCTCTGCTTTGTCCATTTTGAGTATCGAATTGCTTGAGCAAGCGAGTTCTGATCGCCGCCATGCTTCCAGATGAATCTACTTTCATCTTTCTTGCATAAGCTTGAAGCTCAATGATTCCTAGCTCATTGATATTTTCTTCAAAAATTGTGCGATTAGCGGTGCCAAAACGATTAACTTCTTTGATTCCTAATGCCGTCTCAAGCTCTCTGATTTTAGAGCGGTATTCTGGTGAATTTTTATCTGCAATTTTTTCGATTTGTTCAAAAAGACCACCATTGCCTTCATTTGTTTTTCCAGTAGAGATTTCCATACTAGATGGTAATGTAGTATTTACACTTTTCCAGACTATAGAGAATAAAAAACCCGCCCTTTTTGGGGGCGGGTTTCGAAGCTTATGAGAGCTTATCAGACGATCTTACCAACAAGCGCACGAACGTCGAGGATTACGCGGCCTTCCTCAAGGGAGCCGAAGTAACCGATCTTGTTCTGACGGATGCTGTATTGATCATCAGCGACGAGGGAGAACTCAGAGTTGGAATCTGGGTCAGTAGCGACAACACGGAGAAGTGAGTCGCGGCTGCGGTCGATGCCAACAAGGATTTCCTCGGTAGCGCCAGCGAAGTCACCGCTGCTACCACCAGCAGCGGTAGTGTAAGCGGTTGCGCCAGCGGCGGTGTCGAAGATAGTGTTGAACTTCTGGCCTTTGCCCATTTCATTGAACTCAAGGATGCTTACACCGTAGAAGCTGGGGATACCAGCGCTACCGTAGATAGCAGAGCGCATTTCATCAGTGGCGGGAATACCAACAGTTGAACCAGTTGGGGTTCCACCAGTGCCAGTGATACCGGCAACGGTGTTGACTGGGTTGTAAGCCATTGCACGAATTTGCTCAACAACTTCTGGAGAAACAAGAAGGTCAGAGATACCAGCGCGAGCGCCAGTAGCTGGGGTGCCTTTTGTCCAAGAGGTGTTGATGCGCTTTGCAAGGGTCAGAAGCTCGTTCAGGTCAGCAAGAAGGAAGCGACCGCTTTGATTGGAGCGTTGAACGTGAGCTTTGCCATTGGTTGAAGCAGCGGCGAGAGTGCTCATTACAAGAGTAGCGGAAGTGCGCTCTTGCTTGAGAAGAATCTCTTGAGCCATGCGGGTGAAAGTCTTGGCGACTACATCCATACGATGCTTTGCAGCATAGCGACGGTCGAATGAAAGGGCGCTATCTAATGAATAGGTAGTGACCTTCATTTCTGAAGTAGTTGGAAGAACTTGGTTGGTGGGAAGACCGCCAGCGACGGACTGGGAGTATACAGTGATGTAGTCCTCGTCAGTGATGTCGTAGTAGAGGTCAAGAGGAATGCTGGGATTATCGTCGGCGTTGAATGGCAGGCTGGTGAACAGGTTGCTCAGTGTAGGAGCATTGTTTACTACCTCTGCGAGAACGGGACCAATGAATTCAGCGAGTGCGACTTGAGCGTCATAAGCAACGGTGCGATTACGGCTAGCCATTGCTTTAACAAGCTCAATTTGTTCTGGAGTGCGCTTTAGTGTGATTTTCATTTAAGTAGGTTCCTTTCTATTACATGCGGAGGCCAACGACAGCGAATACGCCAGAGAACTGATCAGGGTTGCTGGTCAGGTTGGAGCGTGAGCCGGTGCCGAGAACGATACCGAGTTTACCATCATCAGTGTGGGCGCAGCCAGTGATCTTGCCGCCGTTAGCGGAAAGCTTGAAGCCAGAGCCTACAGTGAGGGTGCCATCGATAGCGTCTTTGGAAAGAGTGAAGATACCACGGGTAGCGACTGGAACGGCTTGGCCGGGCAGTACGCACATAAGCTCTTCAGCTTTTTGACGATAATAGAGAAGCTTTTCACCGTTTTCGTCGAACTTTGCAGTCTGACGGAGGGTGAGACCAAGGCAGTTGGTAAGGTCGCCAGAAGCGGCGGGAGTTACCTTGAGATTTACCTTGGGGTATTGGTTAACACCGACAAATGGGAAGTCGGTTTTGCCGAGATAAGAGTCAGAACCGTATGAAACAGGGTCAAGGTCAAAGTTGCCAGCGGAAACTTTAACGAAAACGCCTGCGTCACCAGTTCCAACGCCGGTTACATTCTCATTGACGGCAGCGTCAACGAGAGCGTACATGTTTACTACATCATGATCGTCATATTGACGAAATGGTAGGAGACGGATAGCCATATTATGTTCCTTTAGTGTTGTTTACAGTTAATTTTTATTATTTAGAATAGCTTACGCTAATATTTTCACGGGAAAACGCTTGAGCGAATTTCTCACGTAAAGATTTTTCGACAGAGACTTTGCTCTCTGGAGCAGTATTGGTAGCCTTTGCATTTTCCAGCGCAGCTTCAATATTTGCCTGCTTGTCTTCTGCTTTGACTTCGGTAGTAGCGGAAGCTTTGCTGACTTCTTTGAGGCGAGCCTCAACTTGTTCAGCGATCTTCTTTTCGATCTCCTGAGCTTGAGCTTTGATAAAGTCTTTGTTCTTGTGCTTCCAAACGACAGCGAACTTTTCTTTGTAAGAAGCAAAAGCCTCTTCTGCTGAGTCAAGAGCTTGAACTTCACCAATGACAACCTTGCGGTCTTCATCAGAAAGCTCGTATGCAGCATCAAGTTCTGCAACGCGAGAATTGATGCGAGCAACTGCCTCTTCTTGAGCTTTGGCAGTTTTAATCTCGTTAAGCTCTGCTTGAGCTTTCGAAAGCTCTGACTTGATTTGTTCTACGGAAGCGATTGTCTCGTCGTACAGTTTTTGAGCTTTTTCTTTAGCTTCTTTCTCTGCGGCGATAGACTCGCGGTACTCTGCGTCTTTCTGTTTGATGGCTTCAGCAAAATGATTGGTCATTGAAGCGACAGCCTCTTCACCAAACTTCTTCTCCAGAAGAGCAGACTTTAATTCTGCGATAAGTTTTTCTAAGTCCATATGGTTTATAGTTTTTACATTTTTTATATCTAAAATGGAATTTGATTTTTTATTCGATATAAAAGCTTGAACTTCCTCAAAGCATTTTGCATTAAGGGTTTCTTCGTTTTCTTCATCATCCTTCTCCTCTTTTTCGTCTTCAATTGAGATCATAGGAGTTTGGTCAAATGCAACAACGCCATTGACTTGCGCTGCTGGATTTGTTGTGAATCCGCCACCGAGCGGATAAATATCGCCAACGATTAATCTGTGGATAGGAGTTCCATCTTTCATTTTACCGGAGCCTCCTTTTGATTTTAAATAAGGCATATATTCATTGATCTTTTCTGGATCAGTGATGATATCAGCCTCTTTTAAATACGAACTTCCAAGAGCTAAAAAGTATTTGCTAAACCCAATTTCCCAGCTTGCTGAAATAGAATTGTGGAAAGTATCTTTGGGGTCAGAGTTTCTAAGCATCAGTTCTGCAAATTTTTTATCAACAGTCTTGTAAACAACACCAGCAACAGAAAGATAAAATGGGTCGAGTGTTTGGCCCGCTTCTGTTTCTGTCATAAATTCATTAGTCCCCATTTTATTAAATGAGACATTAGTGATATGACCAACAACTCGCTCTTTGTTATGTTCTATATTAAGATATTTATTAAGGAAGCGCTTCGCAATCTTTGAAGCTGTAGCTCCAGAAATTCCATCCCCATTTGAATTAATCATATTGGGAACAGCCAAATTGAATGAAACGCCAAGCAAGTCAGGATTTTCCTCAAAATCGATTTTGGGAGAAAGCTTCTTAAGCTCGTCCAGAGACGCTTTGGAAACTTGAAATTTTTCGTGCCCAAATGGGTAACAAGCAAAAGATGTCAAGTCTAAAGTCGTTTTATGCTTATAGGCCATAGGTTACTTTACAGCAGAATGGTAGAAAATAGCCGCAGAATATTCCTCTAGCGCATATTCTTCCGCAGTGTCCAAGATTTCTTGCATAGGCGAAAGCGTTTCAATATGGTCCATATCATTAAAACATTTCTGCAAATTAAAAACCCAATCTTCTCTGTTGCTAGACGCGACAATCTTCTTGCATAGCTGAGTTACGCTTTCATTCTGCTGCTCGTTTAATTTTTCTACTTTGAATCTTTCCGCCGCAAAAGATACTGCGGATTTCATGAATGTATCAATCTCATATACTGTAGACTGAATATCTTTTCTTGAAGCTTGGGCGACCGCTGGTCTCCCAGCAGTGGAATTTGTAGGAGCGCCTGTTGGAGCGCCGACAAACTCCTCGATAACTGGAATGCCGCCAACGATTGGATTGTAATGGCCCTTTTTGCGCTGCTCGAAAAGAGCATCCTGCGCGGGCGCGAGTTCGTCCGCGCTTGGCAACTTGCCAGTTCTAATAGATTCGATGCCTTGCTCTGGAGACAGAACTCCGATTTCGATCATTCTGCTGATCGTTCTCATATATTCTGTTTCATTCTTCAGGTCAATCTCAGTAAACTTTGCTGTTGGATATGCGCGAAAGCCAAGATCTTTAGAGATCCTTACTATCTCTGGTTGAAGAATATCATTTAAGAATGCATTGCGAGATTCTTTGAGCCTCTCCATGAAGAAGCTGATTTTCGCATTTGCTCCGTTGTACTTTTCCTCTCCAAGCATAACATTCATCAATCCTTCTTTAATATCTCGATCTAATACTTTATATTTTTCCTCTCCGACAACTTTCTTAAGATCAGGAATAACAAATTCTGCTCTTGTAGTATAGTCAGAAACAAGAACGCGCCCAACACTCTCATTCATGAAAAGGTTTTGCATGGCGGTCATGTTGGCGGGATTGATTCCGCCCTTGTCTGGGTCCGAGCCCATTGTGATAAGCAAAATAACATTCTCAACAGTGCGTGCGATAGCCTGATCAATTCTTTTTAATTCAATTTTAGCGTTTACATCTTCCAAAACTGGATAACAAAACGGAATAGCAAAAGGCTCATAATCCTGCTTCTTGTAAAAAGAATAAGTTAAAAACTTTGGATCTAATTTAATCTTTAAGCCGTCTCTAAAGTATTGTTTGTTCTTAATTTTCTCTCTCGTATCTGGATCAAGACCGTTAAGAAGCTCAACGTCTGCATCGTCTTTTGGATTTTTTAGTCTTTCCAACTCGTACTCAGAAAGAATTTTTTCGTACACAGCATCTGCGAAAGAGCTAGAGATGGTAGTTACGATCTCATAAGGATTGAGCAGAATATAGCGGAGAGGAACCTTGTTATTCTTGATTCCATTTTCGCTGAAACCAGAAAGAAGCTTGAAATCTTCCGCATTAAACTTACCGTCGATTCTGTAATAAAAAATATTACCGCTTCTGTAATACTCGCGGAAGTACTGGTCTTTCAGTTTCCAAAGCTTGATCTTTTCAAACCATTTGTAGAAAAACTCTCTGCTTCTTTCAGTGCCGCCTTCTAAATAAATATCAGTATTGGCAAACTCTGTTTGGATATCGATTGTGTTTCTAACAATAGCGACATTAGCGTATGCCTTCTGGCACAGCATAATTGCATCTCTTACGTCAATGCCATCTTTTGAATAATCGAAAGGTAAGAGCCCTTGGCTAAGAACAGTATATCTGCCAGCCAAAACATCAGTGCCGTTTCTTGGAACTCTTGTATTGGTGCCCCCGCCAGAACTAGCTCTTGAGGCTTGAGAAATCTCTTTGTAAAACGGCTCGCCAATAAGTTTTGGCTCTGCGGTGGCATTGGAAAACTGAATTGGGGCTGAATCCTTCTTTCTGTTCCAATAATCAGATTTTTTATTGTATTGGCGCGGCATCTTTTATATTAAAGATTACACCAAAAGTATCAAAAGTAACTTAAAAGTACTTTTTTACCGAGCGAAAAATGGGGTGAAAGTACTTTGAACAGATTCAACCTTGGCTTCCATCATATCAAGATATATTTTAGTCATCCAATTGCCTAAAACTAGGCAAGAGTAAGAGTCTTTTCTTGTTTTTTCTGCGCCATTTTGTTTTTTAAGCTCTACTGGCAAATCAAAGCTTTGGTGCCCATTAGCAGTCGTTGTTGGCATAATCAAAGAGCATTGCGCCTTCACAAGTTCAATAAGATCAGCTTGATGATCTACAAAATCTACCATTTTAGCTTCCACTCCTTGCCCTTCCTCCTGATCTCTGAAAAATTTTAAATTTTTAATTGGTATAGATTTAGATTTCTGAGCGGTAAAGTCATTATCGATAGCCTCTGCGGCAAAGAGAATCTTTCTATGGTCAAAATTAGACTGGAGCAATTCGTTAGCGTATCTTATCCAGCCGCTTGTAGGAACTCGCAAATAACAGATTTTATTTGTACTCCTGTTGTAAGAGTTTCTAGCTTTCCGCATCTCGTCTTGATAAGTTTCCGGTGAATCAAAATCGCCTTCAAAGATTTTTACGTTAAGTTTTGCTTCTTTGAATAAATCACTCTCATTAGCAGCGTTTATAAATTGTAATCCACCGTTGTAGTCGCCGCACATCGCAACAACATTGAAGTTAGTCAAAAGATAATGCAGATATTCTATGTGCTTTCTTAAGTTAGCGCCTGAAACTGCATAGTTATGAACAAGAATTCCTTTTCTGCTGCCCTTATCTAGCTTAATAAGATTCATTGCGAAGTCGTCAGAAGAATCTGTCTCTGCCCAAGATGGGTCGAAGCTTAAAATGTACTCAGCGTTCTTTTCCCCTGCCAGTTCAATGCATTGCCCTTCGCCAGCTTTGATTGTGCATTCGTGCATCTTGCTAAGTTTGAAGTAACCAGAAGAATCATCTACGAATTGAGAGCCGAACTCGCGCTTAAATTGCGACTCCGACATTGTTGACTTTGCTTGCGTCAACAAACTTTCGTCGTATAAGCCGTGAGGCGCGATATCATACGAAAAGTGCAGGATCGCTCTTGTCGCGCCACCCTTACCATCTTTTTCTGGAGTCTCTATCAAATTTTCGTACTGCTTGTAAAGCTTGTACATATATTCAAACTGATAAGATGCGGATGATAGAACAATAATTTTATTGTTGGGCCATTTGAACCTATCTTCCTCCGTCATCTCACCTCTTTTGATTAGCTCAGTCTCCAAATCGTAAACTTGTTTTCTTTCTGTTGGGTTCTGCACAACAGACAAGAAGGGAATAATAACTTCATTAAAGATTCTTTCTGGCATTAGCAAGAATTCGTCGATCATCATTCTGTGGAAGCGAAAGCCACGAAGCTTTTCGCCATCGCCAAGAGGCAGGCATGTAATTTTGCTTCTGCCTATTTCCATCGTCCATTCGTCTGAGCTTTTTGTGACTTTGGTAATGCACTGCTTCAAAAATACCGCCTGCGGCTTTTCCGCAATTTCTTCGATTTTTTTGAAAATCATTTTTGCCTGACGGAACGTTTTACTTACAATGCCAACGTGAACACCTTGGTTTAGTATTGCGTCAAGCGATGCAAAGACGGCGCAAGTAAAGCTCTTGGATAGTCCACGACTCCAGACCATCATAGAATAGTCTGTTTCAAACATCGTCTTAATAGCCAAATGCTGAAATGGGAAAAGCTTAACCCCACAAATCATTTCCGAAGAAAACGAAATGTTGGCGCGAAGAAACTTATAGAGAAGAATTTTAGCTTCTCTTTCTTCCAAGAATCCTTTTTTTGACAGGATTTCTTCGTTTACGTTGCGAAACTGTGCTTTTCTTTTTTGGTTTCCTTCTGTCCAAGCCATGATGAATCCTTGTCTAAAAAATATTGAATGTCCACATCCCAAAGAACGCTGCCCATTGCAACTAATTTAGGAATTAAAATTTCGCTATTTACCCTGTTGCCAGAAAATATAAATTGGCAATAACCCGCAAACTCATGTTGCAGCAATCTCATATTATGATAAATAAATTTAAGATTTGCCTTATGAGGAGTAAAGTCGTTGTTGTTTTTTATCCGCTCAAGGGAAGACTCGACAACGACATACAAGTAAGACTCCATTTGTTTGCACCTTTGTATTTCGCGCCTAAATCTTTCTAAGTTTTCTCCAACAAGAGTTCCTTTAAAATCAGACTCGGACTTTCGGTCTACGAAAGTTTTTGTGTAATGCGCTCCACTTGCTGTATAATCTCCAAAATCTAACTTAACATTTCTTTGATTTTTAAATGTTAGAGGCTGCTGCTCTCTTGTATCTACAAAAATGTTAACCTCAGAAAAATCTTCATAAAATTTTTTGGGCAAACTTCTTCTGAACATTGGATTTACTCCAATCTCATCGCAGACCTTTGAATATGAGCCGAAATGCTTCTTGTATATGTCAATCGAAGGCATGTCGCTAGTCTCAAGCTCCAAATGAAACGGAGCGTAATTTAATTCTTTATTCTTAACTCTATTCGCAAGCATTTTTTTGACATATTCCTTAACGATCTCTGGCGATTCTATTTCGCACCATCTTAAAAGCTGCTCTCTATTATCAAAGTCTTTATCAAAATAAGACTCTTTATCTTTAAAAGCTAACAGAGTCCCAGTTAAAAGATTTTTCTTAGGGTGGTGCTTTCTGTAATAGTCTCCAAGCGAGAACTTGTGCTTCTTGATATGGGTGTGCAAAGCCCTTTCGCTTTTGAAGATGTTGTTACATTCTAGGCACTTAGACTGCATCATTTAATGATATTCCCATGATGCGAGCTTTCCATTCCACCATAGATTCCATCTTTTGCGCCTCGTCCATTACTAGCGACTTTTGCATTTCGGCAATTTTAATCATATTAGCACGCTCTTCTTCGTCTTGAAACAATTGGACAATAGAAAGAATCGACGCATTTTCTCTTTGCCTTGAGGAGATTCTTTCGCGTCTATCGCCCTGTAACTTTTTGATCAAGCTTTCTACGCGACCTTCGCACTGGTGATACTCGCTGCTCTTGGCCTTGATAATTTCAGCCAAACGAATGCTCATCTCATTCTGCTCTTGAGTCTCCTCAAACATCTTGTTCAGCTTGTCCAAGTGTCTGGACGTAGTTTCAAGATTAATGATTTCTTTGCAAACATTCATGTACAAGTTGACCTCATCAGCGGTCAAGTCTGGCTTATCCCAAGTCATTCTAATAAACTCTTGCTCAAAAATATTGCGATCTTCGTGAGAAGTGTAGCAGTTTATAATTTTCTGAAATCTAGAGTTCGCCAAATTGATGGATAGTTTATCCATGCATACTTTGTGATGTCTTGTTAGCCGTTCCTTATCCAGCTTCTCACCAGTTGCATCATTAATCTTATTAATAATACGCTCTGCTGAACGAGGGACTTGATATCTTACAAAAGCCGCATTATCTGATTCAGAGTTGTTTTCACAGCCAGAGATTTTAATGTAGTTACTTACCGTTCTATGTTCAGACCCCATTGCCGCAATTGACTTTCCGGGGTAAAGAAGTTCTGCGATTTTTAACGAAGACACGCCGTCCCTAGCTTGGCCCTCTATAAACTCCTGTTGCTGTTTGGTAAGGGGCAAGTCTCCAACTTTTTCGTACTTTGATGTCTTATATTCAATTTTATTTGACCCCAAGAAAGATCTAATGGCAACGCCTTGTTTAGTTCTGCCATCCAACGTTTCATCATTGAAGAATTTGCGAGTGATGGTGTTTAAGTCAGGGAACTGCTGGGCAAGCTCTCTGATTTTCTTGCCCTCCTCTTCAGTAAATGTTATTTGATTTTTATTGGTAGCCACCTAAAATATCCTCACTTTGTAATATCTTAATTGCCACTGAGCGAAATAGCTTTTTAAGATTTTTAATTTGTTTATACCCTGCCTTTTTGCCCTTTTCGTTTGTTTTGTAGCCCATCTCTGCCGCAACCTTCTCTTCGTCAGCGCCATCGATATATAATCTAGAATATACTTTGTATTGCTTAGGCGCTAAACGATGCTTCATTTCTTCGTGAAGCTTCTGTGCGCTACCTAAAACATCAAAGTTCAAATCACGCATTCCCTGAACCGTCTCAGAGTGATTTTCTGTGGAGACGGCGAGCTTCACATCATAAGCGCTCTTCTTTGTCTTTTCCCACTTTGAATACATTGGGCACTCAGAGCACTGGAGGCCACTAGGAGTTATTGAGCAAGCTGGCGGCTCATTGCCTTGGTTGTATTTGCACGCCAAACAAGGGCGCACATAATTGGAATAATTGTTCCGCAATAAATTTTTGATTTGATTAACCGTTATTCTTGAGATCCAAGGCTCAAGCGGGCGGTCTTGCTTCCACATCTTCCATTTCTTGGAAATATGAAAACGGATAATCTGAGCAACATCATCGTAGTCCATCCAAGCAATCGCTTTTAATTGCCAGATGTACCTGTGCTTTTCGATGATTCTATCTATTACGTCCTGCTTGTCCTCGTATCTAATCTTGCGCCTCAGCTTTGGTTTTTCCATATTTAGTGGGTGACAAGCCTTCTATCCCACTTACTCTTTTGGACGCAAATTTCTTAACCGAGGCATTTTGAGGGTTACGAGTTAAATCATCTAGATTGAAAGTTCTAAAACTTCCTTCAATTTCTACTTCCAAATCAAGCTTGTCCAATTGTGGCACTTCCTGAACGTTGGAATGTTCGTCATCCTCTTCTTCTTCCAGTTCTACTGCTCTCGCTTGAGGTTGCTTTTTAGCAACGCTTTGCGCGATTTTACCATTCATAGAACTTCCACATTTGGAACAAAAATTTGGAGCAAACCCAGCGTACTCATGCTTGCTCCCACAATTACTACAGAACATTAAGGCCATTTTATTTCTTTTTATCCAGATCGTTGACTTTGTCGTTGAGATTCTCCAGCTTTGTTAATATTTTAGTTATATCTCTTTGTATTTCAACCATCTTATCAGTATTAACTGGGGCTCCGTCATCATCAACGATCTTGGATAAACGCCTTGAGATGCTTTTTACCTCATTATTTACATAGGCCATTTGCTCGGCCTGAACCTTAATTTCCCTAGCAACTGGTAAAAAGTCTTCCTTTTTTACGTAAGTAGCGTTCAGATAAAACAAAACAGAAGCGATCAAAATCCCACCAAAAATCTTTATTGCATTGGCCCAGATATTGACGCGCTCCATTTTCATTTTATCTACTACTCTTTACACTTTTTGAGTTAATTTTCTTGATAATAAATTTCAAGATTGCGCTTCTTTTA
>Ga0209770_10001572_pt1 | contig 11780 bp, 11 predicted proteins | sample LauGreSu1BDMLBDD_2_FD_187572 | JGI IMG/M metagenome (GOLD analysis project Ga0209770, IMG submission 187572) | Freshwater lake microbial communities from Lake Michigan, USA - Su13.BD.MLB.DD (SPAdes) (version 2) | ecosystem: Environmental > Aquatic > Freshwater > Lake | place: Lake Michigan, USA...
ATGATGTAGAGAGTATAGACTCAGATTCAGGATATAAACGAATGATACAACTTCCATTTCCATTGATTTTGGCTTCGCAATCACCGCGAAGAAGACAATTATTGAGTCAGATCGGACTCGATTTCAGCGTTTTGCCGGCAGATATCGATGAAGATGCAGTTTCGCTTGCACTTCCTCCACAGGAATATGTCCGAGAATTGTCGCAAAGAAAGGCATTATATATCCGGGAGGAAATCGGTGGCGCAAAAGCAATCATTCTTGGAGCTGATACCATTGTCGTAATTGATGGTCGAATTCTCAATAAACCCACCGATCTCGAACATGCATTCACCATGTTAAAACAACTTAGTAATCGCATGCATGAAGTGTTTACTGGTATCACGATTGTGGAATCACATACGGGAAAAATCAAGTCTGAAGTGCAAAGAACAGAAGTATATTTCAGGGAATTGCAAGATGAAGAGATCAGACAATATATCGCATCCGGTTCCCCGATGGACAAAGCAGGCGCTTATGGCATACAAGAAGATTATGGCGCTGTGTTTGTTTCGAAAATCAATGGTTGTTATTATAATGTGGTTGGGCTACCGCTTGAGAAATTATATGGAATGTTGAAGTGAAGATACACCCCTCGGCTTCGCTCATCAACTGTTCGTCGAGCGAAGCCGAGACGAGAAGCTGATGTATATATGTACCCCTGGGTTTCGCTCGGGGTGCAATAGCCTCGTAGAGGCGACATCACAATAACGGTCCCTCGGTTCCGCTCGGGGTACAGGAGCCTCGTAGAGGCGACATCACAATAGCCCCATCGGGGCGACATCATCATAACCCCATAGTAATCGCAATATCGTCGCCTTCATTTATATCATGTTTTTTTCTAATATCTGCTTTGATCGGAAGTAGATAGGAATCATGTTTGGTGTCGAACCAGATGGCGGTTTGCCATTGTGTATGATGAATCGTTGCTTGTATGTGCAATCGACCCCATCCTTCTTCTTGCCATTTTGAATGAGTGCGTATTTCAGTTGAAATATCTTTGGGTACCGTAATGAAATACCAACCGGATTTTCCTGGATATTTCCATACTTTTCCATTGAATGTATATTTGAGTGAAGTATGCAATTGATATAGCTGTCGTATAATTCTACACTAATCTGAACTTATGTCACTTCCAATGTGTTTCTTAGGTCTTAACATACACATCATAATCTACAATGAACTTACCACCCGAAGACATCAGCAGAATCATTGAAATGGCATGGGAAGATCGTACATCCTTTGAAGCGATCAAACAGCAATATGGATATTCGGAGTCCGATGTCATTGCATTAATGCGAAGAGAAATGAAACCCTCGAGTTTCAAGATGTGGCGCAAAAGAGTGCATACGCGCATCAGTATCAAACATCCAAAGAGACGCAATCAGGAATTGGATATATGATTCCTATTTCTGATGCAATGCTATTCGATTGCCTTCGCTGTCTTTGAATTCCGCCACATGACCAAGCTCTCCATTCGATGTTTTGGGATAGAGAATCTCCCCGCCGGCTTCCACTGCTTTTTGGAGTATTGAATCAATGTCATCCGTTCCAAAATAGATGAGTATGCCTTGCACTGTAGGAACATAAATATCTCCTTTCGCCAATGCTCCCGTGATTCCTCGCACTCCATCTTCAAAAGGGAAGAATGCCATTTCATTGTGATCTATTATGTCCTTCTCGAAAGTAAAACCAAAAACTGCTGAATAGAAAGCAATAGCTCTATCCATGTCCGTGACGGGAATCTCAAAATATACTGCAGGATTCATGCTCATTGGATTTTCCTAAAAAAATGAATTGACCATGAATGAATTCATGGGGTATAGAAGATGAATGATTTAATCTGACCGTAAATAAATTCATGGGGTAAAAATTATGCATGAATGTCAATGTTTGATCAGTGAATAATTGCGGACTTCTCCGATTGTATGAGCTCGAACATGATATGTACCGGTAGGTAATTGTGTTATAGAGAATGTGCTTTCGGTGCTTTCCATCACAAGTTTTCCATGGATATCATAGATCTTAATTGACTGAATTGCATGATCACTTGAAATCGTTACCATATCATTGCTTGGATTTGGATAGAGCATGGACTCAGTATCCTCAGACTCAGCAATACTGACTGTTGAATTCCACACGGTTGTGAGCATTTGTACGGATATTTGGAATGCTTGAGCCGGTAATTGATTTGTGAGTATGCACACGATTATACCGGTTGCGGGATCATACATCATCGAAGAATTATATCCGCCCCAGATTTGTCCGCCATGAGTCCAGACGGGTTTGCCAGTGACGATATATTCTGCGATGCCCATGCCATAGCGTTCTTTCTCAACAAATGTCGTCATTTCCTTGATTGATTGTGCATTGATCACTTTGCCATTCATGAGAGCATTATACCATTGGAGCATTTCACTTGATGTGGAATACATCGCACCTGCCGCACCCGCCGCACTATTGAGTGATATGCGTGGAGTTGCTGAGTTGTCGCGTCCTGCCTGCCATGGGTGTGCGATCGTATACGGAACGCTATCATGAACATCCAAAAAAGTACTATCGAGATTGAGAAGTGTCAAGATGCTGTCACGCAATAGTTTTCCATAGGATTGACCCGTCACTTTTTCCGCAATCAAGCCCGCAAGAAGATAATTGGTGTTACAATATTCCCAGCCCTTGCCGGGTGCAAATGCCGGTGGACCCGTCCATGTGAGGAGTTCACGTGCAGTATATACTCTTCGCGGATTATTCATGATGGAATCAGGATAGCCCGGAACGCTTGTCACATCATCCAATCCGGTTGTATGATTCAGGAGTTGCCTAATCGTGATATTCGAGTCTATGTTTTTAAACGATGGAAGGAATGCATGGAGCGAATCACTCAAACGAAGCTTATTATGCTCTGCAAGTTTCAAAAGTAGTACAGCGGTGAACAATTTGGTATTGCTTGCGATTGCGAATTCCATGTCTGAAGTGATTGGCGCTCCCGGATGAGATATCCCACTCACTCCTTGCCAAGTACCCATATTTGGAATATACACTCCCGCTGAAATCCCTTTGATGTCTTTTGCGATGAGAATGCTGTCAATTGTCTTCTGTAATCTCGAAGCCAATGCAGGATTGAATGATTGAGATTGGAGTTCAATATGCATGATGAGAGCACATATCAGAACCTCAACAAATCGAATAATTCGATTTTGAATTACTATATTTTTCATTACTGGTTCTCCGAGAAAAAGACTTGGACTTTGATTGCACGGCAAAAGTTTATTCATGGGAGAAAGTAGATTTAATTCAGAAAATCATGTTCGCAATATTTTTTCCAATGTTCTTCCTTTTGCTAATTCATCCACGAGCTTATCCAGATAACGGACTTTCTGTGTCAATGGATTATCTATCTCTTCGATGCGATATCCACATATCATGCCTTTGATCAAGTGTGCATTTGGATGCAGATTTGCTTTTTCAAAGAAGTCTGCAAAAGTTGAATGTGACTGAATATGATAATCTAAATCATGTTCATCATAACCCGTTAACCATTGAATCACTTCAAGTAATTCTGCTTTTGTTCTACCTTTTCTTTCAATCTTTTTCAGATATAATGGAAAGACAGATGCAAAAGTCATCTTTGCCATTCGTTCATGATGCGCATTGTTTGGTTGGGAACTCATCGCTTATTTGGAGTATGGTGAAATCAATCACACACATAATTCTTTTTCATATGAGCCAGACTTGCTTTACATAGTTTTTTCAGCACATTCACATCTATATCCGCAAGTTTCTTCACATAGATACAGGCTTTGGCCATTTTGTAATTACCCAATTTCTCAAGCAATTCAGGATTGTCATTTCCCGGTGCATTCACATAGAGTGAGAATGCCGCTTTGCGTGGAGAGAATCCGATGATGAAGAATTCGCCGGAATGTCCGCTGTCTGTTGTGTATTGATATGTACCGAATCCAATCATGGTTGGACCCCACATCTTGGGTTCATAGCCGGACCATTCTTTCATAAGTTCCAGCAATTTCAAACTATCATCTTTCTTTTGCTCATTCTCAACATATGAATGAATGAAATCAATTGGTTCGATTGCTGTTTCTGTTGTTTTGTTTTTTGCCATGATGATGAATGAATATGATACGGAATAACTCAACGAAGTTAATGAGATATCATATTCTCCGCAAAATCTGCGGAGAATAGATCGATTAATCTCCGAAAACAATGCGGAGATTGAAGAGCATTTAGTCTCGGCTTCGCTCGACGAACAGTAGCCCCAGCGGGGCGATATCATAATAACCCCACCCCTCGGCTTCGCTCGGGGTGCAATACCCCAATAGCCCCAGCGGGGCGAAATCACAATAGCCCCATCGGGGCGGTATCATAATAAGAGTCGCACCCCGGCCTAAAGGCCACCCCTCATCCGAGGGGAATAAGATCATAGTTTCATTTTCTTGGAATAAACCATGCTTTCTTCAGTACAACTCTCGCAAGACCATCAAGCGGATATCCGCGTACCCATGGCTGGAGCAGGCGATAGTGATTTTCATAAAAAAGCATTGTGGCGGGTGCATCGGCGATGGCCATTGATTCAGCTTTGCGATAGAGTTCCATGCGTTTCACCTCATCATTTTCTGCCATGGCTTGCGCGAATAATGCCGTTGCTTCTGTGTTTTTGTAGCGGGTGCTATTTGGATAGCTTGGCTCGCTCAATGAATTGGGAACAAGCGCGCCATCGAGTAGATTGATATAATTTTCGGGATCGGGATAATCGCCATACCAGCGAGTGCCCCACATCGCAAGTTTTCCTTCTTCAGCCAATTGCAGGAATTCAGAGAACTGAATTGTTTGGATTTGTAATTCAATACCGAGATTCGATTTAATCATCGAACGAACTGCTTCGGCAACTTGTACGAGTCGTGGCTCGGGATAAATATGGAATGTCACTTTCGGAAAATTCTTTCCATTCGGATATCCAGCTTTTGCAAGAAGTTCGCGTGCTTTTTGAATATTGAGATCGAATCCCGGAATATTCTTGATATCATAATTCTTGAAAACGGGCGGCGTGATGCCATGTAGCGCAGGACCATAGGGCGCATCTTTCAATACATATTTCACGATATTTTTTCTATCAATCGCATAGCTGAATGCACGACGCACATCGGGATTGTCAAATGGCGCTTTGATGCAGAGATAATCTATGAACCATGTCAACAATGCAGGTGTGGACTGTAATTGAAATTGATCATAGGGTGCTTTGGCTGTCTTGTTTTTCGTGTCAACGATGTCTTCAAAGAACTCAGTCGGTAAAGTGAAACATTCATCCAAATTCCCATCGGTGAATTCCTTCAATTGTAATTTGTCATCCTTGATAAAGGTGAACACAAGCGAATCCAAATAGGGAAGCTTATTTCCAACTTCATCCTTTTGCCAATAGTTTGGATTCTTGCGGAATGTCATGGAAATGTCGGGTCGCCATTCCACAAACATGAATGGTCCGGTGCCAACGGGATTCTGGAAAAAGTCACGACCATATTTCTCAACGGCTTCTTTTGGTACAATGCATCCGAGTGAATTTGCCAGAAGCAACAGGAATGGAGAATATGCGCGGGTGAGACGAATCTTCAATGTGGTATCATCAGTGGCTTGAATGCCTTCAATTGTGCTTACCGGTTTATCAGCCAAGCGCGCATCATAGAATGCATTAGCTCCCACTACTTTATCCTTGAATGCCCAATAATGTACCGTTCGGGATTTGGGATCACATGCACGAACAAGTGAATATTCCACATCGTTGGCGGTCATCTTCCGACCCTTTCCATTCGGGAAACATGCATTGTCATGAAATCTCATGTCCGAGCGGATATGGAATACATATTCTTTTCCATCTTCTGAAATTTCCCAGGAACTTGCCGCCTCGGGAATCACGCCCAAACTTGAATCAAATGAAATCAAACGATCATATACCTGCAATGCGATATCATCTGCGAGCTTGCTATTGATAATCACGGGATCAAGTCCATTCGGATTTCCGCGAATCATATTGATGCGAAATACACCCCCATAATTTTTACCGCCCTTTGCGGAAGTGAGAGTAATCGTTTCTTCTTTGCCACATCCAATCAAACCAAGGATGAGGACGATGAGGAGAATATGATGCATGATGTTTCCAAATTATCGTTTGCGATGTGGATACGAATGTGTTTCTGCGTCAGGATCGACGGGTTCCGGTGCTTCTTTGAGCTGTAGATCAGGAAAAAGCTTTGTTTTGAAACCTTCAAAATCTCTTGCCCATTCCTTGTGATTATACACACAAACCGCCAGACATGCCGAGCAATAATGATCTTTTGCAAAATACGGAAAACAACGCCCCGTATCGACCATATATCTGTCATTTCCCAAATGATCTTTGCCTGCCTCGCTTGAGCGTTCATCGGGAATGGCATCGGCAGGACAATATATCCTGCAAGCTTTACATGTATCACAAAACTTGGCAATGCCCGCATCAATAGGTGCATCTATGGCAAGTGGCATATCGGTGATCACGCTGCCAAGCCGAAAGAGTGGACCCATCGTTGGATGGATGATGGAGCCATGCCTACCCAATTCTCCGAATCCTGCTTTGAGCGCAAGTGGTACATGCAATACATCGCTGTCGCCAATCGGATGTTCAACAGTGCATGCATAACCGAGCGATCGAATTTGATCCGCAAGGGCGATCACGATTTCTCCAAGCGTGAAATAAATGCGCAGACATTCAATTGCGGAGCGCTCATTTGGTACACCCTGAAATTCTCGCCAGAGCATTTTTTGTCCGACCACGATTGCAAATGGATCATGAATCACGCGTCCTTTATACACATCACTTGGTTCGATCATCGCAATGCCCACTTCATCTGCACCTAATGAGCGGGCTGAATTCTTGATGAATTGCGATGCTTCTTGATTGGATGCAAATAGTGTCTTTTGAGGATTCACTTCGCCCGTGAATCGAGGATATTGATATTCACGGATTTGTTTCAAATACTCATCTACTTCAACGATATGTATGCTGCGACCTCCAACGGAGGCATACCATGCATCCCATTGAAATGCTATCGGCGATGTGGATGAACCGTGAATCATGATTTACTTGAGTGTTGATAAACGCAATGAATTACTAATCACACTGACCGAACTGAATGCCATGGCACCTGCGGCAAACATCGGATTCAATAATCCGAAAGCTGCAAGTGGTATGCCGATGATATTGAAAATAAATGCCCAAAAGAAATTTTGCTTGATGATGCGCATGGTATTTCTTGAAAGTCGAATTGCAGTGATCACTGAATGCAAGTCGGAATTCATTATGGTGATGTCTGCGGTGTTCATCGCAATGTCTGTTCCACTTCCCATCGCGATTCCAAGATGTGCTTGCGCAAGAGCGGGTGCATCATTGATTCCATCTCCGATCATTGCGAGACGATGTCCAGTTTTTTGCAATCCGGAAATCTTCTCCAATTTCTCATGCGGAAGAAGTCCTGCATGATACTGCTTCATGCCAAGGTTATCCGCAATTGTTTTCACGGTTGATTCTTGATCTCCACTCAGTATCATTGTTTGTAGCAGATCATCATGCAATGTTTGGATGATTTCTTTTGATGTATCACGAATTGTATCAGCAAAAATGAATATCGCATGAGGACTACCATCAATACATAATCCGAGCATGGATTCTCCGGATTGATATGTTTGCTTTATTGAATCAATCTCTAAATGCATTCCTTCTTCAAGGATCCAATCAAGTTTACCGATCAGAATATCATGTTCAGATACTATTCCTTTCATCCCTTTTCCGGGAAACTCTTTCACGGATTCAGCTTGTGGAATATCCTGAGACTTCTTCACAATCGCTTGTGCAAATGGATGCACTGAATATTGTTCGATGCCGGATGCAAAAGACATCAAAGCATCATAAGAATATGTGGATTGCAGTGTCTCTATTTCAATCAATTCCGGTTTGCCTTCTGTGAGCGTACCTGTTTTGTCGAATGCGATGATGTCAATCGTACCTGCCTTTTCGAGCGCATCGGCATTGCGTATGATGATGCCGTGTTTTGCTCCTGCTCCGATGGCGACTGTGATGGCAGTCGGCGTGGCAAGACCCAATGCGCATGGACAAGCAATGAGGAGTATCGAAATTGCCGGTAAAATGCTTGCATTGAAGTTGGAATGCAGTATCACATAATACACAATGAATGTCACGATACTGATACCAAGAACGCTTGGAACAAATACTGATGAAATTTTATCTGCAAGAGATTGAATCGCTGCTTTTGACCCTTGTGCTTCTTTCACGATTGAAGTGATCTTGGATAATACGGTGTCAGCGCCGATTGCCGTGGCTTTCACTTGCATGGATGCATCGATATTGATTGTTCCGCCCGTTACGGAATCTCCGGTCTGTTTTGTTATCGGATGCGATTCACCGGTCAACATTGATTCATCGCATGTTCCGAATCCATCGATGATTATGCCATCTATGGGAAATGATTCACCCGGACGAATGAGCATGATATCCCCAACAGTAATCTCTGAAGTATTGCATTCCTGAAAAGACCCATCAGCTGATTGTCTCAATGCTCTGGTTGATTGCAGTGAAAGTAGCGATTGCAGTGCATTGCCTGCTTTTCTTTTGGCTTTAGTTTCAAGCATTTTTCCGAGCAGAACAAGAGTGATGATGGTGGTCGTGGAATCATAATATAGATGCTGACCATGTCCTGCATGTTCACCGAATAGCAATTCAAATGTGCTATACAGCCATGCCATTCCTGTTCCGAGTGAAACGAGTGTATTCATGTCGGAAGCGCCATGCAGAGCTAATTTCCAGGCGGGGACAAAAAATCTTTGACCTGGTATAAGGAGAACAATGAGTGATAATATGCAGAATCCGATATTCAAGAGATTCATCGGAATGGAGATTGCATTTGAGATCGGCTCCCACATCATTCCCATAGAGAGAATAAGAACGGGAAGTGAGCAGGAAAGACTGATGAAGAAATCTCTGCGAATATCTATCTCGCGGTCGAGAAGTCTTTCCGAGACATTATCTGGTTCTTTCTTGATGATTAAATCATAACCCGATTCATGCAAAGATTGTGCGATAGATTCGAGCGAAACTTGTTCGACATCATATTCCAAACGAACGGTTTCCGCCGCAAGATTCACGGTGGCATTGGAAACGCCTCCGATTTTCTTAAGCGATTTTTCGACTCTGGCCACACATGCGGCACAAGTCATGCCTTCGACAGGAAGATTTTGAATCATGGGAGTTCGTGGATAATCGATTGTTTTTTGTGTCGAAAATAACTCAAAAGAAATAGAATTCCGGAGAATATGAATGGGAAGGTGATGAGTGCAATCACTTCAATACTCATCCAAACCGAATGATTCATGCGATAATTATGGGTATAAATGAAGGGACTGAGCACAATACCGAGGAGAATATAGAGGATTCCTCCGATCAATTCCCATTTCCAAGCGATGGCGAGGATGATCATTAGGACGAATGAGGGAATCATGTGGATCAGAAATGCAAGAATTTGCTCCCCAAGTGTTCCATGATCAAATGAATCAAGAGCAAAGAGACTGACAAATGCGATTGCCAGAATACTGAGTATGCGTGGCAGAAGAGGGAGGAGCTTCATAAATGTAATCCCAAAAAATAACTTTGCAAAAATAGAAATCTTCATGCAAAGAACGGAGATCACTTATAATCAATCAACTCCACCACGATTTCATTTCTGCGATTGATCACTTCATAGGGAGGATTATAGCCTAGATAAGAAAATTGATTTTTGTGTTGCAGGTTTTCCTTCGCAAGAGCTTGCTTCAACAGTTCTGTAAACTCGGCGATCTTTTCATTATTTGCCCATCCATCGAATCGAATTGCGGCGATGATCTTTTCATCTTGTTTTTCAAATGCAATGCTGTTATCATTCGGAGTCGGGAGTGAATTCATGTCATATCCTTTCGGTACCATGAATTTCATCGTTGTCGTTTCACCAAGTTCCATCGTCACGGGCGATGTCATCGCGATACTTTCTTCTTTCGCATTGCCACCAAAAATATAGCCGGCCAAGATTCTGAATCCCATACCTGAACTTTCACGATAATCTCTTTTTCCAAGCTTCACACTTGAGAATATAGCGGGTTCATATTTACGCACTTCGAAATTGTCATAGGTTTTGAGTACTTGATACTTATGCTGTTCCGTTTTCTCCGTACTCATAGTACTATATACCTGTGCAAGCAATACAACAATAACGATAGCAATGATTGAGATGACTGTGATTTTCATGATGATATTCCTTTGTAATAGACTGATAAACATCAAGTATTGTCATATAGTTCAAGTAATGTACATTCCCCTCAGCGAGGGGTGGCCGAAGGCGGTGGTGGGTGTGGTTTGTATAATCAGATTCTCGTCTCGGCTTCGCTCGACGAACAGTATATGAGCGGAGCCGAGGTTTGTACCTGAGCTAAGCCGAGGGGGACGTTGAATTAAAAATGAAGAATGATCAATGACAAATGAAATTGAAGAATGGAAGAATTGAAGAACCGAAAAATGGAAGAATGGAATGGCAAATGACTAAATGAAATGAAGAATGTCTTAATGATTGGTTTTTCATTCCTCAATTTCTCAATTCTTACATTCATCCATTTTTTCTATTCTCTTTGAGACGAGGGGTACAAATTCATATCAGATTCTCGTCTCGGCTTCGCTCGACGAACAGTATATGAGTGGAGCCGAGGATCGATTACAGCTCTTTACTTTCCATCATTCAACTTGTGATAATATATGTATGAAATGATCAGCACGCCGAGAACGATGATGGGGAAGAATGTTTGACCAATAAGACCATCTACTATTCCATGACTAATTGCAGCGAATAGAAAGTCGAATGCAAAACCTGCATAAGCCCATTCTTTGACTCTTTTTGGAATTTGTGGTAAAACCAATGCGAGCACGCCAAGGATTTTGAAGACAACCAATACATTGCCAAAATATTCGGGATACCCCAAATGGCGAATACCTTCTTTTGCCATTTCTGTTTGTGAAGTAAAAGCGGGCATCACTCCTTCAAGCAAGGCAATGAAACCGGTGGAAATCCAATAAATAATGACATTCTTTTTCATGAAAAGTACTCCGGGAACAAGGGGATAAAAGTAAAGTTGAATGAGGATTAATCAGATTATCTCAAAAGTAGATTGCTAGCAAAATACTCCAGTTTTACGAATTATTGAAATCTGAATTCCTGAAATCTCTCACCATCAAATGTGCAGATCTTCTCTCCATTTGTCACATAGAGCAGATCACCGGCATTGTTCTTGGATATGGACCATATTGCACTGCCTGTCAATCCATCTTTTTCTGTGTATTGTTTCAAATTGGTGCCATCATAGGACCAAACGCCAGCATCAATGGTACCAATCCATAATAAACCATTCTTGTCTTCATTGATGCTGAAGACTCTTGCCAATGTATTGTCCTTTTGGGGTTCGAGTTTATTGAGAAAATCAGGATTGCCGAGATGATGCTCTTCTGTGATATTTCTTAGCGTTTTTCCATCATACGAGTATAAACCACCACCATTATTACCAAACCAGAGCATGCCTTTGCTATCTTCAAAGACTGTTCGAACCGCTGCGGAACCAAGTAGTTGTTCAGTGAGATAGATTTTCTTCTTGCCATCAAATAGACATAC
>Ga0209770_10001577_pt1 | contig 11764 bp, 12 predicted proteins | sample LauGreSu1BDMLBDD_2_FD_187572 | JGI IMG/M metagenome (GOLD analysis project Ga0209770, IMG submission 187572) | Freshwater lake microbial communities from Lake Michigan, USA - Su13.BD.MLB.DD (SPAdes) (version 2) | ecosystem: Environmental > Aquatic > Freshwater > Lake | place: Lake Michigan, USA...
TGCCAGCGGCGGCGCGTCGATGCCGCCCACGACCGATCCCGGGCCCTTCTGGCCCCAGACCGTAAGCGTAATCGCGCCAATGACAAACAGCGCGGCCAGCACCGACGTCGCCCGGGTCAGCAACGTGGCGCCCGAACGCGCGCCGAACACGGCCTGGCTGCTGCCGCCGCCAAACGCGTTGGCAATATCGCCGCCTTTGCCCTGCTGCAGCAGGATCGTGATGATCAGCAGCGCACAGACAATGACGTACAGGGTGACGATGACGTAATACACCATGGTAGGAACTTTCGATTATATCGCCGCGGCTCGGATGATGGCAAGAAAGCTCTTCGGGTCGAGGCTGGCGCCCCCGACCAGGGCCCCGTCCACGTCGGGTTCGGCAATCAGCCTGGCGATGTTATCGGGCTTCACACTTCCGCCATACAGGATGCGGCAGCGGTCCGAGGAATCGAGCCCAAACCACTGTTTCAGCCGCTGCCGGATGTGGCGGTGCGCCTCGCCGGCCTGGGCGGGCGTGGCGTTGCGGCCCGTGCCAATGGCCCACACCGGCTCGTAGGCCAGCACCAGTGCCGCCAGTTGTTCGCCGGTCGCCCCGTCCAGGCCTTCCTTGATCTGGCGGTCGAGCACCGCCAGGGTCTCGTTGCGGTCGCGCTGCTCGAGCGTTTCACCAATGCACATAATCGGGGTCAGGCCCGCGGCGACCACTGCGTTCACCTTCTTGTTGACCGTCGCGTTGGTCTCGCCAAACAGCGTGCGGCGTTCGGAGTGGCCAACGATGACGAAGCGCGCGCCGGTCTCGCGCACCATGCCGGCGCTGATCTCGCCGGTGAAGGCGCCCTCGCGTTCCCAGTGCACGTTTTGCGCGCCGACGCCGATGGCGCTGCCGGCCGCCGCGTGCGCGGCTGCGGCGAGCGCGGTGAACGGCGGGGCAATCAGCACGTCGACGCCGTGCACGCCGGTCAGCAGCCCGCGCAACGCCACGACGTAGTCCGCGGTCTCGGCCGCGGTCTTGAACATCTTGAAGTTGCCGGCGATTAGTGGCTTTCGCATATTAAGGTTAGAAGTTAGAAGTCAGAGGTTAGAAGTCCCTCACTTCTTACTTCTCACTTCTTGCTTCTTACTTCTTGCTTCTTACTTCTCACTTTTAACTTTTCACTTTTTATCTGGCAAGGCCGAGACGCCTGGCAACTCGGCGCCACCAAGGAACTCGAGTGACGCGCCGCCGCCGGTCGAGATATGCGTCATCTTGTCGGCTACGTGGGCGGCGTTGACGGCGGCGACGGAATCGCCGCCACCAATGATGGTCGTGCCTTGCACGTGCGCCATGGCGTGCGCCACGGCCATGGTGCCCTGGGCAAACGGCGCGAGTTCGAACACGCCCATGGGGCCGTTCCACACCACGGTCTTGGCGTCGGCCAGCAGGCCGGCGTAGAGCCGCGACGTCTCAGGGCCAATGTCGAGGCCCATGCGGTCGCCGATCGCCGCATCGCCCACCTTCAGCACCGCGGTCGTCGCGGCCGCGTCGATCTTGTCGGCCACCACGTGGTCGACCGGCAGCTGCAGCACGACGCCGCGCGCCTGGGCGTGGGCGATGATCGTGCGCGCTTCATCCTGCTTGTCGTCCTCGACCAGCGACTTGCCGACCGGCATGCCCAGCGCCTTGAAGAACGTGTAGGCCATGGCGCCGCCGATCAGCAGGCGATCGACCCGCCCCAGCATGCTGTCGATCACGTCGATCTTGTCCGACACCTTGGCGCCGCCGATTACCGCCACGAACGGGCGATCGGGATTACCCAGCGCGAGGCCGAGATAGGTCAGCTCCTTTTCCATCAGCAGCCCGGCGCCCGCTTCCTTGAAGTGCGGCACCATGCCGGCGACCGAGGCGTGCGCCCGGTGCGCCGCGCCGAACGCATCGTCGATGTAGATGTCGCCCAGCGTGGCGAGCTCTTCGGCGAAGGCCGGGTCGTTCTTCTCCTCCTGGGCGTGGAAGCGCAGGTTCTCGAGCAGCACCAGCTTCGAGCCGCCCGGGGCATGCGCTTCCTCCACCGCCCGGATGGCCGCGTGCCCGATGCAGTCGCTGGCGAAGGTGACCTGGCGCTTGAGCAGCTCGCCCAGCCGCGCCGCCACCGGCTTGAGGCTGAACTCCGGCGCCCCGCCCTTGGGCCGCCCGAGGTGCGAGGCGAGCACGGCCGTGCCGCCGTGGTCGAGCACGTGCTGAATCGTCGGCACGGTCGACGTGATCCGCGTGTCGTCGGTAATCACGCCATTCTTCAGCGGCACGTTGAAGTCCACGCGGATGAAGACGCGCTTGCCGGCGACGGAGAAATCTCGCAGCGAGTGTTTGGTCATGGACGCCAGGAGGCCGGGACTTTAGTCCCGGCTACAGCTTTTTCAGCAGGTCAACGCAGCGGTTCGAATAGCCCCACTCGTTGTCGTACCAGGCCATCACCTTGATGAAGTCGCCGTCCAGGACCTTGGTGTAGGCCGCGTCGATGATCGACGAGTGCGGGTTGCCGCGAAAGTCGATCGAGACCAGCGGCTCGGTCACAAACTGCATGATGCCGGCCATGGGGCCGTCGGCGGCGGCTTTCAGGGCGGCGTTGATCTCCTCGGCCGTCACCTTCTTGTCGAGAATCGCATTCAGGTCGACGACCGAGACGTTGGGCGTCGGCACGCGCATCGAGATGCCGTCGAGCTTGCCCTTGAGGGCCGGCAGCACCTCGCCCACGGCCTTGGCGGCGCCGGTCGTGGTCGGGATGATCGACAGGGCCGCGGCCCTGGCGCGGCGCAGGTCCTTGTGGGGCAGGTCGAGCAGGTTCTGGTCGTTGGTGTAGGCGTGAACGGTGGTCATCCACCCCTTCTTCAGCCCGAAGCTCTCGTGGAGGACCTTGGCCAGTGGCGCCACGCAGTTGGTGGTGCACGAGGCGTTCGACACAATGTGGTGCTTGGCCGGGTCGTAGTCGCCCTCGTTTACGCCGAGCACCACGGTCACGTCGGGATTGGTCGCCGGCGCCGTGATGATCACCTTGCGCGCGCCCGCCGCCAGGTGCTTGGCCGCATCGTCACGCTTCGTGAACTTGCCGGTGCACTCGAACACGATGTCGACGCCCAGGTCCTTCCACGGCAGCGCCGCGGGGTCCTTGCTGGCCAGCACCTTGAACTGGTCGCTGCCCACCTTGATGGTGTCGCCGCTGGCGCTCACCGGCACGGTGAGGTTCCCGAGCACCGAGTCGTACTTCAGCAAGTGCGCAAGCGTCGCCGCGTCGGTAATGTCGTTGACGGCGACGATGTCGACATCGTGGTGCGTGAGCGCCGCCCGCATGATGTTGCGGCCGATGCGCCCGAAACCGTTGATGCCTACTTTGATGGCCATGAATGCATCCCTCCGAACTGCGCCCACAGTAAGCCTTGCGGGGCGCCACCCAAAACGACAAATTGTACTTCGCGGTTCGACAAACCTGAACGTTTGTCGTTACAATCCTTCTTAAGTCCTTTAATGTATAGCCTTTACAGCGTCCTCGTGCTGGCGATCGTCGTCGTCGCCGCCCCGTGGTTCGTCTACCAGGCGCTCCGCTACAAGAAGTATGTCGGCAGCCTGGGACAACGGATGGGCTACCTGCCCGTGTCGTTCAACATGGACGCGGACCCTTCGATCTGGATTCACGCCGTCTCGGTGGGCGAGGTACTGACGGCCCGCCCGCTCATCAGCGACCTCAAGCGCCGCCATCCCGGCCTGCGCATGTTCCTGTCCACCACTACGCTGGCCGGCCAGCAACTGGCCCGCCGCAGCGTACAGGACGTGGACGCGGTGTTCTACTTCCCGTTCGACCTCGGCATTTTCGTCAGGCGCACGCTCGACCTGGTGCGGCCCCGGCTCTTCATCATGATGGAGACGGAGATTTGGCCCAACCTGCTGCGCGAGTGCCGCAAGCGCGGAGTGAAGACCGCCGTCGTCAACGGCCGGCTGTCGCCCCGATCGTTCCCGCGCTACAAGATGGTGCGGCCGATGATGCGGCGCGTGCTCGAGCACATCGATCGGTTCTGCGTCCAGAGCGAAGAGTCGGCGCGCCGCTTTATCGATCTCGGCGCCGATCCGGCGCGGGTGGTCGTGACCGGCAGCCTGAAGTTCGACTCGCTCGACCTGCCGTCGACCGCGCCCCAGGCCCGTGCCCGCGATCGCGTGCTGCGCTACTTCCGCCTGCCGGCAGCGCGCCCCGTGCTGGTGGCCGGCAGCACCATGAAGGGCGAAGAAGCCGCGGTGCTCCGCGCGTTCCGCCGCGTGCGGGCCGCCGCGCCGGCGACGTTGCTGGTGCTGGCGCCCCGCAATCCCGAGCGCTTCGGCGAGGCCGAACAATTGGCGCGCAGCGAGGGCTGGAAGGTGGCCCGCCGCAGCGACCTGGCCATCGACGCCGAGCCGCGCGTCGACGTCGTCGTGCTCGACACCATCGGCGAGCTGGCCACCGTGTACCAGATTGCCACCGTGGTGTTTGTCGGCGGCAGCCTGGTGGCCACCGGCGGCCACAACGTGCTCGAGCCCGCCGTGTTCGGCAAGCCCATCGTGTTTGGGCCGCACATGGAGAATTTCATCGAGATTGCCGACGCCTTCATCACCAACGGTGCCGGCGTGCAGGTACGCGACGATCGCGAGCTCGAAGAGGCGTTCGTGTCGTTGATGGGCGATTCGGTGCGCCGCGCCCGTCTCGGCGCGGCGGCGCGCGCCCTGGTCGAAGCCAACCGCGGCGCCAAGGAAAAGAGCGTCGCCGTGCTGGCGGCGTTGCTCCCACAGGAAGTGCGCTCCTACCCGGCCAACGTCCGGCCCTTTAGACCCCTTGCTTGATTCCCTCTACGGGCAGGTGATGCGCGTACGCCGGCGGTGGGTGGAGCAGCACCCCGAGCGCCGGCAGCACCTGGCGCGGCCGGTGGTCAGCGTGGGCAACCTGTCCATGGGCGGCACCGGCAAGTCGCCGGTCGTGGCCGCCGTGGCGCAATGGCTGGTCGACCAGGGCGAGCGGCCGGCGATCCTCAGCCGCGGCTACGGCCGCGCCGACGCGCCCGATGGCGTGGTCGTCGTCTCCGACGGCAGGCAGGTGCGCGAAGGCGTTGACCGATCCGGCGACGAACCACTGATGCTCGCGCGACAAGTGCCCGGGGCGGCCGTGTGCGTCTCGCCGGATCGTTACCTGGCGGGCACGCTGGCCGAACGCCAGCTGGGCTGCACGGTTCATGTCCTCGACGACGGCTTTCAGCACCTGCAGCTGGCGCGCGATCTGGACGTGCTGGTGACGACAATGGGCGAGATTCCCAAGGGCCGCGTGATCCCCATGGGCCGGCTGCGCGAGCCCATGGATGCCGCCGCCCGCGCGCAGGTGCTGGTGGTGTCGGATGCCACGGCCGGTGCCGCGTCCACCGAGGCCTGGGCGCTCGGCATATCGCAGTCGTGCGGCGCGCGCCGAGCCTTGGGCACCCCCGTGGCAGTGGGGTCGTCGCGAGAGGCTGTCGATAAGGTATTGGCCGTCGCCGGGATTGCGAACCCGCAGCGTTTCTTCGACGCGCTGCGCGATGCTGGTACCACCGTGGCCGACACGATGACGTTTCCTGATCACCACCGCTACTCGCGCGCGGACGTCGATCGGATCGCGCGCCAGCTGCAAACCTGCGGCGCCGATGCCGTGTTCACCACCGACAAGGACGCCGTGCGGTTCGAAGCGCTCGGCGCCTTGCCTTTTGCCCTGTATCGCGTGCCACTGGTCGTCGCCTTCGAGCCGGCAGAGGCGCTGTTCGAGTCGGTGCGGGCGATTCTCTGATGCGCGAGACCCTCGAATACTGGGCGGTGGTGGCGGTGCGCGCGGTCGCGTGCCGCTTGCCCGACGGCATGGTGGGCGCGTGGGGCAGCACGCTCGGCCTGCTTTTTTACGCGCTCGATGCGCCGCACCGGCGCGTGGCACTCGCCAATCTCGAGCAGTGCTTCCCGAACCGGCCGGCGCGCGAGCGCCGGGCCATTGCCCGGGCGACGTTCGCGCACTTCGGGCAGGTGCTGTTGAAGCTGCTGACGTTCAGCGCCCTCACCCCGGAGCAGATGCTCGAACGTGCTGAATACGAAGGCGACGAACGCGTGCGTCTCGCCTACGCACAAGGGAAGGGCGTCCTGTTCTTCACGGGCCACTTCGGATTCTGGGAGCTGCAAGCGATGGCCCACGGCGTGAAGCTGCGGCCAATCGGCGTGCTGGCGCGCGCCCTCGACAACGCGCCGCTGAACGGGTTGCTCGAGCGCATGCGGACCGGCACCGGCAACTCGGTGATCTACCGCCAGGGCGCGGTTCGCCGCGTGCTGCGGCTGCTGGCGGCGGGCGAGGGCGTGGCGCTGCTGATCGATCAGCACATGCACAGCCCCGATGCGATCTGGGTCAACTTCTTCCGGCGCCCGGCCGCCACCACCTCGACCCTGGCGGCGCTCGCGCTCCGCACCGGCGCCGCGGTCATCCCCGTGTTCGCGCTGCCACTGCCGGGCGGGCGTTACCGGTTCATCTACGAATCGCCGGTCGAGCCGCCGGCCGGTGACGGTCCCGACGCCATCCGCGAGTTCACGCAGCGCTGCACCGACGTGCTCGAGATGCACGTGCGCAAGCACCCAGAGCTCTGGCTGTGGATGCATCGCCGCTGGCGCGACGCGCCGATTCCCGAGACGCCGGGGATGTTTCCCAAGGCCAAGCACGACGAACAGACCAAGAATGGCAACGGGGATGATGGCCGCTGATCGGCTGGTCGTGGTCGCGCCCAACTGGCTTGGCGATGCCGTCATGGCGCTGCCGGCCGTGGCCGACGTGCGCCGGCACTATCCGTCGGCGCACCTGGCGGTCGCGGCGCGCGGTTCGGTGGCGCCGCTCTTCAACATGGTGCAGGGCGTGGACGAAGTGATCACGCTGCCGGGTCGCGGTGGCTGGCGGGCGCTCACCAGTTGGCAGCAGGATGCCGCGGTCCTGGCGGGGGGCGGCTTCGATGCCGCGCTGCTGCTGCCGAACTCGTTCGCAACCGGGTTGATCGCGTCGCGATCGGGCATTGCCGAGCGTTGGGGCTTTGCCACCGATTGGCGCGCCCGTTACCTGACCCGGGCCGTGCCCAAGCCGAGGGCGCCGCTTCACCAGGGCGCGTACTACCAGGCGCTGACCACCGCGCTCGGCGTGCCGCCGGGACCGCTGCATGCGCGCGTCTGGCCCAACACCGACTGGGCGAAAGACGTGCTGCGCGAGATTGGACTCGACCTGGATGAACCGTTCGCGGTGTTTGCGCCCGGCGCCGCCTACGGCCGCGCCAAACAGTGGCTGCCCGAGCGGTTTGCCGAGCTTGCACACATGCTGATCGTAAAGCGCGGCTGGAGCGTGGTCATGGTCGGCGCCGATGCCGATCGAGCCGTCTGTAGGGAGATCGACTCCCGACTCCCGACTCCCGACTCCCGACTGAATCGCTTGATCGACTTCTCGGGCAAGAGCGACCTGGCCACGCTGGCCGGCATCCTGGCCGTCGCCCGAGCGGTGGTGGCGAACGACTCCGGCGCCATGCACCTGGCCGCCGCGGTGGGCACGCACGTCGTCGCGCCGTTTGGCGCCACCAACGAAACGCGCACTTCGCCGCTGCCGGCGGGTCCTGACGCGCCGGCGCCCACCATCCTGACCCACGCGGTATTCTGCCGGCCGTGCATGCTGCGCGAATGCCCGATTGACCACCGCTGCATGCGCGGGATCACCGCGGAGAGAGCCTTCGAATCGCTGCCATGACCAAAGCCATCTTCCTCGACCGCGACGGCACCCTGAACGTCGACGTCGGCTACCTCCATCAACTGAAGGACCTCGAGCTGTTCCCGTGGACCGTCGATGCGTTGCGCCTGCTGAAGCGCGCCGGCTACGAGCTTGTGATCGTGACCAACCAGTCGGGCCTGGCCCAGGGGTTGATCCAGCCCGGCTTCGTCGAGCAGTGCCACGACGAGATGCGGCGCCGGCTGCAGGCCGGCGGGACCGATCTGGATGCCCTCTACTACTGCCCGCATCACCCGCGCGGGACGGTGGCCGGCCTGGGCGTCGACTGCCGCTGCAGGAAGCCGAACCCGGGCATGATCGAGCAGGCTGTCCGCGAGCGCGGCATCGATCCCGCGGCGTCATGGGTCATTGGCGACAAGTGGCTCGACGTAAACCTGGGCCGCAACGTCGGCGCGCGGTCGATTCTCGTGCGCACGGGATGGGGCGCCGAGCAGGAAGAGCAGCGGCCGGCCGGCCAGCAGGTCGACGCCGTGTGCGACAATCTGATGCACGCCGTGTCGGTGATATTGGCAAGCCCTGGCCGGGGCCAGCACTAAAGTGCCGGCCTTCTGGCAATAGAAACCGGCCACAGAAATCTGCTGATGCCCACGCTCAATCGCCTCACCCAACTGATCGCCGCGTTCCGCGGCAAGCGGCTCGTCGTCTTTGGCGATTTGATCGCCGACGAGTACGTTTACGGCCGCGTCGCCCGCGTCTCGCGCGAGGCCCCGGTCCTGATCCTCGAGTACGACGCCACCGAGATCGTGCCCGGCGGCGCCGGCAACGCCGCCAACAACGTCGCCAGCCTGGGCGCGGCGGTCACGCTGGTGTCGCTGGTTGGTCGCGACGAGCCGGGCCGGCGCCTGTTCAAGGTGCTGCCGCGCGGTGTCGAGCGCGCGGGGCTGGCGCGTCCCGGCGGCTACCGCACGCCGGTCAAGACCCGCATCCTCGCCGGCGGCATCCACTCGGCCAAGCAGCAGGTGGTGCGCATCGACCGGTTCACCGGTGAACCGGTGTCCGCCGAACATCGGGAGGCCGCCGAACGCATCGCGCGGAAGGCCGTGAAGGGCGCCGATGCCGTGCTGGTCTCCGATTACGGCTCCGGACTGGTCACGCCGCGGTTCGTTCACGAGCTCGCCGGCGCGATCAAGAAGTCCACACCCATCCTGATTGACTCGCGCTACGCGCTGACCAAGTACCGAGGCTTGACCGCCTGCACCCCGAACGAATCCGAAGTGGAGCAGGTGCTGGGCGTCACCATTGATGATCAGCCGCAGGTCCTCGAACGGGCCGGCCGCGAACTGTTGAAGCGCACGCGCATGAACGCCGTGCTGGTGACGCGCGGCAGCCGCGGCATGGCGCTATTCGAAGCCGGCAAGCCGACCGTGCACATTCCCATCTTCGGCTCCGATCAAATCGCCGACGTGACCGGCGCCGGCGATACCGTCATGGCGACCATGACGCTGGCCCTGGCCTCGGGGGCGACGTTCGAAGAAGCGGCCCGGCTGGCCAATTTCGCCGGCGGGCTCGTGGTCATGAAGCGGGGCACCGCCACCGTGTCGGCCGCGGAACTGCGCCGCGCCGTATCGCATGGGTGAAATCCTCACCCGGCAGGAACTGGTGGAGCGGGTCGCTGGCGATCGTGCCCGCGGGCTCACCATTGCCTTTGCCAACGGCGGGTTCGACCTGTTGCACGTCGGCCACGTCCGGTACCTCGAGGCGGCGCGCCGCGAGGCCGACCGGCTGATCGTCGCGGTCAACGACGATCAATCGATTCGCGGCCTGAAGGGGCCGTCGCGGCCGGTGCTGGCCGAGGCCGACCGCGCGGAACTGGTCGCGGCCCTGCGCGCCGTCGACTACGTGGTGATCTTCCCGGAGCCGACGGTGACGCCGTTGCTGGAGCTGCTCAAGCCCGACGTCCACTGCAAGGGGACCGACTACACGGTCGACACTGTGCCCGAGCGCGACACCGTGCGCGCCTACGGCGGCCGCATCGCGATTGTCGGCGACCCCAAAGACCATTCGACGTCGGACTTGCTGACCCGCCTGAAGCATCCACGCACATGAGCCCGTCAGCCCCCCAGGCCCCCAGGCCCCCAAGCCCCCAAGCCTTGCACCGCATCTTGATCGTCCGCATGAGCGCGCTCGGCGACATCGTGCACGCGCTGCCCGTGCTGGCGGCCCTGCGCCGGGCGTGGCCGGCGGTGAAGGTGGACTGGATTGTGGACGAGGCGTACGCGTCGATTCTTTCGCTCGCGGAGGGCCTGCACCAGTCGGTGATCGTGCGCGCCAAGTCAGGCAACCCTTCCACCTTCGCGCGAGGCGCTTCGGCGGACAAGAAAGGGTTGCCTCCACGGTTCGGTGGGGGAGCCGGGTATCTCCAGGCCGTTCGCTACCTGCGGTCGCAGAAGTACGACGTCGCGCTCGACCTGCAAGGTCTTCTCAAGTCGGCGGTGTGGGCGCGATTGTCTGGCGCCAGGCGCGTGATTGGCTTCGATCGCGCGCACCTGCGGGAGCCGATGGCGGCCGCGTTCTATAGCGAGACGGTGGTGCCGCTCGAGGCGCCCCATGTCATCCAGAAGAACCTCTCGATTCTGAAGGCGCTGGGCCTGCCACCAGCGGCGGTCGAACTGCCGCTGCATCCAGTGGCCGCTGTCGCGACGGGCGACGCCATTGCCGCCGCCGGGGGCTCACGGAAGTACGCCGTGCTGAACCCTGGCGCCGCCTGGCCGAACAAGCGCTGGCCGGCCGAGCGGTTTGGGGCGCTGGCCGCGCAACTGCGCGCGCGCACGGGCCTCCACTCGCTCGTGACCTGGGGACCGAATGAGCGCGAGCTGGCGCAGCGTGTCATCGCCGCCTCGGCCGGTGCGGCCATCGCGGCGCCGCCGACCGAAATTGCCGACCTGGCAGTGATCATGCGCGACGCCGCGCTCGTGGTGTCGGGCGACACGGGGCCGCTGCACATTGCCGCCGCCATGGGCACGCCGCTCGTCGGCTTGTACGGACCGACGTGGCCGGAGCGCAACGGCCCGTGGGACGAGCGCGACCAGGTCATTTCGCGCGCCGGCGGCTGCGTTTGTCATCACAAGCGGCAGTGCCTGCGCGGCGCCCCGTGCATAAACGAGATCGAGGTCACCGAGGTCGTGGCCGCGGCCGAACGTCGCCTGTCAATGCGTAGAGGCGGGTCTTCAGACCCGCTCGGGAGGGAATCATGACGCGCCTGCTCGCGCGCTGGCGCGTCTTCCTGGGGTTTGTGTTTGCCGCGCTCGTGCTGTGGATGGCATCGCCGACGCGCAACTCGCTGCTGCTCGGTGCCGCCATCGCCATTGCCGGCGAATCCCTGCGGCTGTGGGCGGCCGGTCATCTGGAGAAGAGCAAGGAAGTAACGCGCTCGGGACCGTACCGCTACACGCGCCACCCGCTCTATCTCGGTTCCTCCACCATCGGCGCCGGCATCGCCGTGGCGGCGCACAACTGGATCGTCGCCGCGATGGTGGTGACCTACATGGCCCTGACGCTGACCGCGGCGATGCGCAGCGAAGAAGCCCACCTGCGCGAGAAGTTCGGCGATGCCTATGACGCCTATGCGGAGAAGCGCGCGGCGCCGATGGATCGCGCGTTCAGCTGGCGGCGGGCGATCGGCAACCGCGAACATCACACGATGATCGGCCTGGCGACCGGCCTGGCACTGCTAATGTTGAAGATGTTGGGTAGCTAGGGCGGGCTTGCCGAGCCGAAGCTCGAAGCGAACGAAGTGCGGTCCGCCTTCGCTGCTGCGCAGCTACGGCGCGACCAGCCTTTGCGTGAGGAATGATCAAAGGCTGGACTCGCACTGTCAACGCCTAGCTGTGAATGCTACACACGTTGTTCATTCGGGAGTCTCTGGAAACAATGGGGGTTACCAAGCCAACCCACGATTTCTGGAGGGCCTCCCGAATGAGAGTTCATCGTAACGCGAAGACGACCCCGAAGAT
>Ga0209770_10001580_pt1 | contig 11756 bp, 20 predicted proteins | sample LauGreSu1BDMLBDD_2_FD_187572 | JGI IMG/M metagenome (GOLD analysis project Ga0209770, IMG submission 187572) | Freshwater lake microbial communities from Lake Michigan, USA - Su13.BD.MLB.DD (SPAdes) (version 2) | ecosystem: Environmental > Aquatic > Freshwater > Lake | place: Lake Michigan, USA...
CGTCGGGAGAGAATCCCCAAAAGGTGAACACCCCACGGTGGTGGGGGAGAGAGGAATGGAGGAGCAAGATGGACGGGGTGGAGATGAGAGATGACCACGGTGGAGGGAAACCATCAGGGGGACCATTCGTGGACAGGTGCGTCTGCAGGGGGGTGCCGCTCTCCGAAGTGCTGCGCCACCTGGATGACCATCCGGACGAGACCGTCGACGGGATTGCAGAGGCACTGGGGATGGGTGACAGGTGCGGAATGTGCATCCCGTACATCGGGCTCACCATCAAGACCGGGAGGAGTTCCCACCATCCGATCCCGCAGGATGGAGGTCCCGACAGACGGACACGGCCGCAGCAGGGGTAGAGCCGACCTCCCGGACATCCGTCCGGATGATGTTCACATCCGTACGGAGGGGAGCCGCCGGAGATGGTCCTCCCGAGGAGACAGGTTGCAGCCCGAGGGGGATGGGCGTGGGAGGTTGCGACGGAGATCGTGGCGACAGGGGGACGAGGGGACGCGACGGAGATCGTGGCGACAGGGTTGGGAGGGGAGGGCAGGATGGAGGGGAAAAGGGGCACCCGAGAACAGCAGGTGGAGGGGAAAAGGGACACCCGAGAACAGCCGAGAACAGCAGGTGGAGTTACCGCTGATGGGACCTGCGATGTATAAACAATTATGGGATATTCACCCACAATCCCCCACCGTCCCCCACCAGACCGCAATAATAGATCCAGGATGCGGTTTTGTGGATCCTCCACATTCCGCGGAGGGTGCCTGCATCTCCGTGCGTAACATCCGGATATGAGAGATTCATGCAACTGGTACGGGCGCTGCAAGACCGCCAGGGGGCTCCCTGCGGCAGCCGCCGCGGCGATGCTGGCAGGCGGGATGGCGTTGTCCTCCCCCGCCGCCTCTGCAGCCGGCTTCGAGCCGTCGACCGCATTCCGGCAGACCCTGGCCCGCCATGAGGGCTACAGGGCTAATCCGTACAAGGACTCCAGGGGGGTGCTGACCGTCGGCATCGGCTTCAACCTGGAGCGTCCGAACGCGGCCGCCCTCCTGAGGGCGGAGGGGATCAGTCTGAAGGAGGTTGTCGCCCGCCGTCGCCCCATCACGAAGGACGAGGCATGGCGGCTGGCAGCCAATGACCTGGAGGCTGCTGCCGACGATGCCGCCCGCCTGTTCCCAAACTTCGACAGCCTCCCCCGCGGGGTGCAGGAGGTGCTGGTGAACATGGCCTTCAACCTGGGCGGTGGCGGGTTGGCGAAATTCAAGAAGATGAGGGCGGCTGTGGCGGAGGGTGACTTCCGCCTCGCCGCCGACGAGATGCTGGACTCCAAGTGGGCAGGACAGGTGGGCGGCAGGGCTGTCGAGCTGGCGGAGCAGATGCGTCGTGGTGGCGCCGCCGCCGCTCCCCCCTCCCCCACCTCTGCAGGAGGGCGGGTTGCCAGCCCGCCCTCCTCCCCTCCCGCAACTGGCGGGAAGAAGATGACCGTGTCCGCCGGCGACACCTTGTCGGGAATCGCGAAGAAGCACCTCGGGGATGCCTCCAGGTGGGAGGAGATCGCCCGCCTGAACGGAATAAAGAAACCTGAGGACATCCGTCCCGGACAGGAACTGAGGCTGCCATGAGGAAGATCGCGGACATCGAGACCTGGGAGGCCGTGGGCGCCGCCGCTGGCTGGATCAAGTCCGCAGGGGAGGACGAGCCCGTCACCCCCGACCGCTGGAAGGAGGGGCTCCGGAAGGAGTTCATCGAGCGGATGAAGATGTACGGGATGACGGACGGGGAGATCGAGAGGGCTCTGGAGTCAGGGCACCTCGAGCGCCTGGAGAGGATACTGAAGAAGCCATGATGGAATTCAGAACGAAATCGGCATTTGGAGCCCCCGAGCGACGGATGCCCGTCGAGACGCCCGACGAGCTGAAGGGGCACTTCAGCGGGCATGACGAGGTGAAGCGGAAGTTGGAGTCCCTGGCGGCCGAGTTTGGCGCGGAGAGGCTGGAGGGGACGCTGAAGGCGATCCTGCTCGGTCGTTCCGTCGACCCGCTCGAGGCTGCCCTCAGGGAGCTCGTGGGGCGTCACGGCGAGGGGATGGTTCATTCGGAGACCAAGCTCCTCGACCCGAAGAACGTGAGCACCCGCAGCCCGTTGCGTCAGCGGAGCTGGGGTCCCATGAACAGCGCGGACGAGATCGCCCGAATGCGTGGCAAGAATGTTGACATCAGGGCATGAGCCCGAAAGGAAATGGCATGAGCAGGATCATCAAGTTGTCAAAGTCGGATTGGATGAGGATTGGCAGGGAGAGCGGCTACATCAAAGAGGCTTTTGCGTTCCCCCCGGCCGCCATGGAGTTGGTCGACGATAAGGTGCGTTTGGATGATAACAATGTCAAGTTCAAGTATCTGTACAACATGCTGACCGCCTTGGGAGATAAGGTGGACATGTTGAGCGATGAGGTCAAAGCCATGCAGAACAAACAAGTCTGATTCCCGGTTCTGTGATTCCGGGTACCAAATGACAGGGGCTCCCACTGCTGGGAGCCCCTTTTTCGTTGCCATCCGGGTTGGTTCCCAGAATGCCTGCACCGGGAACTTCAAGCCTTCCGGGCTGCCGGAGCGGTCCTACCTGCGGCGGTCGCGCCAGCTCCGTCGGTGGAGCGAACCTTCGCCTTGACCTTCGCCTGGGCTGCGGTCGTCTTGGCAAGGTTGTCCTTGCGGTTGGCGGTCTTGACGGCTGCTGCCGCCTTCTTCTGACGCGTGTTGGTGGACTTGAAGCCACCCTTACCTGCTGATGCCATGGGGCATCCTCCTATGAAAAGAACTTCGTATTTCCCACCATGGGAAATACGAACTCTTTATCGACCATTCCTCCCCGGGATGGTGGAGAATTTAGGAGAGCAGTTCACGCATGCGGAACAGGGCATCTTCCTTGCCCTTGTACTCCATCATCGCGTCGTGGATGCCGGGCAGTGCCGGCGGAGGTGCGGACGGCATCTCCGCATGGTCGCGGCAGAGGCCTCCCTTGACGGGGCACGGCTCGGAGATGTGGATCTTGGGGATCCTGTCTCCCCATGTGGCGAACGCGAGCGCGGCCGCCTCGACGACGGTCAGACCGTCCGGATGGATGAGGTGGTGGTGGGTGTCGAGGACGACTGGCAGCCGTCCCCATGCCGCCAGGTCACGCACCGAATACCCGGAGACCTTGTCGTCGTTCTCGATGATGAGACCGGCACGGGCTCGGGGCGACAGGAGGTCGAGGGCTGCGGAGAGCCTGTCGAGAGTGGCCGCCTTGTCTCCGTATGTGCCCCCGACATGGAACACCGTCTTCCATCCGGGCGCACCGAATAGCTCCGCCATCTCGCCGTGGTACTCGAGGCAGCGCACCGAGAGGTCGACGACCTTCGGATTGGGGGAGCCCATGCAGACGAACTGACCAGGGTGGATCGTGAGCTCGATCCCCTCGTCGCGGGCGATCCTGCCGATCTCGGCGCACAGCCCCTCCACATCGAGGTGGGGCTGGAGGTCGGTTATCCTGTATCCGAGTTCCGGATGGTCCGCATAGGGGAACAGGTTCGACCCCACCCGGAAGATGCGGACACCATGGTCGGCGTTCCAGAGGAGGATTTCCTTCAGGGCCGTCAGGTTGAGGGCTGCGGTCTCCGCCGCACGGCGCACTGAAAAGCCGCCGATGCGGAAGGTCCTCGCCGTGGAGTGACCCTCTGCACCGAGGCGGTTGTTGCAGCAGGCGTAGCCGATGTGACGGCTCTGGCTGAGCCCGCTCATGCGATCCTGATGTTGCCGGGAATCTTGAGGCCGTTGCGGTCGACGCTCTCCATGTACTGGCGCACCGAACGCTCCGGGGAGCCAGGGGTGATGCCAATTGCGCCGAGGCCGCCATTGGCGTCGGCGAGCATCTGGAGGCGGACGCCTGCAGGGATGGTGTCGACAGACTCGCGTGCCGGCTCGAACGGGCGGACGCGGTTGCGGTAGTCAACGACGGGGACGACCCCCATCTCCTGGAGCCTCTCGTGCTCCCTGATGGGGTCGTAGCGGCGTTCGCGGCGGCGGGCTTCCCATGCGAGGGACCTGTCGCCCCAGGTCATGTTGTGGAAGCTGGTCTCGCCATGGTTGTGCCACGGCTTTCCTGCGTCGACGAATGCTTCCCAGCTGCTGTAGCGGAACGAGGGGTGGAGGGGGCTGTCGCCGGCGGCGATGTGCTTCTTGCGGAGCATCTCCCAGATCTTCCGCTCGTCCTCGACGTATGGGTTCGTGTAGGTCATGGTTGTCTCTCGCTATCTAGTGACTTGGGGTGTAAAGACTGCGCGCCAGTGGCTGGGGTGGAGGAGGCCCACCCGATTAGGATGGGGCGCCACCGGCGCGCAGGTTGGGGCTCAGGCGTTGGAGTCGAGCCTGCGGGTGGGGCGGGCCTCGATCACCTTCTGGAACGTGGAGATTTCACGTCCGGTCTCGTTGATGCGGCCGTCGAGGATGCGGTAGCGCTCCTCCATCAGCTGCATGATCTCGCGGAAGCGGGTGTCGAGATCGCGGGAACGGTTGTTGTCATCGTTGCTGCGGATGATGCTCTCGATGTCCTTCATGTACTCTTCCTCGCGCTCAAGGCGACCGATGCGGGCGTTGAGCTCGTAGACCTCTTCTGCCACCTGGTTGACCCTGGAGGTGAGCCCAGAGATCATGAAGAGGACACCGGTGGCGATGAGGGTGGCACTGAAGAGGGCACAACCTGCGACGAGGGAGACGGCATCGGGATTGACGCCCATGTAGCCGTAGCCTCCCGCACCGAGAGCCGCCACGGCGATGGCGATGATCATGATGGAGGTGCCGACAGTGACTAGCACTGAACCTGCGTTTGACTTGGTGTTGCTGTTCATTTTGTCTTCCTTGCTTTGGGGCACCGAATGCGCCAGGCTGGATTCGAACCAGCGGTGGGTCGATTATGAGTCGACGGCTTTAGGCCGCTAAGCTACTGGCGCAGCGGGGCAATCCTACGCTCACTCGGATTCGTCTTCGTGCTTTTCCTGTAACTGACCACGACGTGCCGCGCCTTTTGCTGCGGCGATGGCGATGTGCGTCTCGATCTTGCCCGCAAGGGACAACATCTCGCGCTCCGCTTCCGAGTCTGGTGGTTCACTCTCGAAGATTTCGCGGATCGTCTCCGCAAGCTCCTTCGCCAGTGGGGTGGTCATCCCGACCATGACCTGCCGTGGCATCACGGGGTTCGGTGGAAAGACGAATGCTCGCGGGGGGTCTTCCCTGCGCCTGCCCTGACCTTCTTGATGTGTCATACGCTGCCTTTAGCAAAAGTGTTGGGGATAGGTATGGCCCAACTGTACCATGCACCTTGCGCCGGTGCAAGCGCCGCCTAGCCCATCCAGGCGGGTTCTTCAGTTTCTTTTCTCGGCTGGGGACGGGTTCTGCGGACGTTGGGGAGGGCGTCTTGGCGCACCGAACCCTTCCCGGCGGAGAAACCTGCCGCATAACCTGCTGCGTAGCCGCCATGCCGGCCGATCCTGTAGCCAAGGTACAGGCAGCCCGACAGCGCACCGAATACGGAGATGATAATTACTGGATCCATGATGCGATTTTTCGGTTAGAAGAGGACATTCCATCCCTCTGCTGTTGTGAATAAACAATGATTGAACACATCCGGGATCCAGCTGCTGCAGATGGGGCACGGTTTACTCATCCGGAGACCCCTCTTCAGGTTGAGGCTTATGTTTATGAGGGTGCAGTCCCGCTCCTCGCCCATCCGGATGAGGAGGTCCAACTCCGAGTGGGGCCAGTCCCCGCGGTAGCCGAGGGAGCGCGGCATCGTGTGGGTGCGGGGTATGTTCTGCCCCATCGCAACTATCCGACCCTTGCGCACTGCGAAGGAAAAATGCCTCCGCTTGCGGTCGAGGGTGCGGATCCTCCTCTCCGCCTCGGCGAGGCACCTGGACAGCACCTCCTCCCGAACGGGGAGCACCGAACCGGGGATGTGGAGCACCTCTATACCCTCCCCATCTCCACATCATCGGCGAGTTGGAGAATCTCGACGCACCGATCTCTGTTTCGCGTCATCTCCTCAATCCCGCTCTTCACCTGGTCCTCCCGCGGGTCGTGCACTGAACCGTAGGTGAGTACCCCCATCAGCTGGGTGAGCGGGTCGTGTGCATTCTCGATGCGGGCATCGACCTCGGAGTTGACGGTCTCGGCGATCTCGGCATCCGTCTCGCGGGCGATCCGCGCATGGATTCTCTCCAGCGCACTGATCTTCCTTGCAGCACCGAAGGCGACGCCGGTGGGGAAGACGAACCTGCAGGTGTTGCCACCGAAATTGATTTCCAGGTGGAGATTCTCTTCGTCGCCGCACTCCTGGTACAGGTGGAAGTCGACGGGATCTCGTGCATGCGCAACCGTGATCTTCGTGCTCACCGGAACAACCTCCCTCCGGCGCGCATCCACCTGTAGGCGTCCCTCATCCACCTGAAGCGAACCTTCAGGGTCGACCGCGACATGGTCTGAACCCCGTCGCAGTGGGGGCACCTGATGTGGACGCGACGGGCGCCTTCTGCTGTTTCGGTGGTCCACATGGCGACATCCCCCATGTGCCCTGTCATGTGGGGCGGGCGTGCTGTCTTCCTGGTCAACGTGAACATGGCCGACGCCTTCTGTGTTGCACTGCATTGTTTGTGTTGATGTAAAAATGACGGTGGAAAGCGGACGACGAGACTTGCACTCGCAACCATCTGCATGGAAGGCAGAGACTCTACTGTTGAGCTACGTCCGCACAGGACAATCCTACGCTCCCAAAAAGCAACCGCCCCCGATTTCTCGAGGGCGGCGCCGTGCGAATGGAATGGAGGCGGGGGGATTTGCACCCCCGTGTCGAACAACCGAGCGGAACTGACACCACGTGCGTCTCCCGAGATCATTCTGCCTCCGGTCACCTCTCGGGCGGGTGAGCCTTGGGGAGCCCCGAATGTCTTAGCCCCACTTCGCTCGGCGCGTCACTCGTGGGGAGCATCTCCAGTTTTGTCAGGTTCTCAGATCGGAGAACTCATTCGAACCTGTGGCTGCTCAGGCAGCCATTGCCATCGGGTAATCGTTGGCGTTTGTGTTTTGGTCGGCTTTTTTAGGGCTGCCCACCAGCCCCTGCACGCATCAATTCTCTCTTGTTGCCGGTCGAATCTAGTTCGCCCCCTTGTGGTCTTACTTGAGCTTGCCCCGTCCGTCCTTCTCGTCGTCGTCAGGACTCCGCCACTCGAAGCCCTTCTCGAAGAACTTTTCTCCGATTTGGTTGAGTCCGTTCAGATTGTTGGTCTTGTTGATGATACCGCACCAGGTGAACTTCGCCTGTGCATTTTCTGCCTTCAGGAGGCGGCGGAGAGCCGACTCCATCCAGATCATATCGTCAAGGACGGTTCCCTTGGGTCCGACCGTTGCGCTTTCGCGGAAAAGGTCTATCCGGCCGCGAATCCTCTCCAGTCTTGTCATGTCGTCGATGGGTTCGTTCTGCATGGCAGAACTATACGCCCGGCGGCGGGAGGTGGATCCTGCGCGCCGGTTGAAAAAACCGACATGAAGAAGGCGCCATCTCTCATCGACTGGAACGTTCTCAGGTCCGCCATGGAAAAGTCCGCGGGAGCCGCGGGGGACATGGCGAAGCAGAAGTTGAAGGAGACCGCGGAGATGGCGGCCCGTGCAGCCGAGATGGCCGACCGGCTGCCGGACGAGCATGCATGGGCGCTCGACCATGTCTCCACTGCGCACGACGATGTGTCGGAGGTGCACAGCTTCCTCAGCAGCATGCAGCCTGGAGAGAGCATCGAGGTCGACATCCAGCCCACCGGCGAGATGCAGACCGGCTTCGATGATCAGGACGGATCCGCCATGCAGGGCTCTTTCGACGAAGAGAATTCCAACATGACGGCAAGTCTCGAGGGTCAGGAGGGGGGACGGATGATGCCCGCCTTCGACCCCGAGACGAAGACTGCAGGCAAGCGTTCCGGAAAGAACAAGCCCACCAACCCGAAGCTGTGGTCAAGGGCGAAGGCAGCGGCGAAGAGAAAGTTCAAGGTCTACCCGTCGGCATATGCGAACGGGTACGCGGTCCAGTGGTACAACAAGCGTGGCGGCGGATGGCGATCCGCAGGGGGAAAGTGATGATGGAGAACATAGCTCAGTTCATCTACTCGGCCATGCCGGCACTCGCACTCGCGGCCTGCGCCATCGGCGCCTGCTGCGAAAACCTGAAGGACAAATAGAACAGGGGCAGCCTGATGGCTGCCCCTGTCGTTCGTCACCTGAATCGGAGATCAGGCCTCGATCTCGATCTCGACCTCTCCGCTCTCGGCGGCGGGCTTCTTGCCCGACGGCTTGATGCGGATGGTCTTCGGGTCATCCGAGGCGAGGGTGGCCTCGCCCTTCTCGATCATCTTGTTGAGCAGCGCGTAGACCGAGTTGTGGAGGATCTTCGCCGCGTCGCCCGTCGCGCCCTCGCGGTCGATGACACCCTTCGCCACGGCGGCGAACGCCATCGTGCCGCCCGCCTCCGAGACGACGTCCTTCACGATCTGCTGGCGCTGGCCGCGGGGCGCACGGTCGCCGCCGTTCTTGTTCTTGCTGACCGACTTCTCCGCCTCCGGAGCCTTCGCGGCCTTCGGCGCCTTCGCGGGCGTCGGGGCGGCCTTCTTCACGCCAGCGGGACGGCCACGGCGCTTCGCCGAGGTGGCGGGGGTGGCGGCGGTGGCGGAGACGGTCGAGTTCGGAGCACCGTTCAGGAGCACCGAGTTGACCATCGTGGAGATGCTGTTGAAGGTGTCCGCGACATCGCCGAGGGTCAGGTCGCTCGTCTGGCGGCCGGAGATGTTGGCGGCGAAGCGGAAGGCGTCGGTCAGGCTGACATTGTTGAGAGTCTTCATGGTCTTATCAAACTTTCTGGTTAGGGATGGCCCCGATTACGGTCGGAGCACTGATCTCGATATGAGTGTAGCAAATGTTTCCTGGGTTGCAAGGGGTGGAGTACAAATATTTCTCCACCCCCTGCAACTTTTTCTTTTTCACCCGCCGTAGGCGGCACGCGCCGCCTTCACCTGGCGGGCGATCTTGCGGGCGGTGGCGACGGAGACATTGAGCTCCTTCGCAACCTCGCGGTCGCCCGCCACCAGGTCGGCCACCGTGCCGAGAACCTGGTTTCCGGGACTGACCGCATCATCGACGCGCACGCCGCAGAGCTCTGCGGACAGGATGTACGCCGTGCCAGCGGTGCGGACGGCGGGAGCCTTCTGGCGGGGCTTCAGCTTGTCCTTCGTCAGCGCCGCGATTTCCGGAGCAACCGTCTCCGCAAGGGAGATGAGCTTGTCGTTGCTCTTGACTGGCGCCGTCGTATCCGCCGCATCTGCGGCACGCACTGCGGCGCATCCTGCCGTGAAGCGCTCGAGGATGCGCGCCTGCGCGGACTTCGTCAGCTTCGAGAACTCCGCGATCACAGCTTCCGCCAGAATCGCCGCCACCGGCATGTTCGCACGCTCGGCGGAACCGACGTCGACCTGCGCGGAGCCTTCCGCGTAGATCAGGATGTTGAAGTCGCCGCGGCTCTCGACCGCACCGAGGACTGCGGCCTCGACATCGCCGAAGCGCTCGTGCCCGTCAAGGCACTCCTTCTTCGCCAGCAACTTGTTCGCAAGCACCGAGACGACGGCTGGTGCATCTGCCGCGGCCGCGTTGAACGGCCTGTACGAGTTGGCGTTGCTCATGCGAGCAACCTCCTACTAAAAGGGTCTTGCCATACGACCGTCGGCTACGTTGCTGTCGGGTCGAGAGGCGTTAGTGACAACAATGTATAACGCACTCTGCGCGCCGGTCAAGTCCCATCCGGAATGTATTTCAAAAAAAGGAAGGCGGGGAGCTCCTCGCGGATTTCTCTTCAGGACCTGGGGTCCTGACGACTGCAGGGTGGTGGAGGGTGCGGTGCGGGGCGACCCTTCTGTCCTGCAACCCCCGCCCTCCCTGGGGGGCGTCGGTTTCGCTGAAACTATACGACATTGCCGTACAGCTCTGCGACGGGAATCACGGAAAGTTCCGAGAAATGCTGACCCCGTTCCTGCTGCTTGGAAAGTTCGGAATTCCACTGGCTCTTGTTCATCTGGAATCCAAAAAAAGGTAGACGCAATCTCAGGCGCACCGCCTCCGCAACCATCCTGCCCGTCATCCCGTTCAGCGCACCGAACGGACAAACGGTGGCCATGTCGAGCGGGAAGGTGTATGCAAATCCTCCGGCCCTGTGGGCTTTCTCCATAGGAAGATAACCCGTTCCGGCCGACGGCTTCAGGTCCGCGGCGATCCTGCTCAGGCGTGCAGAATGATCGACAAGCATTTCCCAGGCATCTCGGGCACTGAATGGAGATGGGCGTTCGGGTGGGGCATCCTTCATGGCCCTCCTCCCCTCTCGTCCCTCGTTCAGCATTTTTGACTCCACGGCGCCGGCGACGATCTTCTCGTTCACTGCGATGCAGAGCTCGAGCAGTTCCTTCGGGCCGATCAGCCTGGGGTGGCGGGCGGAGAAGTTCGCCAGGTGGTTGCACGCCTGCGCGACGGACTTCGCATACTCGCCGCACTCTGGAATGTCGCTGGGCTTGCGCACTGCGATGAGTATCGCCTTGCCAGTGATGTCGAATCCGTCTACACTACACATGCGCCCGCAGGCGTCGGCCCAGTCGTCCGACGATACCGGCGCGCAGGAATTTGGGTCACTTTCCATATGGCTACCATTTTTTCGGCAGACGAGGGCATATCGGTCGTGAAGGTCGTGACGAGACCATCCGCGGCCTCCACCGTACTCCTCCTTTCGGACGGAACCGCCAGGCACTGCGGAATCTGCCGCCATGCGCACTATCCGCCGACCATGGCACCCCCGCTGCCCAAGGGGCTGAAGTACCTGGACATCGAAGGGCAGGAACGCAGTCCGAACGAAGACGGGTATTACTCGGCACTCATTTCCGATGGCTCCGCCATCCATTGGGGTCTGGATTCATGCTGGAACAGTGCCCGCAAGCCGCCCAATCATAAGGGGCGTCCCACCATTTCGGCATCAGACTGGTATGACCTCATGGGGGTGCGTCATATAGGCACTAAGGCAATGGCGGGTGACGGGGGATTCCACAGGAAGATGGAGGGGAAGGAGGACTACGGGTGGTTCTCCTGCAACTCCCCTGTCGTCGACATGGGCTGCGACATGACCGGCAACATCGTCGTCCTCCTCGAGGACGGAAGCCTGCACATGGAGGGAAGCAACATCCTCAAGTGCATCGATGAGAGCTGGCGGTGGAGCAAGATCATCTCCGTGAAGGAGGGGAGCGACGATGTCGCCTGCATCGCTGGCGTCACAAGGTCGGGGATGGCAATGCAACTGACGGACATATCCCGCAACTTCCCCTCAAAGGAAGCCCGCGACACGGGCATGATCCTCCCCGTGCCAGGGGCGGAGGTGGTGAGCATCGAGTGCATCCGCGATGCCGTGGAGACACATGAAGATGGCACCACGAAGATGCGCGGCTCCCGCCGTGCCTACCGCACCAACCTGCGCAAGCCGCCGACCCAGTCGCATCCGGAAGGTGAGAAGGTCATGGTCGCCCACCTTGCACCGAACACGCACCGCGCCGCCTCCAGGGCACCGAATATTCCCGGGATGGGGAGGGAAGATGGGCTGAAGACCATCAACTACAATGTGGTGGTCTCCGGAGAGAAGGACGAGGAGTGGGT
>Ga0209770_10001581_pt1 | contig 11752 bp, 6 predicted proteins | sample LauGreSu1BDMLBDD_2_FD_187572 | JGI IMG/M metagenome (GOLD analysis project Ga0209770, IMG submission 187572) | Freshwater lake microbial communities from Lake Michigan, USA - Su13.BD.MLB.DD (SPAdes) (version 2) | ecosystem: Environmental > Aquatic > Freshwater > Lake | place: Lake Michigan, USA...
GTCGCAACGAACGATACCTCCGAAGATGTTCACAAGAATTGCTTTCACATTGGGATCTTTCAAAATGATATGAAATGCTTTCTCAACGCGTTCTGCGTTGGCCGTTCCACCCACATCCAAGAAATTTGCTGGGTTACCCCCGGATAATTTGATAATATCCATGGTGGCCATCGCTAAACCTGCTCCATTCACCATGCAACCAACGTTACCGTCCAATTTCACAAAGTTCAGTCCTGCTTCATCGGCTTCAACCTCTGTAGGATCTTCTTCCGTTTTATCGCGCATGGCGGCATATTCCGGATGGCGCAGCAAACCGTTTCCATCCAAGGTAACTTTTGCATCCACTGCAATAATTTTGTTATCCGATGTTTTTAATACAGGATTGATTTCAAACATCGAAGCATCAATCCCTTCATAAGCTTTGTACAACGCTGCTACGAACTTGGTCATTTGCTTGAACGCCTCTCCGCTTAGTCCCAAACCAAAGGCTATTTTACGCGCTTGAAAACCTTGAAGACCTACACGTGGATCAACAAATTCTTTAAAAATTTTCTCGGGAGTATGCTCCGCAACGTGCTCGATGTCCATCCCACCTTCGGTTGAATAAACGATGACGTTACGACCTTTTTCGCGATCCAATAAAACCGACATATAAAATTCTTGTGTCTCGGATTCTCCTGGGTAATAAACGTCTTGCGCAATAAGCACTTTATTCACTTTTTTTCCTTTTCCGTTGGTTTGTAATGTCACCAAATGACCTCCAAGGATCCCTTTAACTTTCTCTTCAATTTCTCCGATACCTTTAGCGAGCACTACTCCACGGGATCCTGTTTCTTCAACGGTACCTTTACCTCGACCTCCGGCGTGTATTTGTGCTTTTACGACGTACCAACCGGTTCCGGTTTGCTTGGTTAATTCTTCAGCAGCTGCAACCGCTTCTGATACGTTATCTACAACTATTCCTTCTTGAATAGCTACTCCGTAACTCTTTAATATGCTTTTTCCTTGGTATTCGTGTAAATTCATGTGCTCGTTTTGTGCCGTAAAATTAGTGATTTATCCATGAGAATTTTCTCAGGACTGTAATTTATTTTTCCAACTGCTGGAATTTTCCCGCGAGGCAAATTCTCTTTCCTTGAAGGCCGTAATATCCTTCCATATTTGGTCGATGCCAAAGGTCAAAGCGCGGTGCTCCTCCTCCATCGCACTATTCACTACTTGTGGATCAGAAAAATAATGTTTTACGAAATTAGTGTCAAAATTCCCCGAAACAAAAGCCTCGTGTTTTAGCACATATTTCCCAAAATCTAAGGTCGTCTTTACCCCAGAAATTTGATAATCGTCAATCGCTTCAATGCACCGTCGTATTGCATCTTCCCGGGTTTTTCCCCAAACCACCAATTTCGCAATCATCGGGTCATAATATATAGGAATGTCCATGCCCTCCAAGAAAGCATCATCCACCCTAACGGACCTACCCGTTGGTATTCGGTAACGGTTCAGTTTACCGATGTCTGGAATAAAACCGTTCAGGGTATCTTCAGCATAAACACGAACTTCAATGGCGTGGCCATGGATTTCCAGTTCTTCCTGCATTTTTGGCAATTTTTCGCCGCGTGCCACACGGATTTGCCACTCAACAAGATCAGTTTTGGTGATTTCTTCGGTAACTGGATGTTCTACTTGCAAACGTGTATTCATTTCGAGGAAGTAAAAATTCAAATCCGCATCCAAAAGGAATTCCACCGTTCCTGCCCCTGTATAATTGCATGCTTTGCACACATTGACAGCGGCTTCCCCCATGCGCTTGCGAAGCTCAGAACTCACCACAATGCTAGGAGCTTCTTCAATGACTTTCTGATGCCTGCGTTGAATGGAACATTCGCGTTCAAATAAATACACAACGTTCCCAAAATTATCAGCAAAAACCTGAATTTCAATATGCCGTGGTTTGGTAACAAATTTCTCAATGAACACAGCATCGTCACCAAAGGAAGAACGGGCCTCGCTTTGGGCGGTATGCATCTGCTCCTCAAAATCTTCTTCACGTTCCACCAAGCGCATCCCCTTTCCTCCGCCACCCGCAGACGCTTTAATGAGTACCGGATAGCCAATTTCTGCGGCAATTCTTTTTCCTAATTCAACATTCGCCACCGCTTCATCAACCCCTGGAACTAAGGGGACTCCAAAATCTTTTACGGCTTGTTTTGCACTCAGTTTGTCGCCCATAACTTCCATGGACTCGGGTGAAGGTCCGATTAATGTTATCCCAGCGGCTTTGAGTTTTCTCGCGAAGCCTGCATTTTCCGATAAAAAGCCATAACCTGGGTGTACGCCATCAACACCCAATTTCAAGCACGCTTCAATGATGGCATCTTGCCGTAGGTACGATTCCGAGGAAGGACTTGCGCCAAGGTAGACCGCTTCATCGGCTTCGAGTACGTGTGGGGCAAATCGATCGGCATCGCTGTATACTGCCACGCTTCGAATTTCCATTTTTTTGAGGGTTCGCAGCACTCTGCGGGCTATTTCACCACGGTTGGCAATCAGGACTTTATTCATTTTCATCTTGTTTTTTAGGCACTTCCTTCTCAAGAGGAGGAATCTTGGTTTGTTTTTTCTTTCGGCTAAATTTTACGACTTTGTTGTTTTTGGAGCGAAACACATCAAAAAACGATTGCATGAACAGGAAATCCCTTCGGTTATTGAACTCCTCATGGTAGGACAAGCCTAATCCTTGTGTAAAGGGTCCTGCATTCTCTTTAACGGTATTGCCATTGGATCTGTTAAATGCTGAAATACGAAACGTGCCGTTTTCGTTGACAAGGTACTCAACGGCAACATCGCCCATTAGCCCACCAGTGGGAGAGTTTTTTGCATTGGTGTTTTCTACTCCGAAGCTTCCAGAAATATTAAGTCGGTTGTTCAAAAAGGATTTTTGTACGGAAGTAGAAATATTCGATGCCCCAATATCCATTTTGATTTGATAATCCTTGGAAAGTTGGGAGAGCGCCGCATTTATTTGACTTTCGACTAAATCAAAGGTGGCCGATTCATTGGCCGAAAGGGCCCCATGTAGCGGTTGAAACTTACCAAAAATCATCAAAGAGAAAAACTGTCGATTTAATTCATCTGGATCCGCGTTAACCCTATTAAGCAACGCTCTACCCGTTTCAGGAGCATTCGGAGAGGCAAGCTCAAAACCGATCTTTGGGACCTCTAAATCACCTGTTAATTTCAATAAACATAAGGTCGTCTGACGCAATAAACTCGGATCATTTTGGCCTGGGGTAAGATCGAGCATATTGGCATTTCGGATGGCATAAGAGGTTTGTACATTTAAATCCGCATGGTAAACATCCCCAGACCAATCAATGGAACCGCTCAAAATTTCAAAGGGTTTTCTTGCAGGTCCCATGGTGAAATTATACAAGCTCCCGGGAAGAATTTTTAAACCTCCCTTTAAACTCATTTGATTAAAGGCGTCCAAATTTAAATCCAATCGACCTTGTGTTTTAGCCTTAATTTCATCCTGTGTCTGTTGGTTGAAAACAATTTTAATTTCAGCATCCGGAGTAACATTAAACGCAATATCCAAATTCACCCCTGTATAATCAATGTCATTATCGGTGAGTTCAACGGGCTTATCTTTACTAGCAAAACGAATTATCGAGTTCTCCTTTAACTCGGAATGCCCATACATTGGAAAAATTACCTGAGTGCCTTTTTGGGATTTTAAATTCACAGAGACATCCATTGATGAACCGTATCCTGAAATATTGGCAGATCCAGAGCAATACGCTTTACCATAATATGCCTCACTTGGGTCGTATTTTGTGTTGAGTACCATAAATTTTTCTGATTTTTTCACCAGTAACGGAGACTTGTTAGCCCCACTTGGCTCTTCAAAGTTCAGCCCAACATCGTAATTGATCCTCGAAAAATTCGAGTGGTTTATCGCACCCGTGACGTATGCTATATTGCCGTCCTCGTCGCACATAGGAATTCTATCGAATACAAATGAGGAAACGTCGCTTTTAATTTTTCCGTTCAAGGAATACCTGCATCCTAATAAAGCAACAAAAGCATTGGCCTTAACTATACTAACTTCACCTTTAACCACTGGGTATGACGGGGTACCGGTCACCGCAAGTGAACCGTTAATTTTTCCATGAATATCGTTGATAACATCTTTATCCAGAAAACCGTTGGTAAAACCAATATCCATCTGATTAAAAAATACATTTATGCTTAAATTATCCTTTTGTTTACGGATGTTATAAATTCCGTTAAAACCGAGAGAACTGTTCCCTCGATAACATAAATCACCTTTTAAGATTACCGAGGCTAATTTATCATCGTAACCAGCGAGCATACTTATATCACCGAGCTCCTCTCCATTCACAAAACAACTTGACACGTCAACATCACTGGTAAAGATGAGGTTTTTGAATGGCTGTTTGATACCTAATGCTCCACTCAATTTTCCTGACAGAGAAACATCCAAATCGAAGGATTTCGATAACTCCTCTAAATCAATATTGACTAAATTCATGCTGAGTTCATCTTTCAATTTATCCGACAATACACCGTTTGCGATTAAACACTGGTTTTTATATCTGCGTTTTATTTGAAAATCTTTAACGCCGATATTATTCCCGGCCAGAATGCTAACCTTTCCGTTTCTTTCGATATCCCAGCGATTTCCGGCAAAAACGAAATACGAACTATCCAAGGTTATTAGGGGTTCTTTTTTCTTCCCTAACGTCAAATCGAAATTCAACTTCAATTCCGACGAGTCGCCTTCCTTCCAGGCAAAAACATTCCGCAATAATGCGTTCGTGCCAATGGACTCAAAAGATAAGTTGCGCAATCTCTGCGTTTGTTTGGTGGATTCATCTACCAGCACAAAATCCCCTAATTTTAAATTCAAGGATAATTTCCCTTCGGAAATCTGCTGCTTGATGTCCACGGCATTTGTACTCATTTGAAAACCGGAAATCGCTTCCTTCGTGCCTAACTGATCTGTGTGAAGGTCTAGGTTCAGGAACTCTTTTTGCGAATCGAAATCCATTTTCAAAGTGGTTTTTCTACCGACCACTACATCCAAATTTAAAAGGTCTGCCACTTGATCCAGCCGCTCTGACTGTAAAAAAAGTTTAAACTTATTAGAAATTTTACCCTCCTTCGGTTTTGTAAGTACTGCCCCCAATGGTATCACCTTGGAGGCAATTGACGCAAGTTCATCGGGCAAGGCATTGATATCCAAACTCCCCGCAAGAGCACCTTGCATCAAATCGCCTTTCAACTGGACATCATAGCTTGCACCATCGACATCAAAATCCAAATCAAGTTGAGAACAATCTAATTTTTTTCCGGATTTTTCCAGGTTAAAATCATTCAAATGAAAGGCTCCGTGCACTTTTTGCCAAGAACTACCATCCGTATCTAGGCTTAACCCACCTTTACATTTTACCTCTGCTATTTCAGGAAACCCTAGATCTCGACCATCGAAACGCAGAATATTTGCCTCGACTTTCATGGTTGGTTTACCCTCCAGTGAAAAAGTGCCCTTTAGATTCAAAGCTGCACTTTGGTCATCGAGAGAAACTTGAGCACTGGCTTGATTGTTCTCAATTTCTAAACTTTCCAAGGTTAATCCATGGTAATTATGGCCATGAAATTGCAACGAACTGATCATTCCCTTTCCTCCATTCAATAAAATTTCCTTGCCGTTCACTTGTAATTCGTTCAAAGAAACAGTTCCATCCACCTGCCCTATGGCAGGATCATTCAAAATACTTCCCAACTTCAAACCACTCATTTCAAGAACCGTCTTATCTGGATTTTCATTCATAACAACGATGTCGTCTTGTTGAAAACCTATTTTAACACTACTCTTCAAACTTAAGCTACCCTGTTGTGTATGAACCGTAAAGGGTTGAAGTCTAAGGGTATTGGGTGTTACCTCTGCCACAAGCTGTCTCACCTGCACTTTCCCCAGACGAACCAAGGCATCGTCCAAGGGTAAATTTTTACCCTTGGGAAGCTTAAGCGTTTTAAGTTCCTGAAAATCAAAAGCCGCATATTTGAGGTTTTCTTTTATCTTGAATTTCGTGAGATTTTCGAAGGATGGCAATTCAAAATCTCCACGAATCGAAGAGTTTTTTTGAACCCTGACCTCAAAATCGCGAAGCAATAAATGATTGACAACATTTTCAACGGTTCCACGAAAACTTAAAGGCCCCTTCATGCCATGTAAATCAGGAGACACCAACGATAAATCTGCTAGTTGAATAGTTGATTCTCCAAACACCGCTTTGATATTGACGCGGTTGTTAAAATCCTCCATGTCTTTTGGAAGGAGGTAATGATAACCTATTTCCTCAGCATTTATTTGGGAATTGTTAAAAGCACAATGGAATTTATTAATCGATAAACTTTTTTCATCCATACTAAACAGACCTGAAATACGATGGATATTTAATCCCGACTTTTCCTTCATGGAGAAATCGGTTAGATTAAATTCGGTTGCAGGACCTTTGTTTTTTAGTCCCTGCAGCGAAAGACAAACATTGTTGAAAGCAATATGCGAAGGATCAAATCCCTTGGCTTTTGCTCTTACCCTAAAGTCATCGTATTTAATGCGAGCATCTTTTAGACGTAAGGTTTTCAGGGTTGTAGTAAAGTTCGATTGAGTGGTGTCCTCAGAGGCAAAATAATCGGCAATAAACTGAAAATTCATTTCCCCATTTTCACGTTCTTTGCAAAACCATACTTCGGCGTTGTTGAGGGTTAATTCATTAATTTCCGCATGCTCCAGACCAATTCCATCAAGGGTAAGCTCTATGTTAGGGGCCACGATCATATTTCGCTGGTGGTGATCTTGAATCAAAACATCCTCGATATAAACTCGGCTAAAAAAGGTAATATCCACTTTTCCGATTTCCACTTTGGTGTTCCAAACTTTCGCGTAGTAATCTGCTGCTAAATGAGCAATGTAGGTTTGAAAAGCAGAGGTTCGAATCAAAAACGCGAAAGCTATGCATAAAATGAGTAGCCACTCCACCATTACCCCTAGGCTTCTCAAGAAGATATTCACTACCTTTGGCATGTTATACAAAGTTAATCATTGCATTGAATAATCCTTTAATTCTCGGCATCGAATCTTCCTGTGATGATACTGCGGCAGCTGTAATGCAAGGAAACCGTGTTCTCTCCAATGTACTTAGTACGCAATTCATCCATGAATCCTACGGTGGGGTAGTTCCTGAAATGGCAGGAAGGGCGCACATGGAGAATATTGTGGCCGTTGTTGATGAAGCACTTCAAAAAGCCAACGTTGAAGCAAAGGATTTAGATGCGATTGCATTTACCCAAGGTCCTGGGTTAATGGTATCGTTAGTTGTTGGAACCTCCTTTGCTAAAGGATTAGCATTATCCTTGAACAAACCCCTCATTGCTGTTCATCACATGAAAGCCCATATTTTAAGCCATTTCATTGAAGACGAAAGAATGAGCCCACCAACATTTCCTTACTTATGTCTCACAGTAAGCGGGGGCCACACACAATTGGTAATTGTGCACAGCCCACTTTCCATGGAAATCATCGGAAAAACCATCGATGATGCCGCAGGAGAAGCCTTTGATAAAGCAGCAAAAATGCTAGGCTTTCCCTACCCTGGAGGACCGCATATCGACCTTAACGCCTCCCAAGGAAATCCAGCGGCCTTTTCTTTTTCCAAACCGCGAATAGAAGGTTTAGACTTCAGTTTCAGTGGACTTAAAACATCCATTCTTTACACCCTAAAAAAACATCAAGAAACAGACCCGGAATTTATTCAAAAGAATTTATTCGACTTATGTGCTTCCGTTCAGGAAAGCATTACCGATATTTTAGTGGATAAATTAAAAAAAGCTCAGAAGATAACAGGGATTCAACACATCGCTCTTAGCGGAGGAGTATCGATAAATAGCGGTCTTCGAAATAAGATTGGCTTATGGGAAAAAGATGCCCCAGAGCTATCCTTCCATTTTGCATTACCAAAATACTGTACCGATAATGCCGCAATGATCGCAATGGCGGGGAGTTTTCTATACCAGGAAAAACATTTTACCGATCAATCGGTGGCTGCTGCTTCTCGCCTCTCCTGGTAGTTTCTTAAAAAATGTTATTTTTTTTGGGGAATTTAGGATTTTTAATGGCTTGTTCTTACATTACAATTACCTAATCCTTATACTATGTTTCTAGATTTACAAACTATCCCTAAGGAGCTCGTTCCTCTTTGCGATTTCAAGAAGAAATCTTTTATTCCTCAACAAGAAGCGTTGAGGCAACAGATAGAAACTGCTACGAATCTCGGAAACAACTACCGTACCAAAGTACAGATTGTGTTTTGCGACGATATCGGATTAAAAATGGTGCATACCACCGTTTGGGCAGCTTTAGATTCACATATTATATTGAAAGGAGGCATACAAATTCCAATCAAAAGAATAGTGGAGATAATTTTTTAAATTTGTAGCATGCGCTGCTTATTTCTTCTGTCTATTACAATCACGTTTATTTCATGTAAAACGTTGGTTCTCGGACAGAATCATGTTCAGTGGACAACACAATGGAGTAAAGAAAAACAAACCGTAATTCTCACAGGGAAAATCGATCCGAATTGGCATCTGTATTCCCCTGAAACGGATCCAAACCTCGGACCCATTGCCTTAAGCGTAAAATTCTCCAAGCATAAAGGATTAAAACTTCTAGGAAAAACCGTCTTTCGACCAAAAGCTACCCAACATTTTGATGAGAATTTTGGAGGACAGGTATTTACTTGGGAAAACGAAATTACCATAGAACAATCGTTTCGCTTGAAAAATAAAGTGACGATTTCGGTTGTCCTTAATTATATGGCCTGCGATGAAACTCAGTGCCTTCCTCCAATTGATAAAACTTTTACATTAACCCTTGAAAAATGATGAAATTTTTGACGTTTTGCCTTCTCTTGTTAACCAGTATTTTAACCCCTTTTGCTCAAAATATTGACTGGCCTGAAGATAAAGTTAAGTGTAAATTCATTATTGAAAGCGCAGGAAAAAACCCAAAAGAACGAAACGTAGTAGCCGTCATTACTTGTGTTCCTCAATGGCACATAGGCCCTCTGCGAAAACCCGCAAATTCCTTTGTTGCCGAAACATCCTTTAAATTATCTCCCTCGAAATTTTTTAAAACCGTTGGAGCACCAAGCGAACCTAAACCTATCGAAATCAAGGATGAAGAACTTGGTGAAGTGGTCGCTTTTCATGAAGGAACGTTTAAATTCAAACAGAAAATAACGCTGCTCACCGATGAACCCTTCGACTTAAAAGGTACTTTTAATTATGTAACATGCTTAACGGACCCAAACGGTACGGGTAAATGCCTACCCCCCTATAAATTGAATTTTTCCGTCAAGGTTAAGCCCGACATGCCATCCGATACTACAGCTACTTCCACCGATTCAAACCAGGCTTTAACTCCTTCGGCGGTGGATTTAAAGGACAGTACTTCAGATCAAACAGCAGCGGTTAAAACGTCCGCCAAAAAAACGAATAACCTTGCAAATTCATCGATGTGGACCGTTTTTATTCTAGCATTCTTAAGCGGTTTTGCTGCGTTGATTATGCCTTGTGTTTTCCCTATGATTCCGATGACAGTCAGTTTTTTCTTGAACAATAGCAAATCCAAAAGGCATGGTTTTCAAAACGCGCTACTTTATGGGTTTTTCATCATCCTTATCCATGTGTTGCTTGCCTTACTCGTTATTGTTACTGGATCGGCCAGCTTGCTGAATGAGATGGCTACAAATCCGTGGTTCAACGGCATCTTCTTTGCTTTGATTTTTATTTTTGGTTTATCCTTTTTGGGCGGTTTTGAAATTCAACTTCCCTCTTCGATTGTCAACAAAGTAAATGATAAAGCGGACAAGGGTGGTTTCGTTGGTATTTTCTTTTTGGCACTTGTCCTTTCTTTGGCCTCGTTCTCATGCACAGGTCCAATCTTAGGAACCTTATTGGTGGGTATTACCGCATCAGGCGGTGCTACAGGCCTTTTAATTGGAATGTTTGCATTTGGACTAGCCCTTGCCTTACCTTTTATGATTTTAGCGGCCTTCCCGTCGCTTATAAAGTCGATGCCAAAATCGGGTGGTTGGCTGAATACCGTAAAGGTGGTTCTTGGGTTTTTAGAGATTGCCTTCTCGCTAACTTATTTGTCAAAAGTAGATACCAGTTTGCAGTTACATTTACTACAAAGAGAATTATTCTTAGCTATTGAAATCGGCCTTTTTGCGGTATTAACCTTTTATCTTCTTGGCTTTATCCGACTTCCTCATGACTCAGCTGTTGAAAAACTGAGCGTCGGAAGGGCCTTGTTTGGCACCTTATCCCTTGCCTTCACTTTTTACCTTTTACCCGGATTGTGGGGGGCACCATTGAACCTGGTAAATGGTTATTTACCTCCTGACTTTTATGCAGAAAGTCCGGGAGGACTTCAAAATGCCAATGGAGGCGGAGCTCAAACCATGGAAGAGGGCATGGAAAAAGGTCCGCTTAATATTGGCGTATTTAAAGACTATGATAAAGCTCTTGCCTATGCCAAAAAAGTGAATAAACCCCTGTTCCTTGACTTTACCGGTTGGAACTGTGTAAATTGTAGAGCGATGGAGCAGCGCGTTTGGGGAAAACCAGGAGTGATAGAACACTTAAGGAACGATGTTGTTATTGTTTCACTTTATGTCGATGAGGAAGTTGAACTCCCTGCGGATCAGCAAAAAACAATCAATATCGATGGTCGAAGTAAACAACTCATTACCATTGGTGATAAATGGTCCGCTAAACAAATAATGGAATACAAGGTTTCTGCACAACCCTATTATGTCATGCAAACTCCCGACGGGAAAAATCTCTCGAACGGCGCAGCAGATTATCAAAACCACAGTGATCCAGAAGTTTTCAAGGAATGGATTGAAGAGGGGTTGAAAGAATTTAAATCCAACCCTAAAGGTAATTAACCCTCCCAATCTGTATAAATTCTGCCCTACTGAGAAACGATCCTTTCAAAGAACTTGGTGGAATTTTGCCAAAGTTCATCGAAGAGCTCATGAAGACCGTTTCTTGCGATCACCCTTCCCTTTATTCAGTCAAAATCATCAATTGAATTGAGGTTTCACTCATTTTTGAGGTAATTATGTTAATTTAGCATTAACTCTAACCTACTTTTATGAAATCCGTTCACATTGTACTCGCATTATTTGCACTGCCTTTTATCACCCTCAGCCAATCACAACTGTGTTATTTTGGCGGAGGTCCTTCGAACGATCAAGCCCATTCCGTAACCCAAGCCAACGACGGCTCCTACGTAATTGCTGGCCAAACGGCGAGCTTCGGAAGCGGCGGCATTGATGTTTACCTGATGAAAACATCGGCCCTTGGGTCGGTAATTTGGACCCGAACCGTTGGTGGTTCAGGAAATGATTATGGACGTTCCATTGTGAAAACCTTCGATGGAGGATATGCCATAGCAGGAACAACCTCTTCTTTTGGCGCCGGATCGGATGATTTTTATTTAATTAAAACGGACGGAATGGGAACGGTTCAATGGACAAAAACATACGGTGGATCGGGATCCGATCAAGCTTGGGAATTGGTGCAGACCCCTGACAGTGGATTTTGCATTGCAGGTCAAACCGCTTCTTTCGGTGCCTCCCCAAACGATTGC
>Ga0209770_10001582_pt1 | contig 11746 bp, 14 predicted proteins | sample LauGreSu1BDMLBDD_2_FD_187572 | JGI IMG/M metagenome (GOLD analysis project Ga0209770, IMG submission 187572) | Freshwater lake microbial communities from Lake Michigan, USA - Su13.BD.MLB.DD (SPAdes) (version 2) | ecosystem: Environmental > Aquatic > Freshwater > Lake | place: Lake Michigan, USA...
TAAAAAACTCACCTCCCTTGGAAAAACCTCAGATGATATTGCATCTGTTTCTATTAGAACCCATGAGGCATGTATTCGAATTATTGATAAGAAGGGTGAATTAAAAAATCCAGCAGATCGTGATCACACCATTCAATATATGGTGGCAATTCCATTGATCTTTGGCAGATTAACTGCCCGCGATTATGAGGATGATGTGGCAGCAGATCCAAGAATTGACGCACTCCGTGCCAAGATAACCTGCACAGAGGATAAATCTTTCTCTGCTGATTACCATGATCCACAAAAGAGATCTATCGCTAATGCAATGACAATTACATTAAGTGACGGCACAGTTCTTGATGAGGTAGTAGTTGAGTATCCAGTTGGACACAAAAGACGCCGTGAAGAAGGTATTCCACTTCTAAAAGCGAAGTATCAAACAAATTTAGCTAGAGTTTTTGAAAAGAGTCAGCAGTCAAAGATTGAAGAGCTGACCTTAAACTTTGAAAAGCTATCTGCTGCAAAGGTGGATGAAGTTATGGATCTTTTTACTAAAGCTTAGACTGCGAATAGCAGGCCTTTAACTAAATTGAATACTTAGCACTTTCAGTAATCTCTTTTACTAAAACCTTAATATTGCTAACAGAGTGTTTTACTAGATATCTGCTTCCTGCTGGAAGTTGTGAGATTTTGGTATCTAACTCAGCTGGATTTAGGAATGCTGTAAGTAAAACAATACCGATCTCAGGTTGCATTCTGCGAAGTTGGTTAGCCAAATCAATTCCATTGGGCCCTTTGCCTAGGTTGTAATCAAGGACAGCAACATCAGGACGGTTTTGCTTAGCAAACTCAATACCATCTTTGACAAAGGCGCTGTCATAAACAATGTTTATCCCTTGACCTTGCAGGGCAGATTTAACAGTGGCGCGGGTGAACTCATCATCTTCAATCAGCATTACCTTCAGCTTTGATACTGCCACAACAACCTCGCCTATCTATCTAACAAAGACATAGTTAACTTCACAGTTGTCTTTGCGTCAACATGAGAAATACTCCAACGTCCATCTGAAACTAGATTTAAAATCTTAGTTCCAAGTCCAATTCGGGCAGGTACTGAGGGTAGTGGATTAATCGCATCATCTTGGATAAGAAGTTGAATATCAGGGTGATCTGATGAGGTGATACTTATCGAAATATTTTGAGAGCCGCCATGACGAACTGAGTTAGATATAACCTCTTCAATTACCTCACCAAGATCTTTTACTCGATCATTTGTGATTCCTTCAAGTGTGGGGTCAACTGAAAGTTTTAAAGTAATTAAGCCTTCCCATGGATCTAATCTTGATGCAATCTCATCCTTTAAGTTCATTTGATCCTGCTCAAACTCATTTGTTGGATCATCAAGGATTACCTTAAGATTTTTCAATCCTGCCTCAAAGCTTTCCAAATCATTATTGCCAACTGCTTGCTCAAGCTTTAATGAGGTAGCAGCAAGACGGGTCAGGATCTTGCCATGGATATATGTTGCCCATTGATGAGACATTGATTGCTTGAACTCATCTTTTACGATCTTAGAAACTGCTTCGCTTAAAGCCTGACTGGCATAAATATCATCATTTGTTATTACATCAATCGCCTCTGGTTGAATAATCTGACTAAATCGTATGTAAACAAAAAATCCAAGTGGATAAAAAAATGCAATTATCGCCATTGGGAACTGAACAGCTTCATTTGGGATGAATGCCATAAAAACCTGCATCTCCAGAAATGGCAAAAAGCCAATTAAAAGTGTTAGTGAATTTGTTTGCAAGATCGCATACTTTCCACCACTTCGCAAAGTTCTATTAATTTGCACTCCAACTATATAGATCACTAAGTAGACAGGTAAAGATAAAAGAATTTGCTTTGTGGTAAAAAAGTGAATGTAATTTGGAAAAATTAAGACAAATGAAAGCAAGGTATACACCCAGGCAGGCAATGGCTCTTTTCTAGCAACAAAATTATATAAAATGTTAAATTGCTTACTAATTAAGTTTAATGAGTGCATATCTTGATCAAACTTTGAATTACTTGTAACAGTCTCAGATTTTTGATTTAAATCACGGGAAAGATCACGCAAAGTATTTGTCTTTAAGTATCTTTGGATAATCTCATTTCGCTGTTTTAGATTTAACTGCGCATTGTCACCAAAAGTTATTGAGTTAAGCAGAAGGTTAGAGTGCATGCTTAACTCTTCTTTATAATCTTTATCAACCTGTTTTTTTACCTGTATGAATTCAGCAGACTGTCTAATACTCTTTCGAGCAGTAATTACCAATCTTTTTTCATATGCTTTAAAAGCCTCAAAAATTCTACTTCTCTGTCCACCTAGAATGATTACAACCGGTATCCAAAAAAATGCTTGAACTAATACAATTAAAAACTGTTCAAAAAAGTATGAGGTAACGTCAGCTGATGAAATCAGGCCATACGCCTGCATGAGATATACCCTTACAAATAGTGATGGAATTGCAAGCCACAACCCAATTACAGCTAACCCTGCATATCCTGCTGTATTTTTATCTAATCTCTTTAGGCCAACTTGGGTCAAAAATACAATAGCCAGTAGATAAAAGGTATGGATTAGCCTAATTTGAATTACTTCAGATTTATTTTCAGGATAGAGCTGAAATATTTCAGTACCAGCAATTGAAAAACCGAGAAATATTATTCCAATATAAGCAAGTGAAAAATCTAAATAAAAGACGGGTTTATGCTTTATTGATGGAAATAAAGAGCGCATTTACTTAACAGCAACTTTTCCCTGGTGCCACATCCTCACCGCAACAACTCTTGGGTTAACAGATGGATCCCCATTAACTCCTAGAGCCTGGAAGGTGCGCTGGATTAATGCCTCTGCTGCACGCAGGGTGATATCTCGCTCCTTTGCGATTGAGGCATTTGAAAGACCATCGGCAATCATTCTTAAGATCTCAGCTTGGCTGGCGGTTACTGTGATTTTTTCACCAGATGCGACAAAGTTGGTTTGAAACTTTCCAGTCTTTTCAATTGACTCTTCAATGGCAAGCAGTAGATTTGCAATTGATTTGATCTCAGATTTCACAATATAAACAGTTGGATCTGGAATTCTAGATGAATCACTTATTGCAAGCTCAGGGGATGCATGGGCGGTCATAATTACCATCCCAGTCCAGGGCCGCTCCTTAAATACCTTAAGTAATAAATCCGCCCCATCTGGGCCATGGCCCAAATCAAGATCGGTCAGGACAACATGGGGATCAAAGGCATCAATGGTTGCAAGTGCTTGGGCTACAGAGGCAACACTTGTTACTGTCACACCAGATGTAGTCAGCATCTCGCCAACCATATTTCTAGTGAACTCTTCATCCTCAACCAGCATGACCTTAATAACCTTTGGCTTCATGCTCATTTGTTAAGCCTAGCAAAGTTAGCCAATATTGCTTGATCGTCTTCGGGTATTACCCACGATTAATTATCGATTTTTAAAAGAAAGTTATCCTTAAACCATGAAATCTGCCAAGCCAAAGTTGTTGCGAAATACGCTTTCGGCTTTGATCATATTTGGCGCGCTCTCCTTGATCCCAAACTCCTTTGCAGATGAGTTAATCCAAAATATCACTGAGGTAATAACTGAGCCTGCCGCAGATGAGGTGATTGTTGAGGAGGTTGCCCCTGAGAAAGAGCTGCCGGTAGTTGAACCCTCACCATCTCCGGGTGATCTTGAGATTACAGATCCAGTGGCTAAAGCTCCAGTGCTTGAAGAGCAGGTGATTGAAGAGGCAGAGCCAACCCCTTCACCATCGCCAACCCCACCTCATGCACTTTTAAATCAAAGCATGCGAATAATTACGCCAACTCAAGTGATGGTTGATCCGCGCGCTCGCACTGTGTTTCTACCAAAAATTGTTTATGCAGGCCAAGGTGATCTACTGGTCTGTGCTTCTTCATCCTTAGGCTCTTTTAATACAAACTTTGCAAATACTGCACCAAGTGAGGAAAAAAGCTCACTTGAGATTGCGGGTGCTAATTCACAATTCCTTCGCATCTCATCCATTGGCAGTCAAGCGGTTGAGATTTTAAATAGTGGAAATGGCTTGAAAGTTTCATCTGCCAATCGAGCATTAGCAGGAAGTTATCTTTATCTGCGATTTGTTGCTCTATCTGAGGTCTCGGCTAATCCAAAGCTTTGTAATGATGGCTCAGCGAGTAATACCCGTACTGTTTACCTTCGCCCTCTTGGAATCGACTTAAACATTACTAAATCCGGTATTACACTGAAATAGTTAAAGGTGTCGCGTTAGCAATACCTATTATTTTAGTAAGGACTAAAAGATGTCGATCGGTTTGAACTCACCTCTTAGCGGCAATGTTAAATCACGCCGTGGTGGTTCTAATACCCGCCGCAAAGTTATCTTTGGTGTTGCAGCTGTTTCAGTAATCCCTTTTCTACTTTCAACCTATGCAGCAAGTGTCACAATTGGCACTGGCGCACTTGAGTTTGGTCAGGGCTCACAACAAGCAATTGCCTGTGATGAAAATGTCTTTATTGCATTGGGGGAGGAGTGGCATGCAAGTCCATCTCCTGCTGATGGTTCTGATGGCTTTTTTAGAATTCGTACAGCCACCATCTCAAATTTAAATATTGAAAGCTGCAGTGGCAGAAAGCTACGACTTCGAATGATTGATGGCACAAGTGCTGAATTAGTTTTAGGAACAACCCCAGAAGCAAAGGTATTACAGGTAATAATTCCTAAGATTGCACCAACCTCAAATATCACGGAGCCAACTGAGCTAGGTCTTACCTATCTAACCGGCTATGGACAGCCAATTACAGGCACTATGGCCGCAAATGTGAATCTAAATGTCTCTGGTGTTTCGATGTATGACGGAACTCCACTTAGCACTACCTCAGCAGATGTCACCTTCTACCTTGATTCAACCGCCACCTTAGTAAATCTAAATGGCCAGGTTGTTCGACGTGCAACTGTTGAAACTGTTAATAACGCTTCGTAAGAAAAGAGAAATGAAACAGAGCAGTAAAAACTACGCACTTCGTGCTGTAATGGGTGGCGCCGTAATTGTTTTAGCATCCCTTGGTAGCTCACTTGCTTCAAATGTTGCAATTGGCGACGGTGATGGAACAACAGAGTTTGGCCAAGGTGAGTTCACGGTAAAAGTTTGTGACTCTTGGATCCAACTCAATCTTGTATCAGGTGCAACAGGGCAATATGGCGCTCCAGCAGGTCTTTCAGCGCTCACTGGCATAACCATTCAAGGCTTAGATGCATCGAAATGTAAATCAACGAGGTTCACAATTCAGGCAATAGATGAATTACTAAACCCACTTCCGATCTATCGCACCGATGGGCAATCAAATCTTTGTTCAGATACTCCGTGCCCGATAGGTGTATCTGCTGAGTCAGAACTCAACTTTCAGGTCAGCTCATCTGCAGTTGTGTCACTAGAAAGCCCAGATCAATTTCACACAATCACCTTTGATGACACATTAGGCATTTATGAAATCACATTTGCAAAACCTGCCCAATTAGCTCGAGATATCACCAACTTAACTATTCAAAGCAGCACTTTATAGCGTGCGGTTATTACCCACTTTTTAACAACTCGTAGGTGACTTAATTACCCACCTCTGCTTTACTTCCGTTAGCAGAAAATCAAAGAGATTTCTGAGCAATATCTAAGGAGCAATAATGGAGATACTACGTTTTGAAGAGGCGACAACAACTGCGCCAAAACGTAAGAAGTCGCCAAAAGGTTATCTAGCTGTTGGCTTTGTAGCAACTATATTTGGCCTTGGCTCAGCTTTTGCGTCAAATACAATTGCAATAAACGGTAATGCTCCTATTGCTTTAGGACAAGGTGTAACCATAGTTACTGCTTGTGATACTGCAGTTTCAGTAGTCCCAATTACGGAGATGATAGTCGAAAACCCAGGCGGGCCTACTTTTTACATGACCGAGCTTCAGATCAGCGGTATTGATGATGCGGAAACAGATGCAGTGACTGGACTTGGTTGTGGTGGAAAAACATTTGATGTACAGATCTATGATGGCTCAAATAATCCTTATACTTGCCTCAATCTAAATCTTCCCGGCGGCGTTCCGTCAGCTCCCAATGATTTAACAGTTTTAAGTTGCACAGGTGTAGATTTTAACAAGTTAAGTTTTGATGTATCACCAAAACCACTTGTGGATAGTAATTACATAATCACATTTGATAATGCTCCTTCCGATATTAGTTATATAACTCTTGTAACCCGACAAACAACATAACTTAATCACCTCGAAGAAAAGAGAGAAATCTAATGTCACTACTTAACCTAAATAGCCCGGCCGGACGTGGCCCAGGTGGTAAGAAGAGCTTGAAGATGTTTATGGGTGCTGGACTGCTAGTTGCAGTGCTTGGCATCGGCTCAACTTTGGCGGCTAATATAAATATTAACGGTGGTGAGACATCAGAGTTCGGGCAGGGAGTAACGAGAGCCGTTTATTGCGGTGGCGAGGAAAGCGTAACTGTTAGCCCAATTTCTATTTATCAAAATACTGTAATTGGCGCCGATACAGAAGAAATCCCTCAAGTTAGTTTTGAAGCACGATATGTAACCCCTGCTATAAGTTTATTTAATTCTAGAAATGCCGATACCACCACAACTACTACAATTCTTGGGTCTACTGCAGGATCGGTACCAAGATGGGAAAGCCGAAGTGCGAAAACGGGATGGTGGTTAGAAAGACCTACAAGTACTTCAGTAATTTACCCACAACCAACCTTGTCGGAGGTAGCGCTCAATCCTTCAGCCTATTATTTTGTAGAAGAGTACGCTACAGGTAAATTTTATAAGGCTATATTAAATTCTAGTTACAGAACCGATGAGATAATCACTACTGCGTATGTGGCTGCAGTGGATAATCCACCTATCGAAGGCAGCTTCAGAATGTCTGGAGTTTTAATCTCTGATATCCCAGAAGAGTGTGACGACGTTGATTTTGTACTTAGCTTTTTCGGTGAAACTGGCACCGCTCAAACATTAATCTCAGGTAACGGCGAAGATGTTAAAGAAGTAGCTTACAATTGGTATAAGAACATAGTAGGCACTACGTATACTGTAAGTAGTAGTAGAACTAGTTTTGTGCCAACAACTCTCGTTACTGCAGATACAACTGCGGATTCTCTAAAATTCATATTCAATACGGAGGTCGGCACTGCCCTATCGCCACAAGATTTAAATAAAATAATTGTAGAAACGCAAGAAGATGTCTTGGATTGATCATTATTGGCCGTCCTTCAATTAGATTAAGGAGTGGCAAATAATGCCTAGTCAGCTGCTCTTTGTTGGTGAGAAAGATCGCCAAATCTGGCTTGAAGGCTCACCACTAAAGTCTGATGCAAACATTTTAGTTACGGTCACATCAGCAAGTGGTGAGAAATCAGCTTATATTTCTAATCAAGGAATACAGGAAATAGTGGCAGGCCAACTAGTTGACGCAGCACCTGAGGTTCAATCTGAAGCTTCAAAGCCAAAGTATGTTGGTATTAAGAAAGCCATGAGCTTTTCTGGATATGCATTTGCAATACTACTTATGGTATTCGCAGGGCTTTCTTTTACCGGAAATGTGAAAGCTCGAATTGTATTAACTGGTTCTATGGCACCAGCAATTAATGTTGGAGACGTGATCCTTACACTGCCAATTGCTAAAAAAGCACCTCAAATAGATGATGTGATTGCATATCAAGCCAAACGTTTTAATGGCGAAAATGTGGCGGTCTTCTCACACAGAATTATTGATGGCGATATTGAAAATGGCTTTATTGTAAAAGGTGATGCAAATAAGTCTCCCGATCCACAAAAGCCAACGGCTGAAGACATTTTAGGTGTGGTCTTCTTTGTTATCCCATTTATTGGCAATCTATTAACACCGAAAGCTTTATTCCTACTAATTCCCTGCGCCTTTGGGCTCTGGTTGATTATGGATGCGATGAAAAATGTTGAATAAATTATTCGCAGGGTTACTAATTGCATTTACGACCTTATCGATGGCACCTGCCCATGCTGAAGATATTCCAGTTTTAACCTGGGAAAAAGGCAAAGAGCACAACATTGTGCTGGGTGGTAATAGCCAGGTTAAAAACTGGAAGATTCAATTAACCTCAACCACGGGTGAGACTCTTGATTTTAAACAGAGCAAGTTAGATCCAAAAGGATATGTTGTATTTTCAGTACAGATCCCAGACACATATGAGTCAGGTGTATACACAGTTGTTACAACCGGTGTTGATGTGCCAAAGAAGATTGTGGCTGGTGTAAAGATTGTTGCGCTAAGTGATTACAACCTAATTCAAATCCCAACAAAGTTAATCTTAATCCTTCTTACTTTAATCTTTTTAGTATCAACCCTGTCAATTATGCGGATGCAAAAGTATGAGCGAATTGAGTACCTACGGGCTAAGCCAACTGAGAAGCTGTCTGGTATTTTCAACCTATTTGCCAAATTTAGAATGGGCGCAATTGCTGAGCTTCATAAATCACTCTTTAAGTTTCAATTAGTTCGGGAGGGGGAGTTAATCCATAAGCTCTCACCAATTACTTGGGCCACCCTGCCATTTGCAACAGCTTTACTTGGTGGATATATCGGTCTAAATGGTGAGTTAATTCTGGGCGTTAGTTTAATTCCATTTGCTCTCTATGCACTAGCTGCAATCATTGGCGTAATTGATCCATTCTCTGGTTTTACGGCGGCAATTGGTTTTGCATTTGCGCAAAGCATTAGCGGAAATGTGACCAGTGTTCGCTCGGTAATGTCATTGGTAGCAGTCGGTATTGGCTGGGTAGCACCTGGCATTCTTTCTAGTCTTTACCAAGATATTTTAAATAAGGATAATTACTTTAACTTTGCAAAGAAGATCGTGCCAGATGTAGTTGCAAGCGTGATTGGCGGATTAATCTTCCTAGTTGCTCAACTACTTACTAATAGCTTTGTTGATCAGGTAGCACCAATAGCGGTCAGTACCTACTTAATACCGATGATTTTAAGTGTTGTGATATTTGTAAGAATTAATCTATATCGCTACTTAGTGAAGGATCTTCACCAAACTGGTGAGAATTATCAGGTTCGCATCTTGGTACTACCAAGAGTTCTCTCACCTCGCACTATTACATTTGCCGGTCTATATCTTGCTGGAACCGTTTATGTTTGGACACAATCTCTGCAGTTTGCAGTTGTTTCATCCATACTTCTATCAACCCCACTAGCACTCTTAATGGTTCGCTTTGATTCTCCAGTAATTAAGGCATTTAAAGATGCGCAGCGTTACATTTTGATAGAAATTGTAGTTATTGCCACCATCTCCTTTATCTCCTTCTTTTATATTCAATCTCTACCACTTGAGGTAACAGCCAAGGGCAAGTTACTGATTTTAAGCACCGCAATTATTTTGTTTATCCATGGCTTCTTTAGCTCAGTATTTGATTCATCATCTCGTGCTGATCAGGTTAAGGTCGAGGAGCAAGAGCGGGCTATGGTGATATGAAAAAACTAATCTTCTTTATGACCTTCTTGATATTTACTCGTATTGGTATGGGCCTTGGCATATCTGCTGCACCAATTGGTATTGGTAACTTTTTCTTAGGCGCACCATCCATTACTGAATCTAATTTAAATCAGGTCTTAGGTTTGTTGGTTGGAGCAGATGGTCAACCAGGACCAGCTGGTGTTTCAGGTGCTAATGGCATAAATGGAATTAATGGATTACCGGGAGTTTCAGGTGCTCAAGGTTTACCTGGAGCACAAGGAGTTAAAGGTGATCCCGGAGCACCAGGTGTTGCAGGTGCACCAGGAGTTGCAGGAGCTCCCGGAAAAGATGGTGGTATTGGCAGCGTTAGATTAGGTGGCGGTGATGTAAGTATTCTTGGTGGTACATGTGATGAAGCTGTAAATATATCTCTTACCCAAAAATTTAGTACAAGTGGATTTGAGATAGCAACAGTTAAGGTGAGCAGTATTTTGGGTGCTTGCAATGGCTTTAAAGCAAGTATTCATTTTACCAAAATAAGTGGTGGTGGATACAGCTGCACCCAAACAATTAGCTCCACCTCAGTTGAATTTATCATCGCATCTTTAATACCTGCTGATATAAATTGTCCAACTGCTGGAACACCACTTCTAATGAATGATCTTGGCGACAAAATCGGCTTTGATTTCACCGAACCGGCAAAAATATAATGACTAAGAAAAAGGTAACCAAAATGAACCCAACCATCACAAATATTCCAATTGCAGTATCAGATAACCCGGTAGTGATTGATCTGCCAGATGGTCAGAAGTTAGTACTTGGTAAGTTAAGTGCTGGCTCAGTAATTGAGGTTGCAACTTGGCGGGGAACTGGCAGACCAGATTCTCGGACCAACCGATTAATGCTTGGTATGTCAGATACAACGCCGATCTCTAATGAGAATACTCAACCAGTTGAGGTTAAAGAGGCTAAGAAACTTTCATTACCGTTTGGATCTATTACTATGCCTAATATTGGAGGCGCACTTGTGAAGGTTAAATCACTTAAAGAGATGGCTAGCTCATCTATTGCTTCAGTTAAGAAAGCAATTGAAAAAAGCCGTTCTCTAACCCCAGTTGAGACCACTGCAGATTTGGATATTAATGCCTGGATTGAAAATATCAGCCGTGAGGTTGAGGCAAAGGGTGCTCAAAGAAGAGCAAGTGCTCCTAAGAAGACATCTGCTGCAAAGAAAAGTATTAAAAAGAAAAGGTAATTGAAGCGTATCTACCTATTAAATGGTGGATACCCTCTACCCTTATCTAATGTTCTCATCTACTCGAAACCGGCTTATCTCACTTGGATTAATTCTTGTGATTTTCTTTGCCTTAGGCTTTCGCTTAGGACATCCACAAGATGGACTTAAGAACGCACTCGGCAGTGCAAAATCTGGGGTAGTGCTCTATAAAACTGGCGCAGATTTTAAGACTGGCGCTAAAGCAATGGTAAGAATTGATTCACCAAACCCATCTCCAATTATTGCCTTTATTGTCAGCACAGAGGGTGAGAGTGTGCAGATTCAATCTGGAACTGAGGTTGTAACAGTTAAGAAGGAGCAGGTATACGGCAAGTTAATTGCGGTAATTCCATTTATTGGTTCAATTCTTAGCGTGGTTGGGCTTTAACAGCTACTTTACTTTGGCTACAAAGGTAAGCCGTAGTGCTACCTGATCCTTGGTAAGAGATGATTCCCCACCTGCAGTAACAGATGCATTCTTAAATAAACCATTTGCATCCTGAGTAAGTGAGAAGCTATATATCAGTGCGCGATTTCGACCAGTTTGCACATCCTCAGTCTTTGGATCATAACCACCTAATATCTGAGCAAAAATAATCTCAGCATCATTATCTAAGCCCTCACGCTTTTTAAAAGCTTCAATATCTTGTTCAAGTCCTTTTGCATCAAACTTTTCATAGACTAGGGATAGGCCACGGTTAAAGTTAAAAGCCTTATCAACCTGTTTATAGGTGGCCTTTACTAGGGATTTACTAACAAAGTTATCAATTGGCACAAATGAGATAGTGGCCAGGAAGATAACCATTAATCCTAGAAGTAGATCTGCATACATCCAGCCCGCTAATAAAGTGGCATCCTCTTCATGTCCTGGATCAATCCGCTTTCTAACATTCATTTAGGGCAGATCTATTCGACTTCTAGATTTAATTGATTTGATCT
>Ga0209770_10001586_pt1 | contig 11723 bp, 8 predicted proteins | sample LauGreSu1BDMLBDD_2_FD_187572 | JGI IMG/M metagenome (GOLD analysis project Ga0209770, IMG submission 187572) | Freshwater lake microbial communities from Lake Michigan, USA - Su13.BD.MLB.DD (SPAdes) (version 2) | ecosystem: Environmental > Aquatic > Freshwater > Lake | place: Lake Michigan, USA...
ATTTCCTATAGTGGCAAGAACGCCGTGAATTCTCTTTCAGCAACTATCTATGAAAATGAGATTGTTGCGATTATGGGTCGCAACGGAGCCGGCAAAAGCTCACTTCTTAGAGCTATTGCTGGGGTCAGTGATAACGCAGCTGGTCAAGTAATCGTGAACGGTATTGATTCGCAGAAACTGCACAGTAAGCAAAGGCGAGAAAACATTGGCTATATTCCACAAGAGCCAAGTGATCTGCTCTATGGGCAAAGTGTTGCTGAAGAGTGCAAGCAAGCAGATTCAGATAATCAAATTGAAGCTGGGACAACTTTCACACTTCTTTCCCAACTTGTCCCTGGAATCTCTGCCCATACCCATCCCCGAGATCTCTCTGAGGGACAGCGCTTAGGTCTTGCTCTGAGTGTGGTTCTATCGGCTAATCCACGACTTCTTATTCTGGATGAGCCGACCCGAGGTTTGGATTATCAGGCCAAACGCGTATTGACGAAGATGCTTATCGATTTCGCTCGAGTTTTTAATCGCAGCGTCATTATCGCTACCCACGATGTTGAACTAGTGGCTGAATTAGCTACCCGAACAATCTTTGTTGCAGATGGTGACATCGTTGCAGATGGTCCAACCATTGATGTTCTCCTATCTTCTCCAGCTTTTGCACCTCAAGTATCAAAGATCATGGCGCCACAACCATGGTTAACGGTGGCCGATGTGGTTCGAGCCATTGAGGCAGATAAATAATGCGCACTAATGATGTTGTGAGATTTTCTCCCATTGGTACAGCAGTACTGGCGTTAGCCTCTTTGATTTCTGCTGCTGGATTTCTCTGGCCATTTTTCTACAACGGCCAATCCCTACCCCGCACTCAACTCTTCTTTTGGGCAGCTCTTAGCGTTGCATTCATTTTGGTGATCGTTCAGATTTCTAACTCAGCGTTAGATGCAAAATCAGTTGCCCTCCTGGGTGTTTTATCTGCGCTCATCGCAGCTCTTCGCCCATTGGGCGCTGGAGCTGTTGGAATTGAACCTATGTGGTTTATCTTGATTCTGAGCGCTCGTGTTTTTGGTCCTTCTTTTGGTTTCATTTTGGGACTCACATCCATGTTTGTTTCAGCTCTTCTTACCGGCGGTGTTGGGCCATGGCTGGGTTATCAAGTATTTGCTGCGGCCTGGATTGGAATGGCCGCTGGAATGCTGCCAGGAAAGAAAGTGCGGGGTTGGAAAGAGATAGGAATTCTAATTTTCTTTGGAATCATCGCCGCAGAGTTGTTTGGAATTTTGATGGATCTACAGTTTTGGCCTTGGGCACTAGGTGCTGACACACAATTGTCATACATCGCCAATGGCGCAATAAGTGAAAATCTCTCTCGCTTCATCACTTTTCACTTTGCCACTGCAATGGCCTGGGATATCCCACGCGCAGTCTTCACCACAATTCTTCTTGCACTCTCAGGTAGAGCGGTTTTATCGGCACTACGCCGCACAAAAACCCGCGCTGCTTTCTTGCAGCCGATTGAATTTATCGAACGTGTGAAGGCATAAAGGGAAGTTTTACTACTTCCACCATTGAATCTCTGCCACGAACATCGATGACTAACTGATCTCCAATTTTCACGGATGAATCAAGCAAAGCAATACCAATTCCGACTTTCAGAGATGGGGAAAAAGTCCCACTCGTTACTTCACCTAGGGCTGCGCCGTCCTTTGTTTTCACACTCATTCCACCACGTGGAATTCCACGGTCCAGAGATTTAATTGCAAAGCTTCGGCGCTTAGCACCTTGAGCCTTTTGTGATTTCAAAACATCTGAGCCAAGAAACCCACTCTTATCCCAACCAATGGCCCAAGTGGCACTTGCTTCCACCGGAGTGATCTCTAGTGAGAGTTCATGGCCGTGTAGTGGGTAACCCATTTCAGTGCGCAATGTGTCACGGGCTCCGAGGCCGCACACCAAACCGCCCACAGGTTCTATAGCTGCAACGATTGCATCCCAGACTTTGGAGGCATCTGCAGTCTTTGGTAGAAGTTCATAACCGAGTTCACCTGTGTAACCGGTTCGACAGAGAATTACTTCTGCTCCGCCGATGCTTACTTTTTCAAAGGCCATGTAATCAATTGCGGTATTCACACCCAGAGATTGCATAACCGCTGGTGCCAACGGTCCCTGCACGGCAATTACTGCAAATTCGGTATGTAGATTTGTGACAGTAATCCCTGCTGGGACATGGGCTTTCAAAGTTGCTACAACGTCGGTGGTATTTGATGCATTGGGAACTAAAAAGAAATCGTCTTCACTATTTCGATATGCAATCAGGTCATCAATAACCCCGCCCTTTTCATTACAAAGCAGTGTGTATTGGGCAAAACCATTTCCAATTCGAGTGAGGTCGTTGGTAAACATTGAATTGAGAAACTCCAGAGCGCCTTTTCCAACCACACTAGCTTTGCCTAAATGCGAAACATCGAAAATTCCTACTTTTTCACGGACCGCACCATGTTCAGCCAGCACTCCAGCCCCTGGATACTCGATGGGCATCAGCCAACCGCCAAAATCAGCCATCTTGGCATTTCGGGCTAGGTGCTTATCGTGCAAAGGTGAGTGCTTCATAGTGTGAAACCTACCAAGACATCTATTACGCTGGCACCTATGACAACACTCAAAATCTCAGATGGCCTCGTTAAAGATGATCTCCTTGTTGTGGGTCTGGTGAGCACCAACACAAAAGGTGGCATTGCCATTGAATCAGGCGATTTAGCCCTTGATTCAAAATCTCTTCTGGCCTCTCTACTTGAGATGGGTGCAACTGGAAAGGCAGATGAAGTAACAAAGATGCCTGGTGGTCCAGCACGGCTGATGGTCTTCACCGGTCTTGGCCCTAAATCATCTACTTACTCTCATGAAGTTTTGCGCAGAGCAGCAGGTAGTGCGTCTAGAGCGCTGGCAGGAAATTCTGGAGCAACTTTTGCCTTACCAACTCGCGATCTCGCAGGTGTGAATGCAGTTGCAGAAGGTGCCGCACTTGGTGCTTACGTCTTCAATGATTTCCGCGGATCTTCAAAAGATAGCCATAAGAGTGCACTGAAGTCAGCAACGATCTTCTCAAAGCTAGCAGGAAAAAGTGAAGCTAAAGAGATTACAAATCGTGCATCGATAATTGCTAAGTACACACATCTTGTGCGCGATCTAATCAACACACCTCCAAGTCATTTGACACCGGATTCATTTACTAAAAAAATGGCAGCAAGTTTTAAAGCAGCAGGTGGTCTAAAAGCTGGATTGAAAATAACAATTTGGGATGAGAAGCAACTTAAATCTCAAGGCTTTGGCGGCATCATTGGTGTGGGACAGGGATCTGCTAATCCCCCACGCCTGCTCCATATCTCTTACACACCTAAAGCTAAAAATGTTAAACGCTTTGCTTTTGTTGGCAAAGGAATCACCTTTGACACAGGTGGTCTCAATCTCAAGCCAGGCTTTGGCATGGAGGCTATGAAGTGCGATATGAGTGGTGCTGCTGCCGTATGTGCTGCAACGTTGGCTGTTGCAGAACTTGGTCTACCAGTAGCAATTGAATGTTGGGCACCACTTGCTGAAAATATGCCAAGTGATACTGCCACGCGTCCAAGTGATGTCATCACTATCTTTGGCGGGAAAACCGTTGAGGTACTTAACCCTGATGCTGAAGGTCGTTTAGTTCTTGCAGATGCAATGGTGAAAGCTCAATCTGGCAAAAATAAGTTAGATGGAATGATTGATGTAGCCACTTTAACTGGAGCCCAAGTTGTTGCGCTGGGTACTCGCACTGGTGCAGTCATGACAAACAACCAAAGCTTTAGTGATTCATTTATTGCTATCGCAAAAGAAACTGGTGAGCAGTTCTGGCCGATGCCTTTGCCTGTGGAGCTTCGAGCCTCACTGGATTCTCCAGTTGCAGATATCGCTAACCGCGGAGATGCCAACGGCGGCATGATGGTTGCTGGCCTATTTTTAAAAGAGTTTGTTAGTGATGATCTTCCTTGGTTACACCTTGATATTGCAGGTCCGGCCTTTAATGAGGGTAAGCCCCATGGATACACGCCAGTCGGTGGCACAGGTGTGAGCATGCGCTCACTCGTGAGATTGGTCGAACAGGCGTAGGTACGGCAGGATAGAGCCCTGAGCTCGAGGTAAAAGGGGTAGCGCAGTGTCGCAATTTGATTTAGTAATTCTGGGTGGCGGAAGCGGTGGCTATGCCTGCGCTTTGCGCAGTGCGCAGCTTGGCCTCTCAGTTGCTTTAATCGAAGCTGACAAAGTTGGTGGAACCTGTCTTCACAAGGGTTGTATCCCGACGAAAGCGCTTTTGCACTCAGCTGAAATCGCAGATGGTGCCCGCGAAGGTTCTAAGTTCGGCGTGAAGTCCACATTTAATGGCATCGATATGGATGGCGTTAATTCATACAAGGACGGTGTTATCTCCCGCCTTCACAAAGGTCTACAAGGTTTAGTGAAGTCACGAAACATCACTTACATCGAAGGCCATGGAAAGTTAGTTTCCAAGGACACAGTTGAAGTAAACGGACAGCGCTACACCGGCAAGAACATCATTCTTGCAACTGGCTCTTATGCGCGCACTTTGCCTGGCCTTGAAATTGATGGCAAGCAGATCATTACATCCGATCATGGAACGAAGATGGATTATGTTCCAAAATCTGTCATCGTTCTTGGCGGCGGAGTCATTGGTTGTGAGTTCGCATCTGTCTGGAAATCTTTTGGTTCAGAAGTAACAATTATTGAAGGTCTTCCTCACTTAATTGCACTAGAGGATGAGAGCTCAAGCAAGCAGTTAGAGCGCGCTTTCCGCAAGCGTGGAATCAACTTTGAACTAGGCGTTAAGTTCAAATCTGCTACCAAGAGCAAAAAGGGCGTAACAATTACTTTAGAAGATGGCAAAGAATTCACTGCCGATCTTTTGATGGTCTCTGTAGGTCGTGGACCAGTATCTGCAAACCTTGGCTATGAAGAGCAGGGAATCACGATGGATCGTGGTTATGTGATCGTTGATAATAAGTGTCGCACCAATGTGCCAGGTATCTGGGCTGTTGGAGATCTGATTCCAACGCTGCAATTAGCCCACGTTGGTTTTGCAGAAGGCATGTTGGTAGCTGAAGAGATTGCAGGGTTAAATCCCCGCCCAATTAACTACGATGGAATTCCACGTGTTACCTACTCAGATCCTGAAGTTGCATCCGTTGGTTTAACAACTGCAGAGGCTAAAAAGCGTGGCCATGATGTTGTTGAACTCAGTTATGACTTAGCTGGAAACGGTAAAGCACAGATTCTTGGTACTGCTGGTTCAATCAAACTTGTAGGTGAAAAAGATGGCCCAATTCTTGGAGTCCACATGGTCGGTGCTCGTGTCGGTGAACTTTTGGCTGAAGCAGAGTTAATCTTTAACTGGGAAGCACGTGCAACCGATGTTGCATCCCTGATCCATGCACACCCAACACTGTCTGAGGCAATGGGCGAAGCTCATATGGCTCTTGCAGGCAAACCGCTTCACGCACACGGATAACCAAGGAGAGAAAATAATGACATTTTCCGTAACGATGCCGGCACTTGGAGAAAGTGTTAGCGAAGGAACAGTTACACGTTGGTTAAAGTCCGAAGGCGACCATGTCAATGTTGATGAACCACTTCTTGAAGTATCAACTGACAAAGTAGATACCGAGATTCCATCCCCTGTTGCTGGGACTCTTACAAAAATTGTTGTTCAAGTTGATCAGACAGTTCCAGTTGGCGCAGAGTTAGCAATCATCGCTGATGGTGCTGCTGCACCTGCTCCATCTGCACCAGTGGCTGCTGCTCCTGCAGCACCTGTAACTCCACCGCCAGCAGCCCCAGTTGCTGCTGCACCAGTTGCACCTGTAGCTGCAGCACCTGTTGGATCAGGAGCCGGCACAGTAATCACAATGCCTGCATTGGGTGAGAGCGTGAGTGAAGGAACTGTTACTCGTTGGCTAAAAAACATTGGTGACTCTGTTGCCGTAGATGAAGCATTACTAGAGGTTTCAACAGACAAAGTTGATACTGAGATTCCTTCACCAGTTGCAGGAACGTTATTGGCTATTGATGTTGCCGTTGATACAACTGTTCCAGTTGGAGCACGTCTTGGATTAATTGGGACTAGCGGAGCAGCGCCAGTTGCTGCACCTGTTGCCCCAAAACCTGCGCCAGTCGTTGCAGCACCTGTGGTTGCAGCACCTGTTGTCTCTGCTCCAGTTGCAGCAGCACCTGTTACGCAACCTATTGATGCATATGTGACTCCCCTAGTTCGAAAGCTTGCCAATGAACTTGGTGTAAATCTTGCAAACGTTAAGGGAACTGGAATTGGCGGACGCATTCGCCGTGAAGATGTTGAAGCGCTTTCAAAGCCAGCAGCTCCTACATATTCAGCACCTGCACCAACTTCTTCAGCTCCTTCTGCTGCTAAGCCAGCTGCAGTTGCAGTCTCTCCACTTCGTGGAACAACAGTGACAATGTCTCGACTTCGCAAAGTTATTGCAGCCAGAATGGTTGAATCACTTCAGGTCAGTGCTCAACTGACAACTGTTGTGGAAGTTGATGTAACTAAGATTTCTCGTCTGCGCGATAAGGCAAAGGCATCATTTGAAGCCCGCGAAGGCGTCAAACTTTCATTCCTTCCATTCTTTGCAGTTGCAGTGTGTGAAGCTCTTAAGCAACACCCAGTTCTTAACTCATCCGTTGAGGGTGATCAAATTACTTATCACGGCGCAGAACACCTAGGAATAGCTGTTGATACAGAGCGCGGACTCCTAGTTCCTGTTATTGCAAACGCTGGTGATTTGAATATGGGTGGCATCGCACGCAAGATTTCAGATCTTGCAGCTCGCACACGCGATAACAAGGTAACTCCAGATGAATTGGGAGGTGGAACTTTCACACTGACAAATACTGGTAGCCGCGGAGCACTCTTTGACACACCAATCATTAATCAACCACAGGTAGCAATCCTTGGATTAGGCGCAGTTGTTAAGCGCCCCATGGTTGTGCGCGGTGAAGATGGCGGAGAGACTATTGCTATCCGCTCAATGGTTTACCTAGGTCTTTCATATGATCACCGTGTAGTCGATGGCGCAGATGCAGCCCGATTCCTTGTTACGTTGAAAGAGCGTCTAGAAGGCGGCGCTTTCGAATCAGATTTGGGACTCTAAGTAGTAATGCGCGTCCCTCAAAGAATCGCAATTAGCGGTTCCTCCGGCCTTATTGGTACTGCCCTCGTTGGTCACTTAAAATCTGAAGGCCACACAGTTCAACGTTTAGTTCGTCGTGCACCTGTTGCAGCCGATGAAGTGCAGTGGGATCCACAAACAGGTTTTGTTGATTTAAGCGCACTGACTGGTGTGGATGCAATCATTCACTTAGCTGGTGTGGGAGTTGGCGATAAGCGCTGGACGAAGAGATACAAGTCTGAAATTCTCAATTCTCGTCTACTTGGAACTACAACCATTGCTAAAGCTGTTGCAGAACTTAAGCCTCAAGTCTTTATCTCAGCAAGTGCAATTGGTTGGTATGGAGAGAGTGGAAACCGCGCAGTAGTTGAAACAGATCGCGTGGGAGATGATTTTCTTGCTGCCGTATGCCGTGAATGGGAAAGTGCAGCTGATTTAGCCGGAGATGTTCGCACTGTAAAGATTCGCACAGGACTAGTGCTGGATCCAACTGGCGGCGCACTTGGAAAGATGCTGCCACTATTTCGTCTAGGTTTTGGTGGAAAGCTTGGTTCAGGCAAGCAGTGGTGGTCTTGGATTACCTTGCATGATCAAATCCGCGCAATCGTTTTTGCATTAGAAAATCCAATTTCAGGTCCTGTGAACGTGACCTCGCCTAATCCAGTTACTAATCAAGAATTCACATCAGCTCTAGCGCGTGCACTTCACCGTCCCGCACTCTTTCCCGCTCCAGCAATTGCGCTCAAGATCGCACTCGGTGGTTTTTCCTCTGAAGTGCTGGGTTCTAAGAAAGTAATCCCCCACGTTTTACAAGAAGCAGGATTTACTTGGGACTATCCCCACATTACTGAAGCGCTCAACCAACTAGTTCAGGATTAATTGTGCAGCCAGGCTGCCGCTAAATAGGGCGCCTTGCTGAGATGGAACTGTTCGGTGATCTCCTGCAACATAGAGATGATCTGAAATCTTGGTTGGTTGTGTGAGTGCTTTACCAACTCCATGAAGTGGCAACGCTGAAGGAATTTCATACTTTGCTATCAACTGCCAATCACGGGTTTCAACGCCCCATATGGTTGAAAGATGACGGCGCACTTCTGAATCAGTTGTTCCAAGGTCAGTTGTACTTGAAATCAGATTCATGCCGTTAGGGGCATAAGCCTTTGAAATATCTGAAATAACAAGGGAGTTAAAGACCGGTCCACGCTTTTGCCCGTCGATAAGCAAACGTCCCGTCCCCGATGGATTGTGATCAGTTGCGTGATACCACGTTACACACCCCTGCATTCGGCACACTTCACCTAGCTCCAACAACTGCGTGGCAGTGGTTGCATCCGTTGCTATCAAAATATCTTTCGCAGCAAATTCTCCAGCAGATGTTTGGACGGTGTTACCCACAATGCGTTCTGCCCGCACATTGAGTTGCAAATCCGTAACACGAGATGCAAGTGCTTGTGATAGTTGGCCAACACCAAACTTAGGAATACCGGGTGATCCAGTAACAAATGAGCGAATGACTATTTGCCCATAGTGCGCGTCAACTTTGTCTGGATCTGCTAAAAACACGCCTTGCAAGAATGGACGTAGCACTCGCTCATATGTTGTTCCACAACCAGCATTTCTTAGCGCTTTGCCTAGTGATTGTTCACCCTTTAACTTAGAGAAAATAAAGCGGGCAAAACTCACTTTCTCATTTAAGGAACCGGTTCCACGATGCAGCGCTGAAAATGGTGCCTTGCGTGGATCACCCAATGCAATTCGCTCTGTTCCTAAACTGACTTCAATTACTCGAGGTGCAGGAATGAAATCAATCTCATCAATCACATCGAGTTCCATCAGTGCTGGATACTTAGAATTAATGAGTTGGAAACCACGATCACAGATGTATCCATCTATATGATCACTTGCTACACGTCCACCTGGGCGATCACTTGCGTCAATAACTGTTACAGAACGCCCCGCGGCTTGGAGTTGGATGGCGGCGTTGAGCCCAGCTAGACCAGCACCAACAATGAGGACGTCACTACTTTTAGACATGAAGTGCGTTGTTTCGTGCCTGGTCAATAATTTGAGCAACTAATAGCGCATCATCATTTGAAATTGGCCATGGGTTGGTGCCGGCTATAGCACCTGCAACCAAAGTGTAGAAGGTGGCGTAGTTGCCATCTTCACCCACAATTTCTTCCACCTTATCGCCGCAATGGATAAAAGTCTTTGATTTCGTAGAGACATCCCATTTACCACCCACGGGGACTTTGCCGGCTTTGAGTAAGGCTTCTTGAGGATCTAAATCATTAATTACCAATGCACCTTTGCTACCCAAGATGCGGATGCGAGGACCTGGTGCACCCACTACAACACTTGCAGAAAGTATTGAAAGAACACCTGAATCGTGCTTTAGGACTAACACGGCGTCATCATCAGCGCCGCCACGAATGGTGCGAACTGTTGAAGTAACTAACTCGGCTTTACCGAACCAATCAATGGCCGTTGAAATCAGATGTGGTTGTAAATCTAGTAACTGTCCCCCACCATCGGCAGCGCTCATATTCTCACGCCAAGAACTCTTATTGAGCTCTGGACGAAAGCGCTCAAAGCGTGAATCCATTCGATGAATAGTTCCAAGTACGCCTGAGGCCAGGACTCTTTTAATTGTTAGCGCATCACTGTCCCAGCGGCGATTAAAGAAAGTTGATACTGGAACGCCTGCACGCTCTCCTGCAGAGATAATCTCTGCAGTCTCAGCAAATGTGCGCCCCATGGGCTTATCGACCACAACTGGTATTCCAGCATTAATTGCGGCAAATGCATGCTGGGCGTGGACAAGATTTGCAGAGGCAACAACGACTAGATCAAGTTTGTGAGCAACTAACTCTTCAATAGTTGCAACAACATTGACATTTGGAAAGTCTGCAACTGCATGTCCTGCTCGTTCGGCATTGCTAGTTTGAATCGCAACAACGTCATATCCACACCCTTTAAGTAAAGGTGCGTGGAAAAAACGCCCTGCTAATCCATATCCAGCAATGCCTACGCGCATTAGCTCTTTATATCTTCATGCTGAAGTTTTGAGGGCCACCAGATCTTTGGACCGATCTCATGAACCATTGCTGGCACCAAGATTGATCGAACAATGATGGTGTCTAGGAGAACTCCAAATGCCACAGCAAAGCCAAGCTGAGCTAGCGGCACCAATGGCAACAGACCAAGAACGGCAAAGGTTGCTGCTAGAACCACTCCGGCAGATGTAATAACTGAACCAGTTACTGTCACACCCTTAATGATTCCTGCACGTGTACCAATCTTGGCACTTTCTTCGCGCACTCTAGTCATAAGGAAGATGTTGTAATCAATTCCAAGTGCCACCAAGAAGATGAAGGCAAAGAGTGGGAATGAATTATCACCTCCGGCAAAGCCGAAGACATTATTAAAGACAAGCGCGCATACTCCCAGAGTTGCGAAGTAGGAAAGAAGTACGGTTCCAAGAAGAACTATTGCGCTCAAAATACTGCGCAGCAGCAACCCAAGGATGATTGTGATCACGAGCAAAATGATTGGGATAATCGTCTTGTTATCTCTGTCATTGGCTTTTCGAACGTCGTAATAGACCGCACTTGTGCCACCGACTAATGAGGTCTCATCAGCAACTTGTGCCAGTTCGCGAATCTTAGGAATGTCATTTGATGCTTCCACGCTATCTGGAGCCTTATCCAGTGTCACATTCAAAATGGCTCTGTTATTTACAACCTTCATGACCTTAGTCATTGGATCAACAAAAGGAAGGATTCCTGTTACGCCAGGTGCATTCTTAACGGCTGCTGTTACCGCATCAATTTTATCGACGGCCACAACAATCTGAGTTGGATCACCCTCTCCCCCTGGGAAGTGGGTAACGAGAAGCTTTTGTCCAACAACGGATTCAGGATTGCCAGTAAATGTGTCCACTGTTCCGATTCCATCAGCTTTAAGTGTTGTTGATGCAAAAGCAAAAAGCAGTAGGACTGAACCTGTAACAACCCACGCTTTACGAGGATTGCGTCCAATTCCATTGGCAAGCTTTGACCATCCACCAGTCATCACATGATCATCACCATCAAAGAGAGGTCGTCTTGGCCAGAATATCCAGCGGCCAAAGAGCAGAAGAAGTGCCGGTAGTAAGGTCAAAATTGTGAGCATTGCGCAAACAATTCCGATTGCTCCAACTGGACCAAGACCTGCAGTGTTTGTTAACTGGCTAAAAAGCAAAACAAGTAAAGAGATGGAAACTGTTGAACCTGAAGCAAGAATTGGCTCCCAGACGCCTTTGTAAGCACTCTTCATCGCATCGAATCGGCTTTCATGCAGATGTAGCTCTTCGCGATATCGGGCAATAAGCAGAAGTGCGTAGTCGGTGGCAGCACCGATAACCAATACCGAGAGAATTCCTTGGGATTGTCCGTCAACATCGATGATGTCATTCTTTGCAAGTAAATAAACAATTCCACCAGCTGTAGATAATGCAAA
>Ga0209770_10001587_pt1 | contig 11716 bp, 9 predicted proteins | sample LauGreSu1BDMLBDD_2_FD_187572 | JGI IMG/M metagenome (GOLD analysis project Ga0209770, IMG submission 187572) | Freshwater lake microbial communities from Lake Michigan, USA - Su13.BD.MLB.DD (SPAdes) (version 2) | ecosystem: Environmental > Aquatic > Freshwater > Lake | place: Lake Michigan, USA...
ACCGGTGGCGGCCTCGTGCCGCACGACGCGGACTGGACCTACAGCGTCGTGGTTCCTCCGGACCATGCCCGATACCGGATCTCCGCCGAGACCAGCTACCGGCTCCAGCATGAATGGCTCCAGAGGGCCTTCGCCGCGCTGGGTGTCCGGACGGACCTCGCCCCGTGCTGTGATGCCCGGGGACCGGGGCAGTGTTTCATCGGGGCGGAGAAACACGACCTGTTGCATCGCGGCTTCAAGATCGCCGGTGCGGCTCAACGTCGGAATCGGCTCGGACTGCTGATCCAGGGCAGTGTGCAGCCGAAGGGCTTGGAGGTGTCCCGGGCGGATTGGGAATCCGGACTCCGCGAGGTCTGCCCGGATGTCGACTGGAGTCCCCTCGTCATGACGCCGTCCCTCGAGGAACGGATCCGTTTGTTGGCGTCAGAAAAATACGGCGCCGAATCCTACAATCGTCGCCGTTGAAGGGCCGACGTCTTGCGTCCGACGGGGGTGCTCAGGGTGCCCGGAGGGGCAGGACCCAGGCGGCCGCCTCGCGATCGTTCCGGACCAACAGGCGATCCCCGGCGAGGGCGATGGGGTTCCAGGTCTTGGCGTCGAAAACCGGCAACGATCCCAGCTCGTTCGGGCCTGTTCGTGTCGGCTGGAGCAGGACCAGTTTCCCGGATTCCGACATCAGGAGATAGGTATCCCCCACCCACAGTCCCTGGCCATGGCCGTACCGGCCCTCCTTCCAAAGCTGGGAGCCCTCCTTCAGGTCGAGTCCCACCAGGATGCCATCATCGAGTCCATACACCACATCGCCGCGTCGGACCGGATTGGAGAACTTCGCCTTGAGCCGCTTGGTCTTCCAGATGCTGACCGGGGGCTGGCCCGGTCCGGGGATCTCCAGGAGTTCTGCCCCGACGTTGTAGCCCGCGGTGATGAGGACACGGTTGGACGAGACGAGGATCGGGTTGGCCACGAGAGGCATGCCCTCGCCGAACGGATGGTCCCAGAGCACATGTCCATCGGCCGGGTCCTGCGCAGTGAGCGAGCGCCCTCCGAAGATCAGGAACAGGGATTGGCCGGCGAGGTCGACCCGGAAGGGTGAGGCGTAATTGATTCCTGAATCCCCGCCGGACCAGGCCACTTCGCCGGAGTCGGCCCGGTAGGCGATGAGGCCCTTGCCGCCACCGCCGGCCTGGACGACCACCAGTCGTCCATCGCTCCACGGCGATCCCGAGTAGCCCCACTCCGGCACCTTTCGTCCCGCGTCGTTCGTGAGGTTCCGGCTCCAGACTTTTTGTCCGGTCTCGAGTTCGAGGCAGTTGAGGATGCCGGTTCCGCCCAGGGTGTAGACGCGATTGGAGACGACGGTCGGGGTGGCCCTTGGTCCTTCGCCGGCGATGGTGGTGTTGTAGCGCGCGGTGTTGGTATGGGCCCACAGAGGTCGCCCCGTCTCCAGATCATAGGCCGTCACGAGTTCGTCGGCTCCCTGTTGCTCCTGGGTCAGCGCGCGATTGCCGACGATCGCGAACCCGGACCATGCGGATCCGACGGGGCGACGCCAGAGGAGGCGTGGTGTTTGGGCAGACCAATTGGTGGCGAGCAGGGGCTCCGCGAGCTGCCCGTCCCGAGCGGCGCCGAGGAACTGTGGGAAATCCGATCGAACCGCCCGGGTGGTGCCTGGAACATTGGGTTGCGGGGTGGGTACGGGGGCCAGGCTGGGGGAGGACCATCGGAATGCGATGATGGGCACGAAATCCCCGGAAACGCCCTGGATCCTGAACAGGGCCACGATGAAGCCTGCACAGAGCGTCATCCAACCCAGACCCTTCCATCGGGTCTTCCATCGCAACCCGGATCCCAGCATCCACCAGATCAGAAGTGCCGGAAGGGTGATGCTCACGGTTCCGAGCGTGAACAGGTTCCGATACTGGAACGGCATCGCGTCCTGCATTTGGGCGACCACGATCACCGTGAGGGCGATTCCCAGGATGATCCACGCCGGCCAGATTCGGAGGGACGGGGGCCGATCCGGGCTGCGGGAGGGCTCGATGGGGTGATCCATGGCGTCGAGGCTAGCCCAGTCGGGATCTTTGGCGAGGATGGGGAGCCGGGAAGGTGGCGGTCTGGTGACTGGATTGACGTTTGAGCTTGTGGGCGTCGGGGCTAGGCTCGCCGGACATGAGCGTGGATGTCTCCCCGGTGGGAATGCGGGCCTTGAAGGTCCGCCAGTCGATCCCCGAGGGAGGCCTCTTCGACGGGGCGACGTGGCGGATCTCACCCGACCCGTTCCCGCTCGAGCCCGGTTTTGTCGATGCACTCGAATCCTTCGGCCGGGTCCTCCTCCAGTTCTATCGGGCGGTCAACCTGCTCTATCGACGGAGCATCGCGGGCAAGTCCCCCGCCTGGGTGGCCCAGGTCCTGGACCAGGGCAAACCCCCTGAGCTGATTGCAATCCAGCGAGACAACGCCTTCAAGAACCAGATCCCCAAGGTGATTCGTCCCGACGTCCTGCTGACGGAGGACGGTTGGGCGATCTCCGAGCTCGACTCGGTTCCCGGGGGCATTGGCCTGACCCAGTGGCTCAATGAGACGTACACCTCGTTGGAACCCGGAGGGACCGGTGTGCTTGGAGGACCTCACGGCATGCGGGATGGGTTCTCATCGATCTTCGGTGACGCCCGCCGGGTGCATGTCGTGGTCTCCGATGAGGCTGCCTCGTACCGGCCTGAGATGGAGTGGCTGGCCTCGAGGATCCAGGACCGTTCCGTGGAGGTGCACGGTGGGGACTTCGCGGATCCGTCTCCTGGGGATGCTGTCTACCGCTTCTTCGAATTGTTCGACCTGCCGCAGGTCCCGGGCTCGTCCCGGCTGATCGAAAGGGCTCGATCCGGGGAGGTGCGCATGACCCCTCCGCCGAAGCCGATCTTCGAGGAGAAGCTGCTGTTCGCCCTGCTCTGGAACCGCAACCTCCGCGACTTCTGGCGGCAGGAACTGGGCGAAGGATTCCTCAACCGGTTGCTGCCCGTGGTTCCGAGGACGTGGCTGATGGATCCGTCACCCCTGCCGCCGAACGCGGCGTATCCGGGGTTGGAATTGACCGACTGGCGCCAGTTGAAGGGTCTCAGCCAGCGGGAACGGGAGCTGATCCTGAAGATCTCCGGGTTCAGTGCGGAGGCTTGGGGCGCCCGTGGGGTTCATCTGGGAAGCGATCTCAGCACGGCCGACTGGAGCGTCGCGGTGGAAAGGGCGCTGACGGCATGGGCGACTTCCCCCCACGTGTTGCAGCGGTTCCATCGTCCCCGACTGGTGGAGTCAACCTGGTGGGATTTCACCTCTGGAACCCTCCATCACATGACCGGACGGGCACGGTTGTGTCCCTACTTCTTCGTCCACGGCGATGGGGATGCTGCGAGGCCGCGTCTGGGAGGTGTGCTGGCCACCGTGGTCCCGGCCGACAAGAAGATCGTCCATGGCATGCGGGACGGGATCTTGGCCCCATGCGCCCGGAGGGAGGCTTCCGCGGACTCCCGATTGAAAGGGGCTCCATGAGCCCGGTGGAGTACGGCTTGTTGGCCCTGAGTTCGCTGCTGGTGATCATCGATCCGTTGGCGACCGTCCCGGCCTTCCTGGCGATGACATCCCAGGACTCCCTCGAGAACCGCATCCGGATGGCACGGCTTGCGTGTCAGGTGGCTGCCGTGCTGCTGCTGGTGTTCGCCATTACGGGACAATGGGTATTCCGGTTTCTGGGCATCACGATGCCCGCTCTCCAGATGGCCGGTAGTGTCATCCTTCTTCTGATCGCCCTCGACATGGTCCGTGCCGAACGATCGAAGACCCAGGAGACGCGCGAGGAGGTCCAGGCCGGCATGGCCAAGGACGACATCGCCATCACGCCGCTGGCGGTTCCGATGCTGGCGGGACCCGGGGCGATCTCCACGGTGATCCTTCTGCAGGGTGAGGCGGATTCCTGGCTCAAGCATGGACTGCTCTATGCGAGTGTCGTCGTGGCCTGCGCCTTGAGCTACCTCGTCTTCGCCATCTCGGCCCGGGGGGCCCGATGGCTCAGCCCGATCTTCCTCCGGGTGACGACCCGCGTGATGGGCATGATCCTAGCCGCGATCGCGATGCAGTTCCTGCTCAATGCGCTGAAGGAACTCAATCTGGTGAAGTTTGGCTGACGCTCTGGTGAAGCGCATCAGAGGTAGGGACCCAGTCCCATGGGTTCCCATCTAAACTGCGAGGGTTCAGCGAATGTGGCGGGCATTCGGGATCCTCAGACGCGAAGGTGGACCCGATTGCGTTGCGGGTTGGCACGGCGCGCAGCGGCGGGATCAAGCTGGGGACGGGAGGGATCCCATCCCTACCGGGGGGTGAGGGGGATTCGGGTCCCCTCTTTTTGGGGCTCCGGAACCTCGAGGAACATCTCCGCGGCGGCGTCGGCAAACCGGAGTCCCTGACGCGTCAGACGGAATGCGGTCGGGGTCTCCTCGGCCCAGCCCCTTCGGATCAGTTCGTTCATCTCGGCGCGCCATGTGGCGGCGAGGTCGATGCCGGTTCGTTCATGGAATTCGACCAGAGGCCAGCCGGCATTCATGCGGAGTCCGAACGCCGCCAGTTCTCCGGCGCGGGCGAGGGGGGGCAGCGCCTCGGCGAATTCCTTCGCCCGACGTCCCTTCTCGAGCTGCTCGCAATAGAGGTTCGTATTGGCCCAGTTCCTCGACCGAAGGCCCCGGACATATTCGCTCGCGCTGGGACCCAGGCCGTAGCTGTCCCGTCCGCGCCAGTAGGTGACATTGTGCTGGCAGGCGAATTTCGGGATCTCCGAGAGGGTCAATCCAGGCTTCCGGGCCTCTCCCGTCCTCGAGTCGCGTGCGAAATTGGCGATCTCGTACTGCCGGAATCCCGCCTCGGCCAACCGGTCCACCAGACGGTCATACATGTCACACGCGAGGTCCTCATCGACATCGAACTGGCCGGCCTTGAGCTGTTCGTACAGCGGGGTGTCGTCCTCGTAGATGACTTCATAGCAGCTGAGGTGTTCGGTCCCGAGGCGCAGCGCCTCGTCGATGGTCCGATCCCACAGCTCCAGGGATTGTCCCGGGATGGCGAACATCAGGTCGATGTTCACGTTGTCGAACCCCACCGCCCGGAGGATCTCGTAGCTCCGGTGGACCTGGTCGCGCGTATGGATGCGGCCGAGACGTTCGAGGAGGGACTCGTCGAACGACTGGACCCCCATGGAGATGCGATTGACCCCGGCATCGCGGAGCAGGCGGGCCTTGTCCTCGGAGACGGTCGCGGGATTGCACTCCACGGTCCATTCGGCGGCCTTGTTGAGACCCAGTCGATGGAAGGCCTCGAGGACGGTCTCCCACTGGCGGAGGTTGAGCATCGAGGGCGTTCCTCCACCGAAGAACACCGTGTCAGGTCGGCAGTCCGGGGCGATCAGGTCGAGTTCCCGGACGAGGGCATGGACGTAGCGGTTGATCTGGTCGCCCGGCGCTGGGGCGGAGTAGAAGGCGCAGTACTCGCACTTGTGCGCGCAGAAGGGCACATGGATGTAGAGGCTGCGGACCGGTTCCATCGGCATGGAGGGTCATCGTGGGAGAGCCCCACGGGGACGCCAAGATGCAATCGGGACGATCGAGGGGTTGGCGTGTCTCAACCGGTTTGTTGCAGCCGCGCGGAAACCGCGTCGGCGGCCAACCCGTCGATCCGGATCCTCTTGTGGGTCGAGGTCCGCCCGCGGACGAGGGTGACCTGTCTCGGAGGGATGCCGAGGGTCTCGGCCAGGAATTTTAGGACCGCCTCGTTGGCGGCGGAATCGACAGGCGGTGCGGTGACGCGGACCTTGAGCTCGGATCCGATCAGGCCGGCGAGTTCGTTCCGCTTGGCCCGGGGTTGCACCTTGATCGAGAGGAGCACGGCGTCGTCCTGGACCGACAGGAACCCGGGAAGGCTCATGGCCCGACCTGGAAGTAGGCCGCCACGAGGGCCCGTTCCACCCCGGCTGCCACCAGGAACACGACCGCTGCGGCGAGGAGGGGGGACAGGTCGAGCTTGCCGATCTGAAGCGGCAGTCGGCGGAACGGCAGCAGCGGGATCCCTCCGATCTGGTGCACGAAGTCCCAGAAGGGGTTGTTGCCCAGGTAGACGTAGGTGTTGATGAGCCGGAGCAGCAGGAGGCCTCCGAGCAGCCAGCGGATCGACACCCAGACACCGAGTCCCACGAGGATGGACTGCTCGAGCAGCGCTGCTGTCGAGGCCGGGGCCGGCGCGATGGCCATCATCCGGAGGGGCCAGCGCAGGGTGAGCCAGAGGAGCCCGGCGGCGAGCCCGGGCAGCAGCAGGGACAGGGGCAGGGGCCATCGGACCAGCGGCCCGATCAGTTCCTCGAAGAAACGGTTCCAGTTCGCTGGATCCCGGCACGCCTTCGACAGCGCGGACAGCAGGAGGACCCAGCACAGGAAGTGGATCAGGGTCCAGAGGAAGCTGACCCACGAGAACAGCAGCAGGCGCAGGAAGGAGTCCGGGCGGAACGGGATGCTGGCCGGGATCGCATTCCAGGAGGGGATCTCCCCGAGGACGTCACTCAAGATGCGGTACAGGAATGGGCGGAGGAACAGCAGGACCACGAGCAGGGCCACGGGTTTCCAGCTGCGGGTGGGCCTGGACTCGGCGGGCTTCAGGTTGCCCAGCAGTGTCCCAGCCCGATGGGCCGGTGCCCGCGTCCCGATCCCCAGGACGGACAAGCCGAGCACGAGCACGACAAGGTCGAGGAGGAGATTGATGAACGCCATGGGCCCGGATCGTCGTAGGACGGTTTCGGGGGAGGGTGCCCGGGCTGGTCCGGTTGGAAAAAGGGTTTTCCTGAACCGGATGGGATTCTTTCGGGGGGTAACACCCCGAATCACCAGATTCGCCCCGGCTGGCCACCACCTTCCTTGAGGGAAAGGTTGATGGCATGGGGTGCCGTGGATCCCGGCTCTGAGGGCCGGCCACGACGCCTCACTTCATCATCTTGAGCAGCGTGTCCGCCATGTCGCTGGGGGTCGCGGCGACGCCGATGCCCGCGGCCTTGAAGGCGGCGATCTTGGCCTCAGCCGTCCCCTTGCCGCCGCTGACGATGGCTCCCGCGTGCCCCATTCGGCGTCCCGGAGGCGCGGTGGCCCCGGCGATGAACCCGGCGACCGGCTTCGTCCCGTGGCGCGCGATCCATTCCGCAGCTTCCTCTTCGGCCGAACCGCCGATCTCACCGATCATGATGATCCCGTGCGTATCGGGATCGGCCATGAACATCTGGATGACGTCGAGGTGGGAGGTGCCGTTGACCGGATCGCCGCCGATGCCGACGCAGGTGCTCTGGCCGACACCGCGGCTGGTGAGCTGATAGACGGCCTCGTAGGTCAGGGTGCCCGAGCGGCTGACGACGCCGATATGTCCCTTCTTGTGGATGTAGCCCGGGGCGATGCCGATGCGGCATCCGCCCTTGCTGTCGGGTCCGCTTCCCGGGGTGACGAGTCCGGGGCAGTTGGGGCCGATCAACCGGGTCTTGCTGCCAGCCATGCCACGCTTCACCGAGATCATGTCCCGGACCGGGATGCCCTCGGTGATGGCGACGACGAGATCGAGGCCGGCATCGACGCCCTCGAGGATCGCGTCGGCTGCGAACGGTGGCGGTACGAATACCGCGCTCGCGGTGGCGCCGGTCTGCTTCACCGCCTCGGCGACGGTGTCGAAGATGGGGACGCTGACGCCCTGGTGCTGGAAGGTCTGTCCGCCCTTGCCGGGTGTGACGCCGGCGACGACCTGGGTGCCGTACTCGATGGACAGCTGGGCGTGGCGGGCACCGAAGGAGCCGGTGATGCCCTGGACGAGTACCTTGGTTTGCGGTGTGACGAGGATGGCCATGGTTCTGGGAGGGGAAGGGGGTTCAGTTGCGGACGGCCTTGACGACCTTCTGTGCGGCGTCGGCCATGGAATCGCCGGTGATCAGCGTGAGCCCGGAAGAGGCGAGGGTCTGTTTGCCGGCCGCGACGTTGTTGCCCTCGAGGCGGATGACGAGCGGGAGCTTCAGTCCGGTCTCCTTGACGGCCTCGACGATGCCGGTGGCGATCACGTTGCAGTCCATGATGCCTCCGAAGATGTTGACGAGGATGCCCTTCACCGAGGGGTCGGTGAGGATGATCTTGAACGCAGCGCTGACCTGTTCCTTCGAGGCGCCGCCGCCGACGTCCAGGAAGTTCGCGGGGCTGCCTCCGAAGTGCTGGATGATGTCCATGGTGGACATCGCGAGTCCTGCCCCGTTGACGAGGCAGGCGATGTTCCCGTCCAGCTTGATGTAGTTGAGGCTGAACTTGGAGGCCTCGACCTCGAGCGGCGACTCCTCGGCGAGGTCGCGCATGGCCTGGATGTCCTTGTGCCGGTAGAGGGCGTTGTCATCGAGGCCGATCTTGGCGTCGACGCACACGATCGCCTCCTTGCCCTCGGGGGTCTCGACGATGGCCAGGGGATTGATCTCGACCATCGAGGCATCGCACTCCCACCAGGTCTTGTAGACGCCGGCGATGAGCTTGCAGGCCTGGTTGAAGAGGTCGCCCTTGAGTCCCAGCGCCTGGGCGATCTTGCGGGTCTGGTAGGGCTGGAGTCCGACGGCGGGGTCGACCCATTCCTTGATGATCTTCTCGGGGGTCTTCTCGGCGACCTCCTCGATCTCAACACCACCCTCGGTGCTGGCCATGATCAGAGGTCGGGAATTGGCGCGGTCGAGGAGGACGGCTAGGTAGAACTCCCGTTTGATCGTCTCGGCCCCGGCCACCAGGATCGTGCTGACGACCCGGCCGTCGGGACCGGTCTGCTTCGTGACGAGGGTCTTCCCAAGCATGTTCTCCGCGAGGGAGACGGCGTCAGCGACCGACTTGGCGAGCTTCACGCCACCCTGGAACCCGTGCTTGAAGGTCCCCTTGCCTCGGCCACCGGCATGGATCTGCGACTTGATGACCAGCAGCTTCTGTCCCGAGCCGAAGAGCTTCTCGGCGATGGCGCGGGCCTGGTCGACGGAGGTGCAGGGTTCGCCGGGGGGGACGGCGACACCGTACTGTTTGAGGAGCTGCTTGGCTTGGTACTCGTGGATGTTCATGCGGAGACGATGAAAGGAGGGAAGTTTGTCCGGGGCGCGGCGGAGGTGTTGCAGGGGCCTGGTCCGGAGAGATCCGGACCGCCCAGCGCGGATGGGTGTGTCGGATCGGTCAGCGCTGTTCGAGCGGCGTGACCTTCAGGCCGACTGGGCCGGTGTAGACCGACTGCGGCCGGATGAGGCGGTTGTCGGCGAGTTGTTCGAGGACGTGGGCGGTCCAGCCGCTGGTGCGGGCGATCGCGAAGATCGGGGTGAACAGGTCGGTCGGGATGCCGAGGCTGTAGTAGACCGTGGCGCTGTAGAAATCGACGTTCGCGTGGAGGTTCTTCTTCTCCAGCATCAGCGCGGCGATCCGCTCCGACATCTGGATCCACTTCGGCTCGCCCAGCTTCGCAGAGAGGATCTGGGCCATGCGCTTGAGGTGTGGGGCGCGCGGGTCGAGCACCTTGTAGACCCGGTGGCCGATGCCCATGATCTTGCGCTTCTGCTTCATGCACTCCTCGACATAGGAGTCCACCTTGTCGAGCGAGCCGATCTCCTGGAGCATCTTGATCACCCCCTCGTTGGCGCCGCCGTGGAGCGGCCCCTTCAGGGTGCCAATGGCGGTCGTGATCGCCGAGTACATGTCGCTGAGCGTCGCGATGGTGACCCGGGCGCTGAAGGTCGAGGCATTCATGCCGTGGTCGGCATGCAGCACGTAGCACATGTCCATGGTGCTGACCTTCTCGGCCGAGGGCTTCTCGCCGTCGATCATGTACAGGAAGTTGGCGGCCTCCCCGAGGGTCGGGTCGGGGTGGACCAGCGGCTTGCCCTGGCGGGCGCGGTGGAAGTAGGCCGTGACGACGGGGATCTGGGCGATCAGGCGGAGGGCCTTCCGGCGCTGCGCATCCATGGTGTCGTCATCCGCAATCGTGTCGTAGCAGCCCAGGGCGCTGACGCCGGTGCGGATGGCATGCATCGGCGGACAGTCGGCCGGGAGACGGCAGAGCATGTCGATCACCCCCTGCGGCAGCTCGCGGTAGCCCGCCAGGGTGGCCTTCAGTTCAGCCAGCTCCTTGTGGTTCGGCAGGTGGTTGTGGTTGAGCAGGTAGACAACCTCCTCGTAGGAGACCTTGCCGGCCAACTCGTCGATGTCGTAGCCACAGTAGATCAGTTGGCCGACATCGCCTCGGACGTCGCTGAGACGGGTATGGGCGGCGACGATTCCCTCGAGTCCTTTGGATACAGCCGGAGCGGAAGAGGGGGTTTCAGAAGGAGTGCTCATCGAAAAATCGGGTGCAGGAGTGCGAAGACCATCGAAGTCTGTTCCCAAACCGCGAAGCGTCAACGGATTTCCCGGTTTTACGGCCTGATTGTGGGCTGGATGGGATTCTCTGGGATCTTAGCAGTCCCCACCGTTCCTCAGGAACGTTCCGTGACTGGGAATTCGACGACGGCGCGGACACCGCCGGAGGACCCGGGATCGAGCCGGAGTGAGCCCCGGGACCCGAAGAGGTGCTCGAGACGGGCCCGGATGTTGGTCAGGCCGATCCCAGACAGGACGGGTTTCTGGGGATCATATCCACGACCGTTGTCCTCGACCTCCAGGCGGAGCGTCCCCACGGGTGTCCGGACTGCCCGGAGGGTGATGATGCTGGCCTGGGCCTTCGGCTCGATGCCGTGCTTGATCGCGTTCTCGACGAGTGGTTGGAGAATCAGGTTGGGGACCTGGAGTTCCAGCGTCTCCGGTTGGATCTCATGGCGTACCGTCAGACGTCCCGCGAACCGGATCAGCTCGATCCCGAGGTAGCGGTCGAGGAAGGCGAGGTCGTCCCGGAGACTGACCCAGGGCTGCTTCGTCCGCTGCAACGCCTCCCGGAGGAGCTCGCTCAGCCGCATCAGCATGGTGTCCGCGGCATCGATGTCGCGGTACATCAGGGCGCTGACCCCGTTCAGCGCGTTGAAGAGGAAGTGGGGGTTCAGCTGCATCTGGAGGGTCTGGAGCCGGGCCTCCACGAGGCGGCGCTCGAGCTCGAGCTCACGTCGCTCCCGGTCCCGGGACTGGCGGTAGAACTCGACGGCATGGGTCGTGGTCACGATCGCGCAGTACACCAGCATGTTGAAGACGAGGGTCGCGACGAGGGCGTACCGGAGGGTCTCCGTGAACGGGGTCCCGTCGACCCAGACCGTCAGTCCTGCCCGGATGAGGGTCCAGGCAAGTGAGAACACGACGCTCGCCAGCAGGTGCAGTTCTACCAGGAGATGCATCGGCGCACTGCCGATCGGGAAGCGCCGCGCCAGCGAGATGGCGGGCCACGAGATCAGCGCGAACGTGTACCAGTCGGCAAGGGATCGACCCAGGGCGAACGACCAGGTCACCGGACGTCCCACCTTGGCCTGGGTGAGGTACATCTGGGCCGCGAAGGCCAGGCCGACCAGGGTCCACCCGAGCAGGAACAGGAGCACCGGCAGGGGGCGGATGCGGGCGGGGTCGCGATCCTGGGACTGGGGTGACGGGTGTTCGATGTCGAAAGCCTGAACCGGGACCCGGGGGTTGCAACCGGGGAAATGACTCGGCTCTGGTGCCATGCCTTGCAGGTTACAACC
>Ga0209770_10001588_pt1 | contig 11710 bp, 11 predicted proteins | sample LauGreSu1BDMLBDD_2_FD_187572 | JGI IMG/M metagenome (GOLD analysis project Ga0209770, IMG submission 187572) | Freshwater lake microbial communities from Lake Michigan, USA - Su13.BD.MLB.DD (SPAdes) (version 2) | ecosystem: Environmental > Aquatic > Freshwater > Lake | place: Lake Michigan, USA...
TCCCGGATACTCGACGGGGTTTGCGGGAAACTCGCATCACCACTCGCCGAGCGGCATGCTGCCGGCCGTGAAATATCTGGTCGAAGAACTGGGTTTCGACGTGAACGCCGTCGATCAGGATGGCAACACGGTGGTGCACAACGCCGCGGCCCGCGGCGACACCGCGATGGTGCGCTACCTGGCGTCAAAGGGCGCGGACGTGACGCGCTACAATCGCGCCGGCCAGACGACCATCGACGTGGCCAACGGCCCGGTGCAGCGCACGCAGCCGTATCCCGACACCATCAAGCTTCTCGAGAGCCTGGGCGCCGTCAACAACCACAAATGCGTTACTTGTTAGGTGCCTGGGGTGCCTGACGTGCCCAGAGGGCTAGCGGTTCGCCGCTAACGCTGCCTCCGCGGCGTCGGCCTGCTCGTGCGCGTGGTACGAACTGCGGACCAGCGGCCCGGCTTCGACGTGGGCGAAGCCCAGGTCGAGCGCGATGCGCTTCAGCGCGCGGAACTCGTCCGGGGTGTAATACCGCGTCATCACCGCATGGTCGTTCGACGGGCGCAGGTATTGGCCCAGTGTCAGGATCGACACGCCGACACCGCGCAGGTCCTTGAACGCCTGCACCACTTCATCGTGTTCCTCGCCGAGCCCCATCATCATGCCGGTCTTGGTCGGGATGCCCGGCGCGTGCCGGCGCGAGCGGTCGAGCAGCTCCAGCGTGCGCGTGTACTTCCCCCCTGAACGAACGGCGCGATAGAGCCGGGGCACCGTCTCGGTGTTGTGATTGAGCACGTCGGGCTTCGCGTCGAGCACGATTTCCAGCGGCCCGGCCTCACCCTTGAAATCCGGGATCAGGACTTCGACCCGGCACTCGGGCAGGCGCATCTTGATCTCGCGGATGGTGTCCGCGAAGATTCCGGCGCCGCCGTCCGGCTGATCGTCACGATCGACGGAGGTGATGACGGCATACTTCAGCGCCATCTTCTCGACCGCTTCGCCGACGCGGCGCGGCTCGTCGATGTCGAGCGTCGCGGGTTTGCCGTGGGCGACCGCGCAATAGGTGCAGGCGCGCGTGCAGACGTCGCCCAGGATCATGAAGGTCGCCGTGCCGTGGTGCCAGCACTCGCCGATGTTGGGGCAGTGCGCGTCTTCGCAGACCGTGTTGAGCTTGAGGTCGCGCATGATGCCGCGCAGGCGGAGGTAGTTTTCCGACCCAGGGGCGCGCACCTTCAGCCATTCCGGCTTGGGCTCTCTGGGCTTCACGAAATGCAGGGGCGCTTCGATCATCTCCTCTTAAGTGTAGCTGAAGTCATACATCGGATGATCTCTTGATGTGTTGATGTGGCGATCGATGTGGTGAGCTTATGAGCTGGTGATCTGGTGAGCGGTCTGGTGATCTGGTGATCTGGTGTCCGGCCGGTTGCAGAAACTGCCGTGCCATTGCGCCCGCAGGGCGGCAGGAACAGCGTACCGTTCTGCCTCGACCTGCCGAAATCCGCCCCAATCGCCCCGGCATGCCGCATGCACTGGTCCGGGCCATGGAACGACCAGAACTCGAGATGCGGAGCCAGGCCTTTGCCGCCAACGTGATGGCACTGTGCGCGGAGGTCCGAAAGCTGCCAACGGGCCGCACGCCGGCCGATCAACTACTGGACGCGGCCACGTCGGTCGGCGCAAACTACCGAGCATCCTCCCGTGCGCGCTCGCGGGCGGAGTTTGTCGCCAAGCTCGGCATCGTCGCCGAGGAGATCGATGAGTCGGTGTATTGGCTCGAGCTGATGTTACGAACCAACCTCGGCGACCCATCGGCGGTGGGCCGGTTGTTGCCCGAGGCGAAGGAGTTGCGGGCCATCTTCGCAGCCTCCTACCGGACGGCGCGATTGGGTAAGACGCGCAAAGCTCAATAGATCAACCGTTCGCTCAACCGCTCACCAGATCAACAGATCACCACCTCGATCACCAGATCACCAGATCAAGAGATCACCACATGCAGAACCTCGCCATTACGTGGCTCGGCCACTCCTCCTTCCGCGTCCGGACGCCGGGCGGCAAAGAAATCCTGTTTGACCCGTGGTACACGGGCAATCCCGCCTTTCCGGAGGGGGCGCGGCCGAGGAAGGCCGACCTGATCCTGTTGTCGCACGGCCATAGCGACCACATCACCGACGCGGCCGCGATGGCCAAGGCCACCGGCGCCACCGTGGTGGGGATCTGGGAGATCTATTCCTACCTGGGCACCAAAGGTGTCAAGAACCTGGAGCCCATGAACAAGGGTGGCACCATCACGGCGCACGGCCTGCGCATCACCATGACCGATGCCCGCCACAGCAGCAGCTTCGACGACCACGGCGTCGTATATCTTGGCGCCGCAGCCGGCTTTGTCGTCAAGCTCGAGAACGGCCAGACCATTTACTACGCCGGTGACACGTCGCTGTTCGGTGACATGAAGCTCATCGCCGAACTCTACAGACCCGACATCGCGTTCCTGCCCATTGGCGATCGGTTCACGATGGGGCCCGACACGGCCGCGATCGCCGCGACGTGGCTGGGCGTGAAGCAGGTCGTGCCCATGCACTACGGCACGTTTCCGCTGCTGACCGGCACGCCGGAGCAGCTCGAGCACCACCTGGACGGGTCGGGAATAGAAGTGCTGAAGCTGAAGCCGGGCGAGACCGCCGAGTAACCGTTCAGTCCTTGTCCGGTTCGCGAGGAATCGGCGCCGGGACGGGCGGGATGGGATCGAACGTGAAGAACACCGACTGCGCGGCCTCTTCAGGCGTCATGGCCGCCAATTGTGCCAATGAAGGGCGCCCGGGCTCGGGTGCGGGCGCCGGTGCCTCTGGATCGGGTGCCACGACCGGCGGCGGCGCCTCCCACGCGGCAGTGGGCTCGTCGCGTTCCAGCTCGCCACGCCGTGCCCGCTCGGCCAGTGCCGATCGGAAACGGCCGGCCTGGCCGGCGAGTGCGGTTCGAAGCGATACGACCGCATCCCTCAACGGCTCCATTACGCTGGACGGCGATTCCTCGATGCGTGCGGACTTGGGTGGCACGGTCAGCGGGGTCCCGAACGCGACAGGAGCGACACCGCGATGTTCGCCGGCCTCGACCCGGCGGGGGCTTTCGGCCTCTTCGAACGCGAAATCGTCCACTCCCATCTCCGCCGCCAGGGCGTTGTAACCGATCGACCCGGTTGGCGGCGCCGGCGCCGGCATCGGCTTGAACTCGATGTCATCGAGGCCCATCTCGCGCTGCAGCTGCTCTTGTCGCGCCCGCAATGACGCCGGCGCCGCGACGGGGGGGCGCTGGCCGGGTCCGGGGATCGACGGGCGCGCCGGGGCCTGGTTGCGGCCTTGTTCGTACGCGGCAATGGCCTGGGTGACGGCGTCGTTGACGATTCGCTGCAGCGCTTCCGGCGTGATGGCGATCTGGTGAGGGGTTGCTCTTCCCTCGGACACATTGCTGGTCATGGACGCATCGATGGCGTCGAAGGCGGTGCCCAGTTGCCCGAGCACGTCGGCCTGGCCGAGCCCGGGCGCCGCGAGCATTAACACTTCCCGGACCCGCGCGCGGACGCTGCCGGACTCGAACGGATGGCGAATGAATCCCCTGGCACCCGACTCTTTCATCCGGTCGGGGTCAGCAGGCCCAATGCTGCCGGTCAGCAGCAGCACGGAGACGTTGCTTAGATACGGCCGTTGCGAGACGTAGTGCGCCAGGCCATAGCCATCCATGCCGAGCGCCGTTGTGCTCGCCAGGACGACAGCCGGGCGAATGGCCTCGATGTGGTCCAGTGCCAAATGGCCGTTGATCGCCACGACCACCTCAATCGGCTCGTCCGCAAGCGCCGAGCGAATCTGTTCCTGAATGGTCGTGCTGTCGTCGACGAGCAACAACGTGTGCGTGTGCATGGATCTGGCGATCGCCCTTTTCGGCAGCCCTTGCCTGGCCGACTTTCTAATTATATGCAGACGCGCGGACCCGGTCGGGGTGATAGTCCTTTTTCGGCCGTCAAGGTAGTCTAGTTGCTTGGTGTCTCGGCTGACCATCACTCCCTATCTCGCGCTGGCCCTTGCAACCCTGCCCGCCCTGGTGTCGGCGAGGCAAGCCGCGCCCGTGGCGTGCTCCGGTGCCGCTCAATGCCGCGCGCAGGCCGAGACGGCGATCGCCGCAGGTGAATTCGAGCGCGCGCACGACCTGGCGTGGCGGACGGTCCAGCAGGGACCGCGCAATGACCGCGCGGTGATGTTCTTGCTGGCGCGAACGCAGGCGCTCAGTAACCGTCCCGACGATGCGCTGGTGATGATTCGACGATTGGTGGAACTGGGCGCGGCCGTCGATGCCGGCGGCGACGAGTTCGCGCGCATGCGCGAGCTTCCGTCCTGGCCCGCGGTGGAGGCGCTGATCGCCGGCGTCGGGTCGCCCGCGGTGCTGCCACCAACGCCGCCGGCCCCGGTGCCGGCACCAGCTCCGTCGCCGGCACCGAAGGCATCTGCCTCCGCTCGCGGTGACTCTGTCGCGATTCGGCGGGGCGAGTCCGTGACACCCGTGACACCCGTGACACCCGTGACACCCGTGACACCCGTGACACCCATAGCACCGATCGCACCCGTGGCACCCGTGGCGCTTGTGGAAGAGGCCGGTCGCTTCAACAGCATCCAGTTCTCGCCGGGCGGCCTGGCATGCGATGCCGTGTCGAAGCGGTTCGTGTTTGGCGATAGGCCGGGCCGCAAGCTCCTGATCCTGGCCGAGGGCAGTGATCACTCGAGCGACCTGACGCGCGCAGACGTGGCCGGCTTCCTCGATGTGGCCGCCCTCGACATCGACACCACCAACGGCAACCTGTGGGTCGCCAGCGCCGAGGCCGATGGCCGCGGCGCGACCCTCCACCGGCTGCAGTTGATATCGGGCCGTCACCTCGCCAGTTACCCGGTCCCCGAGGCACTCGCGCCCGCACAGCCGGTGGACGTCGTCACGACCCCGTCAGGGGTGCTGGTGCTCGACGCCGCCCAGCGGCGCGTGCTCGTCCTCCGCGCCGGCGCCGAATCGCTGACCCTGCTGGCTGGACTTGGCGACATCGTGCCGTTCAGCCTGACCGCCGGCCGCCAGGACACCATGGCCTATGTGACCCATCGCGATGGCGTCGTGGCGATTGACCTGCGCACGCGGACGGTGGCCGCGGTGACCGCTCCCAAGGTCGTGGCCCTTGGCGGGATCGAACGCCTGCGCCGGCATGGCGCCGGCTTCGTGGCGATACAGGCACTGCCGGATGGCTCGCGCCGCCTGGTTCGCCTCACCCTCGATGCGACCGGCAAAAGGGTGTCCCGGCTTCGGGTAATCGACGTGGTGCTGTCCGACGCGGCCGCGTCGATTCCGATGACCGTGTGCGGGGAGGCGGTGGCGTGGCTGGCGAGCGACCCGACCGGCCAGACCGACCGGGGCAGTACCGCCTGGTTCATCCGGCGCGTTCGCCTGGGGCCCTGAGCCAGAAATGCCCCGCGTCCGAGTCAGGTGCTGACCCGCACGCCTTGAACATCCAACTACTTGCCGCTGTGCGGCACCGTTGCCGTCACCCGTTGCCTGCGTCGCCTGGCCGGCCGCATGGGTGGCGGTAATCGATTGCTAGGTTTTGAGGAGGCCGCCGACGAGGTAGTCGGCAAAAGCGTCACCAATCTGGTCGGACGTGGCCGGGCCTTGCGGATCGAACCACTTCGGGATCCAGTTGACCGCGCCCATCATGGCAAACTCGATGAGCTTCGGATCGCCCGGCTTGAACACCCCCTGGTCGATGCCTTGCTGGATGATCGCCCGCACGCCCTGGTCGAACTGGTCGCGCTTGGCAATCACGCGCTTGAACAGGACGGGGGAAAGCGCCTCCGGATCGAGCGTGAGCGCGGTGCCGTGAAGCTCGTCCAGGATGAGATGCACGAAGGCCAGGACCAGCTTGCGCAGCTTCGCGTCGGGAGTCGAGGTGTCGGCCTGCACGTCGGCCATGAGCGCCAGCAGCATGTCGAGTGAGTAGTCGTGGCAGGCGAAGAGAATCTCTTCCTTGTTCTTGAAGTAGTAGTAGAGATTCCCCTTGGTCATTTCCAGCGCCGACGCGATTTCGTCCACGCTGGCGCCGTGATAACCGCGGCGGCGGAACGCGGCGGCGGCGCTCTTCAGGATTTCGGTGCGGCGATCGATAGTCGCTGACTTGGCCATGGGAACCTTGGAATTATGCCATACATTTGAACGACCGTTTAAGAACGTAGTAAACTCTCCGGGTGGAACAGACTGTTACGGCCCCGTCGGTGAATTTCGAGACCGCTCCCGACCAGTACAAGCACTGGAAGCTCACCGTCGACGGCAACGTCGCGACCCTGGCCATGGATGTGCGCGAAGACGCCGGCCTGCGGCCCAACGACTACAAACTGAAGCTCAACTCCTACGACCTGGGCGTCGACATCGAACTGGCCGACGTGTTGCAGCGGCTGCGCTTCGAGCACCCTGAGGTCCACGCGGTCGTGCTCACCAGCCTCAAGCCCCGCATTTTCTGCGCCGGCGCCAACATCTTCATGCTCGGGTCGTCGAGCCATGCGTTCAAGGTGAACTTCTGCAAGTTCACCAACGAAACGCGCCTGGGCATGGAGGACATGAGCGCGAACAGCGGCATCAAGTTCATGGCCGCGGTCAACGGCATCTGCGCCGGCGGCGGCTACGAGCTGGCGCTGGCGTGCGACGAAATCTTGCTGGTCGACGATGGCAGCGCCTCGGTCGGCCTGCCCGAGACGCCGCTGCTGGGCGTGCTGCCCGGCACCGGCGGCCTTACCCGCGTGGTCGACAAGCGCAAGGTGCGCCGCGATCTCGCCGACGATTTCAGCACGCTGACCGAAGGCGTGCGCGGCAAGCGCGCCGTCGAGGGGCGCTTTGTCGACGCGGTGTACCCCACCAGCAAGTTCCAGGAAGCCGTCGCCAAGCGCGCGCAGGAACTGGCGGCGCAGTCGGATCGGCCGGCGAGCGGCCCCGGCATCAGCCTGGGCCCGCTGTCGCCCGCGCTTACCGGCGACACCATCACCTACAAGTACGTGAAGGGCACGATCGACCGCGCCAAGCGCGTGTGCGAGTTGACGATCGCGGCGCCAGGCAACCCTAACGGGGCGCCGCCGCCGGCCGGCGAAGTGCCTCCGCAAGTCGAATGCCCGACGACGCCTGACGAGTTCCTGGCGGCCGGCGATCAATCGTGGGCCATTCGCGCCTTCCGCGAGCTGGACGACGCGCTGCTGCGGCTGCGGCTGAACGAACCGGAAATCGGCACCGTGATCCTGCGCGCCACCGGCGACCCGGCCGCGGTGCTGGCCGTCGATGCCTCGCTCCACGCCAACCAATCGCACTGGCTCGTGCGCGAGATCGTCAGCCTGATCCGCCGCACGCTCAAGCGCGTCGACCTGACCGCGCGCAGCTTCTTTGCCTTGATCGAGCCCGGTAACGCGTTTGCCGGCACGCTATTCGAACTGGCGCTGGCCGCCGATCGCGCCTACATGCTCGATCATCCCGACGAGCCGAACACCATCCAGCTGTCGGTGATGAACGGCGGCGCCTACCCGATGAGCAACGGCCTCACGCGCCTCCAGGTCCGCTTCCTGGGCGAGCCCGAGTCGGTCGGCGAGGCGTTGACGCACGAGGGCCCCATGGACGCGCCAGCGGCGCTGGCCGCGGGCCTGGTCTTTTCGGCCCCCGACGACATCGACTGGGACGACGAGGTGCGCATGGCCATCGAGGCGCGGGCGGCGTTTTCGCCCGACGCCCTCACCGGCATGGAGGCCAACCTGCGCTTCGCCGGACCCGAGACCATGGAAACGAAGATCTTCGGCCGCCTCACGGCGTGGCAGAACTGGATCTTCCAGCGCCCGAACGCGGTCGGCGAGCGGGGCGCGCTGATGACCTATGGCCGCGAGGGCCGGCCGACATTTGATTTCAAGCGCACCTGAACTGGATCCACGTTCCACGGTTTGACGTCACAGGGGCACGGGTATGATTTCCGCCGAGAAGATTCCGAATAACGTTGACCTGGCCGGCAACAAGCGGCTGCAGCGGGCGCTCGAGCACTGGCAACCCGCCTATCTCGACTGGTGGCGCGACATGGGCCCGCCCGGGTTCCAGGACAGCCACCAGGTCTACCTGCGCACCGCGGTCAGCGTGGATGCCGCGGGCTGGGCGCACTTCGATTTCGTGAGGCTGCCCGAATACCGCTGGGGCATCTTCCTCGCCGAGCCGGTCCCGGATCGCCGCATCGGGTTCGGCGACTTCAAGGGCCAGCCGGTGTGGCAGGAAGTGCCGGGCGAGTTCCGCAACCAGCTCCGCCGCCTGATCGTGATCCAGGGCGACACCGAACCGGCCAGCGTCGAGCAGCAGCGGTCGCTCGGCGCGCACTGCCCGAGCCTCTACGACCTGCGCAACCTGTTTCAGGTCAACGTCGAGGAAGGGCGTCACCTGTGGGCGATGGTCTACCTGCTGCACTCGTACTTCGGCCGCGACGGCCGTGAAGAAGCCGAAGCGCTGCTCGAGCGCCGCAGCGGCAACGACGACACGCCGCGCATGCTCGAGGCCTTCAACGAACCGATCGACACCTGGCTCGACTTCTTCGCCTTCACCATGTTCACCGACCGCGACGGCAAGTCGCAGTTGCTGTCGTTGTCGGAGAGTTCGCTCGATCCGCTGGCGCGGACCACCAAGTTCATGCTGACCGAGGAAGCCCACCACATGTTCGTGGGCGAGACCGGCATTTCGCGCATTCTCGAGCGCACCTGCCAGTTGCTGCGCGAAACCGGGTTCTCGGGCGACGTTCGCAAGCACGGCGGCATCGACCTGCCGCTGATCCAGAAGTTCGTCAACTTCTGGTTCAGCCAGAGCCTCGACCTGCACGGCAGCGAAGTGTCGAGCAACGCCGCCGCCTACTTCTCGAACGGCCTCAAGGGCCGCGCCGAAGAGGACAAGTTCGACGACGACCACATCCTGGCCGGGAACATGTACGTCCTCGACCTGATGGACGACAGCGGCCTGATCATCCGCGAGGAAGTGCCGATGCGCAACGCCCTCAACGAGGTGCTGCGCGACTGGTATGTCGGCGACTGCCAGGCCGGCGTCGATCGCTGGAACAAGCGCGTGCTCGAGGCGCACGGCATGTCGGAGCGCATCACGCTGCCGTCGCGCAAGTTCAACCGCAAGGTCGGCGTCTATGCCGCCAAGCACTTCGATCCCTACGGCAACCAGCTGTCGGCCGAGGACTGGGAACGCCGCAAGTACGAGTGGCTGCCGTCGCCCGCCGACAAGCGCTACCTGCACAGCCTGCAGGCGACGCCGGTCTACCAGCCGGGGCAGTTCGCCAACTACATCGCGCCGCCGCAGCGCGGCATCAACCGCCAACCGATCGACTTCGAATACGTCAGGACCGAACAATAACGGAAGTCGGGAACCGGGAACCGGGGGTCGAACGACCTCGATTCTACTCCCGGCTTCCGACTCCCGACTCCCGACTCCCGACTCCCGACTCCCGACTCCCGACTCCCGATATGACCCAGAACAAGATTCAGCTAGTCGTCGCCGACGGTGTAGCCACCGTGACGCTGGTCGATCCGCCGGCGAACACCTACTCCTACGAGATGATGCAGGAGCTCGACGCCGCGATCCTGAAGGCTCGCATGGACGCCGCCGTCCACGTGATCGTGATCACGGGCGCCGGGGAGAAGTTCTTCTGCGCCGGCGCCAACATCGGCATGCTCAAGGACGCCGACCCGGGCTTCAAGTACTACTTCTGCCTGCACGCCAACGAGACGCTCAACCGGCTGGAGCAGACGCCCAAGCTGGTGATTGCCGCGCTCAACGGCCACACCGTCGGCGGCGGGCTCGAGGTGGCGATGGCGGCCGATATCCGCATTGCCCGGCAGGGCGGCGGCAAGATCGGCATGCCCGAAGTGGCGCTCGGCGTGTTGCCCGGCACCGGCGGTACCCAGCGCTTCGCCCGCCTGGTCGGCAAGGCCAAGGCCATCGAGACCATGGCGCTCGGCTCGCTGTTCACGTTTGAGGAGGGCCGCGACATGGGCCTGGTCAATCACGTGTGGGGCGAGGCCGAGCTGCAGGGGCGGACGTTTGCCGACGCGGTCCACGAGTACGCGAAGCAGTTCACGCCGCCCAACAAGGCCAGCAAGGCCGTGGGCCACATCAAACGGGCCGTGCAGTCGGGGCTCGAGGTGGGCTTCCACGAAGGCCTCGCGCTCGAGCGCGAGCTGCAACAGCGGTTGTTCGAGAGTGACGACGCCCGCGAGGGCATCAGCGCCAACCTGGCCAAGCGAAAGCCGGAATTCCATGGACGTTAAGACTGTCGCTGTTCTCGGGGCCGGCACCATGGGCCACGGCATTGCCCACGCCGCCATGGCGGCCGGCTACGACACGGTGCTCTACGACGTGTCGCAGGCGCAGCTCGACAAGGGCCGCGCGGCGATCGACGCCGTGATTCAGAAGGGCGTCGAGCTGGGCAAGGTCAGCGCCGAGGCGGCGGCCGCGATGCGCGGCCGCTTGCGCCTGGCCACCGTCGTCGCCGATGCCGTGCGTGACGCCGACATCGTGATCGAGGCCGCGCCCGAGAAGATCGATCTCAAGCTGGCGCTGTTCCGCGAGGTGGAGGCGGCCGCGCCGGCGCATGCGGTGCTGGCGTCGAACACCTCGGCCCTCAGCATCACCGACATGGCCGCCGTGCTCACCAACCCGGCCCGCCTGGGCGGCATGCACTTCTTCAACCCCGTCCACCGCATGAAGCTGATCGAGGTGGTGAAGGCGCTCGACACCTCGGCCGAGACCATTGCCGTGATGGAGGCGGTGTCGGCGAAGATGGGGAAGGAGACGGTGCTCGTGAAGGAGTCGCCGGGCTTCGTCACCAGCCGCATCAACGCGATGATCGGCAACGAGGCGTTCTACATGCTGCAGGAGGGCGTGGCCAGCGCCCGCGACATCGACAAGGCGCTGAAGCTGGGCCTGAACCACCCGATGGGGCCGTTCGAGCTGGTCGACCTGGTGGGGCTCGACACCCGCCTCAGCATCCTGCAGTACCTGCACCGGACACTTGGCGAGAAGTTCCGCCCCTGCCCCCTGCTCGAGCAGCACGTCCGCGATGGACGGCTCGGCCGCAAGGTCGGCAAGGGCGTCTACGACTACTGAATCGTGATCGTGCCCTTCAGGCCATTGTCGCCAAAGAAGATGTGATCGTGGAAAGTGCAGGTGCGAGCCGTGTTGAGGTTCCCACTGGCGCGCGACTGTCCCGCCAGAAGGAACCCCACTTGATTGAGTTCTGGGCAGGTGGTGTGCTCAGGGTGAGGATCTGACGCCATCTCGTGCGATCGGCTGTCGTTGTTGACGAACGTCACGCGGCCGCCGCGGACGATGGTGACGTTGGAAGGACTGACGCCATTCGCGCTAATCGTGATCGTTGCGGTCTCTGACGGGGGCGTCGTCGTGGGCGGTGTCGTGGTCGTGGGTGGCGTCGTCGTGGTCGGCGAGGTCGGCGTTGAGCTGCTGCTACTTCCACCGCCGCACGCCGCTGCGGTCATCGCCATGAGCACCGCCGCCGCCAGTCCCGTTGCAATCGTTTGCTTCATCAGAAGAACTTCCTTGCCAGGTTGAAACCCAGATACCAGTCGTCGTACGCGGTGCCGCCACGCGCCACCTGGGCGAGCGTCGTGCCGTAGC
>Ga0209770_10001593_pt1 | contig 11696 bp, 11 predicted proteins | sample LauGreSu1BDMLBDD_2_FD_187572 | JGI IMG/M metagenome (GOLD analysis project Ga0209770, IMG submission 187572) | Freshwater lake microbial communities from Lake Michigan, USA - Su13.BD.MLB.DD (SPAdes) (version 2) | ecosystem: Environmental > Aquatic > Freshwater > Lake | place: Lake Michigan, USA...
CAGAAGGGCGCGCGCCAGCGCCGCGGCCGGCTCGTCGCGCCAGCCGCTGTCGGCGTTGATCCATTCGAGACCATCGGCCGGCACCTCCCAGCCCGTCCACCGCAGGGTCGATCGCGGCGAATCCGGATGGGCCGCCACGCCGAAGCCGCCCAGCCGGCCGACATCCTCCATCACGTCAGCCGGTGTGCCCGCAAACGGATAGGGCGCGGCCGGCAGTCCAAGCGCCACCAGGTGACCGCCGGTCGTGTTGAGTTCCACCGCATCGATCACCAGCACGCCGTGGCGATACTGGGGCGCGTCCGGCTCGCGCGTGCCGTCGCCGTGATCGGTGACGATGATGAATTGCAGGCCGGCCCGCTGGGCGGCCTGGGCGATCTCGTCGACGGTGCCGCTGCCGTCGGATCGGTTGGAGTGGATGTGGTACGCCCCCCGCGCCGTGGCGCTGCCGGCGTCGAACGCCGCCGTCGGCAGCGGCGCGCGCGGCAACCACACGTACCACGCGAGTCCGATCAGCGCGAGCAGGAGGAGGACGAGGCGGCGTCGAGTCATGAACGAGGATGAAAGCGGTCGTACACCGCTCGCAATCGCGCCTCCAGAATATGCGTATAGATCTGCGTCGTCGAGAGATCACTGTGACCGAGCATCATCTGGATGGCCCTGAGGTCCGCGCCGCGCTCGAGCAGGTGCGTGGCAAACGAGTGGCGCAGGACGTGTGGACTAAGCGCGCCGATCAGCCCGCACTGCGTGCCGTACGCCTTGAGGATCTTCCAGAAGCCCACGCGCGTGAGGCCCGTGCCACCGCGGGCGTTCACGAACAGGCGCGGCGAGGTCCGCTTCTTCAACAGCATGGGCCGTGACTCCTTCAGGTAGCGCACCACCCAGCTGGCGGCCTCGTCACCGAGCGGCACCAGCCGTTGCTTGCGTCCCTTGCCGGTAGTGGTGAGGTAGCCGCTCTCGAGGTTCACATCCTGCGGTTTCAGGTTGATCAGCTCCGACACGCGCAGGCCCGTCGCGTACAGCACCTCGATCAGCGCCCGGTCGCGCAGGCCGCGCGGCACCGTCGTGTCCGGCGCCGCCAGCAGCTTGTCGACATCCGCGACCGACAGGAACTTGGGCAGCGTCTTCCAGGCCCGCGGCGCGCGCAGGTCCTCGGCCGGGTTGACAACGCGGTGGGCCGAGACGATGAGGAAGCGGTAGAACCCGCGAAAGCAGGCGACCGCGCGGGCGACCGAGGCCGGCGAGCGGCCTTCACCCATGAGCTGCCGGACCAGGGCCTCGAGGCTGCGGCGATCGAGGTCCGCCACGTCCTGCTCCAGGCCCGCGGCAAACTGCTGCAGCTGGGCCAGGTCGCGGGCATAACTTTCCACGGTGTTGGGCGACAGCCGGCGCTCCACCGCCAGGTGGGTGAGATAGGCGTCGACCAGGGCGCTCACCGTACAAGGATAGTCCGGCCGACGCCTGGCACCACATTTCTGGCGGTGATGCGTCATTGACACCGGCGACAGCGGGGGCTAGCATCAGCTTTTGCTGTGATCGAGATAGAGACACGCTAGTGGCCGCAACCCGTTCCCGATGGCAGTCGCTCCCCACCGAAGCCATTAATCCCGCTTCGCTGAACATCGACAAGCTCGATGCCGGCGGCATCGTCGATCTGATGCTGGCGGAAGATCGCCGCATGTTGACGGCGGTCCAGAAGGAACGCGACCGCATCGCGCTTGGCGCCGACATGTGCGCCAAGGCCCTGCGCAAGGGCGGCCGGCTGGTGTTTGTCGGCGCCGGCACGAGCGGCCGCCTGGGCGTGGTCGAATCGGCCGAGATGCCGCCGACCTTCGGCACCAACCCGCTGCTGGTCCAGGGCATCATGGCCGGCGGCAAGAACGCCATCATCCGCGCCAAGGAAGGCTCCGAGGACAACTACGAGGAAGGCGCGCGCGCCATCACGCGGCTCGACCCGACCAAGAAGGACGTCGTGATTGGCGTTTCGGCCAGCGGCATGACGCCGTTCGTGCGCGGCGCGCTGACCAGCGCCCGCAAGGCCGGCTCGCGCGTGGTGTTCGTCACCTGCGATCCCCGCAACGAACTGCAGGCCTTTGTCGACCTGACGATCGCGCCCGCCGTCGGGCCCGAGATCATCGCCGGCTCCACCCGGCTCAAGGCCGGCACCGCCACCAAGATCGTCCTCAACATGCTGACGACGTCGGCGATGATCCTGATTGGCAAGACCTACGGCAACCTGATGGTCGACGTGAACGCGCTCGGCTCGGAGAAGCTGCGCGACCGCGCCCGCCGCATCGTCCACATCGTCACCGACCTCGACTACGAAGAAGCCGAGAAGCTGCTGAAGAAGGCGCACTGGAACGTGAAGGTCGCCATCGTGATGCAGAAGGCGGGGCTGACCTACGCCAAGGCGATCTCCCGCCTGCGCAAGTCGGACGACCTGATCCGCGACGCGATCGGCGAGGACATCGAGCCCCGCCTCAAGGCGCTGATCGCCGGCGCCCTCTAGGCGAGCCGCGAACCGGCGCCGCGATCGAGCATCACCGTCACCCGCGGGTGCACCTGCAGCAACGACGCCGGCAGCCGCGTCGTGATCGGGCCGTCGATCATCCCGGCCACGGCCGCGCTCTTCTCCGCGCCGGTCGCCATCAGCACAATCTCCTGCGCGTGCAGGATCGTCGCTATCCCCATCGACAGGGCGTGCGTCGGCACGCGGCTGAGGTCGCCGCCGAACAGGCCGGCGTTGGCCGCGCGGGTTTCGGCGCAGAGCGCCGCCACGTGCGTTTCAGCCTCCAGGGTGTCGCCCGGCTCGTTGAACCCGATGTGCCCGTTCGCGCCGATGCCCAGCAACTGGATGTCGACGCCGCCGGCGTCCTCGATGGCGCGTTCGTAGCGGGCGCACTCGGCGGCGAGGTTGGCGGCGCGGCCGTCGAGCATGCCGATGTTGATCGGCTCGATGCGGACGTGATTGAACAACTCGGCCTGCATGTACGAGCGATAGCTGCCCGGGTCGCCGGCGCCAAGGCCGACGAACTCGTCGAGGTTGAAGGTCCGCGCCTGCGACCAGTCAACGTGGCCGCGCTGGCTGCGCGAGCGGATCTCCCTGTACAGCGCCACCGGCGTCCGGCCCGTCGGCAGGCCCAGGACAATCCGCGGTTTGAGGGACAGGGCTTCGATCAGGCGGGCGGCGAGGGTCGAGGCCAGGACATCTTCGTTGTCGAATCGTTCAATCTTCACTGAGTAGTCGCACGGAAAGCATCGAGATACGGGGGGATGCGGATGCCGCCGTGGGCCTCCGCGAGGGCCAGGCGCACGGCGCCCAGGGCAGGTTCGACCTCGAGGGCGGCGACGGTGCTGCGGGGCGCCACCTCGGCCAGGCGGCGGGTGACCTCGGCGGCCAGCCACTGGGCGCTGCGGATCATGCCGCCGGATAACAGCACGGGAAACTGCTCGCCGCGCATGTCGAGCCGGGCGATCACCGAGGAGGCGGCCAACGCCAGTTCGTCGGCGGCCTTGCGCATGATTTCGGTGGCCACGACGTCGCCCGCGGCGCGGGCCTGCTCGACCAGCGGCCCGAGCGACGCGATGGCGCGCTTGCCTTGCGCGTGATCGTAGATCTCCGACACCAACTGTTCGGGGCGCGACAGCGAGAAGTGTGCGAGCACGAGTGGGGTGAGCCGCGTCCGCGGGCCGCGGCCGTCGGCATCGCGGGCCACCGCCTCGAGCGCGCGGCGGCCAATCCAGTATCCGGAACCTTCGTCGCCGAGCGAGGTGCCCCAGCCGCCGGCCCGGGCGGCCACGCCCTGCCGGTTGACGCCGTAGGCAATCGAGCCCGTGCCCGAAATCAAGACGAGGCCCTGCCCCACCGTCGTCGCGCCGGCCGGCAGCGGCACCCCGGCGACGAGGGCAATCAAGGCATCGTTGACGATCAGGGTGTGGTCGCGGAAACCCAGGCGGCGCATGATGCCGCCAATCACCTGGCTGTCGCCCTCGCGATCGACCCCGGCCAGGCCCAGGCACACGGCCACCGGCGATACGGTGCGGCCGGCCATGGCCTGGTCAATCACGTGGTGCAGCACCTTTTCGACTTCCAGCTCGCCGTGCGCCTGCAGGTTGGCGCCGCCCGCCCGGCCTTCGCCGGCCACGCGGCCGTCCGCATCGGCCAGCAGCGCGACCGTCTTCGTGCCCCCTGCGTCTATGCCCAGCACCTGCATCCCCCCTAGCTTACAACCCGGGCGCGGTCCGCGCCGGGCGGCAGTCATGCTAAATTGGTGCGTTGTTCATGCTCCGCCACACTCCCCCCGTGCTGGCGCGCCCGGCCTTTTGGCTCGCGCTCGCGGCGTTGGTTGCCGTCTCGGTGTTCCCCACCGCGGCCGTGGCGCCGCCCCCCCCGGTCACGCGCGCGTTGTGGGTCACGCGGACCACGCTGACGTCGCCGGACGCCATTCGGCAGATGGTGCGCGCCGCCAGCGCCGGTGGTTTCAACACGCTCATCGTCCAGGTGCGCGGCCGCGGCGACTCCTATTACAACGGCACGCTTGAACCGCGCGCGTCGGAACTGGCCGGCAAACCCGCGTTTGATCCGCTGGCCACCGTGCTCGAGGACGCGCATGCGGCCGGCCTCAAGGTGCACGCGTGGTTCGCCGTGAACCTGGTGTCCAGCTCGGTCAGCCTGCCGGCCGCGCGCGAGCACGTGATCTACCGCGCCCCCGAGTGGCTGATGGTCCCGCGCGAGTTGGCCGCGGAAATGAAGAAGGTCGACGTCCGCAGCCCGGCATATATCGGCCGGCTGGCCCGCTGGACGCGCGCTCATTCCACCGAGGTGGAGGGCCTCTATACGTCACCGGTCCACCCGGGTGCGCAGGCCCACGTGGCGGCGGTGATCGGCGAGATGGTCCAGAAGTACGCGGTCGATGGCGTTCATCTCGACTACGTGCGCTTTCCCAACGAAGACTTCGACTACAGCCCCGCGGCGATTGAGCTGTTCAAGACCACGATTCTGCCCGGCCTGAGCGACCAGGAGCGCCGCCAGGCGGCCGCGCGCGAGTTGCTCGACCCGGCGGCCTATCCCAACCTGTTTGCCGATCGCTGGAACGAGTTCCGCCGCGACGGCCTGACCGAACTGGTCGTCAAGGTGCGGACGGCCGTCAAGGCCGCCCGCCCCGGCACCATCATCAGCGCCGCCGTCGTCCCCGACGCGGAGCAAGCGACGTTGTCGCGGCAACAGGACTGGCGGACGTGGCTCGACCAGTCACTGCTCGACGTGCTGTGCCCCATGGCCTACACCACCGACGCGGCGGTGTTTGCCCAGCAGGTCAAGGCCGCGCGCGCCCACGCCGGCGGCGTGCCGGTCTGGGCCGGCATTGGCGCTTATCGCCTGACCCAGGCGCAGACCCTGGCGCACATAGCCGCGGCGCGCCAGTTGGGCACCGCCGGCATCATCCTGTTTTCCTACGACGCCCTGACCGCCCCGCCGAACAGCGCCGGGACCCTGAGCGAGTTGGGCCGTGCCGCATTCGGAGCCGGTTCGTTCTAATGGCGTGCAGCCGCGTCGTTGCCTGGCGCCGTTCCGTAGGAACGACGCAGTAGAATTCGTGGGAGCGATGTGGTCCGGGACCATCTGAACTCTCCCAATGCTCCATTGGACTGCGGGCTGACTCATGTCTCTGTCAGCGGTTGACTACGCCGTCATCGGCGTCTACCTGCTTGCGATCACCGCCTTCGGATCGTGGTTCGCGCGATACCAGAAGACGACCCGCGACTATTTCCTGACCGACCGCAGCGTGCCGTGGTGGGCGATCTGTTTCACCATCGTCGCCACCGAAACCAGCACGCTCACGTTCATCGGCATTCCAGCGCAGGCCTATGGCGGGAACATGACGTTCCTGCAGCTGGCCATCGGCTACATCATCGGCCGCGTGCTGGTGAGCCTGCTCTTCATCCCGGCCTACTTTCGCGGCGAGCTGTTCACCTCGTACGAGCTGCTGCAGCGGCGGTTCGGCACCCGCGTCAAGACGCTGGCGGCGGTGATCTTCCTGATCACCCGATCGCTCGCTGACGGCATTCGCCTGTTCACGACGGCCCTGGTCATCTCGATCGTGACGCAGGTGCCGGTGACGGGCGTAGTCATCGTGCTGGGCGCGGCGATGATCATCTACACGATGCGGGGCGGCGTCTCGGCCGTAATCTGGACCGACGTGGTGCAGATGTTCGTCTACATTGCCGGCGCCGCGGCGGTCGCGCTCGCGCTGCTCGGCCGCATTCCGGGCGGCTGGCCCGAGGTCGTGCGCGCCGGGCAGGAGACCGGCCGGTTCGTGTTCTTCGACCCGGCGTTCGACCTGACCAAGGCCTACACCATCTGGGCGGGCCTGCTGGGCGGGGTCGCGCTGACGCTGTCGACGCACGGCACGGACCAGTTTCTGGTCCAGCGGCTGCTGTCGGCCAGGAGCGCGAAGGAGGCGTCGCGCGGGTTGATCCTGAGCGGCTTCATCGTGTTCGCGCAGTTCGTGCTGTTCCTGCTGATCGGCGTGATGCTGTTTGCGTACTACCAGCACGTGCCGGTGCCGCAAGCCTTGTCGCGCGCGGATCAGATCCTGCCGATCTTCGTCGTCAGCGAGCTGTCGAACGGCCTCGCCGGTTTCATCGTCGCCGCCATTGTCGCGGCCGCCCTGTCGCCGTCGCTGAACGCGATGGCGGCCACGACGGTCAGCGACTTCTACCTGCCGTACATCAACCCGTCGGCCGACCAGGCCACGCAGATGCGGGTTTCGAAGCTGGCGACGGTGGCCTGGGGCATCGTGCAGCTCGCGGTCGCGATTGGCGCGCAGTGGATGGAGCGCTCGGTGCTCGATGCCGGGCTGGCCGTGCTGTCGTTTGCGTCGGGATCCGTGCTGGGCGCGTTCCTGCTGGGCACGCTCGCGCCGAAGGTGAGCGAGCGCGATACCTTCTTCGGCATGGTCGCCGGCCTGGTCGTGATGACCGCCGTGTGGTGGGGTACGCCGATCGCCTTTACCTGGTACGTGCTCATCGGCGCGGTCACGACCTGTGCGGTCGCGTGGGCCCTGGCAACCATGATGCCCAGGCCCGCGATGGAACGGTTGCCTGGCTGATGGTGGCGCCGCTGTTCCCAACGGTCGCCGGCGTTCTCGATCGCGCCATCGCCGGCCGCGTCTTTCCCGGCGCGGTCGTCGAGATTGGCCGTCGCGACGGCGTCGTCGCCACCCTCGCGCGGGGGTCACAAACCTATGCGGCCGGCGCCGCGGTGACCGCCGCGACCATCTACGATCTCGCGTCGCTGACCAAGGTGTTGGCGACCACCGCCCTCATGGCCGACGAACTGGCCAGCGGCCGCATGCGGCTCAACGACCGGGTGCGCCACTGGATTGGTTCGTGGACCGGCGAGGATCGCCAGCCGGTGACCCTCCAGGATCTCCTGGAGCACTGCTCGGGCCTGCCGGCGCATCGGCCGTACTGGGAACGCCGGCAGGGTCGCGCCTCGTTCGAGATGGCGATCTGCGAGGAGCCGCTCGACTACCTGCCGCGCGCGCAATCGATCTACAGCGACCCGGGGTTCATGCTGCTGGGATTTGCGATTGAACACGCGGCGGCAGCGCCGCTCGATCGGCTGTTCGACGCGTGGCGCGAGCGTGAAATCGGCGCCGCAGCCGAGTTGCGGTTCCGTCCGCCGGTTGAGTGGCGCGATCGCATTGCGCCAACCGAGGACACCACGGAGGGCGACGAGCGGCGCGGCGAAGTGCACGACGAAAACTGCGCCGCGCTCGACGGCGTGGCTGGCCACGCCGGGCTCTTCGGCACCGCCGCATCGGTCGGTGCGTGTGCGCGCTGGTGGCTGGCCTCCCCCGCGTGGGCAACCTTCGCGCGCAAGAGCGCGACACCCGGCAGTTCCCGCGCGCTCGGCTGGGACACCATGCTGCCCACTTCGTCGTGCGGCACCCGCCTGTCGCCGCGCGCCATCGGCCATACCGGGTTCACCGGTACGTCACTCTGGATCGATCCGGATCGGGATCTGTATGTGGTGTTCTTGTCGAACCGGGTGCATCCGGCCCGGACGGGCGAGGGGATCCAGGAGACCCGGCGCGCCCTGCACGACGCGGTGATCGCTGACTTGCCCGTCTAGCGGGTTACTGGCCGGGAGGACGACCGGGCTGCTGCGGCACGGGAGGTCGGCTTGGCTGCCCGCTGCCCGGGCCAAATGGGCTCATGCCGAACGGCGGCTGTTGCGCCCCGCCAGGCTGTTGCCCTCCACCCGGTCGTTGCCCGGGCCCGGGGAATGACCCCGCCGGCATGCCGAAGGCGCCGGGCCGCTGCTGGCCACCGGGGGCGCCAGGCTGCTGCTGACCCGACCCTTGGGGCCGCTGCGCCGTCTGAACGTAGACGAACGCCCACTCGTTGTATTTGCTTCGCCCGTTGTAGACCTTGAGCGACGTCTCGGTGCTCTTGGACGTGACGCCGATGATGCCGCCGGCGCCGGTCGCCCCGGTGCTGCCGAACCCCATTTGCAGGGTCTGGCGCGCAGGAGTGCTCAGGTTGGCACTGCCCTGTTGCCCGGGATTGGCGGCGCCGGTCGGCGAGCCAATCGCCTGCGCGGCCTGGTTGGCGTAGATCGGCTGGAAGTCGTCGTTGGTAATCGGGTCTTTGTATTTCTTGCGGAGAAAGCGTTGTTCAACCAGGACATCAATGCTCGGCGGCGCCGTATTGGCAAACTTGCGCTGGAACAGGCCAATGGCCCGGGCGTACTGGTTGCCGCGGAACACCAGTTCCTGCTCTTTCTCGCGCGTGGCGAGCGTGGTCCAGTGAGGCAGCAAGGCGCCCAGCAGCACCGCCATCACGCTCATGGCGACCAGCAGGGCCGCCATCGCATAACCGCGCTCACCGCCCCCCGTACCGGCGGGCAATCCTTGACCCGCTAACTTCATGAGTCTATTATCCTTATCAGGCCTTGCAGTGTCACGTTCAAGCCCGCTCCGCCGGTTCCAGCGCTCGTTCCGCATGATCTTCAGTAATGACGCGGTTCGTTCGTTCACGGTCGCTTTCGCGGTGATCGCGGCGGTCGTCGCAGCATCGTGTGACAAGGTGCCGTTGACGTCGCCGACCGGTTCGACGATTTCGTTGTCGATCGACAAGAGCATTCTGCCGGTAAATGGCCAAGCCACCGTCACGGCCGTCGTCACCGAATCGGCTGGCACCGCTGTGCAGAACGGGACAATGGTCAGTTTCAGTCCGACCATGGGCCGCGTCGAGCCCATGGAAGCGACCACCATCAACGGTAAGGCCGTGGCGACATACGTCGCGCCGAGCACATCCGGAACGGCCACGATTAACGCGTTTTCCGGATCCGCCAGCACCGGCTCTGGGAACGCCAGTTCGGGCGGCATTCAGGTCAAGGGCGGCATTCAGGTCAAGGTCGGCAGTGCAGCCGTTGGGAGCGTCTCGATCAACGTCGCGCCATCGAGCGTGCCCCAGAACGGTGGCACCGTTACCGTGTCTGCCCTGGTTCTGGACTCGTCGGGTAATCCGTTGCCGAGCGTCGCGGTGCTTTTCGCCACTGATCAGGGCACGCTCGCGAGTGGCACGGTGTTCTCAGACGCTAATGGCAACGCGGCCACGACGTTGACCACTGCGCGAGTCACCAAAGTGAATGCGACCGTCGGCGGACAGAAGAGTCTCGACTTTACGGTCAACGTTGTCACGGCACCAACGGTGACCTTTTCTACCATTACGCCGGCGAGTCCCATCGTCGGCGGCCCCATTGCCTTCACGATTGAGCCGGCAACTGTGGCCACGGCCAATCCCATCCAATCGGTGCTGGTGGAGTTTGGCGACGGCCAATCGCAACTACTGGGCGCAATCACCGGCAAGGTCGGCTTAACGCACACGTATGGTCGCTCTGGTGGCTACACCATCACCGCCACGGCCACCGATATCAGCGGACAGCGCGGCGTGTCCTCCGTCGCATTCGTCGTGGCGGACGCTGCCCTGCCGACCGTCTCGATTTCGGCCAATCCCAATCCGATCACGACCGCCGGCAACGGCTTTACGACGATCACGGTCACGGCAACGGCGGGAGGCGCTCCCATTCGTTCGGTGGTGGTCGCTTTCCCTGATGGCCGGCAAATCTACTCCGGTACCGGCAGTGGCACATTCACTCACCAGTTCGGCACGGCGGCTGGCGGTGTGACCTACACGCTGAAAGCCACAGTCACCGACACACTGGGCAACGTCGGGACGGCGTCAAGCGTCATCGTCGTCCAGTAGCTTCACGTTCCCGACAACAAGCAAAGGGCCAGAGTGCGATTCGCACCCTGGCCCTTTTCATTTCACTTCGGGTCCGGCTAAAGCCGGACGCGACATCGATTCGTTAATTCCAGTCGGCGTAGCGCGTGCCGTCGAGCGCGATTCGCTCCGAGCCGCTCTTCACGTCGTTGATGCCCGGCTGCGAGGCCGGGTTGTTGGGATCCGGCTCCGACTGGATCGTCTGCCACGAGTCCTTCGACTTGGTCATGGGGTCGGTGGGCACTTCACGCAAGTAGCCCTCCGATGCCAGCGAGGCCAGGTCCGACGGGTACTTGTTCTTGTCGGCGTAGTACTGGTCGATGGCGTCGCGCATCCGGAACAGGTTTTCCTTCAGCACGGCCTCTTCGGCGGCGGTGACGCTGTTGCGGTACTGCGTCATGCCCAGGCTCGCCAGCACCACGACCAGCGTCAGGACGACCAGCACTTCGATGAGCGTGAAGCCGCTGGCCGGTGTGCGCCGCAATGTGTCTCGCCTCATGGTGCTAGTTCCAATCGCGATACTTGGTGCCGTCGAGCGCCGTGCCCTGGTTCTTGGAGTACACGTCGTAGACGTTTTGCCCGCTCCAGCTCGATGAGTCGGGCTTGTCCTGATACGCCCGCAGCCCCCAGTCGTCCTCGCCTGTCGTCGGGTCAACGGGGATGCGGCGCAAGAACTTCAGCTTGCGGCCGGTGGCGTCGTTGGCCACCGACACGCCGTCGACCAGGGCTTGCAAGTCCGGCGGATAGCCTTCGCTATTGGCCTTGAGTTCGGTCGTGGGAATCTGCCCCGCGTCGGCGGCATCCTTGAACTTGTCAATCGCGGTGCGCATTTCCCGCAACACGCGGCGCAACTCGGCCTCCCGCGTGCGCTGGATAGTGATTCGGGCCAGAGGCTGCACCGCCGATGCCAGGATGAGAACGATGGTCGTCACCACCAGCAGTTCGACGTAGGTGAAGCCGCGGGCCTTCATTACCGCACCGTGATCCCGGCGGGCAGGAACTGTAACTGCACGCTGGCGCCGCCGGGCACGCTGGCCGAGCCCGTTACCGACAACGAACCGGTACCGGCCGCCACGGGCTCGATCAGCAGGGCCGCCAGCAAGCCCGCGCTCGACGCACCGGTCTGGTCGCCGGGCCGCGTGATGACGAGATCCACGCGCCCGCTCTTCTCGTCGATCTGGCTGGTGAAGGCCGGCGTTACGCCACCCTGCCGCATGAACGTGCCTTCCTGCACGCTGCGGACGCGCACGAGGGCCGGGTTATACGTCACCGAGATCGTGAGCGTCGACAAGCGCGTCGCGCCGGAAATGGAAATCGGCACGGTGTATGGTCCGCTGCCCGTGCGCATCTCGCTCGGCGGACTCACCGCGATACGGGCCGGCGCGGCCACGGCCGGCGACGCCGGC
>Ga0209770_10001594_pt1 | contig 11690 bp, 9 predicted proteins | sample LauGreSu1BDMLBDD_2_FD_187572 | JGI IMG/M metagenome (GOLD analysis project Ga0209770, IMG submission 187572) | Freshwater lake microbial communities from Lake Michigan, USA - Su13.BD.MLB.DD (SPAdes) (version 2) | ecosystem: Environmental > Aquatic > Freshwater > Lake | place: Lake Michigan, USA...
TCTGACCGACTGCGCGTCACCCGAAAGAGTGGCGGCGACGACCAGCACACTGGCGAAAGCAGCGAGGCGGCGATTCATGCCGCTAGTTTAGATCACGAATAGTGCTTTACCTTCAGCCGGTGATGCATACTGCCTCCAATTGCGGTTGTCCCCCCTGCTGATCACTGTCCTCGTCGCCCTGTTGCTGTCACTCTCTCCGGACGCATCCGCTCAGCCTGTGATGGGCGGTGTGACCGGCACCATCGTCGAAGCGCGCACCGGCGCGCCGCTGGCCGCCGTGCTCGTCAAGATTCAATCGACCGGCCAGCAGTCGTTCTCCAGCGCCGAAGGCCGGTTCGAGATTGCTGGCGTGCCCGCCGGTCCGCAAACCGTGCTGGTCTCGGTCGTGGGCTACGGACTGGTGCGCCGCGACGTGATCGTCGAATCGGGATCGGCCGTCGACATCACCATCCCGGTTGCTGAAGGCGCGAGTACCTACGTCGAGGAGGTCGCCGTCTCGGCGAGCCCTTTTCGCGAGGCCGAGCCGGGCGTAGCCAGCCAGTCGGTGCTGGGCAGCCGCGATTTGCTGGCACTGCGCGGCCTGGTGGCCGACGACCCATTCCGCGCGGTGCAGGTGCTGCCGGGTGTATCGACCGGCGACGACTTCCGCGCCGAATTCGCCTTGCGCGGCCTGGGGCCGTCGAACCTCGGAATTGCCGTCGACGGCGTCGACAGCCCGTGGCTGTTTCACACCGTGCGAGGCGTGCAGGACACCGGTTCGCTGGGCCTGATCAACAGCGACATCCTCGAATCGGCCACGCTGCTGGCCGGCCCGCATCCGCAGCGGCTGGCCTCGCGCCTTGGCTCGCGGCTCGATTTCACCACTCGCGACGGCTCGCGCGAGCGCCTCGTCGTCCGTGGCCTGCTGAGCGCCTCGGCAGCGAGCACGGTGTGGGAGGGCCCTCTCGGCGCCGGCAAGCGGGCGAGCTGGCTGCTGGCGGTTCGCAAGAGCTACATCGACTGGCTGCTGCGCCAGGTTGACCCCACCACCGACGCGACGTTCGGCTTCACCGACGCCCAGGGCAAGGTCACCGTCGACCTGACCCCGCGGCAGACCTTGCGGGCGACGCTGCTGGCGGGGCGCTCGGTGTTGCGGGAGCTGGAACAGCCGCCCGGACCGAACACGCTCGATCCGGCGACTAACACCACCTTCATCGCCAACCTGCAATGGCGGTTCACGCCGTCGCCACGGCTCTCGATCACGCAGCAGGCCTACCTGCTGAAGGCCGATTATCGCAATCAGGTGGCCGACGGCCGCACCCGCGAAGAGGGCGGCGATGTGGACCTCACATGGCGCGGCGCCGCGGAGTGGAATCCGCGCCCCGGCCACTGGATCGAGGGCGGCGCACAGGCGCAGTCGCTCGATGCCGTGCGCCTCGATCGCCGGTTCACGACGCAGGCCGAGGTGACCGTGCTCGATGCCACCCGCGATGCGCGGTCGGCGGCAGCCTGGGGCCAGTACCGCTGGGTGCCGTCCGCCCGCTTCTCGCTCACGCCCGGCGCGCGCCTCGACCGCTGGGATCTGATCCGCGCCACCGCGGTGTCGCCGTGGCTCATCTCGGAGGTCGAGGTCAGGCCCGGCACCCGGGCCCGCGCCGGCGCCGGCCTCCAGCACCAGGCGCCATCGATCGATCAGGCACTGGTCGCGGCCGGCGGCACGACCCTGGACGCAGAGCGGGCCTTCGCCCTGGAGGCCGGGCTCGAACAGCGGATCGGCGTGGCGTGGCGCCTGGCCGGAACCGCGTATCACCGCCAGGATCGGGATCGCCTGCGGTTCGAAAACTCGGAAGCGCGCCTCGAGGGTAACCGCGTAGTGGTGCCGCGGAACCCGTATTGGGCCAACGCGCTGAGCGGCGTCACCAACGGGGTGGAGCTGACGCTGGAACGCAAGTCCGTCAACGGGTTGACCGGCTGGCTCTCGTACGCCTGGAGCAAGTCCGATCTAACCGACGTCGGTGGAGGCAACCCTTCAGGGTTGCCTGAAACCTTCCCGGCCGACTTCGACCAGCGCCACACGGTGAATGCCTACGTCGCCTACCGCTGGTCGGGCCGCACCAGCCTGTCGGCGCGCATGCGGTATGGCTCGAACTTCCCGATCACCGGCTATATCGCCCAGGACCCCAATGGCTATGTCTTGAGCAACCAGCGCAACGGCACGCGTCTGCCGGCTTACTCGCGTCTCGACCTGCGGGCCGACCGCGCCTTCACCCATCGCAAGAGCCGGCTGACGCTGTTTCTCGAAGTCGTCAACGCCACGAACCACGACAACTACCGCTACAACAGCCCTGGCCTCAACACCAGCACGCGCCGCGTCACCGGCCCGATCGAAGAGTTGTTTCCCCTGCTGCCGGTGGCGGGAATCCTGATCGAGTTCTGAACGGCCTGTTGTTATGGGGCCTTGGCCGCCAGCTCCTTCGCCATTGACTGGTAGTACGCCAGCCGCGACACCTGGTCTTTCGTCGGCGCCCCCGTCCAGCGGCTGATCGCGCCGAACAAACCTGAGATGCGCGACGTCAACTCGCGCGACTGGCGCTTCAGCTCCGTGGCCCCGGCCGTGTTTGGCAGCTTCTGGATGCGATCGTTCACCGGCCCATACATCCGCGCCAGCGCCGTGACCTGCGCTTGCGCGTCGCTCCACAGCTTGCGCTCCGCCGGCGTGATGTCGATGCGCGGATCTTCGCGCACCTCGACCCTCTGCTCGAGCGTGCGGCCGCCGGCCGCCATGCGGACCACGTACACCCCCGGCGCCACCAGCGGGCCCGGCATGCCGCTACCGGCCTGCGGGGCATCGTCATCGCCGCCGAACCCGCCGCGCAGCGGCAGGTCGCTCTCGCGCAGGTTCCACGCCACGCGGTTCACGCCCTTGGCGGCGGTGGCGCGCAGCGTGTTGATCAACTGGCCGCCCGCGGAGTGCACCGTTATTGTGGGCGCGGTGCCCGCGGCTCCCAGCCAGTAATCGATCAGGGCGCCGTTGGCGGGATTCTCGCCCCGGAACCACATGTCGCCGGTGTGCGCCTTCAGGTTGGCCTGGCGGATCTGGTAGGCCGGCGCCACCGTGAACAGGTGCGCGGGCGAGGCGATGACCTGCGGCGTCAGCTCCTGCAGCGCGTTGATCTTGTCGAGAATCCAGATGCCGCGGCCATGCGTGGCCAGCACCAGGTCGTTGTCGCGCGGATGAATCACGAGGTCGTTGTAGGGCAGGGTCGGCAAGTTGTTCTTGAGCTCGATCCAGTTGGTGCCGCCGTTGGGCGAGAAGAACAAGCCGAGCTCGGTGCCTGCGAACAGCAGGTTCGGGTTCTTCACGTCCTCGCGCACCGTGCGCACCACGCGCCCGGCCGGCATGTCGCCGGCAATGGCCGTGAAGGTCTTGCCGCCATCCGCCGACTTGTAGAGGTAGTTGTTCAGGTCGTTGCTGCGATGGTTGTCGACGGCCACGTAGACCGTGTTGGCGTTGTGGCGCGAGGCCTCGATGCCGCCAAACCACGACGACTTCGGCAGGCCCGGCAGGCGGTCCTGCAGGTCGGTCCACGTCTTGCCGTCATCGTTCGACATCCGCAGCCGCCCATCGTCCGTGCCGACGTAGAGCAGCCCTTTCGTCAGCGGCGACGGTGCGATCGACACCAGCCCCGGATAGAACGGCACGCCATCGTCTACCGACAGCGTGTTCTCGTCGGGCAGGCGGCCCATCAGCGGCAGCTTGCTGCGATCGACGCCGGTGGTCATGTCGCCCAGGTCTTCCCAGGTGTTGCCGCGATCGCGCGAGCGGAACAGGTGCTTGCCGCCGGCGTAGATGGTGGCCGGGTCGAAGGGCGACAGCGCCACCGGCGCGTCCCAGTTGGCGTAGTGCCATTCGTTGCCGAGTACCTCCTGCGGCACACCCTTGCCCCACGTGTTCCAGTTGCGGCGATCGCCGATCGCGCCCTGCGGATCGCCTGGGCGGATGTCCTGGTTCTGCCACGTGCGCGTGTCGGTGCGGCCAAGGCCCAGGAACTGGCTGGCCGAGAACACGACGCGCGGGTTGCTGGCATCGGGCACCGTGAAGAACCCGTCGCCGCCGCACAGCCGCGACCAGTGCTCGTTCAGGATGCCGTTGGTCGTCCAGCTGGCGCTCGGGCCCTTCCAGCAGCCGTTGTCCTGCAGGCCGCCGTAGATGTTGTACGGCCGCTCGTTGTCGACGGCGACGCGGTAGTACTGCGACACCGGCAGGTTCTGGACGTAGAGGAACTTCAGGCCGCGATCGAACGAGATGCCGATGCCGCCGTCATCCAGCTTGATGACGTGGCGCGAGTCTTTCGGGTTGACCCACACGAAGCGGTCGTCGCCGTGCGTGGTGGTGTTCGGCGAGGTGAACGACTCGCCGCCGTTGTCCGAGAACGAGTAGGAATTGAGCATGTAGACCCGGCGATCGTCCTGCGGGTCGATGGTCGGCTGGCTCGCATACATCGGCCGCGGGTTCCAGTTCGACATGAACCGCCACGTCTTGCCGGCGTCGTTGCTGCGATAGAGGCCGCCGCGCCGCTCGGTGTAGGCCGTCGAGGCGTTGTAGCGGAAGCCCTGCTCGATGCTGACCATCACGATGCGCGGGTCCTTGCGATACACCGAGATGCCGATGCGGCCGTACTCGCCCTCGGGCAGGCCGTTGCCGGTCAGCTTGGTCCAGGTCGCGCCGGCGTCCGTGCTCTTCCACAGCGCGCTGCCGGGGCCGCCGCCGTTGAAGCCGAAGGCGCTGCGCCGCCGCTGGTACGACGCGGCATAGAGGACATTCGGATCGAGCGAGTCCATGGCGACATCGGTCACGCCGGTGTCGTCGTCCACGTGGAGCGTCCGCTGCCAGGTCTTGCCGCCGTCCATGGTCCGGTAGAGCCCGCGCTCGCCGCCCGGGCCCCACACCGAACCCTGCGCCGCGACGTAGACAATGGCCGGATTCGATGGGTGGGTGACAATGCGGCCGATGTGCATGGAGGTCTTGAGGCCGACGTTGGTCCACGTTTTTGCGCCGTCCGTGGACTTGTAGACGCCGTCGCCCCAACTGACGCTCTGCCGATTGGCTCGCTCGCCGGTGCCGGCCCAGATGATGTTGGGATCGGGCTGGTAGATGGCGACGTCGCCAATCGAGTGCACCGCCTCGCGTTCGAACACCGGCGCCCACGTGATGCCGTTGTCGGTGGTGCGGAAGATGCCCCCGGTCGCCGAGGCGACGTACATGGTGAAGGGATTCGCTTCGACCACATCCATGTCGACGAAGCGTCCCGACATGGTGGCCGGGCCAATGCCGCGAAGGCGCAGGCCGGCGAGGTCGCTGCTCTGCAGCGCCGGCGGGGTCTGAGCCTGGAGCACCGCCGTCGCGTGGGGGCTACCCTTTAAGGCGGCCCATTCGGATGCGGCTGTGGCGGTGACGGCGATGAAGAGAAGAGTGGAGACAAATCGGCGTCGCGTCATGAGCCCGATCCTACTACCGCGCGCCGTGGTTGATTACTGTTTCGCCGGGAGACAGCCGGTGCAGACCGGTGCGTGGTAATATTAGGGTATTACCGTGGCCACTATCACCGTCAAGCTGGACAAGAGGCGAGCCGCCCGCCTGGCCCGGTGGGCCCGTCTTACCAAGTCCTCCAAGTCCGACGTGGTTCGCGCGCTGATCGACCGGGGCGGACCAATCTCGACCGGTGAGGATTTGTTGGACTGGGTCACTGCCGCCGAAGGCAAGGGGCTGGGCCTGGCACAGAAAGCGAAGTGAGCCGGCCGGTCCTGCTCGACTCGTCGTTCCTGATCGCCCTCGAACGTGAAACGGCGGTCGGCGTGGCGGGGTCGGCCCGCCGGTTCCTGCCGGCGCTGCGCGGCCGGCCTCTCGTCGTGTCCGTCGTCACGGTGGCCGAACTCCTCGAAGGAGCAGCTGATGAGGCTGCGGCCTGGGCCTCGTTGCAGCGGTTTACCATCCAGGGCGTTCACCTTGCGCAAGCGCGTCGCTGCGCTATGCTGCAGCGCCGATCGGCACGGCGAATGGGCGAGAACGACGCGTGGCTGGTGGCGACCGCCGAGTCGCTGAATGCCGACCTGGTGGGCGACGACGCGGCGTTCGAACGGCTGGGTCCGCGCTATCTGCGGTTTCGCTAGGTGTCATATCGTGCCGGCCGCGAGGCGCATATCAGCGCGTCACGTAGTCGCCAGCCGCTCGCGGTCGTTGGCGACATCGGCGGGCAGGACCTTCAGCGCGACCTCGCGCTTCAGCTTCGAGTCCCTGGCGCGATACACCTCGCCCATGCCTCCAACCCCAAGTGGGGTGACGATTTCATAAGGGCCGATACGAGTGCCGGAGGGCAGTGACATTCGGGTGCCGTGAGTATAGTCGGGCTGGAGAGGTGTGCGGCGCGCTTGCGTCGGGGTGCCGCGGGTATCCTGTAACAGACGATTCAACCGCGCGTTGCTGCAGCCCCAGCCCATGGTCGAGGCGCAGCCGTGTAAAGTACGGTGATAAAGGAGAGTTTGTATGCGTGTTCGGTCTGTGTTGTCGGTCGCGGTGTTGTGCGGCGCCATGGGCGCGGCAGTGTTGGCCCAGGCGGTTCCGGAAGTGAAGCTGGTGCCATCGCCGCAGGGGCAGGCGTCAATCCAGGTGGCCGGACGGTGGGAGAAAACGGCTGAAGGCGGACAGGCCTATCGTGACGGCAAGTGGATTGTCGTCGATTACGGCCGCCCGCTGTTGCGCGGCCGCAAGGACATCTTCGGCGCCGGCGCCGACTACGGCAAGACGGTGAACGCCGGTGCGCCGGTGTGGCGCGCGGGTGCGAACAACACCACCCGCCTGACGACGCAGGTGCCGTTGCAGATCGGCGGCAAGTCCCTCGCGCCCGGTGTCTACAACGTGTTCGCCGAGCTCAAGCCCGGCAACTGGACGCTGGTGCTGACCAACCAGCCGGTGCAGGACACGTTCGACCCCAACGACAAGGTGCGCCTGTCGGGCGCCACCAACTACGACCCCAAGTTCGATTTCCTCCGCGCGCCTATGACCGTGCGCACGAACGACGCGTCGGTCGAGCAGTTCACCATTGGCTTCACCAACGTCACCGACGCGGGCGCGACCATGACCATGGCGTGGGAGAAGACCGTGGCCACGATCGACCTCAAGTTCGCGGCGAAATAGAAGACCCCCGGGGCGGCTCGGCGCGGCTATAGTTGCCCCGGAGGTTCGCTTTCATGAGCAGTCGAATTGTGCCGGTGGAGGCAACCCTTCAGGGTTGCCTGTCGCGCCGACCCACCCTGTCCCGGCGCGAGTTCACAGCAGCAGTGGGCGCGCTCACGGGCCTGGCGATGAACGCGCGTGTCAATGCGCAACCTGCGGCCAGTGCGCCGATTGGGCCGCTCAACCCGCAAGTGCTGCCGCCCGGCATCCGCTCGCGATTCGTGGACGGCGTCAACGGCCTGCGCATGCACGTCCTTGAGGCCGGCTACGAAACGCCGGGCCGCCCGGGCATCCTCCTCATTCACGGCTTTCCCGAACTCGCCTACAGCTGGCGCAAGATCATGGGGCCGCTGGCCGCCGCGGGCTACCACGTGTTCGCGCCCGACATGCGCGGCTACGGCCGCACCTCGCCGGCGCCGGTGAGTTTTGACGATGACCTGCGGCCGTACGGCACGGTCAATCGCATCAAGGACATGCTGGCGCTGGTGGCGGCCATGGGCCACCGCTCGCTGCCGGCGGTGTTCGGCCACGACATGGGCTCGCCGCTGGCCGGCTGGTGCGCGCTCGCGCGTCCCGACATCTTCCGCTCGGTGGTGATGATGAGCGCGCCGTTTGGCGGCGCGCCCACGTTGCCGTTCAACACGGCTAACAGGCAACCCCAAGAAGGGGTTGCCTCCACCACGAATGCCACGCCGGCGCCGGGGGGCAACCCGAACGCGATCTACGACGAGCTGGCGAAGCTGTCGCCACCGCGCAAGCACTACCAGCGCTACTACCAGACGCGCGAGGCCAACGCCAACATGTGGAAGCCGCCACAGGGCCTGCTGGCGTTCTTCCGCGCCTACTACCACGCGAAGAGCGCCGACTGGAAAGCGAACAACCCGCAGCCGCTCGCCGGCCGCACCGCCGGCGAGTGGGCGAAGCTGCCGCGCTATTACGTGATGGATCTCGACAAGGGCATGGCCGAGCAGGTGGCCGCCGACATGCCGTCGGTCGCCGAGATTGCCGCCAACCAGTGGCTGCCCGACGCGGACATGGCGGTTTATGCCGAGGAGTACGGCCGCACCGGCTTCCAGGGCGGCCTCAACGGCTATCGCGGCGCCCCTGGTGGCGACGACCTGAACCTGTTTGCGGGCATGACCCTGGATGTGCCGGCCAGCTTCATCAGCGGCAAGCAGGACTGGGGCACTTATCAAAGTCCCGGTTCGCTCGAACGGCTGGAGAAACAGATCACGACCAAGTACCGCGGCACGCACCTGATCGATGGCGCCGGCCACTGGGTCCAGCAGGAACAGGCAGCGGCGCTGACAAAGCTGCTGATCGACTTCCTGCGTAATCAATAGGGCCACAGAGAACACAGAGATCACAGAGGACACGGCAGGGTCGTTGGCGGCGCTACGCGCCATCAGACCTTGCCTCCAACGAGCCTGCCTCTGTCTTGCTGACCCTGTCTTCCCTGTGTCCTCTGTGTCCTCTGTGGCAGATTCTCTTGCGATGTGAACTATCATGCCGCGTCCCTGAGGAGGGCCATCCGATGACCGCGATCCGATCCGCGTTTCGCACCCTTGTCCTGATTGCCCTGGCCGGCTTCGCCGTCACGGCGCAGCAGCCCGCGGCGCCGCCGGCGGCGGCAACACCCGCGTCGGTTGGCGTCTCGGCCGAACGGCTCGCCCGGCTGCACGCCGGCATGCAGGGCTTCATCGACCGCAAGGAAGCCGGCGGCATCGTCACCCTGATCGCCCGCGACGGCAAGGTCGTGGACGTGCACGCCTCGGGCTTCCAGGACGTGGCGGCCAGGACGCCGATGAAGACCGACACGCTCTTCCGCATTGCGTCGATGACCAAGCCCATCACCAGCGTCGCGGTGATGATGCTGTACGAGGAAGGCAAGCTGCTGCTTACCGATCCGGTGTCGAAGTTCATCCCGGCCTTCAAGAGCTCGCGCGTGCTCGAGGGCGCGGCGACCGAGCCGGTGCCGGCGCGCCGCGGCATCAATCTCCGCGACCTGCTGTCGCACCGCTCGGGCATCACCTACGGCTTCATCAACGGCGGGCCGGTGGGCGGCGGCTATCGCAAGAACGGCGTCACCGATGGCCTGGCGGTCACCTCGATGACCCTCGCCGAGGCGATCGACAAGCTGGCGGCCGAGCCGTTGATTGCTCAGCCTGGCGCGGCCTGGAATTACAGCCTCTCCACCGACGTGCTGGGCCGGGTCGTCGAAGTCGCGTCGGGCATGCCGTTCCAGGCGTTCCTGCGCGAGCGCATTTTCAAGCCGCTGCGCATGGCCGACACCGACTTCGTGGTGCCCGAGGCCAAGTGGCCGCGGATGGCGACGGTGTATGCGCCCGACGGCGCCGGCGGCATCAGGCCCATGACCGATCCCGAATCGTTGGGCAACACGGTGATGTCGCCGAACGCGTCGTACAAGGAAGGGAAGACCTATTTCTCCGGCGGCGCCGGCCTCGTGTCGACCGCGCGCGATTACGCGCGGTTCGGGCAAATGCTGTTGAACGGCGGCGTGCTCGACGGCGCGCGGCTGCTCAGCCCGAAGACCATCGAGCTGATGACCGCGAGCCATACCGCCGACCTGCCGGGCTCAGGGCTCGTCGGCGCCGGCGCCCAGTTCGGCCTCGGCTTCCGCGTCGTCACCGACGTGGCCGCCACGCAGACGCTGGGCTCGAACGGCATCTACGGCTGGAGCGGCATCTACGGCACCGTCTTCTGGGTCGATCCCAAGGAGAGGCTGGTCGCCATCATGCTGGTGCAGCGCTATCCCGGATCGACCGTGGCGGGCGCGTTCCAGCCCCTGGTCTACCAGTCGCTCGTGAAGTAGGCCGGCGGGCGAAGAGTTTTCACGCGATTGTCACATCTCGGTGCTTGCCCGCTGCCTACCATCATCAGCATGACCAAGATAAGTGGCATGATCGCGGCTGTGCTGTCGATTGCGCTGGCCGGTTGCGGCGGTGCGAGTGGCGCCGCCGCATCACCGAGTGCGCCAACGGCCACACCGGCCGGCGGCGAACGTTACGTCACCATCGCCTTTTGGAGCGATCCCAGCTGCAGCGGCGAGCCCGCAAACACCAATCGTTTCCCCGTCCACTACGGCGACACCCAGTGCTACACCTGGCCCGGCCGCTCCGGCGAAAACTCGGCCAGTCGTTTCTCGTGCGGTGCGGGCAGCTTCAGCTACACGCAGTGGACGACGCTCACGTGCAGCGGCGGACAGGTGCCGGCCGGCACCCGCAAGACCACTTTCGTGACCGGCTGCACCCAAGACGTGCCGCCCACGCTTTATGCCCGGGTGATCGACTTCAGTGGCTGCCAGTAGTGGCATGCACATCGCGGGCTGAGATGGAGCGCAGCAGATGAACACACGACGGCAATTCCTGATCACGGCGCCACTCGGCATGGCGTCGCTTGCCGCCGGCTGCCGCGCGGTGCCGCAGCAAGCAGGCGGCGCCCCGGCGGCGACCCAGCCGTCAACGCCAGGCGCGCCCGTCGCGTGGGGCACATCGTCCGGCACCGGCCCCGAGGTGTCGGCCGCCACCTTCGCGGAGGCTGAAAAGCTGATGCAGGTGACCTACACCGACGCCGAGCGCGCGACCATGGCCGGCGCGTGGCGCCGCACGATGTCGGCGACGCTCGAGCGGCGGACCAGGCCGCGCAAGGTGGCGATGACCGACGACCTGGTGCCCGGGATGCTGTGGGATCCCGCCAGGGCGGTGGGATTCGTGCCGCCGGCGCGCGACCAGTTCGTGCGGCCGGCGGTTGATCCGGGTCCGCTGCCCGCGGCCGATGCCGACATCGCGTTTGCTCCGGTGTGGCGGCTGTCGCGATGGATCGAGCGCAAGCAACTGGCCTCGTCGCGCCTCACGCAGATTTACCTCGAGCGCATCGCGCGGCACGACTCGCGGCTGCGCAGCGTCATCACCGTCACGCGCGACCTGGCGCTGGCCCAGGCCAAAGCCGCCGACGCCGAGATCGCAAGCGGCAAGTATCGCGGCCCCCTGCACGGCATCCCGTTTGGCGTGAAAGACCTGCTCGATACGGCGGGCATTGCGACGACCTATGGTGCGGAGCCGTTTCGCAATCGCATACCGGCGGAAGACTCGGTGGTGGTCAAGCGCCTGCACGACGCCGGCGCCGTATTGATCGCCAAGCTGTCGCTGGGCGCGCTCGCGCTCAACGATATCTGGTTTGGCGGCCAGACCATGAACCCGTGGCTGCTGGAAGAAGGGGCATCGGGCTCGAGCGCCGGACCGGGCGCGGCCGTGGCGGCGGCGCTGGTGGGCTTTGCCATCGGCAGCGAAACCGGGGGCAGCATCGTCGCGCCAAGCATGCGATGCGGCGTCACCGGCCTGCGCCCCACCTTTGGCCGGGTCAGTCGCGCCGGCTGCATGGCGCTGTGCAACACGCTCGACAAGGTCGGGCCGATCTGCCGCTCGGTCGAGGATACGGCCATCGTGCTGGCCGCGCT
>Ga0209770_10001595_pt1 | contig 11690 bp, 10 predicted proteins | sample LauGreSu1BDMLBDD_2_FD_187572 | JGI IMG/M metagenome (GOLD analysis project Ga0209770, IMG submission 187572) | Freshwater lake microbial communities from Lake Michigan, USA - Su13.BD.MLB.DD (SPAdes) (version 2) | ecosystem: Environmental > Aquatic > Freshwater > Lake | place: Lake Michigan, USA...
TGGCCTGCGAGCCGGTCGATGCCGAGCACCCGCTCTTCCTCCTCTACACCTCGGGAAGCACCGGGAAGCCGAAGGGCATCCTGCACACGACGGGCGGCTACATGGTCTTCACCGCGGCCACCGCGCGCTGGACGTTCAACCTCGTGCCGGGAACCGGGCAGGTCTACTTCTGCACGGCGGACCTCGGCTGGATCACGGGCCACAGCTACATCGTCTACGGCATCCTGCCGAACCGCGTCCCGACGCTGATGTACGAGGGCGCGCCGAACTTCCCCGCGGAGGACCGCTTCTGGTCGATCGTGGAGCGGCACAGCGTCACGCACTTCTACACCGCCCCCACCGCGATCCGCAGCTTCATGCGCTGGGGGAACGATCACCCCGCGAGGCACGACCTCTCGAGCCTCCGCGTGCTCGGCACCGTGGGCGAGCCCATCAATCCCGAGGCATGGATCTGGTACCACGAGCGGATCGGCGGCGGTCGCTGCCCGATCGTCGACACGATGTGGCAGACCGAGACGGGCGGCCACGTGATCACGCCGCTGCCGGGCGCGACGCCGACGGTCCCCGGCAGCTGCACGCTGCCGATGTTCGGCGTCGATGCCGCGGTGGTCGACGAGCACGGCAACGAGCAGCCGGCGAACGCCGGCGGACTCCTCGTGATCCGCAAGCCCTGGCCCGGGATGCTGCGCGGCGTGCACGGCGATCGGCAGCGGTTCATCGACACCTACTGGAGCCGCGTGAAGGGCATGTACCTCGCGGGCGACGGGGCTCGCCGCGACCAGCGCGGCTACTTCTGGATCATGGGCCGCATCGACGACGTGCTCAACGTCAGCGGCCACCGGCTCGGCACCGCCGAGGTCGAGAGCTCGCTCGTCGGCAGCAAGCTGGTCGTCGAGGCGGCCGTCGTCGGCATGCCGCACGAGATCAAGGGCACCGGCGTCGCCGCGTTCTGCGTGCTGCACCCGGACCATGCGCACGACGCCGGCGACGCGATGCGAAAGCGCCTGATGGACCACGTCGCGAAGGACATCGGCGCGATCGCTCGGCCGGACGTGATCCGGTTCACCAACGCGCTCCCGAAGACGCGCAGCGGCAAGATCATGCGGCGGCTGCTCCGCGACGTGGCGGCCGGCAAGGAGGTCACGCAGGACACGACCACCCTCGAGGACTTCGGCGTCCTCGCCAAGCTGCGCGAGGGCGACGAGTAAACCCGTCTAAATCCGTACCCGGTTACGTATGCACCAATTCATTCTCTGGAGAATGAATTGGTGCATACGTAACCGGGTACGGATTTACTTCCCCACCCACCACTCGGCCTCGGGCGCCGCGTCGCACCAGCGCGTCATGTCGCGCAGCGCGTCGACCTGCAGCAGCTCGACCGCACCGTCGACGGTTCCCGTGCACACCTCGTCGCCGTGACGCGTGCTCACGGAGCCGCAGCTCGTCGGATCGTCGGGCGAGTACTGCGCCGCCCAGCGCGGTGCCGGCGTGTTCAGCCACGGGGCATCGACGCGGAAGAAGCCCTCGGCGATCGACGAATCCGCCGTCGCGTTGGTCCGCGCGGACGCGAAGACGATGGTCCGCTGCGGACGCCGCGCGCCCGAGAGACGGGTCACGCAGTACTGCGCGAACGGGTTGTCCGCGCCGTTCGGCAGCTGCGGGTCGCTCGGGAAGCGCGCCTCGTCGCCGCCGACGAACGCGCTGTTGAGCCCGAAGCTCGGGTAGAGCGACGCGAAGTAGTAGTACTGCGCGCGCTCGCCGGCCTTGAGGCGCTCGAGCGTCGACTCGTTCTCGCCGACGTAGAGCCGCCGGAAGTCCTGGTCGAGCCACGGCGCGAGGCGCCACGGGTAGCGCTTGCGGACCTCGACGTCGCCGCCGTAGGCCTCCGCGGGAATCGCGTCGCCGTACTCGTCGCGGACCGCCAGCCCGCCGCGGTACCCGGGCAGCACGAAGCCCTGCTGGTCCGTCGCATAGGCGGTCCACGCGATGAGCACGCCGCGCAGCGCGGACGTCTCGCGAACCCGCGCGGCCGTCCGGCGCGCCCCGAGCGCCACCGGGACGAGGATCGCGACGAGCACCGCGATTATCGCCACCGCCACCACCAGTTCGGCAAGCGTGAACCCCCCCGGATGGGCCTGTCCTCGCGAACAACCCGTCCCCTGCCGGCGTTTGATGGCACAGTACGGTCGCGGGGCCATGGACCGTCCATAGTATTCGACCCCCCGATGAGAACGCGCAATACCACCAACTTCGTCGGCTCCACGCCCCGCACCGCGACCGCCTCCGCCGCCATGCAGGCCGCCGCGCTCGCGCTGTGCGCCACCGCCGCCGGCGACGTGATCAACGCCTCGTTCCCCTCGCCCGCACTCGACCGCTGGATGTACCCGTTCAACTCGACGCCCGGCACGCGCATCACCATCAGCACCTTCGGCAGCACGCCCGGCGCGCCGGAGTTCGACAGCCGCGACGGGCAGATGCTCGTCCGCTTCGACACCGCGAGCCAGGTGCCCTCGGGACAGGGCCAGGCACTCACGGTGACGCGCGCCCGCCTCACCGTCGAGGTCTCGAACGACCTCGTCTTCGCCTACGACGCGACGCAGGATCCGTGGCAGTGCTTCGTCGCGACGACGGACCCCGCGTGGCAGCCCGACCTGGATGCGGGGCAGCCGGTCGAGTGCTACGGCGTCGGCTTCCGCAACGGCTGGTCGCTGCAGACCTTCCAGGAGAACTCCCCGTACACCACGGGCAACTCGAACTTCCTGCTTCCCGGGATCCGCAACGCGTACGCCGCCGCGTTCGACGCGAACGGCACCCTCGCCGACGTCTCGCAGAGCCCGCGCCAGCGCTTCGACCCGAAGCCCTTCGCGGTCGGATCGTGCCCGGAGCTCGCGCCCGGCGCGCTGGTTCCCGCCGGCACGCAGATGCACTTCGACATCGATGTCTCGGACCCGGCGATCCAGGGCTACCTGCGCGACGGCATCAACCAGGGCCGCGTCATGCTCGCGCTCTCGAGCCTGACGTTCGTGCAGCAGCAGGCCGGCCAGTTCCCGCTGTTCGTCGCCAAGGAGAATCCGTTCGTTCAGCTCGGCCTCGCGTCCGCGGCTCGCCTCGAGCTCGACGTCAGCGACCAGCCCGCGTGCGTGCCCGCCGACCTCAACTGCGACGGCACGGTCGGCGGCTCCGACCTGGGGCTGCTCCTGGGCGAATGGGGAACCGACGGCGGATCCGTCGGCGCCGACCTCAACGGCGACGGCACCGTGAGCGGTTCCGACCTCGGGATCCTGCTCGGCGCGTGGGGCTGACCGGTTTCAGCGCTGCGCGGCCGCGGGCGCGTGCTCGGCGAGCGCGTCGATGAACGCGCGCTGCGCGAGGCGCACCGTTCGCTCCGCCTGCGCGAGCAGGTCGGCGACGATCGACTCGGGCAGCTTCATGCGGGCGGCGATCGCACCGGGCGCGAGCCCGTCGCGATGACGCAGGCGCAGCGCCATCCGCTCGTGGTGCGAGAGCATCTCGAGCACGCGAGCGAGGAAGCCCTCCTGCGCGTCGAGCACCTCGTGACCGGGGGAATCCGTCCCGGACGCCGGATGGCGCCGCGAGCGGGGACGCTTCACTTCGATGACATCCGCCATGCGTGCACTCCTTTGCAACGCGTCGGCTGAAACATCGGCCTCGATCGGTGGCTCGAGAACATCAACTTCCGTGTCGACCGCGCCCCCACGGGCGCGTACCCGACAGCCACCGCCGTGGCTGAATAATAACGCCAGTCAGGCGGCTGCGGGCAAGGAAACGATGTGATTCGCGATGGATTCCCACGAATCGCGGAAGCCGTCCCCCCCGACGAGCGGCCCGACGGCCGCGACGATCAGCGGGTCGAACTGCGCCCCGGACTGCGACTCGAGCTCCTCGAAGGCCTGTTCCAGGCTGATCGCGGGTCGATACGCACGGACAGAGGTCATCGCATCGAGCGCGTCCGCGACCGCCACGATCCGGGCGTGCAGCGGGATCGAATTCCCGACGAGACCGTCGGGGTAGCCGAGGCCGTCCCAGCGCTCGTGGTGCCAGCGCGCGACCGGGGCCGCGAAGGCGAGCACCGGGATCTTGCGAAGGATCGAGCCCCCGTAGACGGTGTGGCGCCGGATGGCCGAGGCCTCCGAGGTCGTGAGCGGCGACACCTTCTGCAGGATCGCGGCCGGAACGAGGATCTTGCCCACGTCGTGCAGGAGCGCGCCGATGCGGAGCTGCCGCAGCTCGGGCGCGTCCATGCCGATCGAGGAGCCGAGCATGGTCGCGAGGGCCGCGACGCGGACGGCGTGACCGGCCTGCGACGGATCGGCCGCGTCGACCTGGTCGACGAGCTCGCCCACGAGACTCGAGAGGCTGCAGTCGGTGGCCGGGAGCGCGGGCGCGGGCTCCGCGGGCGTGCCGCGGGGCTCGGCGAGGATCCACGCCGAGCGCGCGGCGCGCGGCGTGATGCCGAGGGGCTGCTCGGCCGGGGCGATCTCGGGACGCGGACGGTTGGTCGATTCCTGCATCTGGACTGCGCTCCTGTGGCAGCGGATTGCTGCCGCGACCGAGGCATCGGCGGCCCCGGGGACCGACTGAAGCGGGTGTTCCGATTTTTCCGTCGAAAGCACCCGTGGATCCGGGAATAACCGCCGCGGTGAGGCCCCAGCCCATCCCGCTAGACTTGCACGCCGATGCGCGTCGCCGCTCTCACGATGTTCCGCCCCCCGAAGGCACGCGCCGTCGAGGTGGCCTGCGCGCCGGACGCCGCTCCCGATCTCGCGGCCCTGCCCCCCGCGAGCTTCGCGCGCGTGCTCGGCGGCGCGCCGGGGACCGACGCGGTCCGCGCGGCGCTCGAGGGCATCGTCGCGGAGGGCGCGCTCGTCGAGGACACGCATCCACACATGTTCGTCTACCGCGCGGCGCATGCCGGCAAGCGCTGGATGGGCCTCGTCTGCGCGGTCGATACGCGCGACCTGGTGCACCTCTTCCCGAATGCCGCGAGCGACGGGGAGATCTCCGCGGCGCAGGCGGACCTGGTGTCCGTGGGCGCACAGCTCGTCCCGGCGCTCGTGACGATCGACGCGTCGCCGGACCTCTCCTACCAGTTCGTCTGCGACACGAACGAGCGGCCCGCCTACCACTTCGTCTCGGCGGACGGGTCGACGCACAGCGCATGGGAGGTCCGTCAGCCGGAGCCGATGGTCGCGGCGCTCGCGGAGCTTGCCGCGGACGAGATCCGCGCCGGCGCCGCGCAGGTGATCGCCGCGCACATGGCGGGCTCGATGCCGCTCGTGATCCTCACGCCCGACCGCGACGTCGCCGCCGCGACGGGACCGCTCGCGCCGCGCTGCGGGCTCTTCGTGCCGCGCACGGCGCCGCGCTGAGCGGGAAGCGGCCGCTCCCGCTGCCGCACTACACTTCCGTCATGACAGCGTTCGCATCGCAGGGACCGTCCGCACCCAGCGCCGCCGGACCGGCCAAGGTGCTGGTGTGCGACCCACTCGCCAAGAACGGCCTCGACGCGCTCCGCGGCCTCGGCTGCATCGTGATGAACGACCCCGAGCTCGCCGAGGGAACGCTCCCGCGCGCGGTCAAGGACACCTCGCCGGACGTCCTGATCACGGGCACGACGCCCGTCACGGCGGAGACCATCGAGGCCTGCCCGCGACTGGCGATGATCGTCGTCGCAGGGACGAGCACCGAACACGTCGACGTCGCGGCCGCGAGCCGGCGCGGCATCTTCGTCGCCAACTGCCCCGGGCGGAACGCGACCGCGGTGGCCGAGCTCGCGTGGGCGCTGATCCTGGCCTGCGACCGCCGGCTCCCCGAGCAGGTCGAGGCGCTGCGCGCGGGACTCTGGCGTCAGCGCGAGTTCGGGAACGCGGCGGGCCTCCACGGCCGCACGCTCGGCATCGTCGGGCTCGGGCAGGTCGGCCAGGAGATTGCCTCCATCGGCCGTGCGTTCGGGATGGACGTGATCGCCTGGAGCCGAAACCTCACCGAGGAGAAGGCCGTCGAGCACGGCTGCGGTTTCTGCGGAAGCCTGATCAACCTCGCGAAGCTGAGCGACGTCGTCAGCATCAGCGTCGGCGGCGCCGAGGACACCGACAACCTGGTGAACGAGAAGTTCCTGTCTGTGCTGAAGCCCGGCGCGATCCTCGTCAACACGAGCCGGGGCGGCGTGATCGACCAGGCCGCGCTCGCGGCGGCGGTACGGACGCGGGGGCTGCGCGCGGGACTCGACGTCTGGGCGCACGAGCCCGAGGGCCACGAGGGAACCTTCACCGACCCGCTCGCGCGCGAGCACGGCGTGATCGGCACCCACCACGTCGGCGCGCTCACGGAGCAGGCGCAGCGCGCGGTGGCGGACGAGGTCGTGCGGGTCGTGCGCGCGTGGGCGGAGCGCGGCCACGTGCCGCACTGCGTGAACCGCGCGGTGGCGACGCCCGCGACCAACATGCTCTCGGTGCGGCACATCAACCGCCCCGGCGTGCTCGCGCACGTCTTCGAGGTGCTCGGCCGCGCGTCGATCAACGTCGAGGAGATGGAGAACATCGTCTACGCGGGCGGCGAGGCCGGCCTCGCGCGCATCCAGCTCGACAAGGCGCCGACCGAGGACCAGCTCGCGGAGATCCGCACCAACGCGAACATCCTGAGCATGACGCTGGGCACCATCGCGCGGCGGATGTGATCCGCGCGGCCGGGACGGAGCGAAGCATGGAACTCGACGTCGCGGCAATCCCGGTCAACCAGCGCTACAACCTGATGATCGGGTCGATCGTCCCGCGGCCGATCGCGGTCGTCGGCACGTGCGATGCCGAGGGACGCCCGAACCTCGCGCCGTACAGCTTCTTCATGGGCTGCGGCACCGAGCCGATGACGCTCGTGATCAGTGTCGCGAACCCGCCGGGCGGCGAGGGCGAGAAGGACACGCTGCGCAACGCGAAGCCGGTCGCGGAGGGCGGCACGGGCGAGTTCACGGTCAGCGTCGCGACCGAGGAGAACATCCTCCGGGTGGTCGCCTGCGCCGAGCCGATTCCGCACGGCGAGAGCGAGTTCGAGCTTGCGGGGCTGACGCCGGTCGCCGGCACCGCGGTGCGCGCCCCGCGACCGGCCGAGAGCCCGGTGACGTTCGAGTGCCGGACGATGCAGGTCGTGCGCATGGCGCCCGGGAAGCCGGGCGGCGGCAACCTGCTCGTCGGGCAGGTGGTGCGCGTGCACGTGGCCGACGGGCTCGCCAACGAGCGGATGCACGTCGACGCGGACCGGCTCCGGGCGGTCGGCCGCATGGGCGGGCTCGACTACTGCCGCACCGCCGAGCGCGCGGAGATCCCCGCCGGGCGTCCGTCGCTCACGCACGCGCTGCGCTGGATCCGCCCGTGAGGAAAATGCGCCGGGGGACCCCCGGCATGATTTTCTGGCGCGACGCGCCGGGGAACCTATACTTGACCGGTTCGCTTCTTTGACAACTGGGGCCGTACCGGTATCGACCGGACAGGCAACGCCCGGAGTGGCGCGCCGTGGAGCATGATGGCCACGTAAAAAGCATGCAAACTCACAACTGCCAACACGCAGTACGCTCTCGCCGCCTAATTAGGCAGCGCAGCGAGTCCCCCCACGCCTGACTAAGGGGGCCGCTGTCAAAAATCAGGCTGGACCCAATGGGCTGACATGCCTCGGCGGGTCGAGATGATGCATGTCTCGGAACGGAGCGCCCCGCTGCGGGGATACGCCCGGACGACAATCAATCCGCAGACACGCGCGTAGAGGCTTCGTGCGGACTGTTTCGGCACAGGGGTTCGACTCCCCTCGGCTCCACTTTCACTTTTTCCCGGGCTCGGGGTGCGCCCCGTTCCTCCGGTTACGGGACCACCGGCTCCCTGGCCAGAATCCACTGCCGCCGCCACGAATCCGCGCGGACCTGCCGTATCCGGTGGTGGTCCCCATGCCATACCTCGCGGCCCACGCCATGAACGCACCGACGCCAGCCCCGCGCGACGACGACCGCGACGGGTCGGCGGCACCGCGGTCGAGCGACGAGGCGGCGACTCGCTACTGGGGCGCCATCTACGCCTACATCCGCCAGAGCGGTCGCCGCGACGACGAGGCGCGAGACCTCACCCAGGGATTCATCGCCGACGTCCTTCTCGGCCGGGACCTCCTCTCGAAGCTCGACGAGGGACGCGGCAAGTTCCGCACCCTCCTCCTGAGCGCCGTCCGCAACTACCTCGCGGACGCGTACCGATTCGACCACGCCGCGAGGCGCCACCCCGCCGACGCGCGCATCGTCCGCGACGATGCCGCGGCCGAGTCGGTGCACGACCGCGTGTCCGCGAGCCCGGACGCCGCGTTCCACCGCGCGTGGGTGGGCATGCTGATCCGCGAGGCCTGCGACGCGCTCCGCGCCGACTGCGCCGCCCGGGGCCGCGACATGGCCTGGGACGTCTTCGAGCGGCGGATCCTCCGCCCGATGCTCGAGGGCGCGGCTCCGACGCCCTACGAGGACCTGATGGCGCGCTGGAACCTCGACGCGCCGAGCCAGGTCTCGAACACCATCGTCTCCATGCGGCGCGCGTTCGCCGGCCACCTGCTGCGCCTCGCCGGCGCCGGCAACGCAGCCGGCGACGCCGCGCTCGCGCGCACCGAGCTCGCCCAGCTCCTCTCGCTCCTCGAAGGACGGATGCAATGACCGATCCCGTCGACCGAACGAACCGCCCCGACCCCGCCGGCGACGGCGCCATCCGCGACACGCTCGCGTGGGTGCTCCACTCGATCGACCACCCCGCGCAGGCCGCCGGGGACTGGATCGCCTACGAGGTCGACCCCGCGCGGGGCTCGGCCGTCGCGCTGCTCACCGACCCGACCGCCCCGCTCTCGCGCATCCGCCGCGCCCGCGTGCTCTGGGCCGCGCTGCGCGCCGAGGGAGAGACGGCCGAGGAACGCGCCATGGGAAGCCGTCTCGCGATCGCCGCGGCCGCGGCGGCGTTCCTGTTCCACGGCGAGCGCATCACCTCGCACGACGACGCCGCGATGCTCGCCGCGTTCCGCAGCGTGACGCCGGACGGCGCCGTCCCCGCCGAGGTGCGCACGATGGTTCGGATGGCGGAGCGGAAGCTCGCCGGGCCCGTCGGCTGACGCCGCGGCTCAGGAGGCCGGCTGCTGCGCGGCGTCCGGGACGGGGCCGCTGCTGACCGCTGGGCCGACCGGGTTGGTCACGTTCACCGGGACGATCTCGCCGTCATTGCCCGTCATCGGGACCGACGACGGGTTGCGCGCGGGCAGCTCGTCCCATCGGATGCGCGTCCCGCCGACCACCGTGCCGGTGGCGAAGGCGGCGTCGATGAGCGAGATCTCGTAGCCGGACAGCGCGTTCACCTCGCGGCTCTGCGCGTCCCCGAGGCGAGATGCCGCGTCGAGCACGTCGATGCTGGTGCGCAGGCCCACCTCGAACTGGCGGACCTCCGCCTCGAGGGTGCGCGCCGCGAGGATCGACTCGAGCCGTGCCGCGAGGATGCGCTGCCACGCGGTGTCGAGGCTGTCGACCGCGTTGTAGACCTCCTGACGGATCGCGAGCGCACGCGCGTCCTTCGTCGCCAGGCGCTGCACGCGCTGCAGCACCGTCCGGCGCAGCTGGCTGAGCCGCGCCTCGTTGTCGATCGGGATCTCGGCGCGCGCGGTCACCGTGTACTGGTCGGAGTCGCCGATGTTCGCGAACGTGCCGCCGAAGCCGCTGCCCTGGCCGAAGAGCTCGTACGCGTAGTCGACCGTGAAGAGCGGCAGCGCGGCGTTGCGCGCGACCTCGACGTTGGACGCGTCTACCGCGAGCTGCAGCTCGATCTCGAGCATCTCCATGCGGTTCCGGACGGCGTTCTCGGCCATCACGTTCGCGTCGAGCTGAAGGCCGAGCGGGTTCGGCTGCGTGCCCGGGATGATCGCGGTTCCGCCGGACATCGGAAGGGACGGGTCGTTGATGATGCGCTTCAGGTCGCGCTGGCGGTTGCGCAGGCCGGCATCCGCGAGGATCAGCGCCTCGAGGGTGCTGCCGACGCCGCTCTGCGCGCGGAACAGCTCGACCTGCGGCGCGTCGCCGTTGTCCACGCGCCGCTGCGCGCGCTCGAGCTGGATGATGGCGAGGTCGTACTGCTGCTTGCGGACCTCGAGCTCGCGGAAGCTGCGGTAGTGGTTCCAGTACGCCTTGTCGGCGTTCGCGAGGATGCGGATCGACTCGAGCTTGGTCCGGGTGTCGGTGATCTGGCCCTGCAGCTTCGACACGCGGATCGAGGCGGTGTTCACCTCGAGGCCGGCGCCGCGGAGCAGCGGCTGGCTGATCGAGAACTGGACGCCGCCCTGGTCGTCGGTGCCGGCGTTGTTGGTCGTCGTGTACTGCGGCTGGAAGATCACCGTGCCGCCGGTCGCCAGCGGCACGCGGACGCCCGCGATCGCCTGCTCGCCGAACAGGCCCTGCTGGTTCTGCAGCTGGTTGAACGCGTTCTGGTTGTTCTGGCTGTAGTTGGCGAAGAAGACGCTGTTGAACTTCGCCTCCTCCTCGGAGATCGTCGTCTTCGCGATGTCCGGCGCGATGAGCTGCACGCGCAGGTCGAGGTTGTTCGCGAGCGCGAGCGCGCGCACCTCGGCCAGCGTCATCGGCCGCGAGCTGTCCCACTGCGTCGGCGTGAAGCCGCCGACCGTCGCCTTCGCGATGGCCTCGTCCGCAGGCACCGGCGGGCCGTACTCGACGGCGGCGAGGTCGATCGGCGCGATCTCCTTCAGCTGCTCGACGGGCGCGGTGAACGGCGTCTGCTGCGCCCGGAAGAGGTCGTTCTGGCAGCCGCCGGCCAGCGACAGCGCGAGCAGCGCCGAGGCGGCCGCGATCGGGCGCAGGGAGCCGCGGCCGCGGTCACTCATGGCGCAGTGCCTCGATCGGGTCGAGCCTCGAGGCCTTGTAGGCAGGCCACATGCCGAACAGGACGCCCACGCCCGCGCTGAACACGAGGGCGATCGCGATCGCCCACGCCGGCACGTCGGCCTGCTCGAGGTTCGCGCCCGGGATGAAGGTCAGCCCGATCGCGAACATCTTGCCGATCACGAGGCCCACGATGCCTCCGAGCACGGTGAGCGTCACCGCCTCGAGCAGGAACTGCAGGAGGATCGCCGAGCTCGTCGCGCCGACGGCCTTGCGCAGGCCGATCTCGCGGGTCCGCTCGCTCACCGAGACGAGCATGATGTTCATGATTCCGATGCCGCCGACCAGCAGCGAGATGCCGACGATGCCGCCCGCGATCGCCGTGACGCCGGAGGCGAGGCTCTTGAACTGGTTGATGAACTGGTCGATCGCCGCGACGCGGAAGGTGTCCTCGTCGTCCTTGCCGAGGCCGCGCTGACGGCGCATCACGTACTCGATCTCGGCCTTGGCCTCCTCGGCGACCTCGGGGCTCTTGGCGAGCGCGACGAACTGCATGAAGTACCAGCCGTCGAGCAGCTTCTCGGCGACGCTGAACGGGATGAAGATCTCCGCCTGGCTCGAGTTCATCCCGAACATCTTCGCCTGCAGCGTCTCGACGACGCCGATCACCAGGAAGCGCCGCCCGCCGAGCAGCACGTGCGTGCCGATTCCGCCGTTGCCGCCCTCGTCGAGCTTCAGCTCCTCGACCGCCGCCTCGTTCACGAGCGCCACCTGCCGGGCA
>Ga0209770_10001596_pt1 | contig 11690 bp, 11 predicted proteins | sample LauGreSu1BDMLBDD_2_FD_187572 | JGI IMG/M metagenome (GOLD analysis project Ga0209770, IMG submission 187572) | Freshwater lake microbial communities from Lake Michigan, USA - Su13.BD.MLB.DD (SPAdes) (version 2) | ecosystem: Environmental > Aquatic > Freshwater > Lake | place: Lake Michigan, USA...
AAAAATAATGGCTCATCGTCCGACTGTTCAAAATAATAAGGAGGAACATCATTAGTGGTTAACGAATTATTATTTATATTACGATTAAATGCCATACGATTTGCAATAAGACCACCACCTAAGCCACTGCGACCACCTAAGCCAAGACCGCCACCACCTAAGCCAAGACCGCCACCACCTAAGCCAATACCGCGACCACCTAAGCCAAGACCGCCACCACCACCACCTCTAAATGTTTCTCTTAAAGGATTCCCAAAAACCATATCCATTGAAAATAACACAATTAAAAAAACAAACAAATAAATGATCGTTTGTATTTTGCTCATATTTTATATATTATGAATATAAAATATTGCTCGAAAAAAGTTTAATTATTTATTCATTTTTTCTTATTTTTCTTTTGATATGACATTGCTAGTCCAAGAATAACAAATAAAAGAACAAATGGAAGTAATACTAAGAACCACGCTATTCCAGAGTGTCCATCTTTACACATTAAATTTAATACCCACGTCCAGAAAAGAATATATACAATCTTTACAATAAAAACCATAATGCAACTAGGAACACGGCACGAAAACATACCTAAAGTATATCTTTTATTATTACCCATATTTTGGAATGCTGACATTGCAATCGCTAAAACAGAAATAATAAAATATACATACGACGGAGTACACAATTGACTTAATTTAGTAGGAAAAGCCATATTATGTATTATATATAGAAAAAAATTAAAGTAAAATTTTATTAGTATTTGATAATTGGTCTTTATATGGTAAAGGATTTACAGGTGCCTTATATCCATTTAAAGAATTATACGCACTTTTGAAATTAAATGAAAAATCGCTTCCTAAATTTAATAAATCTTGTGGTATTAATCCGCCTCCTTTTATAGTTTTTGACTTGTGTTTTTTTCTGCCTCTTCCACCAATAATACTATTCCAATTATTATATCCTGAATTACCCATTGACATTTGTAATTGCGGGTCTTTAGATATAATATTATTGTTAGTATCATAACTCTTTAAATAGTTTCTATCTGAACCTATTCCATTTACCCCTGGCCATTTATTAACAGATGCTCCCCAAGCAGAACCTATTATAGGCCCAGGAATAGCAGGTGCTGATTTAAAGAAATTACCCCCAGATTGTACAGGAATTTGCGCACACGCCGCACAATTGCCACCATTTTGTCCAATACCAAGAATAGGATTATAATTTAACGGAACTGTGGCTGGAGGAATAGAATTAATAAGCCCTCCTTTCATTGGATAAGGAGCTATTGGGCATCCACAAGAACCACAACCTGAACCACCTTTTAGACTATGATTTAAATAACATGTTCCTGGACAAGGATGCGGACAATTACATTTAGGCCCACAATGACAATTTGGTCCACATTTTGGGCAACCAGTATTGTTTTTACACGACTTTTTTTTTTTAGAACAACCAACCATCATAATTGGTTTTTGTTTTCTTGTTCTATTTCCTGTTCTTTTCCCTTTCTTCTTTCCTTTATTTGTTTTACGTGACATTATATACTATCTTTAGAAAAAAAACATTTTTTATTTTTTACATTATTACGTCTTTTTCAGAAGTTTTAATATTTTTTTAGTCCTTTTAGAAAACACTGATTTACACCTTTAAATAATTAAAATATTACTTTTTATTATATTATTAGACATTTTAACATACCATACCAAAATGAATAATTTAAGTTAACTGGTTTAATTTAAAACTTTAGCAATTAACCTACTTAAATTTTTACGAGTTGCAACATTTAGTTCAATCTTATAATGTTCTATTAAATCAAGTCTTCTAGATATTTTTAATAATTCTTTCGTTTTAATTTCATCTATTTTAAAATTTTCACTAACTGTTTTAAAATTTTCACTAACCGTTTTAAAATTTTCACTAACCGTTTCATTTTTTTGGTTTTGATTTTTTCTAAAGATTATTAATTGCTTATTTAAAGAATTAACGCGTTGTAAAATATTTCGAGGTTTTGCTTTAGAAAAATTTTTAGAATGACTCGTTCTAAACAAATAATTCATATATATTTATTTAGAAAAAAAAATTAAAAATATATATATATATATGTCTGTGTCTGTGTCTAATGACGGATATTTCTGCGTTCAATATCAAAATACCAGTAATTCCACCGCAAATGCCACCTCGTACTCATTAAATCCATGGACTTCTACTTCTTCGACTACCGCTATTTTACCAACTACAACTACCAATGGTACTTCCACTACTCAGGGAACTTGGGTATATTATTGTGTTGACTTTATAGAATTAAATTGGGCCATTAGTTCATACTGGCTCCCAGGTAATACTAGTGAATCTATTCCATCAGAGGCTGTTGAATTAACGAATAGCTATCTGTATGTATATACTTTGGGTAGTGGTGGAACTAGCTCTAATGGATGTGGTGGTGGCGGTACTGGTGGTTTGGCCGGGGGTTGTTTTAACCCTACTTGGGGTATAAGCGCGGTTTTCAATAATACTAATTCAGCTGTGGGTGGGGCAGATTACACACAGACAAACAACGATGGCGAACCTCCCAGCACTACTAACCCAGGACCTACTAGTACAAATTTTTATGCAGGAAATGGTAGTTCTTCCAGTTCAATAGATGGAGGTAATGGAGGTAATGGAAGTGTTGTTCTTCCTAGTACTAACGTGGATGATATTAGTTCAACAACTCCAGGTAGTTATATATTACCACCCACAGGTTCAGTTACAGCACAAGCAGTTTCATCCAATATAGGATTTTGTATTGGTGGGGTTGGTGGTCAACCCGCAAGCGGTTCTAACTATGGAACCAGTACGACTGCGCTTCCGGAAGGTTCTCCAAATTGGGTTTCAAGTCAAACTACGACTACTGGGGTTTACCAAATAATGCTGGCAGATGGAACTTATTTTAGTATGCCCGCTAGTCCAGCAGGTACCAGTGCTCAAGCAGGATCAGTGTTATTTGCAATATTTACACCTACACCTACATCTACAAGCTAATCATATTTTTTTGTTAAATTATTTTTAATACTTTATACTATTCTATTTAATAAATGTATATATTATTTTTATTCAATATCAACGTGGGTTAGCATATGTCTTCGACAACACATTTTCTTTAAATTTAATTCATCTAAAACTTCTCCTTCAGGTGTCTTTTGGCTATATTCGGGTGTTAAATAGATGACTTTTTCAACGTGAAGGTCTCTAGTCATTTTTCGTTTTCTTACTTCTTCACAATAATAGCGGTATTTATCGGCAAGTACCGTTCCACAAGTAAAGCATTTAATAGGAATAATCATTCTCTCTTATATAAATATAGTATAATTATTCTATATTAATATATTTCTAATTCAATTTTTTTCATATTATTATGGTCATTTACCAAGTTTATAGTCATTTACCAAGTTTATGATATTTACCAAGATAATAATAAGTATCCATTGTTATCAACTTACCATCTTTATCCGTCTTATATGTTGGACCATCTAGTCCACCTGCTACGCACTTTCCATTTTCATCTGATTTAATAAATCCACAACATTTTACTTTCGCACAATTGGTCTCGGTTAATTGATTACACGCTCCTTCTAATTCTTGGGAATTACCTAAATAACTTTCACAAAAATGATTAAAATGATTAAAATTATTAATATTATCTTCCGTATCAAATGTTTCCACTGTTACTTCTTGAACTAATTTTGATTCTGGTTTTGGAGCATTTAAATCAATACCTTTTAAATTAATTAGAACTAACAAACATAATATTACGATTACTATTATTACTATTTCATATGCGTTTGCTGTTAAAAAATCTACTATTTCACTCATATATTATGATTATTTAAAAACTTTAGGATAAATTATTTTATTCGTATAATTTATAATGGCTCGTCATAAACATCGTAAACATCATTCTTCCAAGGGAAGAACCTCTAAAAATATGATTAATAAAGCGGTTGAACAAACTGTTTCTATTACTAAATCCACTTCAAAAAAATATATGCCAAAGGTTAAAACTGGGCTAGAAAATGTTGGTTCAAAAGTAGTTAGTAGCACACAAAAAAGCGTTCCTTATTTGCAACGCATAACGCGTAAATTCTTTGGGTTATTTTCTGGTAAGACTAGAAAGCATAGAAAACATTAAATACTTTTTATACCTTTGTTCATCATTTGTGCATTTAAAATTATATAATTTACATGTGCTTATTGTTAATGCTTTCTAGTTTTTGATCTCTTAGATTTCTTGTTTTTCTTAGTTATTCTTGATTTTCTAATTTTTCTTGTTCTTCTATTCTTCTTTCTTCTACCACCCTCTATATCTCCTTGAATTACAGCTTCTTCACTTGCTTGACCTTCCACAAAAGAACTATCCACTGGATCTTTTAAATCATTTTGATATTTAGGATCTTCTATGTCTTCCATTTCTTGATCACTAACACTCTTACTAAAAGGAATTGGTAAACCATCTGGTTTGAAGCTTACATCAACCTTATCTTGTTTTGAATATAATAGACTCGAAAATATTTTGTTACTCATCATACTATCTTCATTCAATATACTATCACCCTTTTTTCGTAACTTTACTAAATCAATAAAATCTGCTGTATAATTACCTGGACCATTTTCTGTTCCTGTCATTTGAACTATACGCATCTCTGTATCACCGCTTGTTATAGAAAACTGTGGATTTGAGACTTTTGCCCGACCTATTTCTGTTGTTTTTAGTGTAAATGCCGATTTACCAAATAAATGAACAATATCTGCTGCTTTAGCAAAACTTATATATAAATAAGTCATATGATCAAACATATTTGGAGCTGAATTCATTGCTTTTGTTAACATACTTGGTTCCACATCTTTACAGTTAATTGCTTTTGTATATTCTGAACGTGCTAAACTTGTGCTTACTTTTGTAGAACTTTTACAATCTCTTGAAACAAGTTTTCTATAACCTGCCTTTTTATCATTTTTACTTGAGCATGGATGATAAAATCCCATTCCAGGAGGAGGTAGTGCTGTTACAGGATCTCCATCGTTTGAATAACGATGAACTAGTGTTTTATTTGCTACAATTTTACTACAAAAATATTCACTGGTTTTTTTACTTAGAACGCGTGGTGAACCAAAGTTAATACAAATTGGCTTTGGAAATAATGGAGCAAATGCTTGCGCACCTCTTTTTTCAATAATACTGCAATATTCATAATCAAGGAGTGTTGCTAATGCTCCACCTAATGAGTGACCTGTAAATACTGGTATTACATTACTTTTTTTCAAAAATGTTGTTACTATATCATTATTTGCCGCCAAAATAGTATGTAACATTTCAAATTCTATTTTTGCAATACCCTTCAATAATTTTGTTCCTTCTGATATTTTAACTGGGTTCAATGATTGCATTTGTATATAAGATTGGGCAGTTTTTGTGCTATAAGTGCCTCTAAATGATGTAAATACAAAATTATCTAAATAATCTATACCTATAACTAATATATCTCCATAATTTGAATCAGCTATGCTTATTACTTTTATCTTTGGATCTGTCGCTTTTTCATAATATGGACTTCTTATTGTATCTTCTATTAATGTATTTATTTGTTCAGCATATGGTATGAAATTAACATACTTTTTTCCATTATATGTTCTTAGTGGAATAGTATTGTCTGGATATAATTCATTTAATTTTTTTAATAGAACATTATCATCACTAACATCACTTAACTCAGTAATATTACTTATTTGGTTTAATGCCTTTAACAATTCTTTTGGAAGTATTCTAAATACACCTGACAATAAAAATAATGGCATTGGGGCTTCGGAGTAGGCTATTCTAGAAAATACCGCACATAAAAAATCGAAAAAACTAGCTAATCCTGTTAAATCATCCATTACAGGTTTTGATGAAAAAAATGGCATAATGTTATATAATAAATACATATAATATTTTGTAATTAGAGGTTGATTATATTTCTTCTAATATGATTCCTATTGTCGCTTTTGTTTTCTTATATTTTTTGTTAGTTTTATGTATTTCATCATGACATTTTTCACACAAATTTAATAAATTAGCCTTATTATTCTTATTAAAAGTTAACCCTTTCTTTTTAATTATTCCTTTATCATCTGCTTCATTTTGAAAAATCATATGATGAACATCTATTGCTGGATTTACTTTACAGCTTTCACATATACCGCCTGATATATGTTTTGCATTAAAATGTGACCCTTTTTGTTCTAATACACCTGCTGATTCAGGATGATATTTCATTCTAATATTATGTGCGTTTTCCAAGAAGTCTTGTGGCAAACTTAGACTCTTACAAACCTCCAGTCCATACATATTATTTCCTGGACCATCCTGGAGCTTTCTGTTGTAAATTAGGCAATCTTGTTCTTTATTATATATGACGCTCATATGTTTCATACCTACATTATGTAGGGAGGTAATTTCGTCATAACCGATGATTTCGTGGAGGTGTGTAGCAAATATGAATGAACAACCCTTTGTAGCCAAATCTTGAACACCTGCTACAAAAATACTTACAGCACTTATACTCTCGGTGCCGGAACATAGTTCGTCTCCTAATACTAAACTGTTTTTATCTGAGAGACGCAAAATAGTGCGTAATTCAGACATCTCCACTGCAAACGTCGATAACCCTTTAAACAAATTATCATTTCCTAGAATTCTTGTAAAAATATACTTATATGGTCTGAATTTATAACTTGATGCTGGAACGTATAATCCTGCTTGTGCCATTACTACTGAAATACCTAGCGCTCTTATAAAACTTGTCTTTCCAACGGCATTTGTTCCATACAATAATATACCGTCTAATTTTCCATTATCATCTCCTGATCCAATTTCTATATCATTGGCTACATATAACTCGGTTTGTTGAATTTTTTCTATTAAACAATGTCTTAAATCTTCTGCTAAAATAAAAGACTTTCCTGATTCATTTAATACTATTTCTGGTTTACAATAATTATATTTGTCTGCTATTAATGCTTTTGTATAAATCAAATCTACATAAGTAATGAATTCACTAATGTTCTGTATTTCTTCTTGATAGTCTTGTAATTTTTTTACTATGCTTTGATATACCTTGGAAACCGTATCAATCAAGTTCACTTTTATAGAACCAACATTTTTACAAAGAGAACTTATTTGTGCATTTGTTATAGTTTTATTTGACGATGATTGCTTATTATATTCGAGATCTAATAAAAGAGTAAAATTTGTTTCTGTATTGGAATGCGATGATCTATATTTTAATATTACACTCTTTTTATCCTTTATTATTTCTTCTAGTATTTTACATCTTCTATCAGTTGCTAGCAAACTAAAATTATTCTTTTCTGTTTCGTGTATTTTAACGTATGTTTTTGTATCTTCGTCGTCTTCATCTAACGGCTTCTTTTCTTTAACACTCTTCTTTCCCTTTGTTCCTGTTTCATAGTTTGATATTATATTACTAAAATATGATCTACATGTTTCTAATTGATCTTGTGATTCCGTTAATGTTTTAATTTTATCATCTAATTCTATATCTACACCATCTTGTATAAAACTTTTTTCTATCTTCTGAATATTATCAATATCTTTACAATCTTCCAATATTAATACAGTTTTCAAATATGTTAACACTCTATCTATTTGATCCATCAAACTAACAAAACTAACTATTTTTTTATTTAAATATTCATTCAAATATTCGTTACCAATTACGAATTCATATAAAATTTTTACACTACCTATTGTTGTATATAACTGATATAATGATTTTGGTGTGATTTTTTGCAACATAATTTGGCGTAATATTTTGGACACATCTTTTATATTATATAAAAATTTTTTTATATTTTTATATTCATTATGTTCATTATATTCATTATATTTATTAAACCCATTATGTTTTAATATTTGTTCAGTAATATCATACTCTTCTTGTAAATAAATTATATCGGTAACTGGGTTTAAAAAATTAGATTGAAATTGTCTTTTTCCCATAGGAGTAATACATTCATTTAACATTTTTACAACTGAAGAATATTTTCCCTTAAAATTATCATCTTGAATGATATTTAATTGTTTTAAGGAATGATTTGCTAATATCAATTTTTTACTATCATTTTCAAGTATAGGTTCAGCAATTTTATATATTAAATTTGGGTTATGTTGGTAAATAAAATCTAACAAAAAACAAAAAGACTGAGTTGCATATACATTATCATTAAATATACTCATAAACGCATTAATATCATTTATTTTATAAAATTTGTTTAATAGTTCTGTTTGATATGTTTGTTTCTCACAATTAGATGCACGTTGAATATTTTTTGTTCCATTTTGATGATCATTTAAATTAATGATATGTAATGATTTACTTTTAATATTTGCGTAACTAATTATATCATCTATTTCAGAAACAGGTAAATTAGAAATGACAATGCTTTCACTAGGGTTATAAATAGAAATAAATCTTTCTAATTCGTCAAAGGTTGTAGGATTTTTAATATATTCTTCTTTATATTCCATTATACTTGTTGATCCTGTAAAAATATCAATTATTGATGAACCTATATATATATACATTTTATCCTTATTTTTAAACGTGCCTTTTTTATTTTCAACCCAAATACAACAAGTATTGTTAGTTATATTTTCCGTATCGGTTGAAAAATAAGTGCCAGGTGAAGAAATACGAGCTAAACTTCTAGTAGTATTTGCACATTGTTCGTCTTGTGTATATACCGCAATTGTGTATCCTGCATCTTGTAATTTTTTTTCATATTTATCTAATAAATGGTCTTTAAAACCAGCCATAATAACTTGTTCTGAGCCACAACACACTTTTTTATCTGCAATATTTAAATCACAAATTCTTGAAAAATCCATAATATTGCTTCCATGTATATTATCATAATTATCTTTTAATCCATATACTTCAAAAAACGCTCCAACTTGCATTAATACAATTGTTAGTTCGCCAAATTCATCTATATGTTTTTTTGTTTTTTCAAAATAATCTTTTATTAAAGCCATAATGGTATTAATTATAGTATTATATCTTTAATTTTAAAATATATCTTTAATATCTTTTTCTAATAATATTTATTTTCTACACCTTATGTTTGTTTTAATAATAGAAACACAGATTCTTTCTTAACCATCATTTCATTTAACACATATCTTTTTAATTCCACATATATATTTTTAGGTATTAATGGAATTTGATAATAAAATAATTTTAATAAATACAATAAGAGAGTTGTTAGTAGCGTTTTATGTTTTATAGGTATATCAAATTCATTTATAATTTCATCTTTAAAATCATTATTATAAATAGCTATTTCACATTTTAAATCAATATATTTTTCACAATTTATTTTATAACCATATATCATTTTACCATTTAATTTCCATACTACCTTATCAAACGCGTTTTGTTTAACTTTTAAAAAATGTTGTAATTTCGCCATCATACTATACTCATTGTCTGTAAAAACAGCAACATCTATATCACTCTTATTATGTACATAATCAGTTCTTTTTACAGAACCATAAAAGTATAATTCTGTTTCTATATAATTTTCTAATTGTTTAAAAAAATCGTTTAATTCTTTTGGAAAATCATCTCTTATACCATTCATTTAATATAAGAAAAGATTTTAATTAGCACTTAAAAAATTATGTAAAAGTGTTTCCTTATTTGTGTTAGTTACTTCTCCAGCTAAAAGAGCGGATTCAAATGTTTTTCTTAAAATATCTGCGGGACACGTAGTACCAACTTTGATAATTCCGTGTTGCCGTAAATATCTACGCACATCGGTAATATCTGTTTTTTTTAATTCTTTTTGTGTATTTATTATATTTTTTCTTGTTTGTCTATCCTTTATTAATACTGAAATTCGTCTTAGTTTATCCGATTTACCTAATGTAAATTTTCGTTTTACTGTTTTCTTTAAATATTGTTTTGGGTTCATTGTTTCAATCTTTTTTTCTCGTTCTTTTATTAACTCATCAATATTGTTTGTTTCGTTGTCTGTATAATCTAATTCAGGTAATAACTTTGCTTCAATTGTTTTCTCCATAGTATTAAAATCCTCTATCGCCTTTCTTTTTATAGCAGTTTCTTGGTCTTCCATTTTTCTTAATTTATTTTTAATTTGTTCTAATCGTTCTTCTCTTGATAAAGATATATTATTTGTTTTTTCTGGTTGATTTGTTTCAATCGCATTTTTAATATTTGTGAAATACATACCATCTGTTTTTTTTGGGGGGGTAGGTGGTCTTACTAGATCAGGTAATTCAGGATAAGAGGAAGACGACGACTCTTCTTTCCATTCTCTATAGGTTTTCTTTTTTCCATTTTTTAAACAACCATAAGGAACACCATCGTTTGTTTTATAATTCATATTAAATATTTCATTTGATATTAGTTGTGTTTTATTTGGTTCAGTTAATTCAGGTGGAAGGTCTAAAAAAATTTGCGGATTAATATTCGCAGTTGAAGACGCGGATAAATTATTTATGGTGTGATTTTTTAAAGTTTTATTATTTAAAATTTGTAGTTGTTTTTGCTTATGTTTTAACCCAGATAAATAATCCATTGCACCATAAAACTCATCCGTAAATGTTTCATTATTTTCTTTTTTTAAAGAAGACCCTTTTAATTCATTTGTTTTATGTTCTTTTATTCTTTTTAATAACTTATTTTTTAAATTGCTGGGACTAACAACTGGGTTTAAGGTAAGTTCTTTTTTTTCCTTATTTTTTCTAGTTTTATTTCCAGGCATTTTAAATAGTTCTGGATTAATTTGTATTGTTTTTTTAGTAGACATATGTTATAGTAAAAAAACAATTTTATAATTAAAACACAAAATACAATTTATTTAATAGATTTTGTTTAAAAATTTTAGATATACATACTACTAATAATGCTTTCAAATCTCTCCTTTTCTTTATGTTTGGAGTTTTCATTCCTTAAAAATATCTCCAGTCCTTTGTCTAAATCTTTAAGAGTTATTTTTTTTTTGATTGATTGTTCTAAACAAAAAACTCTTCTACTATGAACTATTTTTGTTTTTGCAAATAACGTTTCAATATCCCGACCATAAAATTTAAAATGGGATTTATTCTTTTCAAACCATTTTGTATTAATATTTGAATTTTCATCTAACGACCATCCACCATCATTTACTTTTTTAATAAATATTTTATATAAATCATCCCCAGTATATTCATCTGTTTTAAATCTCCATGTAAATCTTGAATTTAAACCTTGATTATAGTTAAAAAAGCAATTATTTAAATCGGTTTCATATCCAGCAATAATAACCATTAAATTATCTTTATGGTCACTTAATGCTTCACATAAAGTATCTATACATTCTTTTGAAAAACTATCTTTTTTTTCTTCATTACCAAGAGAATAGGCTTCATCTATAAATAATACTCCCCCTAAAGATTCTTTAATAACATCTCTAGTTTTTAAAGCAGTTTGACCCAAATAACCAGCAATTAAATCTGCTCGAGTAACCTTTTTAAATGTACCTTTTGTTAAAACTCCTAATTTAGAAAAAATAGAACCAATAATTTTGGCGATTTCAGTTTTTCCAGTTCCAGGAGGCCCATAAATAACAGTATGCATAAAATCATT
>Ga0209770_10001597_pt1 | contig 11689 bp, 8 predicted proteins | sample LauGreSu1BDMLBDD_2_FD_187572 | JGI IMG/M metagenome (GOLD analysis project Ga0209770, IMG submission 187572) | Freshwater lake microbial communities from Lake Michigan, USA - Su13.BD.MLB.DD (SPAdes) (version 2) | ecosystem: Environmental > Aquatic > Freshwater > Lake | place: Lake Michigan, USA...
GACCTTCGAGCTCTCGCCGGCGGCGAAGCTCACCGTGCCGGTCGGCAGCACACCGCCCGTGAAGTCGGTGCCGGTGACGGCGGCGCCGGTGACGGCCCACTGGGCGCTGGCGGCGCCGCTCAGGTCGCCGGTGCGGGTCACGGTGAAGGTGAAGGGCGTGCTGCCCGACTGGCCTTCGCGCTTGCTGGCGCTGGTGGCGGCGATCGACAGCGACGCATCGTCGTTGCAGATGACGCCGTTGGCCGAGGCGGTGCCCAGGATGGCGCCGGCGCCGCACAGCAGCAGGCTCTCGGCCAGCAGCGTGCGCCGCAGCGCCGCGCGGCTCGCGCCCAGGGCGGCGCGCACCGCCAACTCGCCTTCGCGGCGGACCGAGCGCGCCAGGATCAGGTTGGCCACGTTCGAGCACGCGATGATGAAGATCAGGGCCGAGGCCGCCAGCAGGATCAACAGCACGGTCCGCGCCGGCGAGACGATCTGATCGCGCAACTGCACCGCGTTGATCTGGAAGTCGTCCTTCACCGGGTAGTCGCCGCGATGCTCGGTGAGCATGGCGCCATGGGCGGTGCGCAGTTCGGCGCGCGCCTGCTCCAGGGTCGCGCCCGGCGCCAGCCGGCCGAACAGTTCGGTCATCCGGTGCACGCGGCCGTCGACCATGGTCGCATCCATGTGATGCGAGCTGGTCACCACGTTCGCGATCAACTCGGTCTGCGCCGGATATGGAATGGACGGCTCCAGCACGCCGACGATGGTGACGGCGCGGTCGCCGAGCTTAATCACCTTGCCGACGACCGCCGGGTCGCTGTTAAGCCCCGTCGTCCAGAAGCGGTGGGTCAGCACCGCCGCCGGCGCCGCCGCCGGGCCATCGTCGGTCGCGTCGAGCAGGCGGCCGGCCACCGGCCGCAGGCCCATGACGTTGAAGTAGTTGCCCCCCACCACGCCGGCCCGGACCACGCGCGGCTCGCCGAGGCCGACCATGGTGAACTCGATGGTCGAGAAGTCACCGAACGCCGCGACGGTCTTCACGCGGGCGCGCAGGTCGCGGATTTCCGGCACCGAGAAGTTGGCATTCTCGGAGCCGCGGCCCTTCGCGCTCTGGCGAATGTAGATCAACCGCTCTTCATCGTCGTTGACCAGCGGCGTGAGCAGCACGCCGCGGACCAGGCTGAAGATGGCGGCATTGGCGCCGATGCCGAGGGCGAGGGTGAGGACGACCGTGGCGGCCACCCCCTTGACCCGGCCCAGCGACCGGAGCGCGACGCGAAGATCAGTGAGCAGGTTCATGATGGCGCCCGCACCCAGCACGACAATCTTTAAGTGGACATAGTACTCGCACGGCGGCCCGATGAGTATCATGAGGGTTCGCCATAGGAGGCTTGCATGGTTCGCACACTGTTGGGGTTGGTTATGATCGCCGGCTTGTTCCCGGCCACCGGGTCGGCACAAACGCTGCTCAAGTCGGCGGTGCACGATTACCGCGTCGTGACCGTGGTTGACGCGCTGGTGCAGCCGTGGTCGATGGCGTTCCTGCCCGGCGGCGACGCCCTGATCACCGAGCGCCCGGGGCGCTTGCGCATCCTGCGCAACGGCAAGCTGCTGCCGCAAGCAGTCGAGGGCCTGCCGCCGGTGCTTTACCAGGGCCAGGGCGGCCTGCTCGAAGTGGCTGCTCACCCGGACTTCGCAGCTAACCGCATGCTCTACCTGACCTACTCGAAGCCGATCGGAGACGGCAAGGAAGGGACCACGGCGCTCATTCGAGGAAGGTTCGAGAACGACCGCCTGACCAACGTGCAGCAGCTCTTTGAGTCGGTCTCAAAGGGCCGCGGCCACTACGGCGGCAAGATCGCGTTCGACGGCAAGGGCTTCCTCTTCCTCACGCTGGGCGACCGCCAGGTGCCGCCCGAGGGCAACCTCGAGGCGCACCCGGCGCAGGACCTCACCAACCATCACGGCAAGATCGTCCGGCTGCATGACGATGGGCGGGTGCCGGCGGACAACCCGTTCGTGACTCGCACCGGCGCGCGGCCCGAGATCTGGAGCTACGGCCACCGCAACGTGCAGGGCATTGCGATTCTGCCCGAGACCGGTGACGTGCTGGCGACCGAGCATGGCCCGCAGGGCGGTGACGAACTGAACCGCATCTTGCCCGGACTCAACTACGGCTGGCCCGTAATTGGCTTCGGCGTCAACTACACGACCGGCCTGGCGATCCACAAGGGCACGATGCGCGAGGGCATGGAGCAGCCGCGGCACGTGTGGGTGCCGTCAATCGGCATCTCGGGCGCGATGGTCTACACCGGCGACCGCTTCCCGCAATGGAAGGGAAACGTCTTCACGGCCGGACTGGCCGGTCAACAGCTGGCCCGCCTCACGCTGAAGGGCACCACCGTCGTCAGCGAAGAGACACTGGTGCCGCAAATGGGCCGCATTCGCGACGTGCGGCAGGGGCTTGATGGCTATATCTACCTGGTGACCGAAGATCGCGACGGCAAGCCGACGCCGATCTACCGCCTCGAACCGGTCGAGCGGGGTACGAGGTAACAGAAGATCAGGAGAGCAGGAGAATTGAATTCTCCTGCTCTCTTTAACTCCTGTTTGTGCGGGTCACGGCGTAGACGACTGACGCCGCCGCGACACATACGCCGAAGCCGAGCCATTCGTCGGCCGTCATGCCCGTGAGCAGCCAGAGGATCACTGCGGTGGCCAGCCACGGCACGGCGCCGGCCGCCGGCATCTGGAACCCCGTGCCCTCCCCGCCGACCTTCATCTGCCGCAATCGCCACGAGGCCAGCGCGCAGCCGAGATAGAGCGCCAGCGCCGAGACGTTGGCCAGGATCGCGAGCTTCTCGAATGTGCCCGAGATGGCCAGCGCGAGGCCCAGCGTCGACTGGAAGATGATGGCGGCCTGCGGCGTGTGATGACTGGCGTTCACTGAGGCCAGCGCCCGGGGCAGGAAGCCGTCGCGCGCGAGCGCGAACACCATGCGCGGAATCGACAGCGTCATGCCGCCGAGGTAGCCGAACATCGACAGCGTCGCGCCGCCCAGCAGGAGCGCGCGCGCCCAGCGGCCCAACGACGCGCCGGCGGCATCGGCCAGCGGCGAGACGGTGGCTTGCGCCAGGCCGCTGCCGAGAATGCCCTGCGCCACCATCTGCAGCGCGATGTAGAGCAGCGTGATCCCCACCATCGCGAGCGCGATGGCCCGGGGCACGGTGCGCGCCGTGTCGCGCACCTCGCCGCTCGGCACGAGCGCGCATTCAATGCCGGCAAACGCGAAGATCAGCAACAACGACGTGCGGGCCACGTCGCCCGCCGCGGGCATGGCCGCCACGCGCAGGTTGCCGGGATCGATGAAGAACAGGCCGCCGATGGCCACGAGCAGTAACGGCAGCAGCTTGGCCACGGTGGCAATGGAGTTCAGGCGCGCGCCGAGCCGCACCCCTTGCAGGTTGACCAGCGACCAGAAGCCGAAGGCCGCGACCAGGATGCCGATCTCCATGCCCCGGCCGGCCAGCGCCGGCATCAGCAAGCCAAGGCTCGACGCAAACACGGTCGAGACCGCGGCCGTCGCAAAGGTGCCGAGCATCCACAGCAACACGCCCGACAGGAAGCCGGCATAGGGCCCGAACGCGGTGCCGACATACGCGTAGGGACCGCCGGTCAGCGACACGCGGCTGCCGGCATCGGCAATGCACAGCACGATCAGCCCCATCGCGATCGCACAGACGAGGTACGCGATCGGCGCCGCCGCCCCAAGCGAACCGGCCACGTTGGCCGGCAGCCGGAAGATGCCGCCGCCAATGGTGATGTTGATGATCGCCGCGGCCAGCCCGAACGTGCCGATCACGCGGACCAGCGGCTCGCCGCTCGTGGCTGAAGACATGGACCGCGATGTTATCTTGATACGCTTCAGTTATGCGCCTTTGGGATATTTCGCCGCCGATCTCATCCGCCACGCCCTGCTTCCCCGGCGACACGGCGTACGAGCAACGCTGGACCACGCAGATCGGCCCGGGCTGCCCGGTCAACGTGAGTGCCGTCACGCTGTCGCCGCACCTGGGCGCCCACGCCGATGCGCCGCTGCACTACGGAGTGGATGCGCCGGCGATCGGCAGCGTGGACCTCACGCCGTTTCTCGGACCCTGCCGCGTGATTCATGCGATCGACAAGGGCAACCTGATTACGCCGGAGCATCTCGGCAACCCTTCCACCTTCGCGCGTGGCGCTTCGGCGGACAAGAAAGGGTTGCCTCCACGGATCCTGGTTCGCACCTGCCGCCGCGCACCCACCGAGTGGTCGCCGTCGTTCAGCGCCTTCGCGCCGCAGACCATTGCCTGGCTGGCGGAGCGCGGCGTGCGATTGGTCGGCATCGACTCGCAATCGGTGGATCCCGCCGACAGCAAGACCCTCGACAGCCACCGGCAACTGCTGGCCCATGACATGCGCGTGCTCGAGAACCTGGTGCTGGATGAAGTGGAGGAGGGCGACTACGAGCTGATCGCCCTGCCGTTGAAGCTGGTGCATGCCGACGCCTCGCCGGTGCGCGCGGTGTTACGGTTGCTGCCATGACCCGCCAGGACTGCCTCGCGCGTGACGCCGCCGACCTGCTGGCGCCCCTCCGCGCGCAGTTCGATCTCGCCGCCGCCGACGCCGAAGGCGTGATTTACCTTGATGGCAACTCGCTCGGCGCGCTTCCCGCCGCCACGGCCACCCGCGTCGCCGCGGTGGTGCAGGACGAGTGGGGCGCCGGCCTCATCCGCAGTTGGAACGCCGCCGGCTGGATCGACCTCGGGCAGCGCATCGCCGACAAGATCTCCACCCTGATCGGCGCCCGCGCCGGCGAAGTCGTGGTCGCCGACTCGACGTCGGTCAACCTCTACAAGGTGCTCAGCGCCGCCATGGCCATGGCGAAGGCGGGCACGCGCGGAGGCGGCCGGATTATCTCCGAGCGCAGCAACTTCCCGACCGATCTCTACATTGCCGACACGCTGGCCCGGGCGCAGGGCTTCGAGCTGGTGTTGGCCGAGGCCGGCGAAATCAGCGCGTTGCTGGACGAGCGCGCCGCCATCGTCATGCTGACGCACGTCAACTACCGTACCGGCTGCATGCACGACATGGCGGCGGTCACCAGCGCCGCGCACGACGCGGGCGCGCTCGTCGTGTGGGACCTCGCGCACTCCGCGGGCGCCGTGCCGGTGGACCTCAACGCCGCGGGCGCCGACTTCGCCGTCGGCTGCGGCTACAAGTATCTCAACGGCGGCCCCGGCGCGCCGGCCTTTGCCTGGGCGCATTCCCGGCACGTCGCGTGGATGGACCGCGAAGGCTGGCGCCCGCCGCTGTCGGGATGGCTCGGCCACGCCGCGCCGTTTGCGTTCGCGCCCGACTACCGCCCCGGCGCCGGCATGTCGCGATTTGTCTGCGGCACGCCGCCCATGCTGTCGATGGCGGCCCTCGAGTGCGGCGTCGACACCGTGCTGGCGGCCGCGCCTCTTGGCGGCATGACGGCGATTCGCGAGAAGTCCATCGCCCTGACCGGGATGTTCATCGCGCTGGTCGAATCGCGCTGCGCCGGTCACGGGCTCACGCTGGTGACGCCGCGCGAGCCGGCCGCGCGCGGCAGTCAGGCCAGCTTCGCGCATGCCACGGCCGGTTATCCCATCATGCAGGCGTTGATCGCCCGGGGCGTCGTCGGCGATTTCCGCGCGCCCGATGTCCTCCGTTTCGGCTTTACCCCGCTCTACACGCGGTTCGTTGATGTGTGGGATGCCGTGACTCACCTGGAGCAGGTGATGACGACGGGCGAATGGCGTGAGCCGCGCTTCAACATCCGCGCCGCTGTCACGTAAGTCAGCCCCAGAGCACACAGAGACACAGAAGACACGGCGGATCGTTGGCGGCGCTACGCGCCGCGGAAATGAGTCGTCCAGAACCACCGCCGAGTCATTTTCTCGCGGCTCGTCATCAGGCCAAAGGCCGGCCCCAACGACCCGCCTCGGTCCGGACCGTCTTCTCTGTGAACTCCATGTCCTCTGTGGCCTAACTTCTGGCGAGGTCGTAGGAGTGCAGCCGGGCAGCATGGTCGTAAATGTGGGACACGACGATCAACTCGTCGGCCTTTGTCCGTTCGATGAAGGTCGCCATCTGTTCGTGAACCGTCGCCTGCGAGCCGACGAACGACACGCGCGCCGGCGCCATGCCCGAGGCCTCTGACGGCTCGCGCTCCCACTCCTTCGAGGGCGGCGGCAACGGGATGGGACGGCCCGCCCGCAAGGCGGCAAACGACTGGCGTCCCGACGAGGCCAGGAACCGCGCTTCGTCATCGGTGTCGGCCGCGACCACGTTCACGCCCAGCATCAGGTGTGGGTGCGACAGGTGCTCGGACGGGGTAAACCGCGCGCGGTAGATCGCCGCGGCCTCGTCCAGCAGCGCCGGCGCGAAATGCGACGCGAACGCGAAGGGCAGGCCGAGCGCCGCCGCGACCTGCGCGCCGAACGTGCTCGAGCCCAGAATCCAGATCGGCACCGGCAACCCGCCGCCGGGCACCGCGCGCACCGCCTGGCCCGGTCGCGGCGCGCGGAAGAAGTCCATCACTTCCATCACGTCTTGCGGAAACGCGTCGGGATTGCTGTTGAGCGTCCGCCGCAGCGCGTAGGCCGCGGCGTGATCGGTGCCGGGCGCGCGGCCCAGGCCGAGATCGACCCGGCCGGGAAAGAGCGACGCCAGCGTGCCGAACTGCTCCGCCACCTGCAGCGGCGCGTGGTTGGGCAGCATGATGCCGCCGGCGCCAATGCGAATGGTCGTCGTGCCGGCGCCGACGTGCCCAATCAGCACCGCCGTCGCGGCGCTCGCGATGCCGGGCATGTTGTGATGCTCGGCCAGCCAGAAGCGCTGGTAGCCCCAGCGCTCCGCGTGCCGGGCCAGGTCGAGCGTGTTGCCAAACGCGTCGGTCGCGGTGCCGCCCTCGACGATCGGGCAGAGGTCGAGGACCGAGAGGGGAACCATCAATTCGCGAACGCGGCGATCCCCGTTTGCGCGCGTCCCAGGATCAACGCGTGGATGTCGTGCGTGCCCTCGTAGGTGTTGACGACTTCGAGGTTCACCAGGTGGCGAATCACCGCGAACTCGTCGGTGATGCCGTTGCCGCCCATCATGTCGCGCGCCATGCGGGCAATGTCCAGCGCCTTGCCGGACGAGTTGCGCTTCAGCAGCGAGGTGATCTCGACCGCGGCGGTGCCTTCTTCCTTCATGCGGCCCAGCCGCAGGCAGCCCTGCAGGCCCAGCGCGATTTCGGTCTGCATGTCGGCCAGCTTCTTCTGGATCAACTGGTTGGCCGCCAGCGGCCGGCCGAACTGCTTGCGCTCGAGCACGTAGGCGCGCGACCGCAGCCAGCAATCTTCGGCGGCGCCCAGCGCGCCCCACGAGATGCCGTAGCGCGCGCTATTCAGGCAGGTGAACGGACCCTTCAGCCCCTTGATGTCGGGAAACGCGTTCTCTTCGGGACAGAACACGTTGTCCATCACCACCTCGCCGGTGACGCTCGTGCGCAGGCCCACTTTGCCGTGAATGGGCGGCGCCGTCAGGCCCTTCCAGCCCTTGTCCAGCACGAACCCGCGGATGTCGTCGGCCTCGTCCTTCGCCCAAACGATGAAGACGTCGGCGATCGGGCTGTTGCTGATCCACGACTTGGTGCCGGTGAGCTGGTAGCCGCCAGCCACCTTCACGGCGCGCGTCGTCATGCCGCCCGGGTCGGAGCCGGCGTTCGGCTCGGTCAGGCCGAAGCAGCCAATCCACTCGCCGGTGGCCAGCTTCGGCAGGTACTTCTGCTTTTGCGCCTCGGTGCCGAACTCGTTGATCGGCACCATGACGAGCGAGCCCTGCACGCTCATCATCGAGCGGAACCCGGAATCGATCCGTTCGAGCTCGCGCGCCACCAGGCCGTAGGCGACGTAGCCGAGCCCGGCGCCGCCGTAGGCCTCGGGAATGACAATGCCCAGCATGTCGAGGGCGCCAAGCTCGCGGAAGATCGAGGGGTCGGGCTTCTCGTTGCGGAACATCTCGAGCGCGCGCGGCGCCAGCTTGTCCTGGCAGTAGGCCCGGGCGCTGTCGCGCACCATGCGCTCTTCGTGGGTCAGTTGCTGGTCGAGGAGGAACGGGTCGCTCCAGTCGAAACGAGTCTTGGTGGCCATGGATCAATATCGTCGCCTTTCCTAAAGATGGAAACCACAACTTTCTTGTATTGGATATGAGACGGCCTCTACCTATTCAATATCGTCATGAACAACGCCGACGTCGCGTGGATGCTGGTTGCCACCGCGCTGGTCCTGCTGATGACCCCGGCGCTGGCGTTCTTCTACGGCGGCCTGGTCCGCTCCAAGAACGCGCTCAATACCATGATGATGAGTTTCGTGGCGCTGGGTCCGGTGGCGGTCGCGTGGGCGCTGCTTGGTTACTCGCTGGCGTTCGCGCCGGGCGGCCCGGCAATCGGCTCGCTGGCGTTTGCCGGCCTGCGCGGGGTCGGCCTCGAGGCGCAGGGCGCCATCCCGCACCTGCTGTTCATGGTCTTCCAGGGGACCTTTGCCATCATCACGCCGGCGCTGATCTCGGGCGCGGTGGTCGAGCGCATGCGCTTCAACACCTACCTGGCCTTCATCACGCTGTGGGTGCTCGTGGTGTATGCGCCGGTCGCCCACTGGGTGTGGGGCGGGGGGTTCCTGGCGTCGATGGGCGCGCTCGACTTTGCCGGCGGCGCCGTCGTGCACGTGAACGCGGCCGCGGCGGCGCTGGTGGCGGCGCTCGTGGTGGGGCCGCGCAAGGACTACGGGCGCCACGCGATCCTGCCCCACAACGTGCCGTTCGCCATGCTGGGCGCCGGCCTGTTGTGGTTCGGCTGGTTTGGCTTTAACGCCGGCAGCGCCTTGTCGGCCGGGACGACGGCCTCGCTGGCGTTTGCCAACACCTTGCTGGCGCCGGCGGCGGCGCTGGCCACCTGGACGCTCATCGACCTGGTGCGGGGCGGCCCTGTGACGGCGGTCGGCGCGGCCACCGCCATCGTGGTCGGGCTCGTGGTCGTCACGCCGGCGGCGGGGTATATCAGTCCGCTGTCGGCCATTGCCATGGGCGCCATCGGCGCGTTTCCCAGCTACTTCGCCCTGATCTATCGCGCCAAGACCAAGCTGGACGACTCGCTCGACGTCGTCGCCGCGCACGGGCTCGGCGGCGCCACCGGCGCCATCCTCACCGGCGTGTTCGCGGAGGCGGCGTGGAGCGGCGGCGCCAACGGCCTGCTGGGCGGCAACCCCAGCCAGGTGCTTACGCAGGCGGCCAGCGTCGCCATCGTGCTGGCCTACAGTGGCGGCATGACCTTCGTGCTGCTGAAAGCGCTGGCGCTGGTGATGCCGCTCCGGATCACCTCGCGCGACGAGGGCGTGGGTGTCGACGTGACCGACCACGGCGAAGAGGCGTACACGCATGGCGACGGCGCCATCCTGGTGAAGCCGAAGGAACGCGCGCTGGCCCTGGCCGCGGTCGATGTGATCGCGGTGCGGGATGGAGGCCGGGCATGAAACTCATTGTCGCCATCGTCCGTCCCGAGAAGCTGAGCGACGTGCTCGAAGCCCTGTTCCACGCCGACGTCCGCGGCCTCACCATCAGCCGCGTCCAGGGCCATGGCGGGGAGATCGAGCACGTCGAGAACTACCGCGGCACCAGCGTCAAGATGGCGCTGGCGGAGAAGGTGCGGATCGAGATCGGCGTGTCGAACCACTTCGTGCAGCCCACCATCGACGCCATCCTGTCGTCGGCCCGCACCGGGGAGGTGGGCGACGGCAAGATCATGGTGATGCCGATCGAGAAGATCTACCGCATCCGCACCGGCGAGTCGGACCAGGACGCCGTGACGCCCGTACCCAGCGAAGTCTAAGTATCTGTTTCACTCATCCTAGATATAAATAGATTGCGCTTTTATTATGGGTCGAGTTTCTCTCTAATAGGGACTCCTTTGAGAGCGCCCCATGGACGAAAGTGACCAGCGAAGCCTGTATCGCCCCAGCGACGAGCACGACGCCTGCGGGGTCGGCTTTGTCGCGCACATCAAGGGCGTCCGTTCGCACTCGATAGTCCGGCAGGCTCTCGACCTCCTCATCAACCTCGAACACCGCGGGGCATGCGGCTCCGACCCCGATACGGGTGATGGCGCCGGCATCCTCGTCCAGATGCCCGACCGGTTCCTGCGCAAGACCGTTCAGTTCCTGCTGCCCTCGGCCGGCGCCTACGGCGCGGGCCTGGTGTTCCTGCCGCACGACCACAAGGCCCAGGCCAAGCTGCGCGCGCTCGTCCACCACATCGCGGTCGAAGAGGGGCTCGCGGTGCTCGGTTGGCGGCCGGTGCCGACCGACCTGTCGAAGATCGGCAAGAGCGCGGCCGCGGTCGCGCCGGTGTTCGAGCAGCTGTTCGTGTGTTCGGCCGACACCGGCTCGCGCACCACCGGCCCGATGTTCGAACGCCAGCTCTACCTCGCCCGCAAGCGCATCGAACACGAAGTCACCACGCTTAACCTGGCGCCCGGGCACCGCAAGGACTTCTACCTGGCCAGCCTGTCGGCGAACACGCTGATCTACAAGGGTATGCTCACGGCCACGCAGATCGAGGGCATGTTCCCCGACCTGTCGGACCCCGACTTCGCCTCGGCCCTGGCGCTCGTGCACCAGCGCTTCTCGACCAACACGTTCCCCTCGTGGCCGCTGGCGCATCCCTACCGCTACGTCGCCCACAACGGCGAGATCAACACGCTGCGCGGCAATGCCAACTGGATGACGGCGCGCGAGGGCCTGCTCGAGTCGAGCGTGTTCGGCGCCGACCTGAGCAAGATCCTGCCGGTCATCACGCCCGGCGGTAGCGACACCGCCACCTTCGACAACGTGCTCGAGTTCCTGGTCATGGCCGGCCGCACCCTGCCGCACGCCGTGCTGATGATGATTCCCGAGCCGTGGGCCGGCAACCCGGCCATGGATCCGGCGGTGCGCGCCTTCTACGAGTACCACGCCTCGCTGATGGAGCCGTGGGACGGTCCCGCCTCGATCACCTTCACCGACGGCACGCTGATCGGCGCCGTGCTCGATCGCAATGGCCTGCGGCCGTCGCGCTACTGCATCACCAAGGACGACCTGGTCATCATGGCCTCCGAGGTCGGTGTCCTCGACATCCCCGCCGACAACGTCGTGCGCAAAGACCGCCTGCGCCCCGGCAAGATGCTGCTGATCGACACCGCGCAGGGCCGCATCATCAGCGACGAGGAAATCAAGCGGACGCTGGCGAGCGAGCAACCCTACGGCGAGTGGCTGCGGCAGAACGCGGTCGACATCGACGACCTGCCGCCGGCCGCGGCCGAGCGGCCCGATCATCAGACGGTGTTCCGCCGCCAGCAGGCGTTCGGCTACACGCAGGAAGACCTGCGCGTGCTGATGACGCCCATGGCCCGGCACGGCGAAGAGCCCATTGGCTCGATGGGCGCCGACACCGCGCTGGCGGTGCTGTCGGACCAGCCGAGGCTGCTGTACGACTACTTCGCGCAGTTGTTCGCGCAGGTCACCAATCCGCCGCTCGACGCCATTCGCGAGGAGCTGGTGACGTCGATGGGCGCCAGCATCGGGCCCGAGGGCAACCTGCTCGAGGCGACGCCCGAGAACTGCCAGAT
>Ga0209770_10001598_pt1 | contig 11688 bp, 13 predicted proteins | sample LauGreSu1BDMLBDD_2_FD_187572 | JGI IMG/M metagenome (GOLD analysis project Ga0209770, IMG submission 187572) | Freshwater lake microbial communities from Lake Michigan, USA - Su13.BD.MLB.DD (SPAdes) (version 2) | ecosystem: Environmental > Aquatic > Freshwater > Lake | place: Lake Michigan, USA...
TGGTATACCGGTAAATCATTGAAGGGTATAACAGAAACAGTCGTGCTATTGTACATACTTTTTGCGATAAATCCTTGTACATCTTCGTTGTATTCTTGACCCAATACCAAATAACAATCTGTATTGTGCAATGTTATACCTGAACTGTTCATATATTCTATATGTTCTCCATATTCGGGTATTTTATCCGTATAAACAATCGCAATCTTCAACATTTTGTATATTGTACCGACAAGATTTTATGTCATTTTTACGATATTGTATTTGCGTCATTGAACTAGATAGTTAATATGAGACATTTTTCAGAAGGAATAGGAGAACACGGATAAACAAAATTATACAAATAATAGGCTGTTTCATTCGTAAATATCGGTGTATTGCGGGTTCTCCAATTACGTAATATATTTGTGTTGTTAGATATCCCTTCAATGATGAGCATTTTATAGTTAGATGTCTTCATTATATCATCTAGACTATGTAAAAATCCGTGATAGAATATTTCTTCCGCATCTGAATTCATTACGCTTGCTATGCATTGCAATGTATTACCGTCAATATCGTCATATTGTGTTTTTGTATCTTTAAAAAAATATAAACCATATACGTGTCCTTCACTTCGCAAGCAATACACATATAACTGCTTATCATTAATGAGCGACAAGTAATACCCGCTATGTTGTGTAATAAATATATCGTATAAACACGGCTGATTATCAAACCGCAGATGGCTTTGTATATCTAGAAAATCCGTTAGTATATCTATGTTATCGTTATTTATTGGTACAATATGAAACGTATTTGGGAGAACCGGCAATTTATTTTTACGCATATAATACGTTTCTGCATTGTAACGAATAAATGGAACCACTCCTTCAAACAAGTCTATTTCCTTTTTAAATAGCGAAACTGAAATATTCGGGTTCAATGTACGTTGATTATATTCGTGGGTTTGATACATTTTACGTGTGATTGTACGAACGTCTTGTTCTCGTTGGACGCAAATATAATCTACATAATATAATGGCAGTTCTGAATACATTGGTTCTTTCAACGTTGGTCGATAATACATTTTAAATGCGCGCGAAGTAATACACCCGGTGGGTCGCAATATGGTGCTAATCTCATCATTAAATGTGGGTTTATTCAGTATTTTTTCATAATACATTGAAATGTAACTTGGTTCACCTATTCCAGACAATATCGTTTTTATATTTTGGGCGCTAATTGTATGCAATATACGGTCAGATGATACATAATAACATTGCAATAAATTCGTAAGTTCTCCTATATTTTCATCCGTATATTCAGACAAATTCTTCGTAACAACACTGGTAAAATCACAAAACTTCGTTTTGACGGGACGATAACGATGTATAATAAACGGCGTACTGTAAAAATATCGCCAATAGTCGTATGTATGAAACACGGGTTGATTGTTCCAAAACGGATATTTAATTTTTATATACACGAAGAACACTATAAAGAAAAAAATGGTTGTTGCTAGAATATATTGAAGCATATCACACTCTAATATATTCGGGTAAATGTTTTACGATTTTTATCGGTAACTCGGTTAATGTTGGCGTTCCATTATGTATAAATACTGATTGTCGTCTCCATTGCAGTCACTCATATCTACTTTTGCGTGGAAAATAAAACCACACTTATTTGCTATATTCAAAATGGGTCGTATATCTTCCATATAGAGCACCTCTTCATTTTGACGTATATGAGATGTTTCTTTATCCTTAAATGTTTCAATCTTAGTAACTATATTCGTTTCTTCTAAATTCACCGGAAAGTTATACCCAGCAGTGTATTTAAAATCGTCATAATCCATTGTAATTTTTGTAACACGTGTCGTGGTATCAAATAAAGGTTTCCATTCAATTTCATCACCAAATTTCGGTTTCGTTAAATTGAACCTTTTTCTATCTACCAAATGTAAAATTAAATATCCATTCGGTTTCATCCAATGATAACAATTTTTAAAAAACTTTTCTTTGTTTTTCATTTGATAGATTGTAAAATGGGTGCATAATACATGTGTAAACGTGTCTTTTTCAAAAGTTAATGGATTTTCTACGTTTTCACATATCACTTCAATGTTCGGATATGTAGTTTCCGCATACTTTACCATGTCTTTTGAATTATCTATGCCATATGCCTTATAACCGGCAGACGTCAATTCATTTACCGTGTATCCGGTACCGCTACCCACATCTAATATAACACTGTTTCGTGTATCAAGTACTGTATATTTTAATAATTTCATTAACTCCCATTGAGAACGTTTCTTCGTATCGTGTAAATTATCATATATTTCTGTGTAAAAATCATCATATACATCCGCATTGCGTTTCAAAACAAATGGTTCTTTTTGATGAAAACCTTCACTCTGGTTATTTCGTTTGTCTTTTGATTTATAGTTAGTATATACTGCATATCCGATTGCTACCGTTAATAAATATTTTAACACGACGTTATTTGTATTGTTTGAAGATAAAAGTGAACCGAAGTATTTTATCATATAGGTGTTATTATATAATAAAATATATATTTTTTATGTTCTTTACATATCACTAAACTGCATTACGTAATTGTGTTCGGGTATGATTATAAAACTGTTCCCTGCCAATAATGCTGTTCTCCACATTCGGATGAGGCATCGCACTAAATTGGTGTTGTTCAAACAACCGAGGATAGGGTTGTACAGATGGAGAAGACACAACTGTTGTTTTATATAGGTCGCTATTAGAAGCGGGAACATACACATTCTGTTCGGCTCCGTGTTGCAATGCATACTCCTGGTTACGTAAACTATTTTCCACATCTACATTGCTTCTATATCCGGCAGACGGACCGCGACTACTGGCGGGCGTGAAATTAATATGTTGATGGTATGCAGGATATGGTATGCTAGGCTCATCCACCATTTTTCTACGATTTATCACCGGGAACACTGCGTATTTGGTAGACACCGGGCGAGGGTCAAAGTTTGGTTCAAGGGGCGAATCCGAGACAAACCGAGAACTAATACGGTTATTTAATTCATCTACACGTTCATTTTGTCCATATTGAACAGCCTGGTGTGCGCCATAAATTTGGTTATTCATTTGGTAATTCATTTATGCTAAAATATATAGAGTATGCAAATATAAAAAACTGCACTTAAATCTTGAAAGATGTAAATGTAATCATGAGTTATCCCGAATATTTATTTTACATAAATGGTTATTTGGTATGAAACAATATAAATGTGTGCGATATTAATGATTTAAGGGTCTAAAATGAAAATTGTTACAGCGGTGGTTAATAATCCATTATTTATTGAAATACAGTTTTACACTTTAAAAAAATATTTTAAAGGGGAATATGAATTTATTGTATTCAACGATGCCAAAGATTTTCCTGATTTTACAAATGGAAATGATATTACAATAAAAACACAAATAGAAGACGTATGTTGTAAATTGAATATAACTTGTATAAATGTTCCGAATGAAAATCACAAAACAGATTTGTGTGCTGCGTCAAGGTGTGCCGATACAATGAATTATATTTTACAATATCAAAAAAACAATCCTGATAAATATTTATTATTAGACAGTGACATGTTTTTAGTAGATTATTTTGATATAAATAAATATTCACAATATGACTGCGCAATAGTTTTACAAAGTAGAAATGGGCATAAAATAAATTATTTTTGGAATGGCATATATTATTTTGATATGACAAGAATGAAAAATATAAATTTGTTAAACTGGAACTGCTGTCAATATTGTGATGTAGGTGGAATGATGCAAAACTGGTTAAAATTGCAATTGGACAATGTGCCTATGCCAAATACAGATGAAATTCGGTGGACGAATAAACAGTTTCATACAAATGATATTTACTTTATAAAACATCTATGGTCTTGTAGTTGGGATATAAATGAATTGCCAAATAATCTACAACATAATACAAAATTAATTGATTTTTTTAAAAATGATATACGGAATACAAATGGTAAATTTTTTTGCGAAATATATGATGATGTGTTTTTACATTATAGAGCGGGTGGAAATTGGATGAAGGAAGGATTAGATTTACATAGATTTTTATCTCAAATGTTACACAGTAGTTTATTGTAAAAATCGGCAATTGATGCGTAAACGCCTATTTTATTTTTGGAAATAGACAGTTGAACAATTCGTGTAAAATGAAGTAAGGTGTATAGGTCTATGTGTGAACAAATGTTTTTATATTTAAATTATCAAATGTTGCGACAATGTTTCTTCTTTGATTTATTTTATTTTGATATTCATTCGTTCCGTACCAAAATCTTTCATGCCATTCTATGTAAATAGTTTTAACATTATTAATATATTTAGAGTTAATCAGTCTTGGCAGCACAACAAATTCACTTCCTTCAATATCACATTTAATATATATTTCAGCATCACTATCATTTAACATAATAGACGTTATAATTTCATCAATGTCTATACAATTACACATTTCAGATACTATATCAAAATGTACTCCATTTCCACTATCATACTTTGGATTAATATCTAAACAGTTAGAACCACTTGTGTAATTATTAATGTAAGTATCTTTATTGCCGTTAGACCAAGCCCCGTTATGTGAATTAAAACATATTTGTCCGCTATAATCCATAACTGCTAAATTAAAGTGTCTGAAAGAATTAAATTTTTTTTCATAATACTCTATCGTATTATTTTGTCTTGATAATTCATAAATTTTTGCATTTGGTTCATAACAATAAACATTGTCATTATTATCTAATTTTAATTTTTCTGCAAATTCTGTTAATCCTTCAAACTTGTGAGTACCTAAATCAATAAAATGTCTCATATATTAATATATTTTAATAAAATATATTAAATCAAACGCGTAATCATTCTAATATTGTATTTACATTATATGGTTTGTAGGTGAAACTCCTACAATTGATTTTACACAACTTTAATTTTTAATTGGTTCGTGTCTCATTTTTATTTTTAGTAAGTGTAATTCTAAACTTTGATATAGAAAGCATCCCCCCAACCATATTGTTGAATAACATAAGTCGCCGCTCGTTGAAACCCAAATTTGGACAAATATTCGTCTATTTCAGACATTTGTGCGCATCCTTTGTAAACTTGCTCAACATTTACTTCGGTGTATATATATTTTATATGTTGCAAATGTTTTTCCATAGATTTTAATGCTCGAAGTTCAACGCCTTGTATATCCAAATTAAGAAAGTTAATTTTTTCAATTGGTATTTGATGGCGCCCAATTAATGTATCGAGACGAGTAGTTTTCATTTCCTGTGTAGAAACTACTTTAACATCAGGATGATGAGTTTCATGGCTACCAAATTCTAATATGGAAGAACTTTGACCATTGTTTGTAATATTAAATTTAACGGTTTTATTATCTTCTTCATCAATAACTCCTTGATAAATGTTTAACTGTTCGCCATATTTTTGTCTGTTTGAAACTATTTTCTCAGGCATAGCATCTACCCAGTATATATTATCGTCATTAATGTTAAACTGATTGTATGCGGATTTTTCCTCACAATCGTGTGCACCTACATGTAATATGCCTGTAACAGTTAGCTTAAAATGGTTAAAAAGATGAGAAAATGTAATTAACATAATTAAGTGGCTAGACTATATTATATAAACTATACGACATCTTTAAACTATTTGACAGTTAATTGTTATTTATCAAGGGGTAGGGAGTTTTTAATTTTAGCAACCATATTTGTTTTCACTAGATTTGTATATTTTTTTGAATCACTCAACATATAATTTGAATTCGGATGAAGACGATGAGAATATACTAATCCATCCACAACTAACACTTTACAATTATCACATAGCCAATCTGTAAATAATACGGCAGAATCCAAAGAATCTATAATTTCACGATTGTACGTATATTTATTCATACAATTGCTATAATTTTTAACTGGCAAAAAATAATTGCACGTATTGGTTAAACACTGAAACACAATATTATCGTATAGATGTAAATAATTTGTCTTATCTATCAGTTGACCTTTAAACTCCGAATAATTTAAATTCGGACTTGCCCCGGGAAAAGTCTTTGCCCACATTGGTGCAAATATTACTTGTGGGTCCCAAATTTCAATGTTGAAAATTGTATCAACAAAATCCTTATTAATTATATTGTCCGAGTCCAGTAGTATTGCCCATTCATTATTGCATTTTGAAACCGCGCGTAATTTATTATGATAACATCCTAAATTTTTTTCATTTTGCATAAGAACAACTTTGTAGTTATCAAGGTCGGAGACTAGTTGTTGTAGTTTAATAAAGTCGGTTGAACAATCATCGCAAATAATTATTTCGTTTATTCTGTCATCATTCACAATATATTGTAATGTTTCTTTCATAAATTCGGAATTATTATAATGAGGGATAGCCACAGAGATTTTACGACTCATTTTATACCCTTGGTAATATAACAATATTATATTGGATTGTTTATATTAGTTTCTTGACGATATAATCAAACGTATTTGCGATAAGGAATAAATGTTTCACCTCTTGTAGTCTGGAACGCATTTTATTTATATCACACGCATCAAGTATAGTAGGCAAGTTTTCAATATCATCCGCGTGTATTACTACACAAAATTCACTCCAATTCAAAATATCTTCAAATGGCAAAACCTTTTTATTTTCCCATATATAAATAGGGATGCTTTCTGCTAATATTGCTTCGTACATCCGAAAAGATGTATACCCATACCCCCTTGGTGCTAACGTAAATATACTTCTGTTTATTATATTTTTATATTCTTCGAATCCAACTGAATCATAAAACGTAAATTTGTCGTTGTTTTTCAATAAATTATGCATATCTATTCTGCATTTATGTGTATCGAACCTGCCCATAAAGGAACAAAATATATCTCGGTTGTAATTTAAATATGGGAATACAGGTAAACAAGATAATGGGATTGTATAATCGGCCGTATTTCCATGAAAAATCGACCTTTTTAAATTATAGAACGTTTCTTGTTTTTCACAATCGGATTTGTAGTTTAACCCTCCACCGCCAGCAGAAAATACGATTAAATTAGGTGGCTTGTTTTTAATAAATATCCCAGAATCGTATTGAACAATCGTAAAATATTGCTTTGTTTTGTCTAGTTGATCTAACCAATTGTATATAGGTTCTATATTTTGACCATAGTTATTCATTATGTAGTAAGATGTCCAAAACACAGGTAAATAAACAAGATCGGTTTCAATGCTATGGCGTTGTTCTACAAAATAGGCGTAAAATATTTCTTCAATATTTTTCCCACAGCTATATGGTGGATAAATTGATGTGTAGTGTGGTTGAAAAATATGAGGTATGTCTTGAATAATCATATATATACACATTTAAAGGCATTTGTTTAAATTGTATTTGAACAAATGTATTATTTAGAACTTTCCATAATTGAATATATGTATTGGCGGCTAGTGTTCGTTGTTGATTACAATATTGTAGGTATACACTATCATCAGAAGCAACGTGTTGATATTTTGCATCTTTTACAAGAATAAAACTCATATTTAATTGTGAAAAACACAAATAATTAAATAATAATACATCAAAACTATAACTGGTTGAATTAAATGATTTGTTAGTATCAACATCAATATTTTCAACAATATATTTTTTTAATACATAATTTCCGACATTCATTAAATGTGATAGAACGCCAACATTCGTTTTATTTTTAGAGTTCATTTCGTCATATTCTTTCATTTTTTTGAAAGTATCTTTGTTAATAACATTGTTAGGAATATTAGAAAGATGTTTCCATTGAAAAACTTCAGATGCATAATCTGGCGACAATATAGTATTCTTTTCTAACATATTATTAACAATATATGTATGGATTGTTTGAAAATAATCAACATCAGCAAAATTATCAGAATCGATTAATGCTATCCATTCATTATTGGCTAACTTACAACATTTCATCTTATTGTAAAAAGGTCCGTGTCGTTCAGCATTTACATATAGTTTGAGTTTTTCGTTCAGGGGGAAATGTTGGTTTATTTTATACACGTCATTCCCATTTTCATCGCAAATTATGATCTCATCAATTAAATCATTATTAATGTAGTGATGTAAGTATTTTATTAGGCATTGGTCAAACCTATCCATAGTGGGAATGCATAAAGAAAACATCGTAATGTAACTAATTTCATAAATGCATTTATAGTATTTTGCTTTAATAATATAAATATGTCCGTTAATATAATATATACGAATGAGTGTGCACTTTATTGCAAGAGGCAGACTCGGAAATGCAATTTTTCGATACATGGCAATAAGTATTATGTGTATATGCTGCAATATGAATTATCACCAAAATGAAACGGGCAGAGTGAATATGAGCGACGAAGAATTTTATAAAATATCAAACAAACTGTTGAAAAACGAAATGATATCATTATCTACTCATTCTTACATAATGTCAGAATACTATCAACACGATGAAATATATAAGAAGTATAAGACTAATATTTTACAATTTATTCGTGCGAATCAACATCACACTATAATAACAGACGGAATAACCGCCGGCGACGGTAAATGCGAGACATATAAAATGATTGATATTATACAGACACCAACCCATTTTAAAAAAATATATAAAAATGTCTTACATCTTAGATTAGAAGATTTCGTAACACATAATCTACACATCTCAACCAAACGAATAATAGATTTATTCGAACAAAATATAATCACTGATGCTATATGTATAGTTTGTAAACAACCTAGCACCGAATTTGAAGTGAATTATATAAGAGAATTAAAGGAGTATTTCAATAAAAAAGAAATAGAATTGCATATGGAGCATAATGACGTTATAACAGATTATTATATAATGAAAGAAGCTAACGTCTTGATCTGTTCTTGTAGCACCCTGTCATGGTCGGCTGCGTTTTTTTCGGATAAAATACAAAAATGTTATTTACCCAATTATCTCATACAACCCGGTATTATGACGTGCAAATATCCTATAGATAATACATCCCATTATTAATTCTGAAATTGTTGTTCGAATATTTATACATTAAATCCTAGTTTATTAATATGATACGGAAAAGTTTCTTTGTGTAAATATTGAGTTAACGCCGGTTTATATGACGTCCCATTAAACTGATTTTTTAAATCTTTTTTTAGCCATAGAAATTCTTGAACTAACTCTTTGTCGCAGAAAGGATATCTCGTTTCAAAACTAAAGCACCCTCCGACGAGTTCCTCTCCTTTTAAATAATTTGACATTGAACCGTGATAAAAATTTGGAAATATAAAACGACGGTTTCATGACAGTTAGAGAAACACGGAATAGAATACAAAATTTTTGATTATGTTCAGAGATACGACGAAGACGACTATTTAAAATATTTGCAGCAATGTAAGTATGGAATTATACTAGACGCCCATTAAAGTCAAGGCTTTGCAATAGAATAAGCATTATCATGTAACGTGCCACTCTTAGTATGGAATGCAAAGTCTATGTCACAGGAAGTAGGAGGAAACTATAATAACATTCCGTGCACAACTATACCATACTGGGATGAAAGATGTGGTGAATATTTCTACGAGGTGTCTGAGTTAGAACCAACGTTTCACAAATAAACTAGACACATATAAACCGCGGGAATATATACACGAAAAATTGAGTGTAGATTTATGTTTTGAAAATTTTAATAAGTTATGTCAAACTCTGTAAATGTATATAGATATAGTCCGTTATTACCTTATATTATTTAGATAAAATGTCTAATATTACATTTTCCACCTGTTGGTATAATTTTAAATCAAAGTTTGACATTTCTGTTTATAAGCAATGGATGCACAACATGTTATCAAATGTAAACAATTACAATCTTGTTGTCTACACTGATGAAGATGGAGTTCAGATGATTGAACCATATTTGAAACCGAATCTAAAAATAATAGTTAAACCTTATTCTGAATTTTATACTTATAAATTTAAAGATAGTTGGATAAAAAATCATGAACGCAATACATTCTTCCTTAATAAAATTGATTGGAAAGTCAATATGTTGTGGTCCGAAAAGATTAACTTTGTGAATGAAACTATACAACAGAAGTATTTTGTATCGGAATTTTACGGTTGGTGTGATATTGGATATTTTCGCGGAAGAAATAAGGATTTGGATATGAATGCTCTAAAATTATGGCCATCGCAAGATGTAATCAATATGTTGCCCAAGGATAAAATACATTATGCCTGCGTAAATACTAATCCTGAGTACTTACAATCCTTGTATATCATAATAAATAATAAAAATGAGTTCGGTCTTCCAGTAGATCCTATACCCCCCCAACAAGTTAGTTTGGCTGGTGGTTTTTTTATATTGCACGTCAGCAGAGCAAGTTGGTGGCACGAGACATACTACAACAAATTAAAACTTTACTTTGATAATAATTACCTTGTAAAAGATGACCAAATTATAATTGCTGATTGCGTATTCTCAAATATTAATTCGTTTGCGCTATGCACTGAACCAAATTCTCGGTTTGATCCGTGGTTTATGTTTCAGCGATTGTTGTTATGACAAAAATGATATAAAATCTATGATATGAATATACTATACTATGATTAGTATATTAATGCCCATTTATAATGGGATTGAATATATCAATGAGTCTGTAATGTCTATTTTATGTCAGAAATATAATAATTGGGAATTAATCATTGGTATAAACGGACATCCACCCGGTTCGGATTGTTTACATATTGCGAAAACATATGAACCATTGAATTCAAATATTACCGTTATTGATTTGCATAATTGTGTCGGCAAATCAAATGCACTAAACGAAATGATAAAGTATTGCAAATATGATTGGATCAGCATCTTGGATGTAGATGATATTTGGTTGCCCACAAAATTAGAAAGCCAAGTTCCATTTACTGATGCATATGATGTTATCGGGACACAATGTAGATATTTTGGAGAAAGGACTGGTTCACCAAATATACCATTTGGCGATATAACCAAGTTCAAATTTACTATTACTAATCCGATTATAAATAGCAGTTGTTTGGTAAAGAAACACTTGTGTTATTGGAACAATGAAGTTAATGGAGTAGAAGATTACGATTTATGGTTACGATTATGGAAAGCTGGACATCGGTTCTATAATGTGCAAGATGTACAAGTGCTGCACCGAATACACACGAACAGTGCATTCAACTCGCGTGGAAATGTTAATATAGCAAAAAAACTCGTTGCCAAATACGTGTAAACAATCTTTACATCTTTGGAAATTTACACCCTTGAAGAATTAAATCCGCATGGCGGATTAATTCTTCAAGTAAGATATCAGTAATGATTTGAAACCAAGCACGCTTTTAGCACGCGGTTTTAAATCTTCACTGGTATAAAACGCCGAACTATTAGTGTTATTGTTTTTACAAACTAATATAAATAGGAAGTCATACTATATATTGTAAACCAACAAAATGGTAAAAATTTGCAACACAACTTACCCGTCCAATTCAAAGTACGGTTCGCATTTTGAATTGTATCCTTATCCTCTCAGTGACTTCCAGAAATATGCGATTGAGGCTATCGTTGAAAAACAACACGTCTTAATCACTGCACATAC
>Ga0209770_10001599_pt1 | contig 11679 bp, 12 predicted proteins | sample LauGreSu1BDMLBDD_2_FD_187572 | JGI IMG/M metagenome (GOLD analysis project Ga0209770, IMG submission 187572) | Freshwater lake microbial communities from Lake Michigan, USA - Su13.BD.MLB.DD (SPAdes) (version 2) | ecosystem: Environmental > Aquatic > Freshwater > Lake | place: Lake Michigan, USA...
ACTCGAGGATCATCATCTGCAATTCCGAAGTGATCCAAGAAAGCAATTACCTGGACCGCAAAAGCTTCATTAATTTCGAAAGCACCAATATCTTCGATCTTTAGGCCTGCCTGCTTTAGCGCCTTGATGGTTGAAGGGACAGGTCCGTAACCCATGATCTCTGGTTCAACTCCGGCAAAAGCGTAGGTAACCATCTTTGCTTTAATTGTTAAACCAAGCTCAAGTGCTTTTTCTTCGCTAGCAAGAATCGCAGCGGTTGCTCCGTCATTAAGTCCAGAAGAGTTTCCTGGAGTTACACGACCTGCAGGACGAAATGGAGTCTTAAGCCCGGCCAGACCTTCCATTGTTGTTTGAGGACGTGGTGCTTCATCAGCAGTTGCAACGGTCCAGCCAAGTTCAGCGCTACGCGCCGCAGTTGGAATCAAATCACGTTGAATTTTTCCATCTGCATATGCCTTGGCAGTTTTTACTTGCGAGTTCATGGCATAACGATCTGCGCGTTCCTTTGTTAGCTGTGGAAAGCGATCATGCAAACGTTCTGCAGTTGCACCCATGGCAAGTGCATCTTGTTCAACAATGCGCTCTGCAAGGTAGCGAGGATTTGGATCCATACCTTCACCCATTGGGTGGTTACCCATGTGCTCAACACCGCCAGCAATCGCAATTTCATTTGTTCCCATTGCAATTGCGCCCGCAATTGTCGTTACAGCGGTCATCGCACCTGCGCACCAACGGTCAACTGAATAACCAGGAACTGTGTTAGGTAAACCTGATAACAAGGCCGCACTTCGTCCGATGTTCATTCCTTGATCACCTGTTTGGGTAGCTGCGGCAATCGCAACATCTTCAATGGCTGCGGGATCAATTTTTGGATTGCGCTCCAGCAAACCACGGATAGCGCGGACTAGAAGATCGTCGGCTCGAGTACCGGCATACATACCGCCGGCTTTTCCAAATGGTGTACGAACGGCATCAACGAGGACAACTGTGCGAGACATGAGGCTTCCTTTATCTAGGTATGCGCCATATGTTACTCGTCAGTATGGGTTTGTGACAGTACCTGCTTAAGCCTCTTCGGTCACCGGTTCTGCAACTTCGACCGGGATAGGTTCACGCTCAAGTAAGGCAGCCGCCAAGGATGGGGCGACTAAATCGATCTGCCATTGTCTGGCACCTAATTCAGACAACGCACTTTCAACCTCTGAAACTGACAAAGTTGATGTCGCACCGACCGGTGGCTTCCAACAAACCCGACGAACATGTTCAGGGGTAATCAAGTTTTCTACCGGAATCTGATTTTCCTCGGCAATGAGTTCGATTGCCGCACGTGCATGGGACAAAGGAGCAAATTTTTCCGGGAACTTGTCTCGCCACAGTTTAATGGGCGGCAAGGTATCTGCATTGGTGCGCATTGCTGGCCACTGATCCTCAGGTAAAGCCACCGCGCTGGCGATTGAATCTAGCCATAGTTGAAGATTTTCCATCCAGCGTGCGCGCAGACCAAGAGGTCGCAGGCATTTTTCAAACTCTTTCTTTGTTGTTGGCACTGCGATAGCTAGTTCAACAATTGCAGAGTCGTTCAGTAATTTACCTGCCGCAATATCTTGCTGTGAAGCGATTTCATCGCGAGCAATCCATAGAGATTTAATCACAGCAAGTTGATCACGCCTTTTAATTTTATGCATTCCCGAAGTTCTGCGCCAAGGATCAACTCGAGGTGGCGCTGGTAGCGCCTTTAGAATCGATGCAAATTCTTCGAGTGCCCAAGGCAACTTCTTTGCATCCGCTAAAATCGTGTACATGTGATTGCGCAGTTCTACAAGAAGTTCCACATCAAGGGCGGCATATGTCAGCCAATCTTTTGGTAAAGGTCTAGCTGACCAATCTGCTGCGCTGTGTTCTTTGGCAAGCAAAACACCCATCAGAGATTCAAGTAAAGGACCTAAACCAACACGTGGCAAACCAGCGATTCTTGCTGCTAATTCAGTGTCAAAAAGCTTTACCGGATTTATGCCAAGTTCTCGCAAGCAGGGTAGATCTTGGGTACTTGCATGCAGAATTACCTCGTCGGTATTGAGGAGGTTGTTGAGGTCCGAAAAAAGTTGGTGGCCAGGACCAAAGGGGATGGGATCAATTAAGTGCAAACCACCATCTGTTCTTTTAATCTGAATCAGGTACGCCCGTGCGCTGTACCTAAAACCCGATGCCCGTTCTGCATCAACTGCAAACGGTCCCGAACCTTGAGCTAATTGATCAACTGCAGCGCGAAAAGCTTCTTCGGTATCAATGATTTCAGGGGTTCCTGCACTTGGCTGCAGAAGTGGAATTGCAACAATCTCTTCACTCATAACTAGCGCCTGCGCGATGAGGAAATTGCTGAAACTCCTTCAGGCACCGGAGCTAAACCAGCAACTTCGGAGATCAAATTGCACCAACTTACGATGTGATTAATTATTTCTTTCGGATCATCAACAATCGGAGTCCAAGACGCACGAATTTCAATTTCAGCTTCATTGTTGCGGGGCGAGAGCTTTCCAAAGGAAGCGCTACTAACGCGAGTTACGGTTCCACTAGGTGAGTTGTACGCACAATTATTTGATTCGAGAGATTCTAGAAACCAGCTCCAGCCGACCTCTGGAAGCAGCGGATCTTCTTGCATGATTGGATCAACGTCGGCGCTTACAAAAGTGACGCACCTAAATTCACCATCCCATGTGGCTTGCCCACCTGGTTCATGCAGCAAGACGAAGCGGCCATTTGCGATTTCGTCCTCTTGATCTCCCAGAAGTCCATTAGAGACATCTACGGAAAATGCAAAGGAAAAAGTCGCTAATTTTTGAGGTGCAGGAACTTCAGTCAAACTTAATTCAGCTCGGGGTGTTACGGTGCGAAGATGATCAATTAAACGCTCAAAACCATTCGCATCCACTGTCTAAGGATAAAGATGCTAGAGCCTGAATCTTGGGAGGCGGGGCGGTAACCTTGCCTCTATGGCATCACTCTTGGCACTTCTCTCAAGTGCGTTATGGGGATCGGCTGACTTTTTTGCAGGTCGTCTTAGTAAGAAGCATCACCCATTTGCAGTATTAGGTTTTTCCCAGGTTATTGGTCTTGCTGTTGGGCTACTGATTGTTCTTGTTTCTGGTGACTTATATGGACGAGCAACTGGCTTAGATGGTTATCTTCTTTCAGGAGCGCTGGCAGGTTTATTCGGATATATCGGTTTAGCGTGTTTATACGAGGGCCTTTCAACAGGACGCATGGGTGTTGTTGCACCGATTAGTTCGATGAGCGCCGTGATTCCATTGATCTATGCAATCGTGACGGGCGACAAACTTTCGATGATTGCATCAATGGGAATTGTTATTGCATTGATTGGTGTCTTTTGTGCAAGTGGTCCAGAACTTTCAAATGGCTTACCGATCAAACCGCTGCTATTAGCGCTGGGTGCAGCAGCTGGTTTTGGAATGTCCCTTACCTTTATGTCTATTGGTTCGCAAGAAAGCGCTTTGCTGACGATGGTGTCTATGCGCGGTGCCACATTTTTTGTAACTATTTCACTTGCTCTTAAGTTTAGAACAACCGGTAAGTTTTCAAAGAAGGATCTACCGATTCTGATCTTTATCGGAGCGGCGGATTTCCTTGCCAATCTACTGCTTGGAGTCGCAACCACAAAGGGACTTGTTTCCGTAGCGATGGTTTTCGGATCCCTGTATCCAATTGCGACCGCGCTTTTGGCTTTCAAATTCTTAAATGAGAGATTGCATAAAGTTCAATATGTAGGAATTGCCTTGGCAGTTACAGGTGTTTCGTTAATCTCAGCTTTTTAGTTGCGAGCTGAATAAAAAGTAGTTCCTGATTCTTCGCGTTTATCTACCTGCGAAAAATGAGCAAGCAGCGCCTTAATGTCCACAGTGTGATCGCCACCTGTAGCAGGAGTAACGCTGAGTTCGAGTTGATCAATCTTTTTATGCTCGAGCAGTTCATTAATCATCGAGATTCCGCCTTCGATTAAAATCCTCTCACCAAAGAGTGCGCGAGCCTTTTCAACTGCTAGAACCGGTGAGCAATTCCAAAACAAAGCCAAGTGATTTCCCTGAACTGGATTAACAAGTGATCTGGAGATAACCACAAGGGGGACCGGAGTCCGGTTGTAAGGCTCATGACGGGCGGTATTGCCACCGACGATAATCACATCGACTTCACGCCGACGTTGCAGAAAAGCTTTTCGATCTTCATGTGAACTAATCCCGGCAGACCTGTTTTCTTTGGAAGTCGAGCCATCGCTACCAACTACTAAGGTTGCAACTACGCTCACGTAGCCAAGTATTACTTACCCACCGTAATTCTTGTCAGTGGCTCTCTGTACCTTTGTTTCATGATCATTGATTGTTCAACCTGCACCATGGCCGCAATTGCATGCAATACATGTGTGGTCTCTTTCTTTCTGGATAACACCTCACAGATCAGCGATGAGACTGTGGGTGCCCTGACCGTGCTTGCTGAGAGTGGCCTGACACCGCCACTGCAATTTAACGCTCGCACAGCCTGAACGAGGCATAAATTCACAGCCGAATCAGCCTTGTTCAGGTTGAGAGGTAGGTCTAGGCGCGGTTAGCCTTGTCCCTATGTCTTTCTGGCTGCGCATTGTGACCGCCTTAGCGGTGATGGCTGGCGTTTTGGCGCCCGTTAACGCAATTGGCGCCCAAACTTTGGCACAGGTCCAAGCCAAGATTCGCCAGCTAGAAGAAGATGCCACCGCTGCCGCCGAAGGCGCGCAAGAGGCAAAGGTGAAATTAGCCGCCTTAACCAAAACCCTTAATGGAATCAAAGCCAAAGCTGAGATCCAAGGTCAAACAGTTGCCACCCTTCAAAAATCCTTAGGCACAATTGCAATAGAGCAGTACAAGTCAGGTGGCTTTGGCCAGAGTTTTGAACTCTTATTTTCGTCGGACCCGTCGCTATACCTTTCATCTGCCGGTGCGCTAGATGCCATCACTCGTCGTAAAGCGGCCCAGCTACGAAAGTTTGAAACCGCGCAGCAAAGATTAAATGCAACCTCTTTGACCGTAAATGATAAGTTGGCTTTGGTGGCTGCGGCCCAAAAGAAATTAACTGCGCAATCTGCTTTAGCGCAAAAGAAGTTAGCTGAGGCGGAGAAACTCTTGTCTAAGTTAACTAAAGCAGAACGTGAGCGTTTAGCACGGTTGGCCGAGGAAGAAGAAGATGCCGATCAAGCCTCATCACTCAAGGCCGCGAAGAGCGCCAGTGGAGTTTCAGGAAGAGCAGGAACTGCAATTAAATATGCTCTGGCACAAATTGGCGACCGATATGTATTCGGTGCAGCTGGAATGACTACTTGGGATTGTTCCGGGCTAACAATGCGTGCCTATAAGACAGCCGGTGTTTCGCTTCCACATTCATCTGCAGCACAATCTCGACTTGGCAAGAAAGTTTCCCTGAACGCTTTGAAGCCGGGAGACCTCTTGTTCTATGGTCGTCCGGTTTCACATGTTTCGATCTACTTGGGTGGCGGAAAGATGGTGCATGCTCCGCGAAAAGGTTCACGTGTAAAGGTTGCACCTAGTGGGTCGCTCGGAAGAAAACCTTTGGTTGGAGCTCGTCGTTTCTAGTCCCGTCTTATTCGTTACCAATGACTTTGGCCCACGCGCAGGTGGAATTGAAACCTTTGTGATTGGTTTGATCGAACGCAGACCATTTGGCCAAACAATTGTCTACACATCTGCGCAAACTGGCTCTGAAGCGTATGACCAAGCATGGAAAGCCAATTTCGGTGTAACCGTTATTCGAGATCGTGCCAAGATTTTGTTACCAACTCCACGAGTCGCACGTAACCTGTCGCGGGTAATCAAAGAATCAAATATTCAGGTTGCTGCTTTTGGCGCCGCTGCGCCCTTGGGATTGCTGTCTGCATCGATGAAGAAAGCAGGCGTTCGAAAAACCGTTGCGCTGACCCATGGTCATGAAGTCTGGTGGGCCAAGGTTTTTCCTTTCAATTGGGCACTGCGAAAAATTGGAACAAGTGTTGATTCGCTTACTTACTTAGGCGAATTCACTCAGCAAGCTATTTCGAAATCGCTTTCGAAAGCAGCTGCTCAAAAAATGGTAAAGATTGCACCAGGAATCGATGTTGATCACTTCAGCCCGCAAAATTCAGCCCAATTGCGTAAAGAACTGAAGATCGATGAAAAGCGAGTCATCGTTTCGGTCGGGCGTTTAGTGCACCGAAAAGGACAAGATCACTTGATTCAAGCTATGCCAGAGATTCTTAAGCGCGTTCCAGATGCACATATTCTGATGGTGGGACAAGGTCCATATCTTTCACACCTTAAGAAGTTAGTTCAAGAGCTTAATCTGGTTGACCATGTCAGCTTTATCGGGAGAATTCAGTATGCCCAGTTACCGCAGTACATTTGCGCTGGAGATATCTTCGCGATGCCATCTCGTTCCAGATTTTTTGGGTTAGAAGTTGAAGGTTTAGGAATTGTGTACCTAGAGGCAAGTGCCTGCGGCTTGCCAGTTATTGCTGGATCATCTGGGGGAGCACCGGATGCAGTTCTAGCTGGTGTAACCGGGATGGTTGTCGATGGAGAAAATAACCAAGAAATCGCGGCGGGTGCAATCAAGTTGCTCCAAGATCTACCTGCGTCAAAAGCTATGGGTCTAGCCGGACGAGAATGGATTATTGAAAATTGGCGTTGGGAAATTTGGTCAGATCGATTTAACAAACTTCTACAGTAAGAGTCCTTTGTCACGCGCAATTTTTACTGCAGCGGTTCGGTTAGCACACTGAAGTTTTCTCAAAACCGTCGAAATGTGTGTTTTAACAGTGGAGATGCTTATGAAGAGTTTTAAGGAAATATCCAAGTTGCTTGCTCCCTCTGCCAATAAGTAAAGCACCTCTATTTCTCTGGCAGTTAAATCAAAATCTAGCGGCTGATCTGCCGTTATGGTGCTCGTAAATGAACCAGGATGTGAAAGTGCAAAGTTGACCGAAGAAATGATTTCTGACATCGATTGACTCTTTGATAGGTAAGCATTTGCACCTGAACTGCGTGCAATCTTCACAAACTGAGCAGGATCATTCAGCGAGAGAATAATGATGGCTACGTCTGGCGAGAATTTACGAACCCATTGCACAACTTCTAGGCCAGAACCATCAGGAAGGTTGAGGTCAATAATGAGGGCCTCGGGATTAAAGGCGGCAATCTTGGCGCGGGCTTCCTTGAGAGTTCCGGCAGTTTCAATTGATGCAAACCCTTTGTCATGAAAAGCTTGGACAAGGCCCTGACGAACAACCGCGTGGTCATCAATGATTAGTAGTCGCGTCATCACCTATCCAATGGGATTGTTACTCCAATTCTTGTTCCATGTTCATCAGATGCAATGGTGATTTCCCCATTGAGTTTATGTACCCGCTCTTGTATACCCGCTAGACCGAATGAGCCAACCTTTGGCGAAGCTCCACCAACCCCATTGTCAGCGATTTGAATTTCAAAACTTGTCGCAGCTGAGTGTTTTTCAATGTTTCGTAAAACTTCTTGCACAATTCTTTCGGTTTCAAACATTGTGTCAACCTGCCCAGTGGGAACTGGTAAAGGTTCTGAAGTACGCAACTCATGCATCTGTCTACGTAATTTTTCAATTAACCCTGTCGTAGTAAATCTGATCTGCCGTAGCGAATTTTTTAGTTCTGCGTCCTGACATTTCGAAATAGCTTGGTCAATGGAAAAGCCCAGGACAACTAGGTCCTGGGCGATTCCATCGTGTAACTCTTGTGCGAGGGTTACCCGCTCATTGTTCACTTTGCGAACAATGCGTCAATTTCTTTCGCAAACTCCTTCGCAACTACATGTCGCTTTACTGAAAGCTTGGCGGTTAAATGGCCGCCAGCAATAGTGAAGTCAGTTGTCAGCAGAGTGAATTTACGAATTGATTCTGCCTTACTAACAGCCTTATTGGCCTCATCAACTGCGGTTTGAATGACAGCAATCAAATCCGGATCATTGACCAAATCAGCAATTGATGCGCCATCCTTCTTGTTGTTTGCTACCCATCCCTTGAGTGCATCTGGATCGAGTGTTACCAAGGCTGCAATAAATGGTTGATTGTCTCCAACAACCATGCACTGGCTTACCAATGGATGTGCGCGAAGGCGATCTTCAAGTACTGCCGGTGCAACGTTCTTTCCACCTGCGGTAACGATCAATTCCTTCTTGCGACCAACAATGTAAAGGAAGCCATCTTCATCGAGCTTTCCTAGATCGCCAGATTTAAACCAACGCTCTGAATCAAATACTTCATCGTTTGCTGCTTGGTTCTGCCAGTAACCGTCCATGACGATTGGGCCACGAAGCAATACTTCACCATCTTCGGCAATCTTTACTGATGTACCTGGAATTGGTCGTCCAACAGAACCGACGCGTTGGGCTCCAACTAGATTCAGCGTTGCACCAGCGGTTGTTTCAGTTAATCCGTAACCTTCAAGAACGGTAACTCCGGCACCACGATAGAAGTGACCAAGACGGACTCCAAGAGGTGCACCTCCCGAGATCGCAGCTTCTACGCGTCCACCCATTCCTGCGCGGATCTTGCTGTAGACCAACTTGTCGAACAAGCCATGCTTAAGCTTAAGAATTGGTGAAACCTTCTTCTTATCAAGTGCTTCAGAGTATGCAATTGCAACTGCAGCAGCTTTACGGAAGATATCTCCCTTTCCTGCAGCTTCTGCTTTTGCTTCTGCGCCGTTGTAGATCTTTTCAAAGATACGTGGAACAGCCAGCACAAATGTTGGCTTAAATGAAGCAAGATCCATCGGTAAACGACCAACTGGATCGCTGCAATGTGCCATATGAAGGCCAGCTGAAATTGAACCAATTTGAACCATGCGTCCAAATACGTGTGCAACTGGAAGGAACAAAAGTGTTGATCCACCAGGCTTTAGGAATAACTCGCTTGCACCTTGAACCACATTGCCGCACTCCGAAAGGAAGTTAGCATGCGAAAGTTGCACGCCCTTTGGCTTGCCGGTTGTTCCAGATGTGTAGATAAGTGTTGCCAGGGATGCAGGGGTAGTTGCATTGCGGCGACGATCGATTTCATCATCACCAATGTGCTTGCCAGCTTCGCGTAAAACTGTCAGGACATCTTCAGTCATCGTCCACATGTGACGGGTATGTGATGGCTGCACTGTCTTTACTAGTTCGGCAAGAGCTGGAGTTTCGACAATGATTGCAACTGAATGTGAATCGTTAAGAATCCAATCAATCTGTTCTGCAGAAGAAGTGTCATAAATTGGAACTACGACACCACCAGCAAACCAGGTAGCAAAATCTAGAATGGTCCATTCGTAACGTGTACGAGCCATGATCGCTACGCGATCACCTATCTGTACACCAGAAGCGATCAAGCCTTTGGCTGTAGCGCGAATCTCTTCTTCAACTTCGCGAGCCGTTACAGGTTGCCATCCCTCGCCCAGTGGACGAGACATGATGATGCGCTCTGGTTCAAACCAGGCACGTTCAGCGATTAGATTTGTGAGGTTTCCGGCAGTTGCTGCGGGAACTAATGGAGGGATTGAGATTTCATTCATGGGGGGAACGCTAGCGTGGAGGCGGACAAAAGCGGAAGAGGGTAGCCTTGCGCCATGACAGATCTCAGCAAATCGTTAATATCCATCGACGCCCCTATTGAAGCGGTTCAAAAGGCGCTCTTCGAATTAGACAAGTATCCAGAGTGGTCTTCACAGATCAAGAGCGCCGAAGCGTTGGCCCATGATGATCAGGGACGCATCACTAAGGTAAAGATGAGCATCGATGCCGGAATGATGAAGGACCGTCCAGTACTTGATTACGACTGGAGTCAGGCTCCCAACAAGCTTTCTTTCTCCCTTGATGAAGCAGATCTACTGACCAGTATGGATGGGGTCTACACAATCTCCAGCATCGATGCGGATACAACCGAGGTCTCTTACGAGCTCGCAGTTACTGTGTCGATGAATATTCCAGCGATGATGCGTCAAAAGGCAGAGAAGGCAACAATCGATGCCGCTCTTGCTCAACTGAAGTCACATCTAGAAGCTTAAATTTTTCATGGGCAACACGATCGGGATCGATGTTGGAGGCACCAAGGTTCTTGGTGGCGTGGTTGATGAGAATGGAAAGATTCTTGCCACCGCTCGAAAAGAAACTCCGCGTCAAGGTGGTGTCGATTTAACTCGCACTATCGCCGATACAGCTAAAGAGTTAATGGAAAAGTTTGACGTTACTTCAGTCGGAGTTTCTGCAGCGGGATTTGTTTCTTCAGATCGAAAGACCATGCTTGCAACTCCCAATATTGCTGACTGGAACGGTGTCGATTTAGATGCAGAGTTAACTTCTCAGATAGGTCTTCCTGTCGTTATTGAAAACGATGCCAATGCTGCGGCATGGGGTGAAGCAAAATTTGGTGCAGGCCGAAATCAAAATCATATGATGATGCTGACCGTTGGCACCGGAATCGGAGGCGGAATTGTCGTCAACGGTTCGCTCTATCGTGGAGCTTTTGGAATTGCTGCAGAGTTTGGACATCTACGCGTTGTCCCAGATGGACATTTATGCGGGTGTGGAGCTAGAGGTTGTTTTGAACAGTATGCATCAGGAAATGCTTTATTGCGTCATGCCCGTGAAGCAATTAATGCGAGCCCAGAAATTGCCCGAAATCTTTTATCACGTGGAGACGGAACGGTTGCAGGGCTAACTGGGCAAGCAATTACTGATGCTGCTCGTGACGGTGACCCTGTTGCACTTGCCGCTTTTAATACAACGGGCCAATGGCTCGGCGCAGGAATTGCATCGCTATCTGTTGTGTTAGATCCAGCATGTGTAGTGATCGGCGGGGGAGTTATCGATGCTGGCGAGATTTTATTAAAGCCAACCCGTGAAGCCTTAGAGCGCACCATGCCTTTTGCAGGAAAACACCCATACCCAGAACTTATTGCCGCGCAATTAGGTAATGAAGCAGGTTTAGTTGGTGTTGCAGATTTAGCTCGGGCTTAGTTTTCAAACGGGTATTTCAAGCCAATCTGTTCACGCACTGTATCTAGGCTCCTCATAATGTCCACGGTATCGGCCCAGTTAAGAATGTCGGACTCAAGTTTTCCGGATCTAACTAATTGCTTAAATGTTTCAGCTTGTTCACGTAATCCGTGACCTGCGTAGGTATTTGGATACTCGGTAACTGTTCCATCATTCAAAACAACACGCATCGCAGCAGGATTATAGAAAGTTCGATCAATTTCTAACCAACCATTTAAACCTGCAACTACTGCTCTGCATGGCGTTTGTTCAATCATTGTTGTTGTTAATACCGCTTGTGCTCCATTGTTATAACTAAAGATCATTGACGTTTGCGCATCAACACCCTTTTCTGTCATAACCGCCTTTGAAGTTATGTGCGCAGGATTACCCAAGATCATGTGCGCAAAGGAAACTGGATAAATTCCGAGATCAAGCAAAGCTCCACCAGCTAAATCAGGTTCAATCAATCGAGCTATTCCTTGATCAGCAAGACGCTGCCCATGATCTGCATGAATCGAAAGTATTGGCCCCAAAACTCCTGAATCAACTATTTCTCGCACCTTTGCATAATGTGGCAAGAACCGGGCCCACATCGCTTCCA
>Ga0209770_10001601_pt1 | contig 11671 bp, 9 predicted proteins | sample LauGreSu1BDMLBDD_2_FD_187572 | JGI IMG/M metagenome (GOLD analysis project Ga0209770, IMG submission 187572) | Freshwater lake microbial communities from Lake Michigan, USA - Su13.BD.MLB.DD (SPAdes) (version 2) | ecosystem: Environmental > Aquatic > Freshwater > Lake | place: Lake Michigan, USA...
GGTTAGCGGCTCACGTAACCCGGTTCAGCAAACCACCTTGTTGGATACGGTCCAAGGGGATTCCAGGTCGTCGCCGTTTGGCCAGTGGAGAGCCAACTCTCGGTTCGTAGTAAGGTCAGCGGTCGCGAGTCCTTAATCGAACGGCGCGCGCGTTAAACTTAGTCGATGCAATTGACCCGAACGTTCCAGGCGCCGTGGCGAGGGACCTTCCGGAAAAGCCGCCTGATGCTTCGCCGGCGGCCACCGTCCCGATAGCGCCCACTGCCGCCATCTCCTCCCGCCTGGTCGCCAGATCCTTCCGCGCTCATGCCCTAACGCACCGGCGAAACCTCCGCTCCATCACCACTCGCGCGGGAAATCCGCAGCGGTAATCGCCCTCACGATCGGAGGAACAAACCCGGAGGATAGCGGGCCAGAGGCGGCGTACTTTATTACAGGATACATCTAGTCGCTGACCCACCTCGCCCCCTGAAGGGCGTCCTCAGCGGGTCGATGATGTGAGAAGAACGAAGATGGAGGGCCTTATCGGGCTAGGGATAGCTGGGAGCAGCAGCGCGGCGAAAACGGCAGCGGTAGCGGATGATTTTCTTTGCACCAACCCGCACGATGACGGCGGAATCCGCATCTGTCGCCGCGATGATATGGCTCTACCGAATCCTGTTTGTGCCCGTGCTCTTGGTGCTGGCTCCGGCCTATCTCCTGCGGATGCGGCGCCGGGGCGGTTACGAAGATGACTTCAGCCAGCGCTTCGGTGCCCATCCGAATTTGCCAAGAAACAGGGAGCGGCGCCGAGTTTGGGTTCAGGCGGTCAGCGTGGGCGAAATGCTGGCCATCGGCCCCTTGCTGCGGGAATTGAGGGCAGCCGGCGCTGAAGTCTACCTCACCACCACCACCAGCACGGGCCGCAGAATCGCCATCGAGCGCCATTCCGAAACGGTGGAGAAGATAGGATATTTCCCGCTGGACTGGCACCCGTTCGTCAGAAGGGCATGGAGCGCGATCAAGCCGGATCTCATCATCTTGATGGAAGGCGAACGCTGGCCGGAACACCTGCGCCAGGCCACCAACCTCGGGGTGCCGGTCATCAGCCTCAACGCGCGCCTGAGCGACCGCGCTTTCAACCGGCTTCGCCGGTTGGGCCGGGCGGCGAGACTCTGCCTCGACGGCATCACTTTGCATTTGGCGGCATCCCGCCAGGATGCGGAGCGCCTCGCTGCTTTGGGCGTCCCTTCACCGCGCATCTGCACAGTCGGGAACCTTAAGCTGGATGTGGAGGTGGAGCCGATCGGCGCAGCGGATGCGGCGCGGCTGCGCGAGCAGCTAGGACTCCGGGACGGGCCGGTTCTGGTTGGCGCCTCCACCTGGCCTGGCGAAGAAGCGGCTTTGCTGGGTGCGTGGCGCTCCGCCCGTGCGCAGGGCCACATGGGCTCCCTGCTTCTGGTGCCGCGCCACGCGGAGCGACGTGGTGAAATTGAGTCCTTCCTGCGGGACGCCGGTGTTTCAGTGCATTTTCGATCCCAAGGACCCGCCGCAACAGCCGTCGATGTTGTCGTAGCCGACACGACGGGCGAACTGCGGCGGCTAACCCAGCTCGCGGATGTAGTCTTCGTGGGCAAAAGCCTTCCACCGCACACCGAAGGACAAACCCCGGTGGAAGCCGCTGCGCTCGAAAAGCCGCTGCTGATGGGGCCGGGCATGGCAAACTTCCGGACCATAGCGAAGGAGTTGGTTTCACGGGGCGCGGCTATGACCGTTACCGATTCCAGTGCGTTGGCACAGGAGGTCACTCTCCTCCTGGCAGACCGCGAAGCCGCCGTCGCCATGGCGGGACGCGCCGCCGCCTGGCACCGGGAAAACCAAGGAGCTCTGGCGCGGTCGGTAAGGGAAATTCGACGCTTTCTTCCGTGAAGCTGTGACCCGCCCAAGCGACCCGCGGCCTTAGGATCCATCCGGGCAGGCGAAGGAAACCCTCTTGCCATTTTTTCTTGATCGATTCCCAGTCCCGAATTTGTACCCGCCTGTTTGGACTGAAACGCTCTTACTAAGTACCAGCAGACCTAACCGCAGGAAACCTCACGCCCTCCGAAAGACACCATGATCGAAGTCAAAGGACTCGTTAAAACCTACGGACAAAAACGCGCGGTCGACGGCGTAAGCTTCACCGTCAGACGCGGGGATATCCTGGGCTTCCTGGGACCGAACGGGGCCGGAAAGTCCACCACGATGAAGATGCTGACTGGGTTCCTCCGACCGGACGCCGGCCGGGCCACGGTTGACGGCATCGACGTCACCGAGGATCCCGTGGCGGTTAAGAGCAAACTGGGCTACCTGCCCGAGAGCGCCCCCGCCTACCCGGAGATGACGGTGGCGGAATTTCTCGGCTTCATCGCCGAGATCCGCGGTTTCCGGGCCAAGGAAGCAGCCCTCGCCGCCGTCGATCGCGCGATCGGCCTGACTCACCTGACTCCTGTGCGATCCCAGAGCATCGAGACCCTGTCGAAAGGATTCAAGCAACGCGTGGGCTTCGCTCAGGCCCTGCTCCATGATCCCGCGGCGCTCGTGCTCGACGAACCGACCGACGGACTTGACCCCAATCAAAAGAACGAAGTCCGCTCCCTGATCAAGAGCATGGCGGCGCAGAAGGCAGTCATCCTCTCAACGCACATCCTCGAGGAGGTTGATGCCATCTGCAACCGCGTGATCATCATCTCGCAGGGACGCGTCGTGGCGGACGAGACGCCAGATAGCCTGCGGGCCCGCAAACCAGGCGCGCGCCTGGACGAAATCTTCCGGGAGCTCACCCGCGGAGACATCTGAGCGGCCTCCTGCACCCACCCAGCCCCCGATTACTCCCGCCATGCGCCAAATCATTCCGATCTTCAAACGCGAGTTCCTCGGCTACTTCCGGTCGCCGGTCGCGTACGTGTTTCTGATCGCCTTCCTCCTTATCTCCGTGTCCCTCGCCTTCTCTCGCTACGGCGGGTTCTTCCGCGCGGGCGTCGCCAGCATGGAGAGCTACTTCACGTTCTTCCCTTGGCTCTTCATGTTCATCGTTCCCGCGGTTGGAATGCGACTCTGGTCGGAGGAAAAGCGCTCCGGTACGGTCGAGTTGCTGTTCACCCTGCCGGTTACCACGCTCGAGGCGGTGCTAGGAAAATTCCTCGCCGGCTGGGCTTTCCTCGCGATCGCGGTGCTCCTCAGCTTCCCGATGGCCTTCACCGTAGGTTACCTCGGCGCCCCGGATTGGGGTGTGATCCTTACCACCTATCTCGGGGCCATTCTCATGGCAGGCGGCTACCTCGGCGTGTGCGCCCTCGCCTCCGCTACGACCAAAAACCAAGTCATCAGCTTTGTGATCAGCCTCGGAGCGTGTGCGGTCCTCCTGTTTCTCGGCTTCAGCAGCTTCACGGAGACGCTCGAGGGGGTCCTGCCCCTCGCCTTGGCCGACGCGCTGGCGAACTTCAGCTTCATTACCCACTTTGACGCCTTCACCAAGGGCATCATCGATCCGAAAGATGTCATTTTCTTCCTCTCCCTGATGGGCTTCACGCTGTTCCTCAACGTGGTCGTGCTCGAACGCTGAAAATAAACCCGGACTTCCGCCCTGCTATGAAATTCGGCAGCAAATCCCTCGCCATCGGCCTGCTCCTCGTGGGCCTCATTCTAGTCAACTACCTCGCTTCGTCGGTTCCGGTGCGCGTCGACGCCACCGCGGAATCGATCTACTCGCTCTCCGACGGTACCCGCCGTATGTTGGGCAAGATCGAGGAGCCGGTCGCGGTGGACCTGTACTTTTCCAAGGACGCCAGCGGACTGCCCATCGCTTATAAGAACTACGCGGCTCGCGTGCAGGAGATGCTTCGTCAGTACGTCCGCGCGGCCCGCGGGAAGGTCACACTAAATGTCATCAATCCGCGGCCCGACACACCCGACGAGGAGAAGGCCACAGCGGCGGGCCTCACTCCGCAAGTCGCCCAGCAGGGTGGCGAGCAGTTCTTCTTCGGCCTGATCGTTACCCAGGCCGATCAGCAGAAGACGATCGCGGCCTTCACGCCGCAGCGGGAGCAGTTCCTCGAGTACGACCTGTCGAAGCTAATCCACAGCGTGCAACAGCTCGACAAACGGAAACTCGGCCTGATCACCAGCCTGCCGCTCCAAGGCACCAGCCCGCAAGAGATGCAGATGATGATGATGATGCGCCGCCAGCCGCAGCCGTCCCAGACGGTCATGACCGAGCTGGAGCAGACTTTCCGCATCGTGACCGTCGAGTCCTCGGCCAATGAGCTGCCAAGCGACCTTGACGCGCTCATGGTTGTTCATCCGCAGGGCCTCTCGCCCAAGCTTCAGTTCGCGATCGACCAGTTCGTCCTCGGAGGAAAACCCGTCTTCCTAGCGCTCGACCCCTCCTCACAGCACTTCAAACGGCAGAGCAACCCGCAGCAGATGATGATGGGCGGCGGCGCGCAGAACGTGACCAGCGACCTGCCTTCCCTGCTCGGCGCCTACGAAATCAGCTACGACTCGCAGAAGGTCGTGGGCGACTTGGAGAATGCCACCCAGGTCCAGACCGGAGGCGGGAATGTCGCCCGCTTCCCCGTGTGGCTCAGCCTCGCCGGCCGACAATCTTTCAACTCCAAGTCCATGGCCACGGCCCAGCTCAACTCCGTAATGTTCATCGAGTCCGGCAGCGTCTCCCAGAAGGCCGGGGGCTCCCTCACCTTCACCCCATTGGTCGAGACCTCCTCTCAGACCGGCGATATGCCGAGCATGATGCTTCAGTTCGCGCAGCCCGACGACGTCGCCAAGCAGATCACCCCGAGCGGCAAGAAGACCATCGCCGCGCTCGTCACCGGCAAGTTCAAGACCGCGTTCCCCGACGGTATGCCGGCCGACGCTCCGCCGCCCGCCGGGTCCAACGAACCCAAGAAGGAGGAGAAAAAATCCGACGCTCCCGCTCTGAAGGAGTCCAAAGGCACGTCCACGCTGTTCGTGATCGCCGACTCCGACTGGCTTTTCGACGACTACAGCGTCCGCAAGTTCAACTTCTTCGGCCAGACCGCCGCCCAACCCATCAACGATAACCTCGCGTTCGCGGCCAATACCGTGGAGTTCCTCGGCGGCTCCCAGGATCTGATCTCCATCCGCGGCAAGGGCACTTCGCTGCGCCCGTTCGACGTCGTCCGCAAGATGGAGGCTGAGGCCCAGAAACAGTACCAGTCGAAGCTCACCGAGTTGGATAACCGCCTCCAACAGGTGCAGACCAAACTCAGCGAACTCCAGGGTAAGAAAGGCGAGGGCAACCGGCTTGTCGCCACCCCCGAGATGGCGAAGGCCATTGACGACTTCCAGAAACAGCAGGCGAAAATGCGCGGCGAGCGCCGAGAGATCCGTCGCGCCCTGCGGGAAGACATCGACCGGCTGGAAAACCGACTGCTGGTGCTGAACCTGCTCGCCACACCTTTGCTCGTGGGAGTCTTCGGCTTTTGGTTCTACCGTAACCGCAAGAAGTAAGCGCGCCCGTCCACAACTCCGCCCCTCCTTTTCCCGCGATGAAAATCAAGACTCTTGTCGTCTCCATCATCGTCCTGGCCCTCCTCGCGGCCGGAGCCTACTTGCTCCAGCGCCCGAGTCCACCGCCGCCCGCCGACAGCCGTCTTAACCAGCCTATCGTTGACCGCGCCACGGTGGAGAAGGCAGCCAAGATCCGTATCGCCGACGGCGGGAAGATCATCGAGCTCACGCGCCAGACGGACGGCTCCTGGAAGGTGCCGAGCTATTTCGACATGCCCGCCGACTTTGGAAAACTCTCGGGCTTCATCGGAAACCTCACCGAGGCGAAGTTGCAGCGGCTCGTCACGAGCAACGCCGAGCGCATTGCACGACTTGAGTTCAAGGACACAAAGGTCGACCTCCTGGATGCTTCCGACAAAGTCGTCTTCACCCTGACGCTCGGCAAGAACCCCGAGACCGGGGGCGGACGCTTCGTCCGTTTCGGCGACGAGCAGAAGGCATTTCTCGCCAGCTTCAGCGCATGGCTCGACACCGAGGCGCGCAACTGGGCCAACGCGGAGCTCACCAACATCAAGCCCGACGACGTCGCCAAGATTGAGATTCCCTTCAGCGAGGGTGGGACGGTCACGGTCTCCCGCGCCAAGAAGGAGGACTCATGGACGGCGGACAAGACGCCGACCGGACAGAAGATCAAGGCCGACCGCATCGCCTCACTGCTGAGCAGCGTCGGGACCATCCGATTCACCGATTCCACCGCCCCGGATGACGCCAACGCCGGCGCTGCCAAGGCCAACCAACGCGCCTTCAAGCTGACTACCTTTGACGGCAAGACGATCTCGGTCGCGATGGGGCGAAAACCCGAGGAGAAGAAACTGAAGCCGCCGTCTGCTTCGAACGACGGAAAGACCGGCCCTGCCGCCTTGGGCAGCGTGGCCGAACTCGCGAAGAAGGACGACTCCAAGACTGGCGAAAAGAAGGATGACAAGCCGCTTGCGCCGGAGTTTGAGACGATCCCGGCCGGACCTGTTTTCGCCTTCGTTTCCCATTCTGAAACATCGGCGCCCGTAAACGCCCTCATGGGGAAACGCGCTTTCCAGATCGCCGAGTACACCTTCACGGGCCTCCCGCAAAAAGCGGATGAGCTGTTCGAAGCGGCCCCACCCGCGCCAGCTCCTGCGCCCGCCACGCCCACTCCCGCCACAGAGCCGAAGAAATAGGCCGGTCAAGGGGAGCCCTGGCTTCTCACGAGCGCGGGCCTTCGTCCCGCGCTTTTTTGCATACGCCGGAGTCCGCACTTTACACGCATCAACACTTCCGTATGCGTTGATGCGTTTTATGCACCCCGATCGTCCAATCTCGGAACTCTTTGCGGAGCGCCGCGTGCTCCGCTCACTGGAGTTTTTTCCGCCCAAGGACGACGCGGGCGTGGAGGCATTGCGTGCGACCGCGCATGCCCTGCGGCGGATGCAGCCTGATTTCGTCTCGGTGACTTACGGCGCAGGCGGAACGACGCGGGACCGCACCGCCCAAGTGAGTGGGATGCTGCGCACGGAGTTCGGCTACACCGTCATGCCTCACCTCACATGCGTAGGCCATTCGCGGACGGAATTGACCTCCTTGGCCGACCGGATTCACGCAGGCGGATTCCGTAACATCATGACCCTGCGGGGCGATCCACCCAAGGGTACCAACGAGTTCAAACCCGCCGCAGACGGCCTACGCCACGCGAGCGAACTCGCGGAACTGCTGAAATCGCGGCACCCGGATTTCTGCCTCGGTGTGGCAGGCTATCCGGAAAAACACCCGGAGGCGACTACCCTCGAGGCCGACCTCGATCACCTGCGCCGCAAAGTCGACGCCGGCGCGGCGTTTGTCACGACGCAGCTCTTCTTCGACAACGCCGTCTACCATCGCTTCGTAGACAAATGCCGCGCGGCGGGAATCACGGCGCCGATCGTGCCCGGGATCATGCCGGTGCTGTCACTAAAGCAGATCCAGCGTTTCACTCAGATGTGCGGTGCAACGCTGCCCGCCCAACTCACCACCCGGCTCGAGGCCGCGGCGGATAATGCCGACGTGGCGGAAGCGATCGGCATTGATTGGGCGCTGAACCAAATCCGAGGCCTGATCGCCCAGGGAGCCCCGGGCTACCACCTCTACATTCTGAACCGCGCCAAGGGTGCGCTCTCGCTCGCGGCCGGCCTCGCGGCTTGATCAGCCTCCGGAGAAGACCGGCCGAAATCCCGCGTCGCTCAGGATCCGAGCAATGGTTTCCCGCTGGTCGCCTTGAATCTCGATGGCGCCGTCCTTGACGGTGCCGCCGCAGCCGCAAGCCGCGCGCATGCGCTTGGCTAATTGCTCCTTCTCCGGAAGGCCGATCCCAGTGAATCCGTCCACGACGGTCACGGTTTTGCCACCCCGCCCGCCCGTTTCTCGCCTGATATCGACGCGGCCCCGATTTTTGGCCTGCACGGACCCGCTGAGAGTCGGGGCAGACCTGAGAACCGAAGGCGACGGCGCGGAAGGAAGCCCGGTCGCAGTTAGCGCCCCAAACGGATTGTGGCCCAACGAGGCGCCACCGGAGGTGGAGATTTTTTCGTTAGCCATAAGTCAACCTCTAGGCTGCCGCCCACCGCCGCAAATTCCCGCCGGTATGTCGCTGTCGCCAGAGAGGAACATCTGCGCCTTGGCATAACTCCGGTTCTGCAGGAAGTGGGCAAGCTGCGGGTGGATGCCGGCCCGTCCTCTAGCCAAGAAATCGTCGAGCTTAACCATCTCCTGAGCAATAACTTGTCCATCTCTGGAAGAAATGGCAAAAAGGAGGGCGTCGAGGGAGCGCTTGATCTCAAGTTCCATGAGGAAGTAGCGAATTACTTATCAGCCTTAAGCGCACGTTAAGCGCGATTGCAATCACCCCGGTTGAAGGGCGGGCGCTTGTTTCGCTCGAAACCCTGTGGTTATCTCGCCCCTTGTTTTTCCCAACCACCGCTGCCGAGCCACGTCCTGCGTTGTTCGACGGCTGCCTTCTTATCCATGTTTCGTCCAAACCTTCCTTCACTCGCGAATGCCGACGTCATCGAGGCGTCCTATCAGGCCTGGCTCGCCGAGCCCAATTCGGTTGATCCCACGTGGCGCGCGTTCTTTCAGGGGTTTACGCTGGGCTCCAACGGCAACTCCCCGGCCGCGGCTCTCGCCGGCGCATCGCGCGACACATCCCAGTCCCACGCCAACGTTCCGATCATCGATAGCCTGAAGCAGTCCCGGGTCCACCAACTGATCAACGCCTACCGTTCGCTCGGACATCTCGAGGCCCATCTTGATCCGCTGGGCGACAGGCCACCGCCGCATCCGAAGCTGTCCCTCGCGCAATTCGGCCTGGGTGAAGCGGATCTAGAAACCTCCTTCGACATCGGAACGTATCTCGGCGGCGGGCAGATGAAGCTGCGCGACATCCTGATCGCGCTGCGCACCACGTACTGCGACCGGATCGGCGTCGAATACACCCACATTCAAGATGTCGAGGTGCGCCAGTGGCTGGAATCCCGCATGGAGGCCTCGCGCAACCAGCCCGATTTCTCCAAGGCCGAGAAGATCCGAATCCTGCGCCGCGTCCACAAGGCGGAGCTCTTCGAGCGCTTCCTGCACACGAAATACGTCGGCCAGAAGCGCTTTTCCCTCGAAGGCGGCGAGACGATGGTGGCGGCGGTGGACTCGATCATCGAGCATTCCCCGAAAGTGGGCGTGGAGGAAGTCGTCATGGGCATGGCTCACCGCGGACGCCTCAACATTCTCACCAGTGTGATGCGGAAGAGCTTCGATGTGCTGTTCGAGCAGTTCTCGGAAAACTACATTCCGGAGACCGTGGGCGGCGACGGCGACGTGAAGTACCACCTCGGCTACGAAGCCGTGCTCGAGACCGCCTCCGGCAAGAAGGTCGAGGTACGCCTCGCGGCGAACCCGTCCCACCTGGAGATCGTGAACCCCGTGGTCGAGGGCAAGGCCCGCGCCCGGCAGCGCATCCGCGGCGCAACCGAGGAGCGCTGGCGTGTGCTGCCGCTGCTCATCCACGGTGACGCCGCGTTCGCCGGCCAGGGCATCGTCGCCGAGACGATGAATTTCTCCCAGCTGCCCGGCTACAAAACCGGCGGCACGCTCCACATCGTGGTGAACAACCAGATCGGCTTCACCACCGAGCCGAGCGATTCACGTTCCACGGTGCACTGCACCGACGTCGCCAAGATGATAGAGGCGCCCATCTTCCACGTGAACGGAGACGACCCCGAGGCCGTGTGCCACGTCGCCCGGCTTGCGCTCGAGTTCCGGGTGAAGTTCCAGCGCGACGTCGTCATCGACATGGTCTGTTACCGCAAACACGGCCACAACGAGACCGACGAGCCGGCCTTCACGCAGCCGCTGCTGTACCAGAAGATCGCCGCGCACCCGCCGATCTCGGCCGTGCTGACGCGCAAGCTGGTGGCCGAAGGCACCGTCACCGAGTCGAAGTCCGACGCCATCCGCGCCGAGTACTCGGAAGCCCTCGAGAAACACCTGGAGAAAGCCAAGGCCGCAGAGACTGCGAAGTCCGCCAAGCGCGCCGCCGCCGCCGAGGCCCGCCGCTTCGAGGGCTCCACCGCGGTCTTTCAGCCCGATTTCCATTTCAAAACGGTCACCACCGGAGTGAAGCCCGACCTGCTCACGCGGGTCGCCCAGGGCCTCGTCTCGGTGCCAGCCGACTTCAAGCCGCACCCCAAGATCCGTCGCTTCCTGGACGCCCGGGCGCAGGCCTTCAAGGACGGCGGCCCGATTGACTGGGGCTTCGCTGAGGCGCTCGCGTTCGGTTCGCTCGTGCTCGAGGGCGCGCCGGTGCGCCTCAGCGGCCAGGACTGCGAGCGTGGCACCTTCAGCCACCGCCACGCGGTGCTGCACGATATCGAGACCAACGCGACCCACGCGCCGCTGAACCACCTCGCGCCCGAGCAGGCCCGCTTCTGCGTGTATAATTCGCTGCTCTCCGAGGCGGCAGTACTGGGCTTCGACTACGGATACTCGCTCGATTACCCCGACATGCTCTGCATCTGGGAAGCGCAGTTCGGCGACTTTGCCAACGGCGCCCAGGTCGTCATCGACCAATTCATTTCCAGCGCCGAGTCGAAGTGGTACCGCACCAGCGGCATTGTCCTGCTGCTCCCGCACGGCTACGAGGGCCAAGGGCCGGAACACTCATCCGCGCGCCTCGAGCGCTTCCTGCAGATCTGCGCCGAGGACAACATTCAGGTCGCGAACATCTCCACGCCCGCGAACTTCTTCCACGTGCTCCGCCGCCAGGTGAAGCGCGACGTCAAGAAACCGCTGGTAGTCATGTCGCCCAAATCCCTGCTCCGCCACCCCGCGGCCGTATCCCGCGTCGAGGACTTCACCGGCGGTGGCTTCCAGGAGATCATCGACGATCCGCTCTTCCCGGGCGGACAACCGGCCGCGCGGCTCATCCTCTGCTCCGGCAAGGTGTACTACGACCTCGCGGACCACCGGACGCGCAACAAGCACCTCGACACCGCGATTGTGCGTATCGAGCAGCTTTACCCGTTGCACCGCAAACGCCTCTCCGAAATCGCCAAGAAATACGCCGGCGCGCACGTGGTCTGGGCCCAGGAGGAATCCGAGAACATGGGGGCTTGGTCCTGGATCGCGCCGCAGTTGGAGGAGACCTTCGGCCGCAAGGCCCGCTATGCCGGACGTGACGCCTCCGCCTCGCCCGCCGTCGGCACCCTGGCCGTCCACCGACTCGAACTCGCCGCGCTGCTCAAGCAGGCCTTCACCTCCTGAGCGCACCGTCTCCCTAATAGCCACGCTTCCACACCCACCGCTTCAATTCCCCGATCCATGCCTCTCCTCGAAGTCAAAGTCCCGCCCATGGGCGAATCGATCTCCTCCGGCGTCCTCGCCAAGTGGCACGTCGCCGACGGCGCCGTCGTCGCCAAGGACCAGCCGATCTTCGAACTGGAGACCGACAAGATCACCTCCGAGGGCATAGCCGAGTCGGCCGGTCGCATCTCCTTCAAGGTGAACGCGGGCGCCGAGGTGAAGATCGGTCAGACCGTCGCGGTGATCGACACCGCCGCCGGTGCCGCTCCGGCTCCCACGCCAACGCCCAAGACGGAGG
>Ga0209770_10001607_pt1 | contig 11650 bp, 14 predicted proteins | sample LauGreSu1BDMLBDD_2_FD_187572 | JGI IMG/M metagenome (GOLD analysis project Ga0209770, IMG submission 187572) | Freshwater lake microbial communities from Lake Michigan, USA - Su13.BD.MLB.DD (SPAdes) (version 2) | ecosystem: Environmental > Aquatic > Freshwater > Lake | place: Lake Michigan, USA...
GAGCGGAGAAACGCTTTTGGACTACTCCGTCTTCGACGCCATTCGCTCGGGATATAATCGTGTGGTTTTTGTGATCCGTCGGGATTTCGAGGAAGAATTTCGTGAGCGCGTCGGCAATCGCTTCGAAGATAACATCGATGTCGGCTATGTTTTTCAACAACTCAACGATCTGCCTCCCGGATTTTCGGTTCCCGAAGACCGCTCGAAACCTTGGGGCACCGGACATGCCATCTGGTGTGCGCGCGAAGCGGTGGACGCCCCGTTTCTCGCCATCAATGCGGATGACTTCTACGGGCGATCGGCGATTGCCGATGTCGGCGCATTTTTAGGCCGCTTGAATCCCGATGCGACGGATTTCTGCATGGCCGGCTATCGACTCGACACGACCCTCTCCTCGCACGGAACGGTATCCCGTGGCGTCTGTGGGATGGATGCCGCTGGCGCCCTCCAGAGCGTGAAGGAACATACCCTGATCACGCGCGATCAAAATGGCGTTGTTGACCAAGCCGACGGAACCCGCTTCTCCGGTAACGAGAGGGTCTCGATGAATTGCTGGGGATTCACCCCCGCCGTTTTTCCCCTGCTGGAAGCCGGGTTAGTGCAGTTCCTTGAAAACCACAGCAGCACCGCAAAATCCGAGTTCTATATTCCAAGCGCTGTGGCGGAGATGATCGAGGGCGGATCTGCAACAGTGAAGGTTCTGCCAGTGGAGAGCCAGTGGTTCGGAGTCACGTATCGGGAGGATCGTCCGCTCGTGGCCGAAGCCTTGGCCGCGCTGGCATCGAAAGGCGAGTATCCCTCGCCTCTCTTGTAAGCTGGGTTAACGCCCAAGCGCCTTGGAGATCGCTTGGCAAACAGTCTTGATCGTTTTCACGCGGGCATGCCATTTGAAGTTCGCCGGAATGATCGTCCATGGCGCGATATCCGTGCTGGTTTTTTCAAACATATCCTCCGCCGCGACGATGTGTTCACTCCAGCGCTTGCGATTCCGCCAATCCTCGTCGCCAATCTTCCAGTGTTTGTAGGGATCCGCCGTCCGACACTTGAATCGGGTCAGTTGCTCGTCCTTGGTGATGTGGAGCCAGATCTTGATGAGAACGGTGCCATCATCGACAAGCAAACGCTCAAATTCGTTGATTTCGTTGTAGGCACGCTGCCACGCGGACTGCGTACAAAACTCTTCGACACGCTCTACCAGCACACGTCCATACCATGAGCGATCGTAGATGGCGAACTCGCCGCGCGGAGGCAGCTTCGACCAAAACCTCCACATATAATGACGCGCAAATTCCTCCGACGTCGGTTTGTTAATCGAATAGACGCGAATCAAGCGGGGATCGAGTCGCTCAACGACGCGCTTGATTGCACCGCCCTTCCCAGCCGCATCCGGCCCCTCCAGCACAAAAACAACAGGGATTTTTTTTTCATGCAACTCAAGCTGCATCGAAAGAAGCTCGAGTTGGTATTGCTTGATCTGGCTTTTGTATTCCTCCTGCGTGAGGGATTTCGACTGGTCCAGTTCGTTGAGGCGTAGGCGTTCTTTCGGCATGAAAATCGTTAAACTCTTTGCAGTTCATACCGCAGATTCCGGCACTCGGAAAGAGCATAAAAGACCCCAGCGGGCGCATCCCGATCAGAATCGAGCAACATACCCGATTCAGTATTTCAGAATTTTCTCGAGGAAACGTTTTGTTTCCTCAGATCGGGGCGCTGAAAAAAACTCGGCGGCAGACGCGCATTCTTGGATTCCCCCACGCGAAACAAAAGCCACTAGATCGGCGGAGCGGCGGGCGAAGCCCATTTCATGCGTGACCAGGATAATCGGTGTCCCAGACTCCCTCAACTCGTCGATCACATCAAGCACCTCCGCCGTCATTTCGGGATCAAGAGCCGATGTCGGTTCATCGAGGAGCAGGAAGTCGGGTTCCGTCACCAAGGCGCGCGCGATGGCTACCCGCTGACGCTGCCCGCCGCTGAGTAGACCGGGCTGCTTGTGGGTATGGTCCTGCAATTGGAATCGGCGCAGAACGGCATCAGCCCGCTCCAGCGCAGCGGGCCGACCGAGATGATGAACCTTCGTGAGAGGGAGAAGCAGATTTTCCAAAGCGCTCAGATGCGGAAAGAGATTGTAAGCCTGAAAAACAATACCTGCCCTCCGACGGTATCGGCGAAGGGCCCCCTCGTCTTGGGGCAACTCGGCCCCATTGACAAAAAGAGAGCCGCTGTCGGGAATGTCCAAGCCTGCAAGTAAACGCAAAAGCGTGGATTTTCCGCCGCCAGAGGGCCCGATGAGCGCCAGTGTGTGGTCAAATTCGGACTCAAAGTTCACAGCGTCCAGAACGCGGTTGCTACCGTACGCCTTGGTCACAGAACTCAAGGCGATTTTCATGGCTTTTTATGCTTCGAAGGAAGCTCGTCTGGTACCAGATTGAAGTCGGGAAGCGGAACTTCGACAATCTCGTCCACCGCGACCGGATCAAACGGCACCTCGGGAACCGGCGGAGGCGCCGCGCGCAATTCGCTCCAAGCGATGTATCCCGTGCGCTTGTCCAAAAGCCGAACAAAGGCGAAACCAGAATCTTTTTTCAGCACATTCAGATAGGTGTCTTTGTTGATTTTTTCGGGAGGGAATGCCTGAGCCGGTCCGTGCTTAAAGAAATCTGCCCGCTGGTTCACGATATACTCGGGCGGATCGTTCTGATCGAACACCTCGACGGAGGCGCAACCGGAGAGCAACATCAGTAAAAAGAATGGAAAAGATTTACGATTCATAACGCACCCTGCCCTCCAGATATCGACTCCAAAGGGAAATCGGCAAAGTCAGGACAAGATAGCAAAATCCCAACGGGATAAAACTCTCAAACGCGCTATACGTCGCCGAATTCACCTGATTCGCCACGAAGGTCAGCTCGGATATTCCAATGATATAGAGCAAAGAAGAATCTTTGATGAGTGAGGAAAATTGCCCCGCCAATGGCGGCAAGATCTGGCGCGCGACCTGAGGAAAAATCACAAACCGGTATGTCTGAGAAGACGTGAGTCCGATTGCCCGCGCACTATCCCATTGCGAACGCCCGACACTCTCGATGCCGGCCCGAATCATTTCTGAGATATAGGCGCCGCTGAAAAGGGAGAGGATTAGGATGCCCACAGAAATCCGGTCATTCCACCCCACCGCATTTGCGACTCCATAAAAGCCGAAAAGCACTAATACCACGAGAGGCAGTCCGCGGATCGTCTCCACATACGCAATGGCGGAGTAACGCAACGGCAAAAATCGGGATCTCCTCGCCAGAGCCGCCAACACGCCGATCATCGTGCTCAGGATTAATGCGACAGCGGAAATGCCGATCGTTCCCGCCCATCCCTCCAAAAATGTAACTCGATAAGCCCAGACCTTGTCCCAGTTCTGAATCGAATTTGAGAACGCCAACCAACAGAGAACGGAATACCCGAGAAGTAGGAGCAGGGTGGAAAAAACCTTGGCCGGACGCGTGGCGGGGCTTCCCGGGCGATCAAACAAAAAAGCAGCCATCATTCGACATCAGGATGTCTTCGCCTCGAGAGAGACGATTTCACCTCCAGAAAAACGTAGACTCAGCTGGATCGGGTGACAGCAAACCGAGCAATCCTCGATCATTTCCAAGGAGGCATAGTTGGTATCCACAAGAATGCCGAAAGTTTCCCCGCAATAGGGACACTCGATTTCGACATCCTCCACCTGATCCATATTACCCCTCCACGTTCACGCGCTTGGCGTCGCTCCAGAGACCTTCGAGGTCGTAAAACTCACGGCGGGACTCCAAAAAAATGTGGCAAATCACCGAGCCAAAATCGATCACGACCCACTGGCTGCCGGGATAGCCATCCTCGGAAATCGGCCTCGTCTGGTGATGTTCCTTCACCCTTTCGCGCATGGAAGACGCAATCGCCTTCAACTGCGGCTCGGAAGATCCCGAGCAGATCAAAAAGAAATCGGTGAACCCTGAAATGTCGCGCATATCGAGCAATACGATATCCCCCGCCTTCTTGTCAGCGGCCGCTGCCGCACACGTGCGGGCTATGTTTTCCGGATCATTCATTCCGGTAGAGTCGATATTGTTGGATGATTTTGCATGTGGAGTCAGGGAGCAAATAACGCACGGAGAGGCCATCGGCAATGCGATTCCTGATATTCGTCGACGAAATATCCACATTTCGCGAGATCACTGGGTATCCGCCTTCGTTGGAAAACCCGCCCCGACCCAGGACCACGAAGCTCACCAGCCCCCGCAGAACATCGATTTCCTTCCAAGTTCCCAGATCCGCCACATTGTCCTCGCCGATGAAATAAAAAAAACGCGCACTCGAAAATCGCTTCATCATCAACCGCACAGTATCCACCGCGAAGGACGGCCCAGACCTTTCGGCTTCGCAGCGATCGCAGAAAAAACCCGCCACACCCTCGATAGCTGCCTCCACCATCTCGCAACGCAGGGCGGCAGACACCGGAGGACGATCCAGCTTGTGGGGAGAGATATTTGCGGGGATGAAAATGACACGCTCGAGGCCGAGTTTTTCCATCGCATCCCGCGCCAAGATGAGATGTCCGTGGTGGATAGGATCGAAGCTTCCGCCAAACAATCCGATGTTCTGTGATGAAATCATTTCGACAGACCGTATAAAATCTGGTTTCCCGTCGATATGCCATCTCACAATCCTGGTCAACTCCTGCTCGTCGGCGTCCCCGGCGCCGAACTCGATTCCGAATCCGCCCGCCTCTTCCGCGAGGTCCAGCCTGGCGGCTTCATTCTCTTCGGACGCAACATTCAGTCCCCCGCGCAACTCCGCAAGCTCATCGACGATCTTCGTGATCTCAGTAAGGTGGAACCGATCATCACGATCGATCAGGAAGGGGGCCGCGTTTCCCGACTCAAGCTGATCGGTAACGAACCACCGAACGCCCAGCAACTCCGCGACTGCGGAGACCTCGACCTCATCCGCCGCCATGGTGACATCACCGGCCGGATCCTCCGTCTATTTGGATTCAATCTCGACCTCTGTCCCGTTCTCGATATCTCCTTCGATGACGAAGCCGACAATTCGCTCCGTGGCCGTTGCTACGGTCGCGATGTTGCCGAGGTGATTCAGAAAGCCAGCGCCTTCAATGATGGCCTTCGCGCCACTGGCGTGCTGAGTTGCGGAAAGCACTTTCCCGGTTACGCCTCAGCGGGCCTCGACCCCCACCATGAACTCCCGCGCATTGATCGATCGAGCGATCTCATGGAAGCCCATGAACTCGCTGTCTTCCGACATTTCGCCCACTCCGTCGACAGCATGATGATCGGCCACATTGCCGTCTCCGGCTTGGATCCAGTGGATCGCCCCGCGTCGCTCTCTCCCGTGATCATCCGCGACCTACTTCGGAAAGACATGGGCTTCGAAGGTCTCGTCATGACGGACGATCTCGACATGGGCGCGATTTTGAACCACTACGGATTTGATGAAACCATGCGCCTCGGCATTGAGGTCGGCAATGACCTACTCATGATTTGCCATCGCGTGGAAATGGCGGCCACTGCGAAAAAAGCCATCGATTCGATGGGCAAAAAACTCGATGCCGCTCTCGAATCCGTCGCGCGTTGCAAAGCGAAGCTCGCCGCCCCTACACCCTTTAGTCTGGAAGCCTTCCATGCCGTCGACGCCGAAATCCTCGACCTCCGTATCGCTGTACTAGGCCCAGAAAAAGCCGCCCAGCGCAGTCCTGAGGATGGCAAGCGATCGCCGGTGGAAATTTATTGAACAAAAGGATTGCACCCACTAGGCATCCACGCCTACTATCTACGCCCTCTTAGGAGTCTTAGCTCAATTGGTCAGAGCGCCGCCCTGTCACGGCGGAGGTTGCGGGTTCGAGCCCCGTAGACTCCGGTTTTTTATTTCTACGGAAAACGCCCCTAGATCCCCATTAAACCTAGCTCCACGAGTTGCACCTCAGAAAACGCAAGTTCCCATCAATTCCCTAAAATGCGTTTTAGTTTGTCACGAATTGTCACGAAAACTACTGGAGGCTTTCCCGCCCCCCCCTCAAAAAGACGCGTAAGCGGGTATAATTATATGAGAAAGAGTCTTCCGTTTTTGAAGGGCTCTTTTTTCAGTAATTTGCCTTGTTGATCAGTGCCAAGTGGCCTGAACACGGCAAAGAAATCAACCAAAGGAGGGGGAATGGATTGGGTTAAAGTCGTCCTCACAATTATGGGAGCCGCTGCGAAGATCGCTATTGATGCGTTAGATTCAAGCGACGACCAAGAGTAAGGCAAAGGGGCGGGCGGGATGTCTGCAAAAGGCCTCCAGTCCGCCCTATGCTCGATCCATTATCTCTGCAAACAGAGAAACAATGAAAAGGAAAGGCTACTACTCGCCTCCATTGCAGCGCGAATTGGTTACTCGACTCTATTACATGGCCAAAGAGCTTCAGGTTCCAATGACGGTTCTTAACGACCGCATTGTCCAAGAGGCTCTCGAGCGAATGGTGTCGGTACCATTTAACCCACCAAGAGAAGTGTCGGCAACAGCCGCCTAACAAAACAACCGCCACAGAAGACACAATCAGAGGCGATACAAGGCCCCGGGTGAGATATATTCACTCGGGGCTTTTTCGTTTCTGGAGTGCTTCCAAGGCACAACCAAAGAAAAACCAACATGGCACTCAAACTTATTGCCAACTATTCGAAACGTCTGGGCCTTCCTGGATATTCGAGTCATCAGTTCTCGGTTTGCGTCGAGACCGAGATTAGCAACATCGACGATGTGGCGGGAGAAAGCTCTCGCCTTTATCAGACGCTTCAAAAGAGCGTAGATGAGGAAATCCAGCTTACTGGCTTTGTGCCAGAGCAAGGGTATGGAATCAACGAGCAGACACCGGCAAAGGTAAGCCGGCAAAACGGATCATCCATCAATGGAGGTCACAGTCTCAACGGTCATGCCAATGGAGAGGGATGGAAGTGTAGCGACAAGCAGAGGGAACTCATCCTGAAGCTTGTTGAGCAGCATGAAGTGGACAAGGCAATCATTGAACAACTCAGCCAAGGAATGTTTGGGGTCACTGTGAGAGACCTCAACAAGCTTCAAGCGAGTGGTCTCATTGATCAAATGCTCGAGGACTATGGTGGCAAAAGGGACACGCGGCCAATGAAGAGCACGCCACCCCGTCGCCAATATTCGAATGGAGGCACGCGATGAGGTCATGTGCTGCCTCCCTGCGAACGAATCGAGCAGATAGTACAGTGGGTCGTTTGGAGGAGTTGAAAAAGACGGTTTCAGCAAGCCGTCTGAATTGCTTCCATTCATGCAGGCTGAAGTTCTACTTCCGCTATGTGCTCGAGTTATCGAAAGCAACTTCACCCGCTTTGTTCTTCGGCAAGGCGGTTCACTGGGCACTCCAGCAATGGAGCAAGACTCGCTGGCGTGGAGGTATAGTCGATCCCATTTCTCTCCAGTCGGAATTCAATTCGAACTGGGAGATGGCACAAACTCTCGATCAGGTCGATTGGGAGAAGGATGAGGAGACGAATCAGCGGGATAAGGCATGGGGACTCGTGGAGATGTATCTTCGCGAGACTCCCATCCCCTACGATGAAAAGCCTGAGGGCGTTGAGGTGGTGGTCGAAGCCGATCTTTCCTCAGGCCCCAAGCTCGTTGGTGTGATTGATCTGGTTCGTCCGAAGGGAAAGGTTGTGGATTTCAAGACATCCGCAACCACTCCTCAGGCGGATCATGCCATTCATAGAAACCTCACCCAACTCACTGCCTATAGCATTCTCCATCGTGAGGCGACAGGACAAGAAGCTTCAGGCTTCGAAGTCCATCACCTCATCAAAACCAAGACTCCCAAGCTCGTTGTTACAACTGCTGAGAGGATGACCGGCGGTGAAGAAGACAGATTCCATCGATTAGTTGATTCCTACATTAACGGGATCGACCTCGAGGACTGGGTTCCATCACCCGGGATGCAGTGTCTTTCGTGCGAGTTCTTTCACGAGTGCTCGAAGCATCAACACTCATCAGGAGGAATGGGATCATGAACCTCATGGCAGAAATATCCGGTGAAAAGGCCCGTTCCATGGCCGAGTTGAAGCCTCCATTCGGACCGGGCTTCGACAGGAATCTGGCCCTCCAAATAGAAGTCCTCCAGCTTCATTGCTCAGAGTTGAGAGATGAAGGCAGCGACTTCTGTGATTTTGTTGGCTTTGACCGTACAGGGCGTGTCGTGGCCAGCGAAAGAATGGGAGGGTTCTAATATGGCGATTCTATCCAAGCGAGGCGTCTCTGCTGGGATGAAATTTGCCTGCTGCGAATGCAGTGCCGTATTCACCGGCGAGCAAATCCTCCGTGGAGAAACCCTCTACATAGTCCGAGTTATGAGGACGAATCCCTCAGCCTCCATCTTTCGGTGTGAGTGCTGTCAGGAGGAATGGGAGGAACGTCAGTTCGACTAAAACAAACCAACAACAAAAACCAAAGGGCCGTGAGATTCAATCTCCACGGCCCTTTTTATTCAAACCAACCAATGAACAACACAATCAGCATCACAGCCGGGGAACTGAAATCCATACTCCCCGGACTGGCAAAAATCATCGACACGCATTCTCCCCTTGAAGCCTTGCGCTCTATCAAGGTCGAGAGCAGCGCTTCGAGCATCACATTCCTCGGTTCCGATGGAGAATCTTTCGCACGGGCCAGACTTGGAGGGTCAGAAGAAGCCCCAACAAAGGAAATTATTGTTCCTTTCACCACGCTAAAGGAATTCATTCGGAGACTGCCAACAGGAGCCCTTGTTCATATGAGCGAGAGTTCGATTCAGGCAGATTTGGGCACAGGTACCATCGTGGAGAGATTCGATAAAATCGCCATCTCGGCATTCCCTGATGTGCCCTCCATCAGGACAATTCCACAGAAGATCACAGCATCCGTTGTGGAGATGTTCCGTGGTGCGCTCAAGTGCTCCTCCAAAGACACAAGCCGTCAAATTCTTCAGGGTGTGTTTTTAGATCGGGAGAGCACGGGGAGTTTTCAGTTCGTGGGCACCGATGGCCGTCATCTCTACTGCTCAAAACCTGTTCCATTGGGGATCGAGGAATCCTTTGTGGTTCCCAACCTACCTATCCTCTCTTGGAAAGGCTTGGATGGGGATTGGACAATGACCGTGGAGCACATCAACGAACGACTCCACATCCAGATTGCCTCAGGCATTTGGGAAATCAGCACTCAGGCCATTGAAGGAAACTATCCGAATTGGAGGGCTGTGATTCCTGCTAACAGCGGGACACTGATCACCCTGCCCGATAATCACAGGTTCCGGGAAATACTGACTCAGTTCCCAACCGGAACAGACAAGGACAGCTCCGTTTATCTCACGTTTGATGAGGGTGAGTTTTCTCTCATCAGCTTTGATGGAAGCTCAAAAGCCAAACTCCCCGACATTATTGCCACAGGAGCAAACATGACGATTTGCCTGAACCGCGACTACCTCGCCAAGGCACTCGATTACGGATTTACCACCCTTGGCATGAATGATCCCGAGTCGTCTGTTCTCTTCAGCAATGAACGGGCACAGATGGTCGTCATGCCAATCAGGAATGTCCCACAAGCAACCAAAGCAATCCCCACAGAACCAAACCAGAAAACCAAAAACACCATGACAGCAACACAGACACCAGCGGCCATCGAGCCCACCAACAAGGGAAACAACCGCCAAATTGGTGCTGTTCCCTGCAACAGCAAAACCGCTATTGAAGCCGCTATCGACAACCTCGACGGCTTCAAGGGCAACTTGCGCGAGGCACTCAGCGGAATCTCCGAGATCACAACCCTGCTTCGTCAGGCAATACGTGATCAACGAACCAACGAGCGTGAAATCCAATCCGTGCGTCAGACACTTCGCTCCCTTCAAGGAGTGAGAATCTAAAGCGCACTACAACCATTAACAGGCGAGAGAGCCGGTGATCCCATGTGGACACCGGCTCTCGCCATTTCCAGATATAGAAAAATGAACATCATTGAAATTGAGCCACCACACCGGGTCAGACCCATGCGTGGAATGCTCCTGCACTGTGGCGCTGAAATCATCAACAAGGATGTCTTGTTCGATGTCCCCACTCCATCAGCAACGAAGACATGGTTCCCCCTGCCTCATTGGGCGGTTTTGGAGGAAGTGGGCCATCAACTACTCAACTCGGGATTCACCATCACCGACGAGACACACGCCCTGAGTCACGAGGGTGCGCGCTACTTCGGAGTGCTCTCTGTCTCCCTCCCAACAAAGTCGGAATCCGACTATGCATGGGTGGTGGGAGTCAGGAATAGTCATGACCAGACCTATCCAGCAGGCTTGGTTGCAGGAACCCGTGTGTTTGTTTGTGACAACCTTGCGTTCTCAGGCGAGGTCAGAATCAGCCGCAAGCACACAAAATATGCCATGCGGGATCTCCGCCATCTAACAGCGCGGGCTGTGGGACAACTAGGCGACAAGTTCTATCAACTGGACTGTCGATTGGATGCCTACAAATGCAGGATGCTCAATGATGCTGAGGCCCACGACATCGTGATCAGGGCGGTTGATTGCCAAGCGATCACGACATCACAAATCCCGGATGTGTTGGAGCAGTGGAGATACTCGGCACACTCGGCATTCAGGGAAAGAACGGCATGGAGCCTCTTCAACGCATTCACAGAGGTCCACAAGTCAGTGAATCCACACACAGCCATGAGGCGAGGGGAGGCATTGCATGGGTTGTTCGATGCAACTGCCGGTCTGGTCCTAGCCTCTTGACCTGTGAATTCCAGCACCAGGTCTGATTCGGTGCTGAAGAAAAAACCGCTCTGTCCTAGAGGGCGGTTTTTTTTAGCTGCCAGACATCATGGATAGCATAATTCATACGATATCCGTCTTACGTTCTGCCTTAGGTCTCTCTATAAGCTCAGACTAGATGAGGTGAGTCTTGGTTGATGGAGTACTAGAAGGGGGCTCATCACCTTAACTCTGGGTTACACCCCATACACACAGATCACCCGTCTTTGGTCGGAATGCGATCTGGTGAATTGTACCTTCATTTCTGATCGGATATTTTCTGAGTATGGATCCGAACGAGTGCAGGGTGTTCGCTGGTGTGAATGCAATCAGTTCTTCTTTCATACGTTCGACTCGAGCGGTTGAGTCATCAAAGATAGAGATGCAATCTTCTTCGATCTGAATTTTGCTATTGAGATGGCTGAATGGTCGGTTGATGTAGTGATTCCCTTGGACATGAGTTTCATCTCGATACTTGCGAATACTGGCTTTTTTCTTCCCCCTTTCAATCGTGCAGGCCTGACCTGCTTTTGAGCCGCAAACAGTGAAGAAGACATGTGTGGAAACAGGGCTGTGTTTCAACATGTATACAGCACTCTCGTATGTATCGCACTTCTCAAGTGTCTCTCTTAGAAGGAAGAGTGGACCTAGAGCCGTAATATCTGGGTCTGTATCGGGTTCAGCGTAATTGATAGATGCAGAGTATGCACCCGGCACCATCCCAGACAAAACGCCAACCATGCCAACCAGGCTAACGGCAATAAACTCTCGATCGCCGTCAACAAATCGGAATATGCGTGTTGCTTTGACTCCGTTTTTGAGAGG
>Ga0209770_10001608_pt1 | contig 11649 bp, 10 predicted proteins | sample LauGreSu1BDMLBDD_2_FD_187572 | JGI IMG/M metagenome (GOLD analysis project Ga0209770, IMG submission 187572) | Freshwater lake microbial communities from Lake Michigan, USA - Su13.BD.MLB.DD (SPAdes) (version 2) | ecosystem: Environmental > Aquatic > Freshwater > Lake | place: Lake Michigan, USA...
ATGATTTGTTAGTTGTTTCCTTTATATATTGTGATAATTTGGGACTAATAATTGTAGGCTTTCTTAAAGATAACATATTTTATTATTATATAAATAAAATATATTATATACGAATCAATAGTTTATTTGTTTATATTTTTATTACTTGCATTGGTAATGGTTTAAATAAATTAATTAATATTTTGCTGATAATAATTACCCCAATAAACATCTCCCAATTATAATAATATTGCTTATTATAAGTATCTTTAGAATTGTCTATTAATATTTCTGATCCATTTTGTGTATTTTCTAAATTAGATAACTTTTTCATTAATTCTTGATTTAATTTTTTTTCATCTTCTAACTTAACTCCTATAGATGCCATATTTTTGTCTAGATTTTCAATATATTTATTAATATTGTTAGTTGTTAAAAATAAATCTCTACTCATAGATTGTAATTGTGACTTACTATTTGTATAATAGTTTTGAAACTCGTTTACTTCTGGATTTTTATTATAATATACATAATATTTTTTAAAATCATCTAAAGCAGAAAAAAATTGTGTTTTTATTATATTTATTTTTTCATCAAATTGTTTAGCCTCGTCTATTAATATGTTTTCCATTTATATACTACTTATTTATTATTTATTTTATTATTCATTTATTAATTGCAAATTCTATAATATGGGGCCGAAATAGCCGTTTTACTTGGTCTAATTATCTCACAAACTTCACCAGGTCTAATTCCAATAGATTGGGCTACTGGGTCAAATCTGGATATATCTGGAAACTCAGTATCATTATTAATATTATATTTGGTTTTTATCTTTATTTTTTCAATTCCAGATAAAACACGATGTGGAGGAACTAATACGTGATTTAAAATATTAAATTGAACACGTTTTAAAGGTTGAAGTATAATAAATATTTTTTGTGTTTCCCATAGATGTATTAATGCGTTTGATAATGTTTCATTCACTTCATCTTTCACTACAATTAATAGTGTGTCGTCCTTAGTTAATACTTCTTCTACCATAAATAAATCATCAATCATTTCTTGTAAATTTACTGGTCTTAATGCTTTGGTTAAATAATATTTTATATAAATTTTGCGTGTTTTAGATTCAGGTTTATCATCAACCTTTTTTTCTAAAATCATATCAAGTTGGTTGTTTGTTTGCATTGTATTAATTTCATTAATACTAAACCCTTCATAATCATTTGTATTATATCCTTGTGTTTTCATTAATTGAATAAGCACCATTCTGGATTTATAAATAGAAGAAATTAAACTACTAGTATTATGACTTGCCATTACTATAATATAATATAAACATATTGATTTTATTTCAATTTTATTTTATATTATATTATTAATTTATATTTATTAATTAAATAAAATTTTTTTAATAGAACTATCATTATTTTTATTTGTACCCCCTGTTTCGCTTAAAGTAGTTTCATTATTATTATTTATATCTTCATTATCCTTATTTTTATTATTTGTTTCTACTGATAATAACGGTAGTTTTCCTTCTAATTGTTCTTGAATTGTGGTTGGTTTTATTATTGTAATATTTTCTTTACTAACCGAATTAGCTAATTTATTAAATTCTTTAGACATTGAATTATAACCGCCTTGTAACGCTGTTAGTTGTTTTTCCACAGGGAGACGTTCAAAATATGGTGCTAAAGGAGTCGTCGTCGTCCCCCCTGACTGAATTGGTTGTCTTCCTGCGGTTTGTCTCATAATTTGTCCCATTATAATTGGTCTTTGTTCAGGATTTAATTGTAATATTTTTGCTTGGTTTGAACCACCTAACATATTAAACGCTTCATTCATATATGGATTTTCTGGGAATAGATTTATAGAACCACCCTTTAAAGATGTTTCATTTATGTTATTTACTTCTGCTGTTCCTGTTAATATCATATTAGATGGAGTGTCAAGAGATATATTTGCGGAATCACTGTCTGGAATATATTCAGGTGACATTTGAGGTGAATTGGAATTTGGATTTGGATTGGGGTTAGTATTATCGTTAAAATTAATTTCTTTAAATTGTACGTTATCTGTATTTATATAATTATTCCCAAAAAAATCTTGGGGATTAAGATTAGGATTAGGATTAGGATTTAGATTATTATCGGGATTTATATTATTATCAGGATTTATATTATTATCAGGATTTAAATCAGGATTAATTTTTACCACAGTCTGTTTATCCACTTCTTTTAATTTTTTATTCAAATTTCTTACATAATTATCAATAATTTCTTTAACATCTCTTTCTATTACGCCATCTTCCCCGTGGTCTATATGTAATAATTTATCAATATTTCTAGATTGATATGACAAATTTGTTAGTTGGTCGATATTCTCTTCTGTAATAATTCTCATTTGAATATTCATAACTTGTAATTCTTGTATTAATAATTTTAATGCAAAAGGGATTCTAACAAGACTAAACGTCCTACCAAATTTACTAATAGCATCTAACACTTCTTGTCCTTCAACATTTTTATTAAAAACCAAAGGTCCATCTGCAAACGGACTTAAGAACAAATTTTTAGCAGGATTATATATAGCTATAGCACCAGTTTTATTACACACCGCCATATAATATTGATCCCCTCTAACCATATACGATTCATTTAAAAAATAAGACAAGCCGTGAGCCATAATCCCATCACGTTCCATTTCACCAATCTTTAAACCACCGTCATTCGCGCGTCCTTGATTAGTTTGTCTTGTTAAAAAGTTTCGTTTACCTGTTGCACGATAATTAATTTTATCTTTAACCATATGTTTTAAACGCATATAATATGTAGGACCTATAAATATTTCAGAATATATTTGTTCACCTGTAAAACCATTATGTAATATTTGATTACCACTATTATGATACCCCATTTTAGTTAACATATGTCCATAGGTGTCATAATTTGCTCCCTTTGTTGAAAATGCAGTACAATCCCCATAGCCACCATATACACAACACGCTTTACCAAAAAGACTTTCAACAAGCTGTCCAATTGTCATACGAGATGGTAACGCGTGTGGATTAATAATTAAATCAGGTCTTATTCCATCGGCCGTAAAGGGCATATCTTCTTCTGGAATAATAAGACCTAAAGTTCCTTTTTGTCCGCACCTAGAAGCCATTTTATCACCAATCGCAGGTAACCTTTCTTCGCGAATTCGTATTTTTGCGATTCTAAATCCTTCTTCCCCTTCTGATATAAACGCCTTGTCTACAAATCCTAATTGACCCTTTTTAGTTGTTTTTGAATTATCTATATAAACCCCTTTTTGGTCTGATAATGTAGTTACTTCACCAATTAATACAATTCGGTCGTCAATTGGCGTATTTTCTTTTACCAAACCATAACTATCTAATTTACTATAATCAAACCCATCTTTAATACCTTTAACATTTGGTTTATTTTCAATATTTGTAAAAAAGGAATTCACGTTAGAACCAGAGACTTTAGAACTTTCTTCTCTAGATTCATAAGTAGTATAATAATTAGTCCTAAATATACCTCTTTTTACAGAGCCTTCATTAATTAATATTGCGTCTTCAACATTATATCCAGTATATGACATAATGGCCACAATCGCATTAACCCCATAAGGCTGTTCTTCGTGATTAATATAATCTAAATAGCGGGATTTAATTAAAGGGGTTTGACCATAATTTAATACAACCCCCATTTTATCCATTCTCATTTGAGAATTAGAATGATATACTGAAACGGCTTGTCTGCTTTGACCACACGAAAACGCATTACGTGGAAATTGGTTTGATTCAGGATAAACAATAGAATTTCCCATAACACCAAACATTAATGAAGGGTCTATTTCACAATGAGTATAGTATTTATTGTCCTTTATTTTGTTACCAAATGTACAAATAAAAGCACTTTCTTCTTCGGATGTATCAATATAATCAATAATAGATCTATTTTTTTCAAAAAAATCAAGAATTTTTTCTAATGAATCATAACCAGGATAAAGATGATTTACATCATATAGAATATTATTTCTTATATGAAAAAAATCATCGTTTTTCTTTTCAAAACCAGAAACCACTTGGGTCCACGTATATTTTTTTGATTGAATAATATCTTTAATACTGCCGTGTTCATAAGATAATTTACCATATTTAATAAGACCATTTTCATCAATAGTTGTGTCTCTATAAAAAATAGGTCTAGTTAATCTACCGCTATCTGTATAAATATAAATAATATTAGATTCGTAACTAAATGATATACTAGTATACATAGGAATAACCCCATTTCTTCTAAATAATTTTAACATATTTACGGTTTGAATAGGATTATTTAAAATACCAATCCAATTTCCATTAACAAATACTTTAGTAGCATTTGTAAGCATTTTAGGAGAACATTCGGTTAATAATTTAAGTGAAGTATTTGCTCTAATCCATTTAATAATTGGATAAGATGAAAATCCATTAGTAATAGATGTAGTAATAGACAAATGTTTATGTAACCCAATATTTCCACCATCTGGTGTATCTACTGGGTCAATTAATCCCCACTGTGTGTTATGTAACAAATGGGGTCCAACTATTTTAGCAGTTGGGTCTAAAGGTAAATTTATTTTTCTTAAATGCGATATATGTGTAAACCACGATAATCTATTTAAATCTTGAACCAATCCTAATCTCTTAGTGTTTGAATCCGCACCCCAATTTCCTTTAAACCCCTTTTTAAATCCATCCTCAACAATTCTATCCTTAAAAAAAGCAGACAAGTTATCTTCAATTAAACTAACAAAATTTAATCTATATTTTCCAGAATGGTAATAAAACTCTTTATCTATCTTTAAAAATATATTTTTGTTTTGGATTAAATAATATTCACGAAAAAGGTCATATATTAAAGAACCAGATGTTTCAATGCGTTTAAATTTAAAATTATCTCGGTCCGTAGGCGCTTCTCTACCCATAAAAACTCTAAGTAATTTATTAACCATAAATCCAATAAAATAAGCCTTATTTAAAAAATTATCTTCACCAATATGTGGTAAAAAAAAGTTATTTAATATATCCTGAACAGCTGAAATCGTTTGTCTTTTTGTAAATTTTGAAATAAATTCTAGCGCCACTTGTTGGGAAAATATCACATTTGCATCATGGACTGATGGAATAAATAAATCAACCATATTTGCATTTTTTTCTAAATCTAATAAACAATATTCGATGATTAATTTATCAGAAATGATACCTAATGCCCTCATAAGAATAAATAACGGAATTGGTTTTTTAACATTAGGAATATCTACGACAATTTGGTTGTTAGAATATTTTTCACCTGGAGCTACAATTTTTACAGACGTGTATCTAATTGGTTTAGAACTATCCTCGGAAACTGAATGTACTTCACACGAAAAACTATATATTTCATCTTCTTTATATTTTCTAACATAAAGCATATTATCTCCAAATTTTTCTTGACTAACAATCACCTTTTCTTTTCCAGAGATAATAAAATAACCTCCAAAATCATTACGACATTCACCCAAGTTAAAACGCGCCTCTCTAGATAACCCTTTTAAAATACATAAATTTGAATGAAGCATAATAGGAAATCTCCCCAGATAAATTTTTTCAAATACTTTTGTTTGTTCTATTTTTTCTTCGCCATTTTTATAAATAAAATCAACTTCAATATCATAATGTATTGTAACGCCGTAATTCATATTCCTTAATCTAGCGTCATTCGGGTACATATAGTGGGGATATGGTTTATTCGTCTCTTCGTCATATATAATTGGTTTTCCAAAATAAATTTTATCTCCATTTTTTCCTCCCAAATAAATAAGGCATTCATTAGGATTTTCTTTATCACCAAGTATAAGTGATTTATTTTTAGATTTTTTAGATAAGCCCGTTTCATTGATTTCTTCTGATTCGCGTTCAATAAAACGAATAGGATTATTTTCACGGAAAATTTGAAAAATTCCTTTACTAAAAAAATCATTATAAGAGTCTAAATGATGGGCTACTAAATTAGACGGGTTATCTTTAAAATATGTGTCAATTAAATTCCAAGCAATTGTATCCATTATATTATTATAATGTTATATTTTTATAATATTATTTTTTATATTAATATTATATTTAGTGAACTATTTTCTTAATAATATGTATAATGGATAGTATACAAAAAATAGATACTGGTCCTGAAACAACGGATACAAATTCTGAAAGTTGGGATGAAAGAAAAAAAGAAAAATTTCATAAGAAACATATAGATTTAATGAACCAACGATTACGTTCAAGACAACAAAAGACAAAGCGTCTCAAAGAAATAACTCCTACTGAATATAATGAAACAATTACATATAATGATGATGTTATTCAGCATTGGGATAAACTAAATGACCCTAATACAAATATAAAATCAACTGTTGTAGATTTATTTGCAGAAAAAAACGGTGGTAAAAAAAGAAGGAAATCTAGACGACGAAATAGGAGAACTAGGAGAACTAGGAGAACTAGGAGAACTAGGAGAACTAGGAGAACTAGGAGAAAATAATATTTATAATTCAGTTTTGCTTAGTCTTTTTTTTACACCTTCAAGGGTGTAAATTAAAATTGAAATAAATTATTAAAATAACTTAAAGCAATATTAATATTATAATGAGCACAATTATTGAAAAATTTACAAAAAATTATCAAATTATTTCAGCTACATGCAAAGTCTTAGTGGATATTGATTGGTTTGGAAACTATAAGATAAATAATATTTCAAACAAAGATATTCAATATATTGGACAAGCAAAAAACATAGAACAATATGTAAAACGATTTATTGAGATTGTTAAAGATAATGTATTGAAAAATGTTTCAGATATTAATAGTATTAAATGGCATATCAAGGGGTTTGATGAAACTATAAGTTTACATATGTTTGTAAGAGAGGTTGGTAAAATATTAGAAAAATTTATTAAATCCTACCTAAAAAAAATATACCCATATTATGCATATCACATCGATAAACATAATACAAATTTTGATAAAACTATTGTTATTGAAATTACCAATAATGATAAAAGAATATTTACTGCTAATCTAACGGTTGAACCTTTTCTTTGATTTTCTATAAGATTTTCTATAAGATTTTCTATATTTTTTATATTTTCTATGTGTTTTACCTTTACGGTTATATTTATTGCGTTGTGTTTTATATTTATCTCCACCTACGCCAACTTTAACAGGTTGCTGCCATGTTATTTCAGTAATCATATTAGGAACATCTCTTTTAATTGATGACTTTTGTTCAATAATTTTTTTTTCATGGATATAATTATTTATATTAAAAAAAGAATTAATTCCAATACTTATTGTTTTAAATATTTCGTCGATTAAACTATTTATAGTTTGACCATCATCAACTTCGTAAAATTTTTTATCATAATTACCACCAAAAAATAATCCATAACTAATTTTAGGTAAATATTTTTGATATAATCTCAAATTTAATGGAATTACAGGATACTTTATTGAAGGCTGTTCTTTTCTTATTTCTATTGAAAACTTTTCTAATGATTTTTTTGATTGATTTCTTTTCTGTGTTAATAACATTATTTCCGATATATCTTCTGGAGTAACTTGTATAAACCAATTATATCCAGAATATTGTAATAATGCATTAGGAATACTAGTTTCATAAATTTTATTAATAAGTTCACTATAATTATTTTGTAAAAATAATGTTTTTATTTCATCATATTCTATATCAGACATAATTTTCATTAAACCAAAATCTATTAACATTGCCTTTCCTAATGTATCATCAAAATATCCTTCATAATTTGGATTTATAAGTATATTTTCATTATGAAAATCACAATGTAATACTTTTTGTTCTAAAGCCAATGAAATTAATTCATAACGAGCATAATTTTGATATAGTTTATATTTTGTTTGATCACTTGTAAAGGTTTTAAGTGTATCATATCCTTCTGCTATTTCCATTGCTAATATTCCCAAATAATCATATTTTATATTTAAATTATCAATCAATTGTTTTAATATTGTGTTACCTCCTCCAAAAGAACCAAAACTTTCAATTGTGTCATCATCATCATCATCATCATCATCATCATTATCATCATCATCATCATCAAATTTGTCTTTAAATAATTTTAAACACTCTTTATCATCAAACATATAGTCAGAGGGAGAACCTTGTTCATTTATATCAACATCAGGAATATTTGGAATATCTTTAAAATAGTCATATGTATCAGTTTCTACACCTTTATTTGTGTTTTTAAATAAATCAATATAAACAGGAAATGGACAAACCGTTTCTAAGTATTTACAAGTATCTAAAGCAATAAAAATTTGTGTATAATATTCTGTTAAAAAATCATCAACAGGAGTTGTTTTCTTTTCTTTTCCTGAAATTAAAAGTATGGGTCTGTTTTTCTTATATTCTTTAACCAATGGACAAATTTTAACAATTAATGTATGTATTGGTTCACCAAAATGTTGACTTCTAAACATTGAATATGGCGATTTATAATTTGAATTATTAATTTGAATTTTGAATATAACTCCATAATTAGATGAATTTGATAATAAACTAACAGATGAATTTTTCAAAAAGTTAAAAAAATTATTCCGAGGATCATTTGGGTCTTGTAAAACTCCACCGTACATATTATATAAATTTAAAATAAGATTTATAAAATACTAAAATTATAAACTTTTTTATACAAAATTAATTTTTTATCTTACACCTTTTCTCATTTCAAACGCTCAATAAATTTATCTAATTTATCATTATGAATTGTTTTTGTTTCACTAAACCATTTTTTTAAATCTTCTTCAAATTGTTTATCTGTATAAGGATTTATTTTATTTGGTTCATTACTCATTTTTAACATATCATTAAAATGCGATAATTTTTTATAAGAATATGTTTTATTTTCCATAATATTAAGATATGATAAATTATCTTTATATTATTAAATGTTTAATAATCGGCGTTTGAAATGAAAAAAGGTGTAAAGATCATTTATTTTTAAGAGTTCTAGATTTTCTATTATGTTTTCTGTAGTTTTTATTTTTTTTAGTTCCAGTTATTTTTGTAGTTGTTGGAAAAGTAGCTGTTGTTGAAAAAGTACTCCATGGTTGTTGTGGTCTATCGTGTAAATATGGTCTTAAATAATCCCATACTCTATTCTCATCACAGAATTTATTTTTATCAAAAGGAATACCACACGAATTCCCCCAACGCAAAGATAAAGCCATATTTTTTGCCATAGTTGTATCAATCACATTACCATCTAACGCACCACGAGGTTGAAATGGTTTTGGCCTTGAAGGATCAGACATATATTCACGCCCATCTAGTTCATAATGCGAACAACACGTTCTTGAACACGGATTTTCTTTATTTAAATATACATCATAATGATCTGATATAATTTTTTGTGCTATATCAATATTTAATTTACCTTTCCATGTATCCATTAAATCAGCAAGTCGCACCTTTCTAGCACCTTGATGTCTTCGTATATCATCTATTCCAGTATTAACACATTCTAAATTACGTATTCTTGGATCATACGGAGCATTGAAACCAATAAAAAACCCATTAGAAGTGCGTTCAGTTTTATGAAAACGTAATCCTAATTCTATTCTCATTATTTCATTTTTGTTAGTATCTCCAAATAACCATGAATTCGCATAATCACCAGAATTCCCATCCAATAACATTTTTTCATAATCATCTAGATTTTTCCCATATTGCATCGCATTACGAATACGACAAGAAATAGGAATATTATTTTCATAAGCAATAAAGCCTCCTATTGTAGTCTCAGTTCCTAATATTCCTGCTGAAGTAACAAAAAAGTCTGTTCCTGACCAAATCCATCCTGGAAATCCCATCATTAAAATACGATTACCATTTGTTGGTTTTAAATCAATCACATACTTTGCTAATTGTCCGTCCACAAAGTTAGAAAAATTATTATGAGCACATACTATTTTTCCATCAGTTGTCCAGTCACCTACAGCAATAAATGCACTGCATCTTTCTTGTGCTCCGCCTTCCTTAGATGCTGTATTATTAGACACGGCAGTTCCCTTTACAGCAATTGCCTCTTCTTCGGGCATATTTGCCCACCAACTTTCTGTTAATGTAAAATAATTATTCCACGCAACTACTTCGTGTATGTCCATATTTGCACCTTCTGCAAAACCAATCATTTCTTCATAAAACTCGGGAAATTGTTCTTTAATTTTTAAACTAAAATACTTTTTTGCGGCTTCAATAAAAAACTCCCATTTTACACCAAAATCGGTATAAATTATAAAATCTAAGATGCGTCTAACTTCTTTCATGTCGTTTTCTATTAATTTACCATATGCATATCCTCTTTCTTTAGGAGAACCCTTAATAGAAACATATGTCCAACCATTTAAATCATAACGAACTCCATTTTTTACTTTATTTACTTTATTCATTTCTTTCATATGTTCTTATATTCATATAATATTATTTTTTTTATCAATCTCTTTAGCTTCTCCAGCAATATCTGTTTTTGTTTTAACTATTGAATTATACCTTTGAGACCTTAAGGTAGAACTTACTGTATCTGGGTTATGTGTTCCAGGATGTTTTGGAATTGTAATACCAAATAACTTGGATATTAAATGTAAGAAACTAACAAAAAACCCTAATAAAATGATGAAAAAAGCAATTATATCACTGCGTGTTACCTTTTGTTTTAAATAGAATTGATTTATTAATAATATCAAACAAAATTGTATAATAATTAATAAAAAGGTGTCTTGGGTTGGTGTTACTAATTTATATTTATCACCAACCATTACGGTTAATGTCATAAAAACCCAATCTAACCAAGCAAATGGAATCGCAATTTTATAGGCCTCCCACATGGATAAATTTTTATATGGCAGGGTTACAAATTGTCCCCACATTGATAAACTCTGTGCCAGTATAAATAAAGATAAAAATAAAATATAATATGGTACTTTAGCGTAGTCCATTATATGTTATATATTATATATATACTTTTGTTGTAAAAAGTATATATTCTTAAAGTAATATATAAATGACTTTTATACTAACATTTTTATTATGGTTCTTTTTAAATGTTATGATTGTGTTAACAATGCAATTCGCATTATTTACCCAAACCACTCCTGATATGAAAGATGCAGGAATTTTTGCAAAAATATTATCATCTGAATTCTGGGCATCTATTGAATGGATGTTTTTAATTCCAGCAAATCGTATTGGCAATACATTTTTATCTGCGGCTCAAATTTCTTTATCGTCTTATGTTTTTGATTTTTTATCCCAAATATGGTCTAATATTTTTTGGTTAAAGTTACCTACAACTATTGATGATTATATTGGAATGTGTTTAATTTTATTTGGAATGTATGCGGCCAAATACACCATTTTTGGTTAAACTTGTATCCTTTGGTTAAAATTGGTTAAACCAATTAAAAAATAATGGCTCATCGTCCGACTGTTCAAAATAATAAGGAGGAACATCATTAGTGGTTAACGAATTATTATTTATATTACGATTAAATGCCATACGATTTGCAATAAGACCACCACCTAAGCCAATACC